>Ga0070728_10005966_pt1 | contig 11744 bp, 11 predicted proteins | sample tdDd471_FD_66723 | JGI IMG/M metagenome (GOLD analysis project Ga0070728, IMG submission 66723) | Marine sediment microbial communities from the Atlantic coast under amendment with organic carbon and nitrate - tdDd47.1 | ecosystem: Environmental > Aquatic > Marine > Coastal > Sediment | place...
CGGGATTTTCCACGCGAGCCTCGCCCGCGCCATCGCCGGTCAGGTCGCGCGGCTGCGTCACACCCTGTCCTTCGACGCGGTCGGCCTTACCGGCGGAGTATTCCAGAACCGCCTGCTCGCCGAACGGACCCTGGCCTTCGTCGCGGAGACGGGGCTGCCGGTGCACCTGCCGCGGCTGATGCCGGCCAACGACGGCGGGCTGGCCTTCGGGCAACTGGTGGAGCATCTTCACGCCGACGGAGTATCAACGGAAAGCACGACGTGACCGGCGAAACCCACATCACCCTCGCCCACGGAAACGGCGGCCGCTTCATGCGCGAACTGATCGAGGAGGTCGTCGCCCGCGCTCTCGGCGAGGCTGGTCCCGACACCGATCTCGACGCGGCGCCGCTGGAACTGGCATCGGGGGCGACGCCGATGGTCACCACCGACGGCTTCACCGTGCTGCCGCTGGAGTTTCCCGGAGGCGACATCGGCTCGCTGGCGGTGAACGGCACCGTCAACGACCTGGCGGTCAGCGGCGCGGTGCCGAAATATCTCACCTGCGGCTTCATCCTCGAGGAAGGGCTGGATATGGCGGCGCTGGAGCGCATCGTCGCCAGTTTCGCCGCCGCCGCCCGCGCCGTGCCGGTCGAGGTGGTGGCCGGCGACACCAAGGTGGTACCGCGCGGACAGGGCAGCGGCCTCTACATCACCACCACCGGGATCGGGCTGAGGCCCGACGGCGTGCGGCTGGGCATGGCTTTGATCCGACCCGGCGACGCGGTGCTGGTCAGCGGCACGGTCGGCGATCACGGCGTCTCGGTGATGCTGGCGCGCGAGGAGTTCGACCTCAAGGGCAATGTCCGCTCCGACTGCGCCGCCGTCACCCCGCTGACGCTGCCGCTGGCAACCAATCCGGCGGTCCGCTTCATGCGCGATCCGACCCGCGGCGGGCTCGCGACCGTCGCCCACGAGATCGCCCGCGCGACGGGTTACGAGGTCTGCCTGTCGGAGCCGGCGATCCCGGTGCTGGAATCGGTGCGCGGGGTCTGCGACATGCTCGGCTACGATCCCTATTATCTCGCCTGCGAGGGCCGCGTGGTGGCCGTGGTCGCGCCGGAGGCCGCCGAAGAGGTGCTGTCGATCTGGCGGGCCGATGAAAACGGCGCCGGGGCGGCGCGGATCGGGACAATCGGCGAAGACGGCGGACGGGTGCGGCTGGAAACGGAACTCGGCGGCACGCGCTATTTGGAAGAACTGGAAGACGACCCGCTGCCGCGCATCTGCTGAATCAGCCTTTCGAAGGCGACTCGGCGTTTTCGAAGAATTCGGGCCGGGCTTCCATCATCGCCGGCAGGGATTCCAGCGTTCCCGACAGATGATCGCGCACATGGCGCTCGACCGCGTCGAAATCGCCCGCGCCGATCGCGGACAGGATGAGGTCGTGGGCGTTGAGCACCGAGGCGATCTTGCCCGGATCGGGCAGGTTGAGCCGGCGCAGGCGGTCGATGTGACCGGTACGGCCGGAGATCATGTGCCACAGGGACGCGACGCCGGCGGCCCTAAACAGCGACAGGTGGAAGAGCCGGTCGAGGGCCGCGAATTCCGAAATATCACCATCCTCGCCGGTGATCTTCTGCATTCTCAGGATCCGCGACGAGGGCAGCAGCAGTTCCTGGTCGCGCCTGGCGCACAGGGTGCGGGCGACCTCCAGTTCGACACTCAGGCGCAGGAACTGGGTCTCGCGCGCATGGCGCACGTTGATGCGGGTGACCACCGTCCTCGACTGGGGGTAGGAGGCGACGAGGCCCTCCTGCTCGAGCTTGAGAATCGCCTCGCGCACCGGCGACTGGCTGACCCCGTGCTCGCGGGCGAGTTCGGCGCGGGAGAGGACCGTGTCGGGAAGCAGGTCCAGCGAGACGATTCGTTCCCTCAATTGCGCATGCACGCGGTCGGCCGCCGAACCGTACTGAACCGGCCCGGTCAATTCCTCCGAGACCTTGGCCAGTGCCTCGGTAAGCGTGCTGACATTCATGACCATTCGGCCTCTCGTTCGATACGGTCCCGGTCCATTTCTACTGGCCCGGGAGAAACAGCGACAGTGCGGGAAACACGATCAGGAGCGCAAGGAATACCAGGATCGCGAGGAAATAGGGCATCGACGCCCTGGTGAACTCTCCGGTCTTGACGTTGAGGATGCCGCATACGGTGAACATTATCACGCCGACGGGCGGGGTGAGGCCGCCGACATTGATCAGGGTGACGATCAGTATGCCCATATGCACCGGATCGAAGCCGGCCTGGACCAGAACCGGCAGGATGATGGGCGTGACCAGCAGGATATTGGCCGCGCCCTCGAGGAACATGCCGCTGACAAGCAGCAGCAGCAGGACGAGGATCAGAACCACCGTCGGCTCACTGGTGACCGAGGTGACCAGTTCGGCGATCTGTTGCGGCCCGCGCTCGATGGTCACCGTGTAGCCGAGCACGCCGGCCATCATGATCAGGAGCATGACCATGCCGAGGTCCGAGACCGTGCCCCGGATGGCGTCGTAGAGTTTGGCAAGCGTCAGTTCGCGATAGACGAAGAAGCCGATGAACAGGGCGTAGAAGACCAGGAACGCGCCGGCTTCGGTGGCGGTGAAGAAGCCGAAGCGGAAGCCGACGATCAGGATCAGCGGAAACGCCAGCGCCCAGATGCTCTCGCGGAAACTCTTCGCGAGCTCCCGCCATGTCGGAGGACCGTCCAGATCGCGGGCGTACCCGTTGCGCTTGGCGATGTACCACGCGGTCGTCATCAGCGTCGCGGTGAGCAGGATGCCGGGGATGACGCCGGCGAGGAACAGCTTGCCGATGGAGACTTCGTTGATATAACCGAACAGGATCAGGCCGATGCTCGGCGGAATGGTCGCGGTGATGATCGAGCCGAAGGCGAGCACCGCTGCCGCCGACGCCTTCGAATAACCGCCCTGGCCGGTCATGCTCGGTCCGAGCAGCCTTGCCTCCATGGAGGCGTCGGCCACCGCGGAGCCGGAAATGCCGCCCATCATCAGGCTCAGAACGATCGAGACCTGGCCGAGGCCGCCCGCGAGCCAGCCGGTCAGCAGTCGGGCGAAGGTGACGAGGCGCTCGGTGATGCCGGTGGCGTTCATCAGGTTGCCGGCGAAGATGAAGAACGGCACCGCCAGCAGCGGGAAACTCTGGGTCGCGGTCACCATCTTCTGGATGGCGACGGTCGGCGGCATGGTGCCGGTGAGGACGAAGACCGGGAACGCCGCCAGCATCAGGGCGAATGCCACCGGCATTCCGGAAACCAGGAAAACGGCGAACAGGACCGCGATGAGAAGCAGCATCAGGCGTCGGCCTTGTCGCGGACGCAGCGGACCAGTTGCACGGTCAGCGTCCGGATCAGCAGCAGGAAGCCGACGACCATGCTCGCGTGGAAATACGAGCCGGGCGTCTGCAGGGCGCCGTCCAGCCGGGGGTGCATGAGGATCATGTTCTTCCAGGCATAGCGGACGAGATAGGCAAGCAGTCCGATCATCACCAGAAGATTGAAGATCTCCACGGCCTTGCGTCCGGCGGGAGGCAGGTTGTCGAGAAGCAGGCCGATGCCGAAATGGCGACCTTCCCGCATGGCGAGGTCGATCGAGAAGATGCACAGCCATAAAAACAGCAATTGCGCGATCTCGATCGACCAGATGATCGGCGACCCGAATGCGCGGGCCACCGAGGCGACGCCGACCAGCAGGACGACGCCGACGAGAAGAGCAGCGGCGCAGGCAAGTTCAATACGCCTCAACATAGGCTATGCCCCGTTTCAACCCCGCGCCGCCGTGAAGGGACCGGACTAGCGGCCGAGAACCTTGTTCACGATAGCGACTTCCGCGTTCAGTTTCAGCTTGTCGTAGACGCCGGCGACGGCCTTCTTGAACGGGGCGAGATCGACCTCGTTGACCGCGACGCCCTTGGTGGCGACGAATTCGAGGGCCTTTTCGCCGAGCTCGATCGTCAGGTTGGAGGCGTAGCGGCCGTTCTTGACCGCAAGATCGCGGACGATCTTCTGGTTCTCGGGCGAAATCTCGTCCCAGGCGGAGGCGGAAACCACCAGCGCGGTCACCAGCTGGATGTGGCCGGTCTTGGTCACGTATTTGACGACCTCGTAGAGCTTGGCGCCCTTGATGGCGGTCGGCTGGGCCTCGGCGGCGTCGATGGTGTGGGTCTGCAGCGCGGAATAGACCTCGCCCCAGGCGATCGGCGTCGGCTCGGCGCCCATGGCGCGGATGGTCTCGATCCAGATCGGCGCGCCGATGGTGCGCATGCGCACTCCTGACAGATCCGCCGGCGACGAGATCGCCTTCTGGGTCAGGGCATGGCGGGCGCCCTGGTACCAATTGGAGGCCAGCATCACGAGACCGGATTTCGTCTTCAGCTCGTCGCCCCAGGCGAGATATTCCTTCGACAGGGCGAACTTGTCGGCCTGCTCGTAGGTGTCGAACAGGAACGGCGCGGACATGATCGCGAGCGAGGGGACGAAGCTCGAAAGCCGGGCGACGTCGGTCACGGTGCCGACATTGGCGCCGGCGCGGGCCTGATCGATCATCTCGGTGGTGTCGCCGAGCTGCGAATTGTGGAAGATCTGGACCTTGACCTCGCCCTTTGTGGCCTCTTCCACTTCCTTCTTGAACTTCTCCAGCCCCTGACCCATCGGGTCGTTGGGCGCCAGGACGGTGCCGATCCGCAGCGTGGTCGCCGCGACGGCGGGGATGCTCATGCCCAGGCCCGCCACGAGAGCGACACAGAGTCCGAGCGTCTTGATCTTGACGTTCATGCTTTCCTCCCAATGCGTTACCGCGATAGTAGCGCAATTAATATATTAGTTGCATTAATACATTATTTGGGCCAAGGATGACGTGTCAACCGGTATTTACATTCAGCCGGAAAACCCGAAAAACCCGGGCGGAAAGCGGCAATTCCGCCCGCTCCACGACCAACGGGCCGATACGGATGGCGAGATTGGACTTTCGGATCATCGGACGCGAAGCCGGCAGGACCCGGATCGGGGAGAGCCCGTGCCGCGACCCTGAAACCGGCGATCTCTGGTGGGTCGACGTCACCGGAAAGCGGCTCCTGAAGCGCGACGAGGCCTCGGGCGCGGTCACCGACTGGACGATGCCGGAGGAAACCGGCTTCGTGGTCCTCGTCGGGCCGGGTCGGCCCGCCGTCGGCATGCAGACGGGCATCTTCGCCTTCGACCCCGAACGCGGCGGCTTCGAACGCCTCGTCGCTTTCGACAAGCCCGGCTTCCGCTTCAACGACGCCGCCGTCGGAGCCGACGGACGGCTGTGGACCTCCTCCATGGCGATGGATGCTTCAAGCTCGGACGGGGAAGTGTATCGGATCACAGATGACCTCGGCCTTCAGACGATCGCCGGCGGCCTGAGGATCCCGAACGGGATCGCGGTGGACGCGGACCGGGGGCGGCTGTTCTATTCGGATTCCGATCCCCGCACGCAGACCATCTGGACGCGCCAACCGGGGCCCGGCGCGGGCGAGATCGGAAATCCTTCGGTCTTCGCGACCACGACCTCCCTCCCCGGACGGCCCGACGGCGCGACATTGGACCGACGAGGTTTCTACTGGATCGCCGGCGTCGACGGCGGCGCATTCTACGTCTTCGACACCGAGGGCGCGCTTGACGCGACGATCCCGGTGCCGTTCCCGGCGCCGACCAAGGCCTGTTTCTCTCATCCGGACGGACGCTCGATCGCCGTGACCTCGAAAGCGCAGGGCGAGGACGGCGGCTTCATCGCGCTGGCCGACTTGCCGGACGAAATGGAGGCCGGCATCCCGCAACCCTATTGGCGGCCGGGCGGGACATGAAACAACAAGAAACGACGACAAAGCGGGAGGACGCATGACGACGGGTTCGAAGAAAACCGAAAAACGCCTCAGGAGCGCGCGCTGGTTCGAACCGGACGATCTGCGCTCGTTCGGACATCGCAGCCGGGTGCTGCAGATGGGCTATGACTATATCGACTTCATGGGAAAGCCGGTGATCGGCATTCTCAACACCTGGTCCGATCTCAACCAGTGCCACAGTCATTTCAAGCAGCGGGTCGAGGACGTCAAACGCGGCGTGCTGCAGGCCGGCGGCTTCCCGGTGGAGCTTCCCTCCCTGTCGCTGAGCGAAAGCGCCGTCAAGCCGACGACGATGCTCTACCGCAACATGCTGGCTATGGAGACAGAGGAGCAGATCCGCAGCCATCCGGTCGACGGCGTGGTGCTGATGGGCGGCTGCGACAAGACCACGCCCGGCCTGGTCATGGGCGGCGTCTCCGCCGGACTGCCGATGATCTACCTGCCCGCCGGCCCGATGCTGCGCGGCAACTGGCGCGGGAAGACGCTCGGCTCGGGCTCGGACGCCTGGAACTATTGGGACGAACGCCGCTCGGGAAATTTGACCGAGGCGGCGTGGCACGAGATGGAAAAGGGCATCGCCCGCTCCCACGGCCATTGCATGACCATGGGCACCGCTTCGACCATGACGGCGATCGCCGAGGCGCTGGGGCTGTGCCTGCCCGGCGCGTCCTCGATTCCGGCCGCCGATGCCGGCCATATCCGCATGGCGGCGGAGTGCGGCCGGCGGATCGTCGACATGGTGGCGGAAGACCTGACGCCGGACCGGATCCTGACGGCGGAAGCCTTCGACAACGCCAACACCGTGGCGATGGCGACCGGGTGCTCGACCAACGCGATCATCCATCTCATCGCCATGGCCCGGCGGGCGGGCGTCGCGTTCGGCCTCGACGATCTCGACCGCAAGAGCCGGACGACGCCGGTCATCGCCAATATCCGCCCGGTCGGTAAGGCCTACCTGATGGAGGACTTTTATTACGCCGGCGGCCTGCGGGCGCTGATGATGCGGCTCGGCGACCGGCTCAACAGGGACTGCCTGACCGTCAACGGCAGGACCGTGGGCGAGAATGTGGACGGCGCCGAGGTCTATAACGACGACGTCATCCGCAGCCTCGACGACCCGGTCTATTCCGAGGGCTCGCTCGCGGTACTCAGGGGAAACCTCGCGCCCGACGGGGCGGTGATCAAGCCCGCCGCCTGCGACCCGAAATTCCACGTGCACGAAGGCCCGGCCTACGTGTTCGACAGCTATCCGGACCTCAAGGAGCGGCTCGACGACGAGAGCTGGGACATCCCGCCCGAGGCGGTTCTGGTCCTCAGGAATGCCGGGCCGCAGGGAGGCCCGGGCATGCCCGAATGGGGCATGATCCCGATGCCGAAAGCGCTCTTGAAGAAGGGTCATCGCGACATGGTCCGCCTGTCGGACGCGCGGATGTCGGGCACCTCCTACGGCGCCTGCGTGCTGCATGTCAGCCCGGAAGCCTTTATCGGCGGTCCGCTGGCGCTTCTGAGGAACGGCGACATCGTGCGGCTCGACGTCGGCGAACGGCGGCTCGACATGCTGGTCTCCGAGGAGGAACTCGCCGAGCGCCGGGCCGCGTGGGCGCCGCCAGAGCGGCGCTACGAGCGCGGCTACGGCTGGATGTTCTCGCAGCACATCCTGCAGGCCGACAAAGGATGCGATTTCGACTATCTTGAAAACGGTTTCGGCGCCCCGGTCGGCGAACCGGCCATCTATTAGGAATTCGATATGTCAGATTATGTGTTGAGCCCGTCCGTCAAAGACCAGTTGATGCGGATCTCGACCGCGTCGATCGCCACCGCCCTGTTCAAGCGCGGCCTGCGCAACCAGTTCGTCCAGGGCGTCGGACCGGTGTCGCGCAAGGCGCACAACATGGTGGGGCAGGCCTTCACCCTGCGCTACATCCCGGCGCGCGAGGACCGCAACGAGATCTCCGTGTTCCGCAACGAGGATCATCCGCAACGTGTGGCGATCGAGCAATGCCCGCCGGGCTTCGTGATGGTCATCGACAGCCGCAAGGACGCCCGCGCCGCCTCGGCCGGCTCGATCCTGATCACCCGCATGCAGGTGAAGGGCTGTGCCGGCGTTGTCACCGACGGCGGCTTTCGCGACGCCGAGAGCATCGGCGCGCTCGACATGCCCGCCTATCACGCCCGCCCCTCGGCGCCCACCAACCTGACGATGAACGAGGCGATCGACATCGACGTGCCGATCGGCTGCGGCGACGCGCCGGTGTTTCCCGGCGACGTGATCGTCGGCGACGGCGACGGGGTGATCGTCATCCCGGCCCATCTCGCCGACGAAATCGCGGCGGAATGCTCCGGCATGGAGGAATTCGAGACCTTCGTCCTCGAAAGCGTGCTCGAAGGCCATTCGATCATCGGCCTCTATCCGATGACGCGGCCGGAAACCGAGGCGCGCTTCGAAGCTTGGCGGAAGGGACGGAAGGGAAAGATTAGAGCATCGGGCGGAATGTAAACGCTCGATGCACTAGGCCGCCGAGGAGGTGGACGCGGCCGGTGCGGCGGCCGGCAGGGTGAAGGAGAATGTGGTTCCCTCGCCGACCTTGCTGTCGGCCCAGACACGCCCGCCAAACCGGTCGATCACGCGCTGGATCGTGGCCAGGCCGATGCCGGTGCCCGGAAATTCCGCGTTGGTATGCAATCTCTGGAACGGGCGAAAGAGCTTTTCCGCCTGTTTCATGTCGAAGCCCGCGCCGTTGTCGGAGACGAAATAGACGTCCTCCTCGCCGTGCCGCCGGACGCCGAACGCGATGTGCGGCTTCTCGGCCTTGCGGGTGAACTTCCAGGCGTTGCCGATCAGGTTTTCCAGGACGATCCGGAGCATTCGCTCATCGGCCTCCACGAACACGTCCGCCTCGATGGCGATCTCGATGTCGCGTTCCGGCTCGGGCAGACGCAAGCCCTCCACGACCTCGGACGCGAGCCGGGACAGGTCGATCCTCGTGCGTCCGATATCCTGCGAGGTGACCTGCGAGAGCTGCAGCATGTCGTCGATGAGATTGCTCATCCGCTTGCCCGCCGCGCAGATGCGCCGAAGGCCGTCGAGACCTTCCTCGTCGAGCACGCCGCCATGATCCTCCATCACCGCCTCGCTGAAGCCGACGATCGTGCGCAGCGGGGCGCGCAGATCGTGCGACACCGAATAGCTGAAGGCCTCGAGCTCCTTGTTCTTGCGTTCGAGTTCGGCGGCGAGGGCGGCGCGCGCCTCGGCCAGTTGTTGCGCCGCGCGCGCCTCGGCGGCGTCCATTTCCTTGCGCATCAGCTCCTCGCGAATGCGCCGGTTCTCGTCCTCGAACTGCTTGCGCCGGATCTGCGCCCGCACCCGGGCCTTCAGCACCGAGAATTCGCTCGACTTCGCGATGTAGTCGTCGGCCCCCGCGCTCAACCCCTCGAGCATGGTGCCGCGATCCTCCACCGAGGTCAGCAGGATCAGCGGCGTGTCGCGCAGGGTCGGGGTCGTCTTGATTTGCCTGCAGGCCTCCTTGCCGCCGAGGCCGGGCATGATCAGATCGAGCAGGATGCAATCGACCGGCTGCACGGCGAGCAGGTCGAGCGCCTCCTCGCCCGAATGGGCGAGCACCACGTCGTAGCCCTCGTCGCGCAGCATGTCCGCGACCCCGTGCAGGAAGGTCGGGCTGTCGTCGACCGCGAGCACCTTGTGCGGTCCGTCCAGGCTGGAGATCTCGTTCGACATCGGCTCGGCGCTGCGAAGCACCGCCGCCGTACGCGCCAGAACGACCTCGATCTGCTCGTCCTTGCGGACGAAGGCGTCGGCGCCGGCCTCGAGCGCGCTGAGCTCGGCGCTCTTGCTTTCCGAACCGGTCAGAAGGATGCAGGGAATTCCGCGCAGGGCGCCGTCGAGGCGGATACGGCGGATCACCGCCGCGCCGTCCATTCCCGGAAGCTCGCCGTCGACGACGACGACATGAGGCCGCCGGTCCGCGACAAGGCGCAAGCCCTCCTCGCCGGTTTCGGCGGTGACGACCGAATAGCCCGCGTCCCGGAAGGCCTCGCCCATCGCCTCGCGGAAGGTGAGACTGTCGTCGATAAGCAGAACCGAACTCGACCGATCGCCCGTCTGATCCGCCGCCCGATCCGCCGTCTTGTCGGCCGACCGCCGCAATTTCCGCACCGCTCCGATCACATGCTTGGTGTCGTAGGGCTTGCCGACATATTCATCCGCGCCCCGCTTCAGACCGCGAATCCGGTCCTTCACGTCGGCCTCGGTCGAAAGCAGCAGCACGCCCATGTTTCGCCCCTGCGGGGTCTCACGGATCTCACTGAGGAAATCCGTTCCCTCGCCATCGGGGAGCAGTACGTCGAGCACCAACACATCCGCTCTTTCCCGCTCCAGCGTTTCACGCGCCTCGGCGATCGTCGCACAGGCGAGCGCATCCAATCCGGCGTCCTCGAACGCATCCAGAAGATCCATTCGGACCGTCAGGCTGTCGTCGACGATGACAACTTTCATACAAGATCCCTTTCGCGACCGACAGTGGCTCCGGCGAACGCCGGACCAATCTCTCCAAGCGGCAGGATTCGCGTCGCCGCGCCCAGCCGAGCGGCTTCGCGCGGCATGCCGTAGATGACGGAGGTCTCCTCGTCCTGGGCGACGGTGAAGCCGCCCGCCTGCCGGATGGCGAGCAGACCGGAGGCCCCGTCACGCCCCATTCCGGTCAGGAGCGCCGCGGCGGCCCTGCCGCCATATTCCGCCGCGATCGACTCGAACAGCACGTCGACGGAGGGAAGACAGGAAAACCGTGGCGGGCCGCCGTCGAGAACGAGCCGCCTGTTTCGCACCAGCATGTGGCGGTTCGCCGGCGCCATGACCACGCGCCCGGTATGCAGGCTGACCGGGTCGCCGTCCCTGGCGAAGGCGGCGCGGATCGAGGACTGACCGTCGAGCCATTCCGCGAACGCCGGCGCGAACATCTCGTGGATGTGGAGCACCAGGAGGATCGGTACCGGGAACGGGGTCGGCAGCGATCGCAGGACCTCGACGATCGCGCCGGGGCCGCCGGTCGAAGCGCCGATCGCCAGAACCTCGATCCGCGCGGACGACCCGCGTATTTCCGGAGGCGGCCGCCTCGCGGGAAATTCGTCGCTTCCGGGGTGGAGCCTGCCGCGCGGGTGGGTGATGACCCGAATGCGCGAGACCAGCCGCACCATCGAGAGAAAGCGGCTCTCCCATTCGCCCTCCGGCTCGTTCCCCGTGGGTTTTTCGAGAACCTCGACGGTGCCGGCCGCCAGCGCCTCGTAGGTCTTGAAGACCTCGCCGCGGTTCACGGACGACGAGACGATCAGGATCGGGGTCGGACAATGGGCCATGATGTATTCGGTGGCGCTGAGCCCGGTCATCAGCGGCAGCATCATGTCCATGGTGACGATGTCGGGCCTGAGGCGTTCGCACAGTTCGATGCCTTCCTTGCCGTCGCGTGCGGCGCCGACCACCTCGAAGCCGGGATCGTTGTCCAGGATCTCCTGGAGGCGGCAGCGGATGGTCATCGAATCTTCGACGATCAGGACGCGGATTCTCGCCATCGCTAGGGCCTGTGGACACTAAGGATTGCGGTGCCGGCGTGGCCGATTTTGTCGCTGGTGATATTGGGAAACTCGCCGTAGTGCCGGCACTTCAAGCGTTTGACAACGCAGTCCAGCGGCGAAATCGGTCTCTTCCCGTAGGGATTTGCCCGGATTTGCCCATTTCCGGCCCATTCGTCGTCGAATATGCCCCGCATGTCCTTCCTCCTCATAGACCGAAACTGAACAAATCCGGATAAACCGGCATCACAATCCTT
>Ga0070728_10005969_pt1 | contig 11739 bp, 9 predicted proteins | sample tdDd471_FD_66723 | JGI IMG/M metagenome (GOLD analysis project Ga0070728, IMG submission 66723) | Marine sediment microbial communities from the Atlantic coast under amendment with organic carbon and nitrate - tdDd47.1 | ecosystem: Environmental > Aquatic > Marine > Coastal > Sediment | place...
CTCGCGCGCGATGATCTCGACCGCCGCGTTCGGGTCCCAGATATCCTGAAGCACGACCCGGGTCCCCAGGACGATGGGCATCAGCGCGCCGTACAGGAAACCGGTCTGATGGGCCATGGGCGAGGACATCATCACCACGTCGTCGCGGGTCAGCCCGACCCGCTCGATATAGCGCAGCACGTTGGCAAACAGGGTGTTCGCCGTATGCATCACGCCCTTGGGCTCGCCGGTGGTGCCCGAGGTGTACAGAAGCTCGGTCACGTCGTTCGGCCCCGGCCGCCGCTCGGCGAACAGGCCGGCGACGGCCGCGTCGTCGCCCTCCGGCACGAGAAGCGCGTCCTCGAACGAGGCCGCGCCCGACCCGCCGACCGCCCAGACATGCGCCAGGCCGGGCAGGTCGCCGCGCAGCCCCTCGATCATCGCCAGATGGTCGACGCCGCGGAACTCGGCCGGTACGACGACCGCCTTGGCCTCGCCGAAGGCGAGCATGTGGCGCAATTCCCGCTCGCGGAAGATCGGCATCAACGGGTTGCTCACGGCGCCGATTCGCACGCAGGCCAGATGCAGGGCGGTGAACTGCCACCAGTTGGGAAGCTGGAAGGCGACCACGTCGCCGGCGCCGATCCCGAAATCGGCGAGGCCCAACGCGATCCGGTCGACGCGCCGTTGCAACGCGCCATAGCTGAGCCGCGTGCTCTCGCCGGTCATGCTGTTGTGATCCAGGATCGCCTCGCGCTCGGGCGCCGTCTTGACGACGGCGTCCAGCCAATCGACGACCAGCGTGTCGGGCCAATGGCCCTGTTCGGCCATCGCTTCGACGCGCGTTCGCGGCAGGATCGGATCGAATCCCATCGGCATGCCCTCCCTCGACAAGCCCAGCGATATCTCAAGCCTCCCCCGAGCGGACCGAAAAGGCAAGACCCGGCGGCGGACCGCGCCGTGGCTGGACAAGGCGCCCCGCCCTTGGCAGGATCGCGCGCCGCCACCGCGTCCGCCCCCACACAGAAGGAGCAATTCCCGCGCCATGACCGACGCCACGCCGCCCGACGCCACCGAGTCGGACTCCGTCTTTCCCGGCACCTCGCCGCCCGGCCCGGCGGACGATGTCCGTTCCGCCTTCCAGAAGCTCGTGAACTATCGCGTGGTCGAGGTGCGCGAGGGCTACGCCCGCGTCGAACTGGACCTGGACGAACGCCACATCAATCGCAACGGCGTCCTCCATGGCGGCGCCCTGACCACCCTGATCGACGTCGCCGGCGGGCGCTGCGGCACCTTCTGTCCGGTGCCCGGCCATCATCGCCGCGGCGTGACGGTGTCGCTGACCACGGGCTTCCACCGCGGCGTCCGCCATGGCCGGCTGATCGCCGAGGCCCGCCAGATGGACACCGGCACCCGGCGCATCTTCACTGCCACCATCGAGGTCCGCAACGAGGCCGGCCTGCTGGTCGGCACCGGCCACGGCACCTACAAGTATATGCGCGGCAGCGAAAAGCCGGAGGGCGTGCCGATCAAGCCGGCGCCTTGACGGCGGTTTCCCTTGACGGCGGTTGCATTGACAGGCGCGGCGGCGAGGCCCATGCTTCGCCGACAGTATGACGGCTGGGGTGTCCCTCGGGACTGAGACCATACCCATCGAACCTGATCTGGATCATGCCAGCGCAGGGAGCCGCCGCCGGAGATCCCCACCGTCCGTCTCTCCGCGCCGTTCGGGCTCCTTGCCGAAAGGAGAACCCGATGAGTCGCGCCGCCGGCATCCTCGCCCTGTTCGTCGCAAGCTGGACCGCCTTCGCCGCGCCCGTCCGCGCCGACCTGCCCGCCGTCCCGGTCCTCGTCCCGCTGACCGGGTTCCTGGCGCTGGAAGGCACCAGCCAACGCAACGGCGCGCTGCTCGCCCTGCGCAACCCGCCCGCCGGCAACGCCGTCGCCTTCGAGGTTTCCGACACCGCGACCTCGCCCGAGATCGCCGTCAACGCCTTGCGGAAGGCGCTACGCGCCGACAACGTGGTCGCCGTCGCCGCGTCGATGCTGGGCACCCATATGCTGGCGATGCTGCCGGTGGCCGACGAACTTGGCGTGCCGCTGGTGACCGTCTCCGGCACCGCCAAGGTGACCGAGCTCGGCAGTCCCAACGTCTTCCGCTTCTTTCCCGGCGATTCCGTCGTCAAGACCGCCCAGGCCCGCTACGCGGTCCAGGAGATGGGCGCCAAGCGCCCGGCGCTGATCTATCAGACCACCGCCTACGGCCAGAGCGGCCGCCGGCATCTGGCGGCGAACCTGACCCGCCTCGGGGCGCCGCCGGTCCTGGAGGAGGGGCTGCCGGTGACCGTGAAGGACATGCTGCCGGTCCTCGCGAAAGTCCGCGCCGCCGGCGCCGATCTGATCGTCTTGCACCTGCACGCGCCCTCGACGGCGCTGATCGTCCGCCAGGCGGTCGCCATGGGGCTGGGCTTGCCGATCCTGGCCGGGTCGGCGATGCATCAGCCGGCGACCGCGGCGCTCCTGACCCCGGCCGAGCTGAAGGGCGTCTGCGCCGAAAGCGGCTCCTCGCCGGTCTCCGGCGGCAGCCCGGCCATGGACCGTTTCGTCGCCGACTACCGCGCCGCCTTCGACGCCGAGCCCGACGCCTTCGCCGCCGGCCAGTATGACGGCATCCGCATGGTGGTGGCGGCGCTCGCCGCCGGCGCCCGGACCGCCGCCGAGGTCCGCGCCTTCCTCGCCGCCAACACCCATGACGGGGTCGCCATGCGCTACCGGTCCGACGGGACCGGCAACATGGCCCATGACGCGGTGATCATCTGTTATGACGGGCGCGACCGCACCCCGCGCCTGGTCAAGCGCTACCGCAACCTGTCGGGCGTCGCCGGGCTCGACTAGGACGCCGATGCTGATCGCCCAACTGCTGGTCAACGCCCTCGCGCTGGGCGCGGCCTATGCCCTGGTGGCGTTGGGCTTCGTCCTGGTCCTGCGGGCGACCGGCGCGGTCAATTTCGCCCAGGGCGACCTGGTCATGGCCGGCGGCTATTGCGCCATCGCCCTTGCCGCCGTCCTGCCGCTGCCGGGGCTTGCCCTCCTGCCGCTGGTGCTGGTTCTGATGGCGGTCCTGGGGCTCGCCCTGTCGGCCATCGCCTATCACCCCCTCAAGGACCGGCCCCCGGTCGCCGTGTTCATCAGCACCATCGCCGTCGCGATCATGCTCCAGAACGGCGCCAACAGCCTGTTCGGCGCCGTCCCGCGCGCCGGGCCGCCCCTGATGGGCGGCGGCGTGCTGGAGATCGGCGGCCTGGTCCTGCCCCGGCAGTCGGTGGTCCTGGTCGCCGTCGCCGCCCTTCTGATCGCCGGCCAGGGGCTGCTTCTGTCGCGCACCCAGCTCGGCCGGGCGCTGCGCGCGACCGCCGAGGACCGGGACATGGCCCGGGCGCTGGGCATCCGCGCCAATCGGATGATCGCCCTGACCTTCGCGCTTGCCGCCGGTTTCGCCGGGATCGCGGGGATGCTGCTGGCGCCGCTTTATTTCGTCACCCCGAGCGAGGGCACGACCCTGATCCTGAAAGCCTATATCGCGGCGACCATCGGCGGCTGGGGCAGCCTGGCCGGCGCCGTCGCCGGCGCCCTGCTGATCGCGGCGTTCGAGGTACTGGTCTCGACCGCGATCTCCCATGTGGCGGCGGAAGCGCTGCTGTACGGCGCCCTGCTCGCGATCCTGTTCCTGCGTCCCCAGGGGCTGTTCGGCGAGGCCGCCGGGCGGCGGGCCTGAGCGCCGATGGCCCGCGCCCTCGCCGCCCTCGTCCCCGGTTTGCGCCTGCCCTATCTGGTGGGCGCGGTCCTGCTGGCGGCCTACGCGCTGATCGGCGCCGACGCCTATGCGCTGCGCCTGCTGACCATCGCCGGCAGCTATGCCCTGATGGTGATCGGCTACCAGCTCGTCTTCGGCCATGCCGGGGCCCTGTCCCTGGCCCAAGGCGCCTTCTTCGGGATCGGCGCCTATGTCACCGCGATCCTGGCCGACCGGTACGGGCTGGACGCGGCGCTGACCCTGCCCCTCTCGGCGCTGGTCCCGGCGCTGCTCGCCGCCGTCGTCGCGGCGCCGGTCCTGCGGCTCGAGTCGCACTATTTTGCCCTCGCCACCCTGGGCATCGCCCAGCTCGTCCTCCTGGCCGCGGTCAATTGGGAGGGGCTGACCGGCGGCGCCAACGGCCTGCCCGGCATCCCGACCCTGCGCCTAGCGGGTCTGGACGTCGAGCGCGGCCTGCCCCTGGCGGCGGCGGTCTGGGCGGCCGTCGCGATCGGCGGCGCGCTCGCCTGGCGCCTGACAAGGGGACGGACCGGCCGGGCGCTGGCCTTCCTGCGCGCGGCACCGCTGGGGGCGGCGGCGGCGGGGATCGACGCCGGGCGCCTGCGCTTCGCCGCCTTCCTGGCGAGCGCCGCCTATGGCGGGGCGGCGGGCGCCTTCTATATCCACGCGGTCGGCGTCGTCTCGCCCGAGGCGGTCGGCTTCCCGATCATGGTCGCCTGCCTGAGCATGGCGGTGATCGGCGGCCGCCTGCGGATCGCCGGCGCCGTCCTGGCGGCGCTGCTGCTGATCCATCTGCCGGAGTTCTTCCGCTTCCTGGAGCGCCATTATCTGATCGCCTACGGCGCCGCCACCCTGGCGGTGATCGTCTTCGCGCCGAGCGGCCTGATCGGCGCCGCCGAGGCCCTGCGCCGACGGCTGCCGGGCGCCGCGCCCCCCGCGCCAACCCGGACCGCCGCCCCGCCCCCGCCGTCCGGACGGGGCGCGGCCGACGTCACCCTGCGCGCCGAGGCGCTGGTCAAGCGGTTCGGCGGCGTCCTGGCCGTCGACGGGGTCGACCTTGCCGTCCGGGCCGGCGAGATCGTCGGGCTGATGGGGCCGAACGGGTCGGGCAAGACCACCCTCGCCAATCTGATCGGCGGGTTCGAGCGGCCCGATTCCGGCCGGGTGCGGCTCGCCAGCGACGACCTGACCGGCCTGGCCCCGTTTCGCATCGCCCGCGCCGGGATCGGCCGCAGCTTCCAGACCCCGGCCCTGCCCGACGCGGCGACGGCCCGGGAAGCGGTCGCCGCCGCGTTCGGCGGCGACGCGGACCGGGCCGTCGGGTTCCTGGACATGCTGGATGTCGGCGCGGCGGCGGCGCAGCCCTGCGGCGCCCTGCCCCACGGGGTGCGCCGGCGGGTCGAGATCGCCCGCGCCCTGGCGGCGGACCCGGCCTTCCTGGTCCTGGACGAGCCGGCGGCGGGCCTGACCGGGGCGGAGGCGCGGGCGCTGGCGGCACGGCTGCGGGGGCTGGCCGAGTCCGGTCTGGGACTGCTGGTGATCGAGCATGACATGCCTTTCCTCCTCGGCCTCGCCGACCGAGTCGTCTGCCTGGACCGGGGGCGGGTGTTGGCCGACGGCGCGCCCGACGCGGTGCGCCGCGACCCGCGCGTCGTCGCCGCCTATCTCGGCCCGGCGGAGGACGGGCGGTGAGCGCGCCCGTGCTGGAGGTCTCGGGGCTCGCCGTCCGCCATGGCGCGGTGCCGGCGGTCGACGGGGTCGATCTGACGGTCGGCGCCGGCGAGACGGTGGCCCTGCTCGGCGCCAACGGGGCCGGCAAGTCCACCCTGCTCGCCGCGATCGCCGGCCTGACCCGCGCATCGGCCGGCGCGATCCGGCTGGACGGCCGGCCGGTGACCGGCCGCGCGGCGGAGGTCCGCGCCCGGCTGGGCGTCGGCTACGTGCCCGAGGGCCGGCGGGTCTTTCCGGGCATGACGGTCGCCGACAATCTGGAGGTCGCCGCCCGCGCGCCCCGGGCCGAGCGGCGGCGGCGCCTGGCGGCGGTGGCCGCGCTGTTCCCGTCGCTGGCCGAGCACGCCGCGCGCCGGGCCTGGACCCTGTCCGGCGGCCAGCAGCAGATGCTGGCCATCGGCCGCGCCCTGATGGGATCGCCGCGCGTCCTTCTGCTGGACGAGCCGTCCCTGGGGCTGGCGCCGGTCCTGACCGCCGAGCTGTTCGCCAAGCTGCGCGAGATCGCCGACGGCGGGACCGCCATCCTTCTCGCCGAGCAGAACGCGGCCCGAGCCCTGGATATTTGCCAACGCGGCTACGTGATGCGCGGCGGGCGGGTCGCGTTGGCCGGCGACGCGGCGGCCTTGCGGCGCGGCGCCCACCTGGAAACCGCCTTCTTCGGCGGCTGACCCGCGATCAGGCCGGCGCCGTCCGCAGACGCCCGCCCGACGCGCGCACGATCCCGAAGGACACCACGGCGATTCCCGCCGCCTCGACCCAGCCGACGGTCTCGCCCAGGACGGGGACCGCGAGCAGGGTCGCCAGCGCCGGCACCGCGCCGGCGAAGACCGAGGCGCGCGCCGCGCCCAGGGCGCCGGTGGCGGTGATGAAGGCGATCATGCCGCCGATCCCGACGACGAGCCCCTGATAGGCGGCCTGGAAGGCGACCTCCGAGACCGGCGCCGTCAACAGGCTGTCGCCGGCGAAGTAGATATAGGGCGGAGCATAGAGGACGGTCGACAGCACCGAGACGATCGCCGAGGCGCGGATCGGCGAGACCTCCCACAGCCGCAGAAGGACGGTGAAGCTCGACCAGATCAAGGCCGCAGCGAGAAACAGGAGATGGCCGATCCATTCCCCCGGCACCGTCTGCGCCATCCCCTGCCAGCCGACGAACAGGCTGCCGAGGATGATCAGGAAGATGCCGAAGATCCGCCCCGCCGAGAGCCCGTCCTTGAGGACGACCCAGCCGAGAAAGCCCGTGAACAGCGGCAGGGTGCCGGGCAGCAGGACGGCGCCATGGGCGGCGGGCGCGTACAGGAGCCCGGCCGTCGCCACGGCGGCATAGGGCACGCCCCCCAGCGCGGTGAGCGCCAAGGGTTTCAGTATCCGAGACTTGCCGACGGCGATCCCGCCCCGCAGCAGGACGGGCAGAAAGATCAGCCCTGGCAGGGCGTAGCGCAGGAAGGTCAGGTCGAAGGGCGTCAGGCTGGACAGCAGCGACAGGCGCGACAGCACCACCCAGCCCGACCAGATGAAGGGAAAGGTCGCGGCGGCCGCGAAGCCGATGACCAGCCTGCGGGTGTCCGGGGTCAGATCACGCCGTCCCGGCGCAACGCGGCGATGTCGTCGGCGCCCATGCCCAACAGCCCGCCATAGACATCGTCATTCTGGGCGCCCAGGGCCGGCCCCGCATGGTCGAGCCGGCCCGGGGTCTCGGACAGGACCGGAAACACGCCGGGCACGACCAACTCGCCGGCGCGCGGATCGAGGATCTTCAGCAAATCGCCGCGCGCCGCATATTGCGGATCGGCGAAGATGTCGGCGATCGAATAAACCGGCCCGGCCGGCATGTCGGCGGCGTCGCACAGGCGCAGAACCTCGTCGCGGTCGAGGCCCGCCGTCCAGTCGCCGACCAGGCGGTTCATCTCGTCCCGAGCCGCCAGCCGCGCCGCGGTCTTGCCATAGGCGTCGGCGGCGGCGAGCTCGGGCCGCCCCATCAGCCCGGCGAGGCGCTCGAACATCTTGTCGCTGGAACAGGAAATCGCCACCCATTTGCCGTCGGCGGTCGGGTAGTGGCTGTGGGGACAGGCCAGCGCCATGTCCGCGCCCATCCGTTCGCGGACGATGCCCCGCTTGGCATAGACCGGCGCCACCTCGTCCAGCATGCGGAAGATCGGCTCGTAGAGGCTGACATCGATATATTGGCCCTCGCCGTTCTGTTCGCGGGCGCGCAGCGCGAGCAGGACCCCCAGCGCCCCGTACAGGCCGCCCAAATAGTCCCCCAGGGCCGGAATGCCCGGCGAGGCCGGCGGCCGGTCGGGGTCGCCGTTCAGGTAGCTGACGCCGCTGAAGGCATGGGCGATCCGGGCGAAGCCGGGCTTGTCCTTGTCGGGGCCGGTCTGGCCGTAGGCCGAAACCCGAAGCATGACCAGGCCGGGATGGTCGGCGCGCAGCGTTTCGTAGCCGAGTCCCCATTTCTCCAACGTGCCGGGGCGGAAATTCTCGCACAGCACGTCGCAGCGCCCGGCCAGGCGCTTGAAGATCTCCTTCCCCTTCGGGTCCCGCAGATTGAGGGTGATCGACTTCTTGTTGCGGGCCTCGCTCAGCCAGATATAGCTGTCGCCGCACGGGTCGATGGTGCCATAGGCGCGCAGCGGATCGCCGGCGCCGGGCTGTTCGATCTTGATCACCTCGGCGCCGAACTCGCCCAGGATCGTGGCGCAGAAGGGCGCCGCCTGGAAGGTGGCGGCGTCGAGCACCCGGATTCCCGCCATCGGCAGGGGTTTGTCGGCCGTTGCGCCGGTTGCCTCGCTCACGGGACGTTTCCTCCGTTGCCGGTTATCCTTTCCCGCCAGTCTAGACGAGCCGCGCCGTCGCGGCCACTTCCCGCCGCGCCAAAGATTGGCAGGCCGCCCCAGATGGGCTATGCCCGTCGGACCAGCAGCGGCGGAGCAAAACATGCGCGAAGACGAAAGCCCCAGGGCGCCCATCCATCCGGTGATCCTTTCCGGCGGTTCGGGCACGCGCCTGTGGCCGGTCTCGCGCAGCCTGTATCCGAAGCAACTGCTGCCGCTCGCCGCCGACAACACCATGCTCCAGGAGACCGCGCGCCGGTTTGCCGGCCGCGCCGAGTACGGGCCGCCGCTGATCGTCTGCAACGACGCCCATCGCTTCATCGTCGCCGAGCAGCTGCGCGCCCTGGACATCGTCCCCCAGGACATCCTGCTGGAGCCGGTGGGGCGCAACACGGCGCCGGCGGTGGCCGCCGCCGCCCTGGTGCTGCTGGAAACCGACCCGGCGGCGCTGATTCTGGTGCTGCCGTCGGATCATGTCATCGGCGATACGGACGCCTTCCACGCCGCCGTCGCCGCCGGCGCCGCCGCCGCCCGGCGCGGCGCCCTGGTCACGTTCGGGATCAAGCCGACCGCGCCCGAGACCGGCTATGGCTACATCCGCGCGGGCGCCGAGATGGACGGCGCGTCGGGTTGCGCCTGGGTCGAGCGGTTCGTCGAGAAGCCGGACCGGGACACCGCCGAGGGCTATCTGGCCGAGGGCGGCTATTTCTGGAACAGCGGCATGTTCCTGTTCCAGGCGGCGGCGTACCTGAAGGAGCTGGAGCGGCTGCAGCCCGACATGGTGGCCGCCTGCCGCGCCGCCATCGCCCAGGGCCGGCGCGACCTGGACTTCCTGCGCCTGGACGCGGACGCCTTCGCCGGCGCGCCGTCGGAATCGGTCGATTACGCGGTCATGGAACATACCGAGGCCGCCGCCATGGTCCCGGCCGACATGGGCTGGAGCGATGTCGGCTCCTGGTCGGCCTTGTGGGAGATCGGCGCCAAGGACGCGGCCGGCAACGTCGCCATCGGCGACGTCGTTTCGCACGAGACCCGCGACAGCTATCTGCGCAGCGACGAGCGCCTGCTGACAGCGGTCGGGGTCGAGGACATGGTGGTGGTGGTCACCGACGACGCCGTGCTGGTCGCCGCCAAGGACCGGGTCCAGGAGGTGCGGGCCATCGCCGAGCGGCTGAAGGCCGACAACCGCGACGAGGTCGCGCTGCACTCGACCGTCTACCGGCCCTGGGGGTCCTATCGCGGAGTCGACCGGGGCGACCGGTTCCAGGTCAAGCGCATCGTCGTCAAGCCGGGCGGGCGGCTATCCTTGCAGAAGCATCATCGCCGGGCCGAGCATTGGGTGGTGGTCAGCGGCACCGCCAAGGTCACCCGCGGCGAGGACGAGATCGTCCTCAAGGAGAACGAATCGACCTACATCCCGCTGGGCGTCGTCCATCGGCTGGAGAATATCGGCAAGGAACCGTTGCAATTGATCGAGGTCCAGTCGGGCGACTATCTGGGCGAGGACGACATCGTCCGCCTGGAGGACAGTTACGGCCGCGACTGAAAGGCCCGACCTTCCTTGGGCCGACCTTCCTTGGGCCGCGCTGGTGTTGCCAGTGGCGTCAGTTGCCGGCCGCGACGCTTCGGGGCGCGGCTTCGATGGTCCGGGAAATCTCGTCCGAGTCCGACTCGCGCCGCGGGGCGCGGCCGTTCAGATAGTCGATGATCCGCCGCCGGTAGACGGGATCGGAGACGACCCGTTCGAGATCGATTTCCCGTTCACGCATCGGCGCCCCCCCTTGCCATTGCCTCCCCGAGACCGAAATTTAGGACGGCGCTCCACCGACCATCAACCAAAAATAAATATTCGCCGCCATTTTCATGAAGATAGTCTTGTGGATATCTATGCATGACCTTCCCCAACCCTTGGGATAAGTCTGTGGACAGAATCCCGGACAGAGGCGCGCGCCCTTGGACTCCCGGGACTTCAACCGGAAGGGAAAACCCTCTAAGAAGGTCCGACGGCAGCGACGCCGAGGAGAGCGAAAAGATGGCGCGAGGAGCGAAATCGGACGCGGCGCGGGACATCGCGCATTTCCTGCATCCCTATACGGATTTCCGCCGCCACGAAAAGGACGGGCCGCTGATCGTCACCGGCGGCGAGGGCGTCTTCATCCGCGACGATTCGGGCCGGACCTATCTGGAAGGCATGGCCGGCCTGTGGTGCGTGTCGCTGGGCTATGGCGAGGAGCGCCTGGTCGCCGCCGCGACCGAGACCATGCGGACGCTGTCCTTCGCCCATGGCTTCAGCCACCGCTCGCACCGGCCGGGGATCGAGCTCGCCGAGCGGCTGTGCGCGATGGCGCCGCCCTCGCCCGCGGGGCCGATGTCCCACGCCCTGTTCGCCAATTCCGGCTCCGAGGCGAACGATTCGGCGGTCAAGCTGGTCTGGTATTACAACAACGCCCGGGGCCGCCCCGAAAAGAAGAAGATCGTCGCCCGCGAGCGCGCCTATCACGGCGTTACCGTGGCCGCGGCGTCGCTGACCGGGCTGCCGACCAACCATCAGGCGTTCGACCTGCCCATCGACCGCATCCTGCGGACCGACTGCCCCTACTATTATCGCGGTGCCGCCGACGGCGAGACCGAGGACGCCTACGCGACCCGCCTGGCCGACAATCTGGACAAGCTGATCCGCGCCGAGGGCCCGGACACGGTCGCCGCCTTCATCGCCGAGCCGGTGATGGGCGCCGGCGGGGTCATCCCGCCGCCAGCGACCTATTTCGACAAGGTCCAGAAGGTCCTGCGCGCCCACGACGTTCTCTTGATCGCCGACGAGGTGATCTGCGGCTTCGGCCGCACCGGCAACATGTTCGGCAGCGAGACCTACGGGCTGGTGCCGGACATGGTGTCGGTCGCCAAGGCGCTGACCTCGGCCTATCTGCCCATGTCGGCGCTGCTGATCTCGCCCGACATCTATGACGCGATCGCGTCGAAAAGCGCGGAGATCGGCATCTTCGGCCATGGCGTGACCTATGCCGGACACCCGGTCTGCGCGGCGGTCGCCCTGGAGACGCTGAACATCTACGAGGACCGCGACATCCTTGGCCATGTGCGGACCCTCGCGCCGCGCTTCCAGGACGGGCTCGCGGCCCTTGCCGGATCGCCCCTGGTCGGCGAGGTGCGCGGCGTCGGGCTGGTCGCCGGGGTCGAGCTGGTGCGCGACAAGGCGGCCCGCCAGACCTTCGCACCGGCCGAGGGCATCCCCGCCTTCCTCCAGAACCGTGCCCTGGCGCACGGGCTGATCGTCCGCGCCATCGGCGACACGGTGGCGCTTTGTCCGCCGCTGGTGATCGATGCCGGGGAGACCGACATGCTCCTCGCCCGCTTCGCCGA
>Ga0070728_10005971_pt1 | contig 11739 bp, 10 predicted proteins | sample tdDd471_FD_66723 | JGI IMG/M metagenome (GOLD analysis project Ga0070728, IMG submission 66723) | Marine sediment microbial communities from the Atlantic coast under amendment with organic carbon and nitrate - tdDd47.1 | ecosystem: Environmental > Aquatic > Marine > Coastal > Sediment | place...
ATAATGAGGCGGGCGTCTACCTGATCTTCCTGGTGAACCGTAATCGAATCGTAACCGATTACTGTGCCCGAGCTGAGGTTGACCCCCTGGCGAATAAGACGAACGCCATCATCATTCTTACTAATCTGTTCGCGCGAAGACCCTGTAGTCCGCGTAACGGCATCGACGATGGCCCCACCGGAAAAGGGTTCGTACATGTTGTAATTCTGATTCCAGGTGTTGCCTTGAACAATAAGTTGAACATAGTTATTGTAAAGGGCATAATCTCCGACCACACCAGTCGCCTCAACACCGTTTGGCATCGTGTCAATATTGTCATTAGTTACCTGGGTGGCAACGACAGGAGACAACGGCAGCGCCGTCTCGCGGTAACAACTCACTGACATGAGGAAACAAACAGCTAGTAACAATCGTTTCATTCAAAAGATCCTTTTTGGCCAAAATCCGGCAGGATATGACATCCTCAATCTCAAAAAGCCGGGCATTTGTTCATCTTGAAGCCGACGCTCCCAGAACTTGGAGGCCAGTCTGAACAGGCTATCATAGGAAAGAATGGCTTTTCCTGTAAAGGAAATTGTCTGAAAGATCGTGACCTGGCGGCTCACGATGCCGAGGGCTGGCCTGAGGAGCCCATTCCTGGTGATTGGGATTTCACCTTCCAGTAGGAGAGTAAACCAAAGAGCACGAAGAGCTGAACAAGACAAACGCCCATATCGAACCTGATAAGCGTTCCTCCCGAAAGTAACTCTGGCAGGGTGCTCTTCATAAAGGATATGGGTGGCACGACAAGGCTGAAAAAGGAAATGATCTTAAAAAAAACAGAATCCACATAGGGAACCACGTAGGCGTTCACATAGGACAGAACTTCCGACAGCCCCCAGAAAATTGGCCAAATTAAAAATAAGGTTGCTCCGTCGATCCAGCGTTGAAAGAGGCAGAGCCAGAGTACTAAATTGAAACAAAACAGGACCACCGCCGCGAACCCAAGCAGAATGGCCCCATCAAAGCTCTTGGTTTTCAGAAACCAGCCCAGGATTCCGGGCAAAAAGATAAGCGCAAGTATCAAGAGAAGCAAGAGCCCCGCCCGTCTGAGATGATAAGCTCGCCCAGCGAACCGCATCACAACAAAAAAGGGCAGAAAAAATCCAAAGGGTGAGAGGAAGCTGAAAAGTGCCGTTTGAACGCGCGAGGGGTCAAAATGCGAGGCAAGAGGCACGCCTGCAATGAATAAAGTCTGGTCCTCTACTGTCATTCCGATCATCAAAAAAAGTGCGATCACCACACCGATAATGAGGGGAAACATCCAATCAAACCGTTTCATGAATCCTCCGATACCAACGATAAATAACAAGTGCCTGAATAACTAAAGCAATGAACACATAGAGGAACGCCGTCTTCAAATCACCACCTACCAGATAGAATGGAAGCGCAAAAAGGCTGGGAAAACAAAGTAGGGAGCGAATAGGTCTACGTTTTCCCGCTTGAAGGTAAAGGTAGAAACCAAGCGCAATATCGATGCTTGAGAACAATTGTCCGATCGCCTGAACCCGCCCTTCGGTCCAGACAACACCAAAATCCGATCCGACAATCCCCAAGAGACACGCCATCAATCCGTTCAGAACAAGGCATATCACAATCATTCGATTGATTTCCTTCACATGACCCTCCTCGAGAGGCCATTGTACACCGTTCATTTCCGCTCGCCAACCGACTAGCCTTGCGCCCTTATTGGGTCACCCTGTCATCGTGGCTGACCGACTAGAGCTTCATCACCATCTTCAACCTGAAAAACCAGGACCTCGGAAACCAAATCGGGGGGAATATCCTTGTGAAATAGGAAGCCTATGGCGCCAGGTTGATTCTTAACGAACAGAACCAGGGATCGCTTATCCGAGAACCACTTTGGCGGTAGTCCTTGTCCCGTGAATATCGCCTGATTCCACAAATTCTGGTATTGATGCTCTGTTTTTTTGAGAACATCACGTAAAAATAACCGAGAGACCGGCTGCCCTTTCAGGAAACCGACCCGAATTCGGGTCCGGTCCGGCCAGCGTGTCATTTTTCCAAGAAAGACTGCTTTCAGGGTAGCTCGATCCATTGCTTGGACCTGAATGTCGGCATGGCATATAACCACTAATTGCCCGAATAAGGGGCTATTCAAAACAAAACAGGTAAGAAGTATTCGCCAAGCCATGATCAAAAGTGAAATGTGGTTTTGATGGCCCACAATTGCCATTTTTCTGAAATGGAGGTTTCGGTGGTTCCAAACAAGTCGAGGGTATCATCCAGAGCGTGGGCCAGACCGTCGAGTGCGTGTCCTTCAAGCTTAATGATCCAATGCTCGTTTAGATCCAGTCGCAAGGAAAGGGTCAAATCTTTTTGCCAAGCAAGAGCCCGAGGTAAACCCTGATTTCGATAAAATTGGCCGCCATGATCGTGTCGGTCAGGATAGAACACGCTGTAATAGGAACCCAACTCCCATCGATCACTGAGGCGATAGGTGATCCAAGCGAAATATCCCTCCTGGTCAAACGCCTCATCAGGAATTTCTAAAAGATCGATCGCTTCTATAAAATATTCGGAAGAAAACTGAAAATTTCCCCTCGTCCACATCAAAGAAACAATTTGACCAACGAGGTTTTGAACCCGAAAAGTGTGCGATTCGGCAGGAGCTGTATGAAAGCTGACATCGATCGATGCGCGATAATCCGAGTAACGCAGATGGAGCCCCTCGATCGGCGTGTCCCAAGCCAGTTGTCCTCCTGCGACCCAATCGAAATCGATCGAAGCATTGGTATAGGGCTGTTGATTAGCCAGAACCTGCAAATAGTCCTCTATACCTGGATTATCAACATCAACACGAATTGACCCCACAAAGAGCTTATAGTCCAGGCCAAAAGGCATATGCCCATATGCCTCACCCCCTTCAAAGGCAAGGGTGAAGTCTCGACGGGTTTCAACGTAAAAGGTCTGTGGCAGGAAAATACTGTTACGCAGGAGATCCGCATCACGGCCCTCATTATAGAGACCCGCTGGCAGCTTTATTTTCCCCAACCGAATGCCAAGAGCATCGTATTTGTGAAAATCAACCAGCGCCCAATCCAGTAGAACCTCCTGTTGGCCAAAATCGCCAAAGTATCGTGAAAAAAATTGCCCGCCAAATGAAATGTTATCATTGAGTTCCTTTGAAAAGTTCAGGGCAAATTCATTGACCTGAAAGGTGCCGCTCTGCGTTTCGATAATGTAATCATGGGTATTGGAAACAAGAAAGCCCTGGCTTAAGTAGCCGTGAAAGCGTATATCCGAGAAGGGGCTCTCCCCCAATAGCGTGGAGCCAAAGCAAAGGACAACCATCCAGAGTACCCTTCCTTTCACGTCGCCTCCTTTCCCATCAGGTTCTCAATTTTTGTTTTGAGTTCTATAAACTTCACTGGCTTGGTCAGAAATCCCTGCATACCCGATTCCAAACAACGCTCCCGCGTTCCCTCAAGCGCGTTGGCTGTCAGAGCCAATATGGGGGGGTGAATCTGGCAACCTTCGATCTGGCGAATTGTTTTTGAGGCTTCCCAGCCATCCATCACAGGCATATGGCAGTCCATCAGAATCAAATCGAATTTCGTACCACCCCGAACCAACTCGACCGCTTCCTGCCCATTCAAGGCATGCTCAACATGGAATCCCATCCGGCTCAACATTCGCTGAGCGACCCGGTAGTTCACACGGTTATCCTCTACCACCAGGATGAGACGGTGATCGATGATCTCCTCATCCTGCGGAACGGGAGCCGGTTGGGACATGCCCAAAGACCTGCTACACTCCTGTACTATCGTAATCAAATATTTAGAGACAAATGGCTTAAACAAGTGAACCAACAAAACTTCAATGTTCCCTGTCTCAGAAAGCATTTCCTTATTGGCCGAATGAAGGAATAGGGGTCTCTGTTTGGTGTTCATGAAAGGTGTAATTTGGCTTAAAAGATTCTTGGAATCCTCCTCAAAACCAACATCTAGGAAATAGAAGAATGGATGCTCTTCACTTCTTATCTTTTGAACCATGGACTCCATGTCGCGAATTAAATGAAACGGTATATGGTACTGTTCGAGCCAATCAATCAAAAGCCGAATCCCACGCTCATCTCGACTGTAAATTAATGCCCTACCATCGGGCATAGCTCCTCCAATTGCCATGCGTGGATCTAAAAGCGTGTTCGGCTCAGGATAGATAAGACAGGAAGGGAATCGCACCACGAAGGTCGATCCCAAATGGGGTTTCGAATGAAAACTGATGTCTCCGTTCATGGCCTTTACCAAACTGGCGCAGATATAAAGCCCCAGGCCAGCTCCCTCATAATTCCGCTTTGAACTGATATCAGCCTGGACAAAAGGCTTGAAAAGATTCTCTCTGTGATGGTCGTGAATGCCAATGCCGGTGTCGACAATTTGAATTTCAAGATCCTTGCCGTGCCTGCCAATCAGGAGGCGCACCGTCCCTTTTGAGGTGAATTTCACCGCATTACCAGCCAAATTCATCAAAACCTGGCGGACCCGGCCCTTATCCAGGTGTGCGAACTTGGGGATACCAGGTTCGAACTTAACAATGAACTCCACGTGTTTGGAATAGGCTGCCGGCCCAAGGAGTTGGCTCAATTCTTCGATTAGTAATCGAATATTGGTTTTTTCACGTTCAATCTGTATTTTCCCGGCTTCAATCTTACTGACGTCAAGGAGATCATTGATGAGTGACAGCAACGAATCCCCTGAATTCAGGATGATCGATACGGACTCCTGGTGTTCTGGACTCAACTTGGAACGGGACAGAATATCCGCCATGCCAATGATTCCATTGAGGGGTGTACGCAAATCGTGGCTGATATTCGCAAGAAACGTGCTCTTGGCACGATTGGCCTCCTCAGCCTCTTCTTTCGCATCGATCAAACGTTGATTATTTTCCTTTAATTCAAGCGTCATTTTTTTAAACGCGCGGGTTAAATCATCGATTTCATCTCCCTTTTTAAGCGAGAGGTCAAATGAAAAATCACCTTCTCCAACACCTTGAATGTGCTGTTTCAGAATATCGATTCGCTGAATCATACGCCGCCCAAGAAACAGGAATGTAAATACAGCCAAAAGGATGATGATAAGGGTGATAATCTGGTTTATGTGCCTAACCCGCGAAAGAGATGAGAACGCGACGTCTTTTTGTTGAAAACTCAAAACAGCCCACCCAAGCCCCTTGAATTCTCTGAAACCGATTGAAGGTGCAAACCCAATTATATGGGCATGGCCGTCAAAGGATTCCTCCTCAATCGTGTAGCCTTTTATGCCTTCAAGAGCTTGGAGTACCGCAGGCTGGCCCTCCTTGGCAAGATTCCGCGAAGCCAACGAAACGCCGCGTTGGTGTTCTTCGCGAATTTTGAACTCCGGTGCGCCAATAATCTTCCCTGTTCGGTTGACTAATAATGAAAATCCGGAGGGCAGATCTGGATCTCCAATCTTATTTTTTTCCACAATCGTTTTTATTTCATTCCAGCTCAAATGAACAGAGAGAACACCCAGGAACTCCTCCTGGCGATGATCTCGCCAAATGGGAGCGGCGATGTTCAAGGTTAACAACCCCAGAACAGGATCGGGAACCAAATCGAAATAACACAATTTCTTCTTCGTACGGACTGTCGTAAACCAAGGACTTGAGGACATATCTCTGCCAAGGAATTCTGGATCGTGAGCCCCCCTAATCACCCCATATCGGTCCGTGAGGAACAAACCGGAGTATATGCCGTAATTGTTGAAAATTCCCTCGAATACACTCCGCCTTTCATGCCCTATTTGAGGACGGTCCACTTGCCTGATAACCGGACTTTCTGCCCAAATCTGGACGTTTTCCATCGTATAGTAAACCAATCGATCCAAATCGGCACAAATACGTTCACTCACTGATTCCAGACGTCTCCCAACCTCTAACTCAAGTGAGGCCCGCGTCAGATAATCATTAATAAAATAAAGCCCCACCAACGGGATCGTGGTGCAGAGAAACACGAGTCCCAGCATTTTGGTTCTAATTTTCTGATTAAGAATAGACGACTTCATAATGCACCAATGGATCTATCGACCAAAAAAAAAAATCCTGAAGCCCATCAGGTGGATTCGGCGGCAATCGCATCGAAAATCTAATACCTCCTTTCGAATTCCATAAAAGCAACGTTGCATCGACCCTCTTGAAGGTGGGATGATAGCTTGATTATTAAAAAGGAACCCACATTGCGATGAAGACATCAAAAATGGATCCCATATCAGTCAGCCAATTGACAGCCTTGTTAAAAGACATCATGGAGGATATCCCACCGATCTGGCTTAGTGGAGAGATCACCAATCTAACCCTCGCTCGATCCGGGCATTGTTATTTCAGTTTGAAAGATGCCAATTCGCAAATTCGCGTCAACCTTTGGCGCAACACACTCACACGCCTCGATTTTAGGCCCCAAGAGGGCTCGAATGTCCTTATTTACGGTTCTCTCAATCTCTATGTGCCTCGCGGTGAATACAGTCTTGTGGTCCAGTATATGGAGCCTCTCGGGCGAGGGAGCCATCGCGCCGCCTTTGAACACCTTCGAAAACAGCTCCAAGAGGAGGGTCTTTTCGATTCTGACCGTAAAACGGGCCTGCCTTTTCTTCCAAAAACCATTGGTATTGTCACTTCGGCGCACGGTGCCGCGCTTCAGGATATCAGAAAAGTCCTGGCCCAACGTTTTTCTTCACTGACCCTTTTAGTGGCTGATTCCCAAGTTCAAGGAGCCGGAGCAGGGAAATCACTTGCCCGGGCCATCCAACGTTTGGATGGCAGATGTGAAGTTATCATCTTAGGACGCGGTGGTGGATCAGAACAAGACCTCTGGGCATTTAATGATGAAACCCTGGTTCGGGCCATCGCTGCCTGCCAAACGCCTTTGGTGTCTGCGGTCGGCCATGAATCGGATATCACCCTCTCCGATTTGGCGGCAGACGTAAGAGCCGCCACACCTTCACAAGCGGCAGAGCTCGTCGTAGGGACACGTAGGTCTTACCTGGATTTAGTTGCCACACAGGTAGAACGCTTGAAAACGAGAATGGAACGCCTGATTCTACTCAAACGCGATGCACTGACCAAACTCCATTTCCGCGAAACGCTCTTGAAATCTACTCGGGAATTGGTAGACAGAAGGCATCGCCTTGAAAAGGCCACTGAACGACTGCACCTATCGGCAGATCAGGCATTGAACCAACGCAGCGACCAGGTGCGTTTTCTAACAGCCTCGCTTTCAATTTCTTCACTAAAAGATTCCACCAGGAATTCTAGGAACCACGTAACTGCCCTCCAAAACAGCTTAGTCTCTTCTTTTCGCGCCGATCTGGCCCGTCGGTCGGCGCAAATTGGAACGTTGTCTGCCGAGTTGGAAGCACTTTCTCCACTGAATGTGCTGTCCAGGGGCTATTCAATTCTTACAACCACCGAAGGACAACTCGTTTCACGAGCAGACCAGGTTCGACCGGGAGATCTCCTGACTGCAACTCTGGCCCAGGGAACGATCAAACTCATCGTTCAAATCCAAAAGAGCGAAGAATGATTCAAGGGTTCGACAACTCCCTAGCAGTTTAAAAGAACAGGAACAGGACCATCAAAATTGCCTCCCCACTTAGCAGCCCACTCCAAAGCAGATTGTCCTTTTTGATAACGCCATTGCGTCCCAAGAAGGCGCCAAGGCATCCTCCGAGAAATATTGCATTCGTGGTTCCAAAATCAAGGTAGTAGGCCATAAAGAACGGTATTAATGTTGGCATTTTGTTCCAAAAACCTCGCTTCACGAACCAGCCGAATAGGGCAAGTGCCGCGCCAAGTAACGCACTCAACTGGATAGAACCAGCCAACTGGGTCCAATCCTGCACTAACATCTCCTGGAATTGGTTCCAGATCTGGGCAGCAGGTGCAGGAAACATGGATGAACCGATTTGGTCACCAAACTTAAGGAACAAGGGCAAAAAAATGAATGGCCCGAGAAAAGCCCCCACAGACTGAAAAAGCAGCTGCCTACGAGGTTGACAGTCAAGCAAAGAACCACATTTCAAATCGCTTGCGAAATCGGCCGAGGCAGATGCTGGACCTACCACTTGGCCTGCAAGGGGCATCAACATCGAGGCAGGTGCGAAAAAAGAAAAAAGCAGCAACGTTAATTTACCCAAAGCGCCAAGTGGTGTGACATCCGTTTCGCCTGTCACCTTGCTAGCAATATAGGAAAGCACCACCGTGAGAAGCAAGGTCAATCCCATGATCCAAATCGGAATGTGGAAAAGGAAGTGACCCACAAAGGCTCCAGCGGCCCCAAAAACGGCCAATACGAACCATGCTCGGTTCTGCATAAAGAGGGAGCTGGCTCGTTTTCGCAGGGAAAGCTCTGAGGAAAAGTCGAGAAAAACAAAAGTGAGGATCCCTGAAACCGAGAACCAGGCGGGGTCAAGGCTCCCGTCTTTCCATAACTCCCAGGGTCCAAAGAAAAGGAATCCGCCCAAGAAAAAGGAGGCAGCAGTGCCGAGTCCGAGTATCCCACCAAGCCCGATGAATAACGGTGAAAGAGAGACTCCAAAAAGGCTTTTTGGAACCCAACGAAACCATTCTCCCAGGCTGACCCACACAGAGGCCCCAAGGAAAGAAAACCAGAATGGTCTCTGGGCATCCTCACTGTTTTGAATCAAACGTGCTGCCGCCTGTGCAGAGGGAAAAGGCGTCTCTTTCCACTGGTGCCGAAAAACCCAGGCAAGTACCGTACCCATGGCATTCAGGCACAACAACCACAAAATGAGTCCCCATACGGAATCCGGCATGGCTCCACTCAAGAGGAGTGCAGCTAATACGGTCGATAAAACAGTAATAGAGGAATAGCTCATCCCCGTTGTAAAGGACAAAAAGTAGACATATTGATCCTGCTGGAGCTGGTTGTTACCCTTAAGAAATCCCAAGGGCACATTCAGGGCCCTCATGAAAAGAATCGTGAGAAGGGATACCCCAAAAACAAATCCAAGTTTAAGAGCAATGTAGAGGGCGCTGGCTCCAAGAAGAACACCGACAAAAAAAAGAAGAGCCACCCGCAAGGGTAACCTGAAATTTAAATTGTGCTTATCCATAGCGCCATTCTAACAATTGTCTCACCGTACGCAAACCCAATTCTTGATCATTGGCTCGTTTTTTCCAGTAAAAAGGCCGCCCTGATCTGACAATATGGATATTTGGGCGTAGGCTCCAGGTTGTGGACTGCCTGACGATTCTCTTTCCTCCTTGAATGAACGCTTCGGAACCTGTTTCTCTGTGCGGTAATCGAACTCCTTGGAATAGATCATTATTTGAAACCCTGGCCTGATTTGCGAGTAAGCATTTAAGAGGCGGAACGACACTTCATTTTTTTTGTAACAAATTGGAACTTGAGGTGTCATAGAGACGAGAGGAGTCGAATCAGGCATGTTTCAGGAAACCATGGAACCTCAAATGGCGACAGACTGGAAGGAAAGCCCAGAATTTTGGCGCTCAGCCTTCCATCAACATGGAGGTGCGATCCATTCCTACCTGCAGGCCCGCACGAGAAACCTCGAAGACGCAGACGACCTGCTCCAAGAGACCTTTGTCAAAGCCATTCACGCAACCTCAGGCTTAAAAGACATCACCAAGATACGAGCGTATCTCTTCAGTATTGCCCACAATTTATGGGTCAACAGTTGTCGAAACGCATCGAAGTCTGAGCAGCTCGACCCTGAAAAACTAAGTATTAATATTACGCCCGAACACACCTTCCAAAATGATACCTTCCAAAAGCAACTCGAATTCATTCTTAAAACTTTATCAGGAAACCATCGCAAGGCATTTGAAATGGCCGTGGTTCAGGGATACAGCTACCAGGAAATCTCGAACCAGACCGGCTGGTCACTTTCGGCGGTAAAGGTTAATATTTATCGTGCCAGGAAACAGATTATTAAAGCCTTGAAACAGGTCATATAAAGGCGGCCATCATGAACCCCTGTCAACATATGGAAGAAAAGCTGAGCACTGTTCTGGATGGAGAATGTCCCAGGCGGGATTTTGCAGAAATTCTCAGCCACACATTACATTGTCCGAGCTGTCGCGAGTTCTTTGAGGACGGACGAGCTCTTCAGATGCGGCTCATATCCCCTGAAAACGCTACGGAAGAGCCGAAAAGCTCACGGATGTGGGAACAAATCGCATTGAAAGGTGGACTGAAAAGGCGGTCCTATTGGACAAAATTCCGCAAACTCTGGCCTGTGATTCCGGGTATCGCAGCTGCCATTTTCATCGCGCTGACCCTTTGGGGTCTAAGCTCTATTCTGAGTAGCCAAACAGCATCCACGCCATCAGAGCCCATTGCCCTCGAGGGTCAGCGAGGCTCCATGACCGAACCCCAATTTGTTGACATGGTACGCGACCTCATTCAATCTGATCGCAAATACCAATTGGAGATGCTGCGTGTCATGCGTGAGGTCGTTCAGGTTTACCCTGAACATGCCAGTGAAGAAGGCGCACTCACCGAGGAGTCCTCTTTCAGCAGGGAGGATAGCTCCCCAACCCGTGAACGAATCGGATCTTGATCGATCGAAAGGAATGAACCATGACTAAAATTACTTCTGTGCTCTGTCTCTGTTTCACGTTTTATGGAACGATCTTTGGCCAGGATGTCGACCCAAACGGCTATCTTTTTGGTGAGGTCAGCCTGCGAAGTGGCACCCAATACCGTGGGATTCTGCGTTGGGGCAAGGAAGAAGCTTCTTGGAGCGACCTATTCCATTCCTCGAAAGGAGCGGTCCCGTTCAGGTCCTATATTTCAGGTGACAAGGATGAAAGGAAGAATCTCAAGATTTTTGGATTCAATATTTCGACCTCCAGTTGGAACGTACAAGCAGAGCGCCTGTTTGTGGCCCAGTTTGGTGACATTGCAGAAATACGGCCACACGGTGAAGGCAAGGCGGACGTGGTCATGAAGAGTGGACGCATTTATAGTGTTGAAGGTTATGCAAATGACGTCGAGACCGATTTACATATCACCGACCAAAGCCTTGGACAAGTAACAGTTCCCTGGCAAAAGATTGACAAGATCACGTTCACGAATGGCAAACTCCCAAGGGGAACTTATGCCAAACGCTTGTACGGTAGCATCGAAACCCCTTTGGAGACATTTGAGGGGTTTATCCAGTGGGACCACGAAGAATGCATAGGCACAGACAAACTCGATGGAGAAAACGAAAATGGCTCCTTTTCCATCCCATTTGAACGCATTCGCACCATCGAAAAACTGCACAAGCGATCCGTCAAATTGACGCTGGTGGATGATCGTACCCTCACTCTGCGTGGCACCAACGATGTAAACAGCAGTAATCGCGGCATCTATGTAGATGACCCGCGTTTTGGAAAAGTGGATATCGATTGGGCCGCCTTCATGAAGGCGAACTTTGAGTGGAGAGAAACTACGGGTCCAGATTATGACCAGTATGAAAAGGGATTCGCCCTACAGGCAACCACCGTGGACCGTGATGGAAACAAACATTCTGGCTTTTTAGCATATGATCTGGACGAAATGGAGTCGTGGGAGTTCCTAAACGGACGCTACAATGACATTGAATACTACATTCCCTTCGCTAAAATTGAACGGATCAAACCAAGGGGGAGTCATGCCTCGGAAATCCTCCTTCACAATGAAACGAGTTTAAC
>Ga0070728_10005974_pt1 | contig 11736 bp, 12 predicted proteins | sample tdDd471_FD_66723 | JGI IMG/M metagenome (GOLD analysis project Ga0070728, IMG submission 66723) | Marine sediment microbial communities from the Atlantic coast under amendment with organic carbon and nitrate - tdDd47.1 | ecosystem: Environmental > Aquatic > Marine > Coastal > Sediment | place...
CCGCATACAGTATTCTCATCAAGAAAAAACCGCAGGAGATCAGCCCGTACGCCTATCTGGGAACGACATTCCTCCTCGGCGTGCTGCCGCTCATACCCGCAGCCTTCATCGAATATTCCTTCTACCCGCAATGGACCCTGACGCCGACCATCATCGGCTCCGTGCTCTACATCGGCATCGGGGCATCGCTTGTATCCTACATGCTCTGGACCAGGGCCGTCACCACTGTCGGACCGACCACGGCGTCGTTCATCTACTACTCCCTGCCAGCATTCAGCGGCATCGAGGCCTACCTGATTCTGGGCGAGACCGTAACCTGGGCGCATGGCGTCGGGTTCGTGCTCATATTCAGCGGAATCATCATCGCCACACATCCCCGGTTCAACAGATAAAACAAAAATGGGCCGATAACTCGACCCATTCTATCTACCCTACAATGCTTTCTTGAGTGGAATAGGGATGACATTCGCACCCTGCTTCTTGGGCTGCACCTTGTGTTCCTTGGGGCCACGCGGCTTGAAGAGATGGGTACTTTCCGCCTTCAGCGGTCCGCCCCAGGCCAGACAGTCGCTGCAAGTTTTTCCCTTTTTGGTTTCAACGTAGAAATCTCGACTGTCGATTTCACGATGGCATGTGCTGCAACAATTTCTTTTCATTTGGAATCCCTCCCAATGCTGTTTTTTCCGGCCAGCAGATAGGAGGAAACACTTCAAGATGCATGCCTGAAATCGACTCAAAAGAGGTTTTCCACTTTATTTTCACACAACCATAAAGATAGTGACCGCATAGACGATAAGACCTGTATGATTATCCAGGCTAGCCATATGAATCACAGCTTCATGCAGAAGCTCCAGGCGCAGAAGAATCAGGGTGGAAACCTCGGTTTATCTGAGGCTTTGCTTAATGATTCACCCGGCTTACGACTGGGAAAGGGCATGAATATCGACCCCGCCCACGCCGGACTGACTCCGGCCGCCGAGGCACTGGCGAAAGCTCCCGGTCAACTGGATAAACCTGAAAAATTCGAGCAGGCTTCCAGCCGAGCACCAGAAAGCCTGGGTGCGACCTTTGCCAACGAAGTCCTCCGCCGCATGGGCGAGACTGACGGAGAAGAAAGAGATAGCGGTCAGCTTAATGACAGCAACGACCTCAGGCATTCTCTCGGCCAGACCATGGACTGGATGCGCAAACGGTTCGGAGACGAAACCGCTGCCGCAGCAGCCGGAATGGTCCTCCAGTCCACCGCAAACGGTGTCACCGAAGAAACTCTGGGCGAAGGCCTCCTCAATGCCGTCAAATTCATCGACCGCAACTTCGGCATCGCCGCCGGAGACGCTGTCATGGCGAACTTCAATTCCGGCATCAACACCGAGCTCAACGAATATTTCGACAACGGCAAGAGTGAACTCTTCTTCGCCGCAGATTCACCGCCCGACGTCTCGGCCACCAGCCCGACCCAGGACCTCACCGCTCGCGTATTCATGCGGGCCGTCAATGCCGACAAGGCAGAGGACAAGGACGCCGAGAGCCTCACCGAACAGCTTCTGGCAGACCTTGCAGCCGAGCTCGACAAGATAGCCGAACTCCAGGATCTCACCACCCAGCTCGAAGCCGAATTCAACCCGGTCAAGGCCACGCCTGAAGCTGCCATCGCCGCCTACGAAGCTGCACCGACTTTCTCTGAACCGCAGTTCACGAGCATAGCTGTCTAACCAGAATCGCAACCTGACGTCATGATGCCGACTCCAATGGGTCGGCTTTTTTATTGGCTATGCTCTCGACTTTCTTTCATTCGGATTTCATACGGGCCGTCTTCGTCTGCCCCTGATTCCTTGACAAGGAATGCACCTAGATCGTCTTCGGCAAGCAAATATGTGGAGTATCCTTCCGGGGTTTTCATCTTCACCAGGCGACAGGCATATTCTATCCCGCCGATTGTCATGGCCTGCTGGTCGAGTCCCATGACCGTATACGGCCTGATGGTCAATTCAACGGTGTCGAGCATCTGAATTTCTGTTCCTAGTGCCACGGATGAACTGTTCATGACATAATTAACGACCCCTTCAAGGGTTGCATCAAAGGATGCAGTATCAATCGTGACAAAGCCGTTCTTCCCATTTTTGGTCTGAATGAAATCGCCCAGCCGCCCGCCGCTCACACGGGAGGTTTTCCCATCTTCAACAAGTTTGTGATCAAAAGATTTGATAACTCCCTCACTGAATTCGTAGCGACTGTCGAGGGACATATTCCAGCTCCACATGAAGCCTGAAAGCATAACCTTGGTGTTGGAAAGAATGATGAGATCGGTCTGGTTCTGCCCTCGCCTTCTCGTGACGGTCAGATCGCCAACATCCTCCCCGTCGGCAATAATATCATAGCTGCGCACGGTGCGTTGTATGGGTTTATCGTTAGCTAAAGAGAGTGACGAAAAACAGATGACTACTGCGACAACTATATATGCGACTGACTTTCTAAACACTCTTATCTCCTTGTTGGTTATGCCCGTCCTTGAATCGAACAATTACCCGCTGACCGATGATCATGGGTTTACCTGCCGATTCATAGGAAATCACGATCTCGACCACCCTGACATCCACCCTGTCCGTGGGGTCCATGGCGATGTTCTTTCTGGCGCCCATGATCTTTCCGATACGACTGATTCTACCGCGTCTTTCAAGCTTCTCGCCACCCTGAGGTATTATGGTGACGTCCATTTCTGTCCAGAGTGAAGCAACAAATCGCTCCTCAACTTCCGCCCTGATAATCCGCGCTCCATCGGGTAATATGAGAAACAGATCCGTGACATCCAGTGTGCTGGTTCCTTGTCCCGGCTGGGCCATTCGCCGTACAATAAGGCCGTCCAGCGGGGCGCGGATGGTGTATTGGCCGACCTCGTATGACTGAACGTCCCTCTCCCGCATAGTCTTCTCTATCTTCCTTTTCTGCAGGGTGGCTTCCGCTTCAAGATTGACGAACCTGTCCCTTGCAGCATCGTACCGCTGGCGGGATACGGAAGAGCTTGCGACAAGTGATTCCATTCGACTCAAATCACGTTTGGCCTGTGACAATTCCAGTCTGAGACTGTCGAGTTCCGCATTCTCCTGAGCCAATTCGGAGTTAACCACATCAAGGGTAAGTTGCGGCTGGCGATCATCCAACCGGGCGAGAACCTGACCTTTTTTGACTCGCTGCCCCTCTTCGGCGAACACATCGGTCACTATGCCCTGGCGGGATGCGGCCACATGGACAATCCCTCCCTCCACATCAACCGTGCCCTTCGCTACGGCCAAGATATCGTTGGGCAGGGGGGAGGCCAGTGTCTCACTATTTTCTTCCGGCATTGCCAGAATGGATAGCAGGAAAAGTACGACGAGTAACACCGTTATCGCGATCAATCTGTTCTTCATGCCATATTCCTTATGCCCTGATATCTTGGACTATTCTTCCGTCATCAATCATCAGGACCCTATCGGCTTTGTCCCGCAGTCTCTGGTCGTGGGTGACGCAGAAAATCGTGGCACCGCTCCGTGTCGCTTCTTCGCGAAGCAATTCGATAACCATCTGACCGTTTGTGCTGTCCAGAGCGCTTGTCGGTTCATCCGCAAATATGAGACGCGGTCTTTTTGCCAACGCACGAGCAATGGCGACCCTTTGCTTCTCACCGCCAGACAATGTCTCCGGGTATTGAGTTGAGCGATGGGAAAGACCTACCTGCTCCAGTCTGACCCTGGCCCGCCGATATGCTTCTTCTGTCGAAATCTCAGAGTACTTCAACGGAAAGGCCACCTGATCCACGGCATTGAGAGAGGAAAAGAGATTGAATCCCTGAAAGACAAACCCGCAGTGAGCGAGGCGAAACCGTTCGCTTTCCTGATCACTCATGGAGTGCAGATCCTTACCCATCGAGACAACCGACCCTGATGTAGGGCGGGACAGTCCGCTCAGAGCTGCCAGCAAGGTGCTCTTGCCGCATCCGGACGGCCCCATGAGGAGCGTCAATTCGCCTGACAAAATCTCCAGATCGATGCCCTTGAGGACTCTGTTCGTAAGACGGCCTTCGCCGTAATCCTTGGTAAGTTCCGTGCAAGATATGCTGGTGGTCATTTTAGCAACTCCTCCGGTTGTGTCCTGTACAGCGAACGAAGGGAGACCAGACCGGATACGACTGCAACAACAAGTGTAAACACGCCTGTCGCCACCCATGTCCATGTGGGAAAACTGGCGGCGATATGGGCTAGCTGCGCAAGCCACGCACACAAAAGAGTAAGGACAACGGTAATGTAAAATCCTGCCACGCCCAGCCACAGGGACTGTTCCATGACGATTGCCTGAAGGGCTTTGACCGGGGTTCCCATGGCGCGCAGCATGGCGAATTCCCTGAGGCTGGCCAGGACCGCTCCCCGCAATGTCTGGCTGGTAATAGTCACCCCGACAATAACGGCCAGAAGGGCGGAAAATCCGATCGAGACACCGGACCCGGACTCCATGAGCCAGAACCAGTGCGAGTGGTTTGAGAACTCTTCAGGTCGCCACACCTTGAATTCCTTTGAACCACTCATGGCCTGAAGCTCCTCAGCTACAACTGAAACAGGCCACCGGTCATCTGTCTTAACAAGAAAGAATTGAGCGTATTGATCACCGCTATAAAGAGAAAATAAATCTATATGCCTGGCAGTCTGCGACGACATGAACACATTCGATCCCATGAGGTTTCGAAATCCATTGACTGTCCCGACCAGCTTGACCTGCTTGTTGTTCAGCTCCGCTGTCTGGCCCAGCCTGACTTCGAGTTTAGATAGATCCGCTTCATCGACGACCACTGCTCCAGGTTCAAGAAGAGCGCGACGCAATTCTTCGGAGAAAGGGGCTGGTATCCCCAGGGAATCCGGTGTCGTGTCGAAACCGATAATGTAAGCCGTGGTTTTACCCCCATCCGGCTTGCGCCAGTCGCCGTATGACATGGTCACGGTCTGTACATCCAAAACAGCGGGATGGCTCATGAGTACCCATTCAATGCGCGACGGCATCTCACGCGCCATGTCAGGGCTCTCGGTCTGTGGGTGGGTTACAAAAAGGTCGGCGCTGGAGTTGTCCACTATCATCGTGACCGTGGAGAACATGCCGAGCATCAACCCGATCTGAACAATCATGAGCAGGCCAGAAAAGGCTACCGCCAACATGGCCGGAAGGTATTTCTTCCACTCTTTTTTCAGCATTTCCCTTGCGATGGAAACCATCAGAACTCCATTGTTAGAACAACTATTCGAAGAATGATTTGACAGAGGCTGGCTACACTGTCAAGATAATTCGAACGCACATTCGAACATAGAACCAAAGGGCGTGGACATGGTCCGGACCGCAAATATGGAACAGACAGAGAAGCGAAAACTCCAGATTCTGCAAGGTGCACTGGAGTGCTTCAACAAGAAGGGATTTCATCAGTCCTCAATGAAGGAAATCTGCAAGAAAGCAGGACTGAGCCCCGGCACTGTCTATCACTACTTCAAGTCAAAAGATGATATAATTGAGCATATTGCAGACCGCGAAATAGAGAAGGCCAAAGAACTTTCCGACAACCTCATGCAAGTCGAATCCCTTGAGAAAGGGTTGTCATATGCCATTGACGACATCCTCGGAAGCAACGAATACAAGGAAGGTCTTCAGGTCTATATGGAGGTCGTGTGCGAGGCCGGTCGGAACAGGAAAGTCGGCAAAAAACTCCTCAAGGCCGAAGAGCTTGTCCTGAAAGCAGTCAGGAAACGACTGAAAGCGGAAAAGATTAAAACAGACGAAGTCTCCCATGACGTCCTATCGGAATTCCTGGGTGGCCAGCTTGAACTGCTGGAATTGTATAAGCGATACGATCCCTCGGCTAAGAAATGCGCTCAGATGGCAATAGTTTGCAAGAAAGTGGTGAAAACGCTTCTTCAGGAAAACCAAGGTTAAATCAACATTGATGAAGAATGGTCAGAAATATCATGAATAATCAAAAGAACAACCCGCACGATCTCTGCACATGGCGCGATGCTTCCTCTTGTGCCGATTGTACTACTCAGGGCCTGCTTAAGTGCCGCCATAGTTGGGCAGACCTGCTGGCATTTGCCCTGCTTTCCTTCACAGGTTTTCTACCCGCAGCTATCGGCATGTATCAGGCCGGGTACGGCGAGTGGATTGTGGCATGGATCGGTTTTGCCCTATTTTTCTTCAATGTATGGGAGACGAAGATCCTGTGCTCTCACTGCCCGTACTACGCTCTTGAGGGAAAGACTTTGGTTTGCCTTGCGAACCACGGATGTCTCAAGCTGTGGAAGTACAATCCCGCACCGATGAACCGCTTCGAGAAAGTTCAGTTTGTGTTTGCAGCAGTTATACTGGTTGGGGTGCCATTGCCATTTCTGATTTTCGGTGGGCAGTGGACCATGCTGACTTTAACCCTGCTGGGGATGAGCGCATGGATCGTCAACGTGCAACGCAATGTCTGTTCCGCTTGCGTGAATTTTTCCTGCCCCCTCAATAAGGTTCCTAAACAGACAGTAGACGCCTACCTCATCCGCAATCCAGTCATGCTGGAGGCGTGGCTTAAGAGTGGTTACCGACTTGACTAAATCCTAAACAATCAAGCTAGGTACGATAATTTTGGAAACAGAGGGGCGACGTGTCTTGCTAAGGACCGCTACTGAGTTGCAGATCTCCAGTTAACATTCGGGGTGATTGAGTGGTCGAGGATGCATGTCAGACGAGGCCGGAAAAGTTCGTGCTGCCCATACTGTGAATAGTGCAAAGAAGCATCGACACCATTCTTGAACACATCCGTGTGGTTGGAAAAATAATACGCAGTATCAAAGTCCTTGTTTGGATTAAGCATTAATGCCACTGAATTGTGCATGTAATGCTCCAGTGGAGACAATCCACCAAGCAGATGTCCATACTCTTTAGCATACCATTTCTCATCAAAAGACGTCAGTTGTCCCCAGGAGCTCTCACGAGCTTTGCACTGCTCTTGCGCGATTGCTTTTATCTGCACAAGGTCTGGATGGTTAATGTTATTTCTGATTGCCATGAGACCCAACTGTTCCAGAAGGACTCTATTCTTCGTTGTTGCCAAGCCTTCGGCATATGTTTGCAGGGCTTCAGGTATCTTTCCCTGAAATTCCAAACTACGCCCCAGGACTACATGCGCTCCCAGGTGATTGTTATCAAACTCCAGAATCTTCCGTGCAGTCAATTCTGCATCTACCCAATTCTCCGTCAATATACACAAAATCAGTTTCCTTTCAAAAACCACTACTCTCTTTTGCCTTGCTTTCATGTCAATGAGACTACTGTCGAGCCATGAAAACAACTGATCATTATCCCCACGTAAAAATGATATGAACTGCATCTGCCAATCTATGCTTTCAGTGAATTCAATTCGGTCATGTATGCTCACCTGATTGATGACCTCGAATGCCTCATCATACTTTTCACCCTTCATGAGAATATATGCATATCTCAAATGCAGATCTTTTTTAATCGCCAGGTTGCCACCACACTCATAAGCCATTGTGATGAACTTTTCACACTTCGTATCCTGGCCTTCTCCCTCTGCTGCGAGGGCAAGCCAATAGTAAGCCATGCCTGATTTCGGGTTGATAGTGATGGCTGCGAGAGCATGTTTTCTCACATTTCCAAGATCATTTCGATCCATGAAATTCTGTGAAAGCGTAAGACGAGCTTCTTCCGAGTCCGGAAATTGTTTCGTCATGGACAAAAGGTAATCCATACCTGTGTTTTGGTGTCCAACCTTGAAATATTTTTGGACCAAAGCGAGATGTTTTTGAACGTCTTTCGGATCTTTTTCTATTTCGTCGAGAATGTGAGAAAGCTCTTTTTCTTCAGATACCGGCTCCCAATCCTTGAGCGGGATACCGTCTCGCACCATCGTAACCGGAGTTCTCAACTGGCCAGAAGAAAAAAATGATTCATTAGGCATCATGTTTTTCAAATGGTTCTTGTCTTCACTCAAGGCAGCTATGACGTGATCGAACAGCCTCACATGAGAAAGAACCTCACCCTCTGTGTAGTGTTTGACGGGCCAGTGAATTCCCAGAAAAACCGAACAAAAATCTTTTGCAATCAGTGCAGGCTCATATCCGCGCGAGCGAATAATCTCATTGGGATCATCCCCGACTCCGTTTGAAATGTACCTGTATCGGCAAGCTCCATGATCTCCCACGGAAATGATTAATGGATTTGGATCGTGCTCCATTATCACGTCGATAGTCTTTTCCAGATCCTTTTCTGCCTTTCTGTAGCGACCTGCATACTCTTTTTCAAAAAACTCAAGCTCATTCCATGGCGTTTGAGGGCTATGCTGCGCTCCAAAATGAAACCAATGCAGCTGAGGTGTGTCTTTGTTATCCTCTATCTTTGTTTGTAAATCTGCGAGCAAGCTTACAAAGTTTGTATTGTTTTCAAAAATGTCAGCGATGGAAAACAGGCCCCGAAGTAATGCTGATTGAGCAAAGATTGGTGCAAACAATCGGTTCAAATTCGAACCGACATTTGAAGCCCCCGAGTCAGAATAATGAAAGAGGTCCGAAAATCGACTCTTGAGATAATCTGATGAGAACAAATTCCATTGATAACCGTTGTCGTGAAATGCTGAAACTATCCTGGATGAGGGCACTTGGGAATAATCCCTGAAGTGCAGAGGATTATACATCATATTCGGCCATATCATATTGGAAAAGGACAACTCGGTCATCGTCGAATTGCTGTACACATCGTCATATATGGTGAAATTTTTATCTCTCAGATGAGAGCAGAGTTCCTTATTGTCGATACGGTAAATATTTTCCAGGACATCACTTGATTGAAAAGATTCCAGAAACAGAACATACACGTTGGGCCTGTATTTGAACTCAACAGATTCAGTCGATTCCTCTTCCTTCCGTTCTAAAGAAGTTGAGAACTCTGTGCTGCTTCTCTTGATATTTTTCCTGACATCAAGAACAGACATGACCGTGTACAATGCAAAAATGATGTTCAAAACCGCTATTGAAAAGAAGCTTGTTATCAATGCAAAAGACACGACTAATGCAAGTTTTGTATAAATTCGAGTCTTCTTCTCTTCAATCAATTCACTAAAAAGCCGCTCGCTCAAGACAAAGAAAATGCCAAATGAGATCAGACATGAAGTCAATTCACTGAGTACAACGGGATTCCCGACAAGCTTTGAGAACAGTGGAAGAAGCAAATATGCATTGGCTACGTAGAACAAGGCAGCCAGTACGGCTCCGACAATCGAGATCGCAATCACGGAGTTGCGCATCTGTTTTTTTGAAAACAGCTCTATATTGACGGCAACCAGAGCGATTGTGGGAGAGACCGTCGCCAGAAAGACTGAAATGGCGGGTTCTTTCAAAAGAGTCAGCATGACATACCTTCATTACCGTAAGCTTGTTGGGATAACTGCTCGTAACTGCAAGCTTCCATAATGGTTGATCCAATCAGGTTCATTGTAATACGCCAGCCTCGACTATTTGGTGCGTCTAAACACATGCAACGTGCGGATACTATCCGGCAATTCTGCGACTTCCAGTTCCTCGAATCCAGCGACCTGGAATGAACTGGAGAACTCCTGCCTGGTATATCCATCGGATATGTCATCGCGTGCGCTGAGCATGCGCTGCACCTGACCGTCTTCTTTGGGAACATATTCGCAGACAAGCACTCCGCCCGGGCGGATGATCGAAGCTAAAAACATGCCTATTTGGGCAAACGGAACTCCGACAGTAAAGAAAAGATGATGGAACAGAGCGAGGGCTATGACCATGTCGGCATCACACCTCTCGACAAAACTCTTTCTCTCTTCACTGGCCCAGCCTAGTGCGGGCGAGGGCGAAGATAAATCAAGCACTATCGGAAGAATATTATCAGGACCGTGTTCCCGCAGTTGGCGGTAATGGCGATCAACCGCCACGGGGTCGATGTCAGCCGACACTACCGTTTTGAAATGTTTGGCCAATGGCAGGCTGAAGCGGCCGCTGTTGGCGCCAAGATCTACGGCAAGTTCCCCGGAATACCGGGAGGCTTGAGCTTCAATGATCGCCAGTTTGGCTTCGGTGCCCGCATCCGTGTAGTTGGTGTCGTTGTAGTAATCCCCCCATTCAGTTTCCTTGGATGGGGAATGCTGTTTCCTTGATGTTTTCTCTAAGGAATCCACGATATCCAGCAGTTTTTCCGTGGTCATGTTCTTCTGGTCTTTTTTGTCCTTGAACTCCCGTGGATCTGCATACTTGTTTTGCAGTGCAGAGTGGAGAACCAGATGCATCAACACACCCAGAGAGAGTTTTGCTTTCAACGGCAACATGGAGCAGGCAATATCCAAAGGAATGCCGTCAATCCATTGCCTGGACAACTGAGCGAGTCGCAAATCAAGATTGGATGCAAGGACTAGCGGCGCAAGAAAATGTGAACAATATTGTCGGTAGGCCTGCCATGTGTCCCCTTTTTTCCATGGCTCAAAGGACAGAAGATCGATGAAGACTGGGCGGGAACCGATGAACTGAATATTATATGCCGAAGCATCTTTGAGGACCATGGATTTTTCCAACGCATTTCGCTGCAACTCGAGAGTAAGCAAGGCCGCGTCTTTGAGTTGACTGAAGCTCCATTCATATGGATATGAAATAAATGGGATCCGCTCAACCTTGAGAGTCTTCCAGCTTCCGGGAAGTGCGTTGTGCTCTTCAAAAGGTACAATAGACTCTTTTTCAAGAGCGTCTGCGATAAGTCCGGACTCTACGACACTCTGCCAAGTATCTTTGTAACACGGCATTATTGTACGCAAAACATCACCGGAGTCGTAGTATACGCACCCTGAAGGGTCGCGAAATGATCCAAGATCCTGCTGCATTGTCTTACCTTCCGAAAACTTTGGATACAGTGTCAAAAACACGTCTCTTAAGCCGGCCGGCAACTGCGATGCCAGCAATAATCCATTGAACGGCCGTGCTTCCGGAACCTGGATCGAGGTAACCGGCATGGGCCTGCTCAGGAAGGAATAACGCCACGCAGATCGCGCTGAAACATGCTGCGACCATCATCTGTTTTTTACAATGAAAACGGTTGAATAACACAGTCTCCTCCTCAATTTGAAATATGTATTCGATACACTGCACCGAGGGTGCATTCTTCACTTTTAATGACACCGCTGACCGGGAAATCATCCCAATCAGCCATATCCAGCGAGAAAATCACTTCTCAATTCAATGCAAATGAAATGCCAGCACTTAGCTCAAACACCTGAGACTAAAACACTAAGCAAGCCACCAACTCACATCATTGCACAAATATTCTTTTATTCAAGCGAGTTGAAGACCGCACGACACACCATATCTTCATATATCAATGACCCAAGCCCACCTTGCACCCGTTTGGTCCCTATCAATTGTTGCCGCATCGGCGCAGCCCGCACGAATGCGCATACAATAAGTTTTGGAAAGGAGAGGGGATGGGGTCTGGGGAAGGGAAGAGAGAAAGCCTTTCTCAAAAGGTTTCCCTCTCCCCTTCCCCTGCCGCCGGAGGAAACAAAAAACGCCCTGCTCGGTTAAACCGGGCAGGGCGGATGATTATCGACTTGTACCGAATCTAGTACATTCTGTGTTCTTCAATGTAATTGAGAACGAAGGCTTCGGCTTCTTCCAGAGTCTGGACGTCATCGCTGATCTGCGCCTTGAGCAGTTGGTCGCG
>Ga0070728_10005975_pt1 | contig 11735 bp, 11 predicted proteins | sample tdDd471_FD_66723 | JGI IMG/M metagenome (GOLD analysis project Ga0070728, IMG submission 66723) | Marine sediment microbial communities from the Atlantic coast under amendment with organic carbon and nitrate - tdDd47.1 | ecosystem: Environmental > Aquatic > Marine > Coastal > Sediment | place...
ATGGCTGGCACGTCTTGAACCGTTGAATATTGCCTTTGCCTCCTTTCTTTTGGCCGCACTACGGGTTGGTGTGGAAAATTTGCAGCTTGAGTTGCAGATTCCAGCGGCGTTCGGTGTGATCATGGAAGGTATGATTCTCCTGACCGTTTTGGCCGGACAGTTCTTCCTTTTATATACTTTGGAACGCAAGCAGAGGCAGGATTAAGCGTATGTGGGAATTTCTGATACCGCTTTTTGCTGCAACAGTGCAGTCCGGCACCCCAATTCTTTATGCGACATTGGGTGAGATGATGACCGAAAAGGGCGGAGTGCTCAACCTCGGTGTCGAGGGCATTATGTCTGTAGCCGCTCTGGCCGCATTCTGGGTCAGCTTGACCACAGGATCTCCGTGGCTCGGTTTTCTGGCGGGTGGTTCCGCCGGGATGATTTTTGCCTCATTGCACGGTTTTGTTTGTATTTCCTGTCTTGGCAATCAGGTCGTATCCGGTTTGGCATTGACCATCCTCGGCACTGGGCTGACGCATTACCTTGGTGTGCCATATGTCGGCTTGCCTGCGCCGGGATTCAATCCTTTTGACTTCCCGGTGTTGTCTCAGATTCCAGTCATTGGCGAGATATTCTTCAAGCATGACATGTTGGTGTATGTATCGTTTGTCGTACCAATCTTGTTCTGGTTCTTCTTTAAAAGAACCAGTCTTGGTATGCATGTGACCGCAACCGGCGAAATGCCTGCTGCTGCAGCTGCTGTTGGTCTGAAGCCTGTGGCACTCCGTTACTTTGCAGTTCTTGCTGGTGGCTTTCTTATCGGTCTGGGCGGGGCATATCTTTCCTTGGCTTATACACATCTGTGGACGAACGGTTTGTCTGGCGGGCGTGGATGGATTGCCGTAGCTCTGGTTATTTTTGCCTTTTGGCGACCGGGACGGGCTGTTGTCGGTGCCTATCTTTTCGGCGGCGTCATGGCCTTTCAGCTTCGTTTGCAGGCCTTTGGTACAAATCTTCCGTCCTCCTTGCTGCTCATGCTGCCATATCTGTTGACTATTTTGGTTCTGATTTTTTCCGCTTGGCGTGGTCGTCGAGTGGATGGACCAGCCGCTCTCGGTACAAACATCGAGCCGGAGGGGTAGGGCGTGACTGATTTGAAGTATACTCGTCCGGTCCCAAGCCGTCCTGTGGAAGCGGGAGTGCAGCCTGTAGTCCGTTTGAAGGGGCTTACCAAGCGGTTCGGCAAGGTCGTAGCTAACGACTCTATTACCCTTGATGTCTATGCCGGACGTATCAAGGCTTTGCTCGGTGAAAACGGTGCGGGCAAATCCACGATGATGTCCATGTTGGCCGGTCGTTACAAGCCGGATGAAGGCACTATCGAAATTGATGGAAAGACGGTTTGTTTTTCTTCTTCCAGGGATGCGATCGCAGCCGGAATCGGTATGGTGTATCAACATTTCATGTTGGTGGATTCCATGACCGTTGCTGAGAATGTCCTTTTGGGGCAGGAAGGCAGTTTTTTCATCAAGCGGAAGGAAATGTCAAAACGGGTAAGAGAATTGGCAGACAAATACGACATGGAAATTGATCCAGATGCTCGTATTGCTGATCTTTCCATGGGCGAACGGCAGTTGGTCGAAATCTTGAAACTGTTATATCGCGAAAGTCGTATTCTCATTTTCGATGAACCAACCGCTGTCTTGACGCCAGAAGAGACAGGACGGTTGTTCAAAGCTCTGTGGCGCATGACTGAACAGGGCAAATCCATTATTTTCATCAGTCATAAGTTGGAAGAAGTCATTGCTTTGGCGGACGAAATCGCCATTTTGCGACGCGGCAGGATCGAAGGCGAGCTTGATCCAAACACCATTGAATCCAAGGCTGACCTTGCTTCACGTATGGTGGGCAAGGAAGTGTTGTTGGAAGTCGATCGTGAGCCTGTCGAAAAGGGCGATATTGTCCTTGAGGTAAAAAATCTCACAGGACTAGGATTGTCCGAAGTCGATCTGGATGTGCAACAGGGTGAAATTGTCGCGATTGTCGGCGTGGCGGGCAACGGCCAGAAAGGTTTGGTCGAGGCTGTCACAGGGCTGATCAAGCCGCCGCAGGATACCGTGTTTATCATGGGGCAGCCTTGGCGCAAGTTTTTTGCCGAGTCCACTTGGAATCGGTCTATGTGTTATATCCCGGAAGACCGGCTTGGTCTGGCGACTTTGCCCAATCAGAATCTCGTGGATAACCTATTGTTGACCACACGCAAGGGATTTGCCAAGGGATGGTTGCTGGACAAGAAGAAGGCAGCCAAAGATACAATTGATCTGATCAAGAAGTTCGACATTCGTCCGGGGCGGATACACGCTCTGGCATGGCAGCTTTCCGGCGGTAATCTGCAAAAGGCAGTGCTTGCGCGTGAGTTGTACCGTGAGCCTCGTTTGATTGTTGCAGAGCAACCGACACAGGGATTGGATGTCTCTGCCACCGAAGAAGTGTGGAACCGTTTGCTCGAGGCTCGGGATATGGCTGGCGTATTGCTTGTGACCGGAGATTTGAACGAGGCATTACAGCTTGCTGACCGTATTGCGGTTATTTATCGCGGCCAAATCCTTGACATTCTCGACACGGCAGATGAAGGAACATCACGTAAGATTGGTCCGCTTATGGCGGGCATCGTGGAATAGGCGTCAGGTGTACACAACTTTCATTCAGACCAAATGGTCTGGATATGACTCTCAATTTTCAAGGAGAAAGGTATGAAGTTCAATAAGTTTAATGTCGTAGCTGTTATGGCCGTCGCCATGTTGCTTGGCGTTCTGTCTGTTTCCGCATTTGCAGGAACAACCCTGGAGAAAGTCAAAGCCGCTGGCGAAATTGCTGTCGGTAACAGCCCAGACTATCCGCCGTTCGAATCCATTGGCGACAATGGTGAGCGTGTTGGTTTTGATATCGATCTGCTGGCTGCGATGTCCGAGAAGATGGGCCTGAAGATCAAATGGGTCACTATGGAATTTGCTGCCATCGTCACCGCTGTCCAGTCCGGCCAGGTTGACATGGGCATGTCCGGCTTCAGCATCACCCCCGACCGCGCCAAGCAGGTGAGCTTCTCCGCTCCGTACATTGCCAGCGGTCAGGTCATTGTTACTCGTCCTGATTCCAAGATCGCTTCTGCTGCTGACCTCAAGGGCAAGAAGATCGCTGTTCAGCTCGGTACTACCGGCGAACAGCAGGCTGACAAGATCGAGGGTGCCGAAGTCGTCAAGCCTGAGAGCTACAACATTGCTTTCATGATGCTGCGTAACAAGGCCGCCGATGCCGTCATCGCCGACCTGTCCGTTGCTGACGAATACATGAAGCAGGGCACTTTCAAGCGCGCCGGAGAGCCGCTGTCCTTTGAGGAATTCGCCATCATCTCCCGCAAGGGCAATGATCCTCTTCTCAAGGCTTTGAATGAAGCCCTGGAAGCCGTCAAGAAAGACGGTACATATGACGCTCTCGTCAAGAAGTGGAATCTCTAGTATAACTTTGCCGGGAGGGAGACTCTCTCTCCCGGCTTGTCTCTTCAGGAGCCGATAGTGGATTTCGCTCTGGTTTTTAAACATTACGATATGCTTCTCAACGGTGCGCTTGCGTCCCTTGAGGTCACCTTTGGCGCGCTTGTCATGGGTCTCGTTCTCGGTACTCTCGCCGGAACATGTCGTATTAGCCGCCGGTTTTATATCCGTGTTATTGCGGATGCATATATTCAGATTATTCGCGGCACCCCTATGTTGTTGCAGATTTTTTTCTTTTACCTCGGTTTTCCGCAGATCTACATGATGATGACTGGCGAAGGGATTTCCCCGGACCCGTTGATTACCGGTATGATCGCCCTTGGTATTAATAGTGGCGCGTATAACGCCGAGATTATCCGGGCAGGCATCCAGTCCATTAATAAAGGACAGATGGAAGCAGCACGGAGTACTGGATTGCGCCATGTGCAGGCCATGACCTACGTCATTCTGCCTCAAGCATTGCGGCGGATGATTCCGCCTCTGGGCAATGAGTTGATCGTTCTGCTCAAGGATTCATCGCTTATTTCCACTATTGGTGTGGCTGAACTGATGTACTCTGCCAAAGTGCTTGGCGCGCGTTATTATACGTATGTCCCGTTCCTCGTGGGAGCCGGTTGTATTTATTTGGCCCTGACGTTTTCTTTTTCGCGTTTCTTTAACGCTCTTGAGAAGAAGCTGTCAGCAGGGAGCGGTGCGCGAGAGGATGCCGGAAAGATTCCGGATCTGGGTTAGCTCTTATTACTATGCATATGATGCCCCTTCCGGTACCTCCGGGAGGGGCTTTCTTTTATCTCAAGTTCCACGTAGTTGCTATGGAGCAGGAGGAATCGTGAAAAACAGTTTTTACACTGACTTCGATACAGAGTGGATAGGGCGTGGCCAGTCCAAAAACGTCAAGGGTCGCACTCCGTTTGAGCAGGACCGGGATCGCATCATTTATTCGCCGGCCTTTCGTCGACTTCAGAACAAGACTCAGGTCTTTTTGTCCGGGGAATTCGACTTTTATCGTACTCGTCTGACACATTCCATGGAGGTTTCACAGATTGGTCGTTCCATCGTGAATCACCTCAACCGTTCTTCTGATGCGTTGTCAGATCACTTCAGGATAGATCAGGACTTGGTCGAATCAATTTGCCTGGCTCATGACATCGGACATCCTTCTTTTGGTCATGCTGGAGAGCAAATACTGAATGAATTGATGCTCGAATCCGGCGGCTTTGAAGGGAATGCGCAGAATCTACGTATCCTGGTTGATCTGTTTTATCGTGATAAAACGCAGTGGTCTGGCATGAATCCTACGCGGGCTTTTCTCGATGGAATGCTCAAATACAAAGTCTTGTTTGTTAATTCAGAAAAGAAAAAAAACCATTTCATTTACAATTTTCAGAAAGATATTTTGGATTTTGTCAGTCCCGATGTGGAATTTCCTGCTCTTTTTGATACAGAGAGTGCATTGAATTCGTTCAAGTCTCTTGAATGTCGCATCATGGATTGGGCTGATGATATCGCATATTCAATTCATGACATTGACGATGGTATTCGGGCTGGTTTCATTACCATGAAGAAAATTCGGAATTGGATGGATGACAAGGATGAAGATTATACCGGTAATGATCGTGAATTCCTTGAAAAACTTGCAACAGCTATTGCGGATGATACATTCAGCGCTTTTCTGGCAAGACTCATCGGTACATTTATTCACGGGACAAAACTCGTTGAGCGGGAGAATGCTCTCGCAGAGAAAACATATCGGTACCAGTTTGATATTCAAATCAGGGAAGAGTGCACGGCATTGTGTACATTGTTAAAAATGTTATCCATTAATTTGGTTTTTCATACACCACAGGTTCACCAACTTGAATATAAGGGCGGACGAATTCTGCGAGAACTCTTCACGGTCATGGAAGATGAATACGTGACAAAGGACGCCCCTGGGTATCGCCTTTTGCCGGCCCACTATCATTTGGCATTGCAAAAACATAATGAAAGTGAGCGGCGGCGTATGCTGTGTGATTACATCTCAGGAATGACTGACGGGTTTGTTGTGCGGACGTATAAACGACTGTTCGACCCGGATTTTGGATCAATTAATGATTTGATCTGATTGAAAATTTATTCATTAAACGTAAAAAAAGCCCCGGTTTGTGCCGGGGCTTTTTTGTATAATCTATTGTTCCTTGATAACTTCAATATCTTCCTGATTGAGGATGACTCTCTTTCCTTTTTCGTCCTCGAACTTGTATGTCTCGCTCTGGACGTCATATTCAGGTGAACCGTCAGCAATATAGGTTTTGCCTGTATTGGTTGTTATCATGTACTTTTTTGAAAAGCATGCCGTTAAAGAAAATGCAAATATACACAGCATGACAAGCGTGAAGAAACGTTTCATTGATTACCCCTTGTAAGCATTGAATGGTATTCTCTTCTTACAATCTGTTCGCACTTTTTATCAACTCCTATTTTGTAAAAGGTGTTGATTCCTTTTTTCAGGCGAAAAGAGATTCACCACGGCTCAGGAGATCATCCACTTGGCTATCGCTCAGGTTGAGACGGTTTGCAATTTTCTTGATTTCAGTTGCCGCATCAAAGAGAGGGTAGTCACTTCCAAAAAGAATGTGGTCATGGGAGAAAGCATCGAATAAGCGATTCAAGAGTGTGTCGTCCACAAAATCAAGAACGCTTGAGCAGTCCACATAGACATCGGTTCCTGCGAGATGATCAATCGCATACTCCCAGTGCTGGTAACCGCCCATGTGAGCTGCGATCATGACTGGTTTGGGGAACCGTTTGCGAAGTGCAGCCATCTTTTTGGGGCATGAAGGATTTTCGTCAGGCGGTAGGGTGTCCCCGACGTGGAACATACAGACAAATCGTCCTTGAACGAGTTCCATCACTTCGAAGAAAGATTCGTCATCCATCCGGAATCCTTGAAAGTCCGGATGGAATTTGAGCCCTTGAATTCCATTTCTTTCCAAACGATCAAGTTCTTCAGCATTGCGGTCGAATCCGGGGTGAACGGTGCCGAACGGGATAAAACGCGGATTGCTTTTTTTGAGCTCAATGGCCCAGTTGTTGGCCGGGATTACCTGGCTTGGGGTCGTAGCCGCTGTCAGCACAACGGATTTATCGATACCGGCTTCGTCTAAACGTTCAATGAGGTCATCGGCCTTGCCCGTGCCGACCGGTTTGATGCCGTAGTGGCCTTCAAGTTGTACAAGAACCTTGTGAGCTATTTTGGGATCAAAGGCGTGGGCGTGAATATCAATGCGCATGGGAAGTCCTTGCCGGGGAGCATGAATGCAACCGGCTATTTCAATTTATTATCAAAAAAAATGTTTCGTTGTGTTTGATCAGAAAAGGCATTTGAGCCAATCCGGGACACGAACCGGCTTTCCTTCCAGATTGACGCAAGCGTGGCTGGTCATGCCGGTTGAATGCAATACGGTCTTTTCCCGGTTCCAGATTTCATAAATGAAATCGACTGAAGCTCGGCCCCATTTTTCAATACCGACGTGGACATGGATTTCTTCATCATACCTGATGGGTACACGGTATCGGCATTGCGCTTCTCGGACGGGCAACATGATGCCGCGTCGTTCAGTTTCGGCATAACTCATGCCGGATTCTCTGATAAGTTTACTTCGTGCACGTTCGAAAAGGTGCAGGTATTCAGCGTGATAGACCACACCCATGGCATCTGTTTCGCCATAGGAAATGAAGTGCGAATACCAACTGTCACACGCGGGAAAGACTGTTGTGCGTGCCATTATTTCAATCCGAATGTTTTCAGTGCAAATGAGAGAAGTTCGTGACCATTTTTCAGCTTCAAGCCAGTGGAGTCCGCCGACTGTTCGCTGAAAGACTCAATGCCGGATGCATCGCATCCAGGGCCATTGAGAATGAAGGGCACGGCGTCCATGGTGTGTGTACGTTCAACAATGGGCGTGAAGTGGTCACAGGTGACAATCCACGCGGTTTCTTCGTCCTTGAGTGCTTCACGAAGAGGAGCGACTACACGAGCGTCAAATCGGCTGATGGCTTCCACCTTATCCTTGGCGCTCCCGCCGTGACCGCATTCATCCGGGCCTTCCAAATGAACGAATACGAAGTCATTGTCTTCAAGGAATTTGAGGGCCGCATCGACTTTACCCTGATAGTTGGTTTCCAGCAGACCTGTGGCACCTTCCACGTCAATGACATCCATACCCGAAGCATGGCCCAGTCCCTTGATCAGGTCCACAGCGGAGATGACCGCGCCTTTCATGCCGGATGTTTCCTTGAAATTCGGCAGATTGAGCGGGCGGCCTTGACCCCATGGCCAGATGGAATTTGCCATAGACATATTGATATTTCGGTCAGCGAGCAGTTCCTTGGCTTCGAATACGAGATCCCACAGGAACGGGCTTCTGGAAAAGACGCGCAAATCCGGCTTGATGGATTTGTCCGTGATGTCGTGGGGCGGACTGATAAGCAGGTCGGCATCTTCAGTGAGTGCGCCGTCCTTTTGCACCAGCAAGTGGCGATATTGGATACCGGGATAAAAGGTATAGGTGTCGTCGCCGAGTTTCTCCTGCAACGCTTCAACGACAGGCCTGGAAATATCCGTAGAGATATGGCCCGACGAGTAGTCGCGCATGTATCCGTCGATAGTCAGTTTGGAAACAGTGACCAGATTCAAACGCCACACCAGATCGTCCGCTCCGAGTTCAAGACCTTGAGCTGCCGCTTCAATGGGGCCGCGGCCAGTGTGATAGGTGGCGGGATCAAAGCCGAGCAGGGACATGTTCGCCACATCGGAGCCAGGGGGCATCCCCTCAGGAACTGTCTGGGCACGACCTATCATGCCGGTCTTGGCCAGTTCATCCATATTGGGTGTATGCGCCGCCTCCATGGTGGTTTTGCCGCCGAGTTCTTCCAGCGGCCACCCCCCCATCCCGTCGGCGATAAGGTACAGTACTTTCATTCTATATCTCTAAAGTATCCTGAATTTTACACAGGGTTCCACGGTGAAGTCCATAGCGTCCATTTCTTCAATCATGGCGGTTACTGCTTTGGCAGGGGTTTCATGACTGACGATCACCAAAGGCACGCCTTCGGCACCGGCTTCACCTTTTTGCACAGCCTGCGCAATGGAAATGCCATGGGTTGCCATGGATTTGGTGATGGCGGCCATGACACCAGTACGGTCGGCAACGGTGAAGCGGAAGTAGTACTTGGATTCGGATTCTTCCGGCGGGAGGATGTTCGCCTTTGTGAGCGGCTGATTCCTGAAGCCGGTGTTGTCCGGTGAAGTACACCCCTCATCAACACTGCGGACGATGTTCATGATGTCAGCCAGTACTGCGCTACCCGTGGGCAGATCGCCAGCGCCTTGACCGTGCAGCATGATCGGTCCCACTGCATTGCCTTTCAGTCGAACCGCGTTATAGTTGCCGCCCACGCGAGCCAGCAGATAGGTGTATGGCACCAGGGCCGGGTGGACGCCCGCTTCAAGTTTGCCGTCAACGTCCATGACATGGGCCAGCAACTTGATGCGATAGCCGAATTCACGGGCGAATTCGATGTCCATGGGAGTGACCCCGGTAATCCCCTGAATCGGGATTTCATTGAGTGGATAATCCATGCCATAGGCCATGCGAATGAGCACGCAGAGCTTGTGCGCGGTATCAAAACCTTCGATGTCAAAGGTCGGGTCAGCCTCAGCATATCCCAGATCCTGAGCGTCGGCCAGAGCTGACTGGAAATCCAGCCCCTTGGTGGTCATTTCGGACAGGATGTAGTTGGCTGTTCCGTTCATGATACCGAGCATCTGAGTGACTTCATCTCCGGCCAGACTCTCTTTCAAAGTCTGGACGATAGGGATGCCACCAGCACAACTTGCTTCGAACATGAGGCCCGTGGAGTGCTCCCGGGCCGCGTCGAAAAGCTCCAGACCGTGTTCGGCCAGAAGATGTTTGTTGGCTGTAACCACATGTTTTCCTGCGGCGAAAGCCTTGAGAATCAAGTCTTTTGCCGTGTCGAGGCCACCCATGAGTTCAACAACGATATCAATATCGGGATCGTTGACCAGTACGTTCGGGTCATCGGTAAAAGTGACGTTCGGACCCGGATCAAAGGCACGTTTCTTGGTCAGATCGCGTACGAGGACAGACCTGATTTCAATGCGCTTGCCGAGTCTTTTCTCAATGCGTTGAGCATTGCTGTCCAGGATTTTCGCCAGACCAGAGCCGACAGTGCCGAAGCCGCCAAGACCGAGTTTAATAACGTCCATACTTACCCCTTTGCGAAGAATTTACGCAGGTTGCGGACTGCCTGGTTGGTGCGATGTCTGTTCTCGACAAAACTGAAGCGGACATGGTCATCACCATATTGGCCAAAGCCAAGGCCGGGAGAGACTGCGACTTCTGCTTCCTGCAAGAGCATCTTGGAAAATTCGACAGAACCCATTTTCTTGAACTCATCAGGGATGGCGGCCCACAGGAACATGGTTGCCTTAGGCGGCGTTACTTCCCAGCCAATGCGGTTGAGGCCTTCGCAAAGGGCGTTCCGACGATCTTCATACACGGCCATGATGTCTTTGACCGCAGCGTCCATGTCGTCCTGTGTGAATTGGGGATCATCATCAAGATCACCGTTCAGGGCACAGGCGGCAGCGATCTGAATGGGTTGATAAATGCCGTAGTCGAGGTAGCTCTTGATGCGGGTCAGAGCATTGACCATTTCCGGATTGCCGACACAGTAACCGACGCGCATACCGGCCATGGAATAACTCTTGGTCATGGAGAAGAACTCCACACCTACGTCGCGGGCGCCTTCGGCCTGCATGAAGCTGGGGGCTTCGTAGCCGTCGAATACGAAATCCGCATAAGCGAAGTCATGAATGACGTAAAGGTCGTGTTCCTTGGCGAAATCAACGATACGCTGGAAAAAGCTCAGATCCACGCACTGTGTGGTCGGGTTGTGCGGGAAGTTGATGATCAGCAGCTTGGGTTTGGGCCAAGTATGAGAGACTGCGGTTTCCAGATTTTCGAAGAAATCCTGACCAGGGCCGATGGGCACACGGCGTACATCAGCACCTGCAATGATGGAAGCATACGGATGAATAGGGTAGGCCGGGTCCGGTGCCAGAACGACATCGCCAGGGGAAAGCATGGCCAGCGCAAGGTGAGCCAATCCTTCCTTGGCTCCCATGGTGACGCAAACTTCGCGGTCGGCGTCCAGAGAGACATTGTAGCGGCGGTAGTACCAGTCACGGATGCCGTGGCGTAAACCCTTGATGCCTTTTGACGCGGAATACTTGGAGTTACCGGCCTTGTGTGCCGCGTCAGTCAGTTTGTCGAGGATGGGCTTGGGGGTGGGCACATCTGGATTGCCCATGCCGAGGTCAATGATATCCGCGCCCGCGTGGCGCATCTTCATTTTCAATTCATTGACCTGAGCAAAAACATACGGGGGCAGTCTATCGACTCTTGCAAACTTGGACATGACGTAAAACTCCTAAAATATAATAGTTCAATCCAGATTTCTTACTCTCCACTTTCTGCACTGTCAAAATGAAAATGGCTGTAATTGTCTGGGAATCAATGTCCTGCGCCCAAATCGTTTCGCTTTACTATCTTGACCTGTGAAGGAGTTTTTCTTAGCGTCCATATTCAACTTAAGAATAGATCGGCGAGCGTGCCGCAATACAATAAGGAGATCATCAATGGTCCAGAAATCCGAAACCATCTGGTTCGACGGCAAACAGGTCCCCTGGGACGAGGCAAATGTTCATGTCCTGACCCACACCCTTCATTACGGCGCAGGCGTTTTCGAAGGCATCCGTGCCTACGAATGCGCAGACGGTTCCTCAGAAGTCTTCCGACTTGATGAACACATGGTTCGCCTGATTAATTCTGCCAAGATATTGGGTATCAAGGTCCCGTATACCGCAGAAGAGTTGACCGAAGCCGCCATTGAAACCCTGAAGCGCAACAAGTTGGCTGGTGCGTATGTCCGTCCGCTTGTTTTCATCGGTGACGGTGCCATGGGTGTGCACCCCGGCGACAACCCCATTCGTACCATTATCGCCACTTGGCCGTGGGGTGCATATCTTGGCGATGACGCCCTCGTAAACGGCATTGCCGTCAAGTGCAGCTCATTTAATCGCCATCACGTCAATGTCATGATGACCAAGTCCAAGGCGTGCGGTAACTATGT
>Ga0070728_10005981_pt1 | contig 11728 bp, 10 predicted proteins | sample tdDd471_FD_66723 | JGI IMG/M metagenome (GOLD analysis project Ga0070728, IMG submission 66723) | Marine sediment microbial communities from the Atlantic coast under amendment with organic carbon and nitrate - tdDd47.1 | ecosystem: Environmental > Aquatic > Marine > Coastal > Sediment | place...
TTATACACGCTCAGTATGACCAGCACCGTGCGCTTTGAAAATTGAACGTTGGACCACACGGTATTGTGGAAACGCCCGGTAACGGTCGTTGTATAATTATTTCACAGCGAGGCCCTTAAGCCCTTGTGACACACAGTGCATGGTTTTACACGCCGCGCGAATGCGGACGCGATCTATCTCAACTAACGACATCCGATGCGCATTCGCAAACCGGGAGGCCAGGGGATCATCCCTGGCCGCCGGAGGCATGCTTTTCACCCCAAACCCATCAACCCCACCAAGGCAGCCATGAAAGATAAAATCGCATACCTGGCCCCGGAGATCCCGGCCCTTTCGGCCACCTTTGTCACCGGAGAGCTTCTGGAGATGGAGAAGCTCGGGTTTTCCGTATTGCCCATCTCGGTGCATCGACCCAGCCCACCCGCAACGGGCCCAGAGGCAGATCGACTCAGGCGGGTCACCTGTTACCTCTATGAGCAGTCCAGGGGTTCCCTTCTCCTCTCCCATCTTCGAAGGCTCGTTACCCACCCTGTGGGGTACATCCTGTCACTGTACCTGCTTGTGGGGGATCTGTTCCGGGTAGGCCCTATTTCCCGTACGGCCGCAGGGCTCTGCTACCGATGGGCGCGGGCGTCTCATCTGGCCGACATCCTGAAGGCGAACCGGTGTGAGCATTTTCACACCCACTTCGCCCACATCCCCACGGACCTTGCCATGTATGCCTCTATCATGGGAGGGGTTCCCTTCAGCTTCACAGCCCACGCCAACGACCTGTTCGAGCGGGGTTGGCTGTTAAAAGAGAAGGTAAAACGCGCCGCCTTTGCCGCCACCATCTCCGAATTCAACCTCAGGTACCTCACTGCCCGCGGCGCCCCGGAAGCCCCCATCCATGTGATCCGATGCGGTGTGGACCCCACCCTTTTTGAAGCCCGACCGACCAAGGAACCTTCTTCCCCGCCCCTGTTGGGCAGCATCGGTCGCATGGTGGAGAAGAAAGGTTTTCATCAGCTGATCAAGGCCTGTGCCATCCTCAAGCGCCAGGGCATCGCCTTTCACCTGGAGATGGCAGGTGACGGCCCCATGAAGGAAGAGCTGCAGCTAAGAGTGCAGGAACTTGGGCTCAATGCGGAGGTAAGCTTCAAGGGTGCCCTTCCCCACACCGAGGTGCCAGGCTGGCTTTCCGCCCTTGATGGTTTTATTCTTCCCTGCAGGCGGGACGACAAGGGGGACATGGACGGCATACCGGTGGTGTTGATGGAGGCCATGGCCTCAGGGGTCCCCGTTGTCTCCACCGCCATCTCGGGCATCCCCGAACTGATTGACGACGGGACAACCGGTCTTCTCTGCGAGGCCGAGAACCAAGACCAGCTGGCCGAAGCCCTGAAACGAATCCTGGGTGATCCCGAGCTGAGGCAGACCCTGTCTAAAAACGGTCGGGGCAAGGTGGAGGCAGAGTTCCATCAGGGAGCCAATGCCGCTGCCCTGGGAAGGTTGATCAGAAGGGCGTCCTTCATAAAAGCATTTCCGCCAAAACGAAGAAGGCCCCAGAACGAGCCGCCACGCTACATCATCATCTCACCGGTCCGCGACGAGGAGGCCTATCTTCCCGCGACCATCGCATGCATTGCTGCCCAGACAACCCAGCCCACCGAGTACATCCTCGTGGATGACGGATCCACGGACCAGACAGCCGACATCATCAGAAAAGCCGCCGAAGCGCACCCCTTTATCCGATACGTGAAACGGGAGAACCGTGGGGAGAGGCAGGTAGGGCCGGGAGTTGTGGAGGCCTTCTACGACGGGTACGCATCCATTGGAACCTCATCCTATGACTTCATCTGCAAAATGGATGGGGACCTCACCATCGGCCCCACCTACTTCGAGACCCTTTTTGAGCTGTTCCGGCAGGACCCATACCTGGGAGCCGCCAGTGGAAAACTCTTCCTTGATGTGGGGGACGGCAGGATGGTGGAGGAACGCATCACCGATGAAAGCGTCCTGGGAGGCACGCTCTGCCTCAGCCGGGACTGCTATGAGGCCATCGGGGGATTCACCCGCCAGGTCATGTGGGACGGCATCACCTTTCACCGGTGTCGCATGGAGGGGTATCGCACCCGAAGTTACCGCCTTGCCGAGCTTGATATCACCGACCACCGGCTCATGGGCTCTTCCCACAAAAGTATCTACCACGGCCGCCTGCGCTGGGGCTGGGGGCAATACTTCATGGGCACCCACCCCTTGTACATCCTCGTTGTGGGGCTTTACCGCATGCTGGAGCGCCCCTACGTCCTGGGTGGAATCCTCATCGTTGCCGGCTACATCAAAGGATGGATCACCCGTACCCGGCAATACGCTCACCCCGGGTTCAAACGATCGCTTCACGCCTGGCAGCTGGAGCGGTTAAAGCTGGGCCGACGCCTTGAAGTACTGCCGGAGCCCACCTCCCCCGATACCCCGTCCCGACCAGACACCCAGGAGGTCGCCGATGCGGACCATCCCACCGGAACCCCCTGAGGAGCCTCCTGGCCTTTCGGAGCCCATCAAGCGAGAACTGATATTTCGAGTGATCATCCCTTTCCGGCTTTTTGGCAGCGCTTACTTTCTGGGCCTTCTCATGGGCCGGGAGCTGACAGGGGGAAGCCATCTGGACTCCCGTGGCATCGGAGGTCGCATCGCCGCCGTTGTTATCCTTGCCGTGCTTCTGTTTGTGGTGATCTCTGGGGTATTTTTTATCCTCTACCTCATCAAATCCCTGCTGGGTGTAAACCTTTTTTCAAACGCCCACCTCATGGAGTGACCATGGCCGGTAAACAACAGATTGACCTCTCCATCGTCATTGTCTCCTTCAACACCTGCGAGCTTACCCGCCGGTGCCTGACCAGTGTGCAGGAGCACGGGGGGGAGGTAAATCACCACGTGATCGTGGTGGACAACGCCTCTGCCGACGGCTCAGCCGAGATGATCGAACAGGAGTTTCCGGAGGTAACACTCATCCGGCAAACCGTGAACAAGGGTTTTGCAGGGGGGAACATCCCCGGCATGGAGCTGGCCAAAGGCAGATACATCCTCCTTCTCAACTCCGATGCCTTCATCGCTGCAGGGGTACTTTCAAAGACCCTTGCCTACATGGACAGTAACCCGCGGGTGGGGATTCTCGGATGCCGTCTCACCAACCCCGACGGCTCCCTTCAGCCCTCGGCTCGGAGCCTTCCCGGCCCCATCAACAAGTTCCTCCATATCTCGGGGCTTGCCGCCCGATATCCCGCCTCCCCCATCTTCGGCAAGGTGGACTACACATGGTGGGACCACAGCACCCCCCGCAAGGTGGGCTGGGTGGTGGGGGCCTTCTTTTTAATCCGCCGCCGCACCATGGAAGAGATCGGCCTCCTTGATGACGGCTACTTTCTCTATTTCGAAGAGATCGACTACTGCCTTGCCGCCCATCGGAGATACTGGGAGGTGGTCTTCTACCCAGGCGCCTCGGTGGTGCACCTGGGCGGACAGAGCACCCTTAAAACGCCCGGACGCATCTCCACACACGGCAGGCAGAGCCTTGCCATCCGCATCGCCAGTGAGTGCCGTTACTATAAAAAATGTTACGGGCGTTTTCGCATGCTGGCCGCCATGGGGGTGGAGCTCCTCTGGAACGCCCTGATCCGCCTGAAACACACCCTTGCGCCCAAACAAGACTCACCACAAAAAAAAGCCGATGCAACGGCTGTGATGGAGCTCATCACAAACGAACTGCTTAAAACATCAAAACAGAGAGACCACTAACATGGGTACCAGGGTGCCCCCAACACCCTCAAGGTTGATACCATGCAAAACAAAACACGCCCAACAAGCCGCAAGGGGATCGCAGTATCCCACATACTCCTGATTGCTTCCCTCCTGTTCGCAGCCCCGGCCGGAGCCGGCACCGAAGAATCCCCCATCCAGGCCTTTGCCCGCCCCTTCGGTCTCGATATTGCCGGGCCTGTCATGCTGGCTGAGTCCGATGAACGCTCCACCCTGTTTCAGAGCGATGTCCTCCCTTCCATGAACGACTGGATCAACACCAACCTAGGGGAGAAGCTCTCCATCAACGACATCTCAAGCATCGCCCTGGATCCATCAAAGCTCACCATCGCCACCGAATCCGAAGCCCGCGTTTACTTTGTGGGAGAAGGGGCGGGATACAAGAACACCCTGGGCTTCAACCCCGAAGACAGCGGCGTGAGTTCAGGCGACCCCCAGCTCATCTTCCCCGACGCCACCAGCCGAACCACCTATTACGACCCCGGTGCAGGCAACTCCGTGGCCCGAAGCCGGTGGTACCCGCTCTACCCGGGTGATTTCGTGGATCTCGGCACCTTGGAAGCCAACAGCCAACTCGACTTCTTCCTCATCGCCAACGGCGCCCAGGGCGGCACCATGACCTACTCCACCGACACCTCCATCAACCCCGACGGCATCGACCACGTGGTGGCCTATGCCATGCCCTCCAGCCCCTACCTCCTTGTTGGGTTTGAAGACCTTTACGGCGGAGGAGACCGTGATTACAACGACCTCCTTTTTGCCGTGGACATCGGCGCTGCCAACGTTGCCGCCCTCACCACCGTCCCGGAACCCGCCACCATCCTTACCCTTGCATCGTTTCTCATCATCGCCTTTGCCTTTCGAAGGCAGAAAAGGGTGCCTTGACCCGGAGGTTTCATGAAAAACGGAAAAAAACCGATATATGTGCTCGGTGCCCTTGTGCTTACAGTGGTCATCATTGCCCTAAGCGGTGCAGCATGGCGCAGCCACTCCCGAGAAAAAAGAGCCATGGAAACCCTGGTTGAAGCCAAGAGGATGTTGTCTGAAGAGAAGCCCCTTGAAGCGCTCAGCATTCTGCGACGTATCGTGCCAGGCAACCCCCAGGAGCTGCTTGAAAAGCGGGCGGCCCTGGAAATCCAGGCCCACCTGAACATGCGCAACATCCCCCGCCTTCTTCACCTGCATGACACATACCCGCACCTCTTTCTTGAAGACGAAGGGGCGGCTCTTTTTGCCTGCCGGGGCCTGATGCAGGCAGGAAACAAGACCGCTTTTGACACCCTCCGCCAGGGCTGGCAAGGCAGGGAGCAGGATGCCGGGGCGTGGTTTGCCCTGGACGTGGACACGCTGCTTGTGGCGGGAAAGCGGGACCTCGCCATTCAAATGCTCACCTCAAAGCAGTTCGAAGGAGACATCGAAGCCATTCGCCTTACCCGGTTAGCCCTTCTGACGGCACCCGATAACCTTGAGGAAGCCTGGGGGTACCTTGAAGAAGCCTCGGTGCTTGCACCCTACAACAGTGACATTCATCTCTTTCGGGGACAAATACTGGAGCGCCTTGGAAAACCGGCGTCAGCACGGGTGGAGTATGTGGCCGCCCACCTTGCCGAACCCGACAACCCACGACTCAGGGATCAGCTCGCAGAGTTCTACAGGAGGCAAGGCAACATGAACCTGGCCCTTGCCACCTGGTCGCAAGGACTCACAACCTCGGCCCCGGGATATCTCTGGCTCAAGTCAATGTTCTGGAGCCGCATGGTCCAGCCCCTGGAGCGGGACTGGTCCAAAGGGCCCTATCCTGAAGGGCGTCTCACCCCCCTTCTTCTCTATCTTGGCCAACTGCCGGACACGAGCCTTTGGGATGAAGAGGCCTTTTTCCAGGTCCCCGATCGCAAACTGTTTTTATCCAGCAGACAGGAGCTGTTCTGGCTCCGCGTGGTGGACCACCTCTCCCGGGGTCAGGAGAACCAGGCCCTGCTTCTCCTGATGAGAAGCCCTTTCAAAGAGCTTTCCTGGCATCCGGAAATGGAGGAAGCCCTGATGGCGACCCTGCGTTTCCGGAAATGGGGAGCGTTTCCCCGTGAGGCCTCAAGTCACCTCTCGGCCGACAAAAGCTCGCATCCCCTCTTCAGGCAACTCGCAGCAAAGGGATCCAAACCATCTCCGGAGCTGGCAGCCCTGCTGCAAAGCCCCGAAGCCTTCTCTGCGCTGTTTCTTGCCGGTGGCTGGATAGAGGCGTCCCTGCGCCTCCACCGCATGCCCGAAATCCCCGAGAGTTTTCCCGGATGGGTCCCCTACGGCCTCACCCAGGCCTTTCGGTACAACCGTGGAACGGCCGAAGCCCTTGCCTTTGCTGAAAGGCAGCCCCGGACACCCGCCATGGGGGTTTTAAAGGGAGAATTGCTTCTGGCTGAAAACCAGATCAATGAGGGGCTGGCTCTTTTAAGCGACACAGCCAAAGACAATTCTGACGCAGGATTCCGCGCGGCATGGCTCAAGGCCATGGTTCTTCTCGACCAGGGAAAAATCGATGCGGCAAAGCAGGCCATCCGACAGCAACCCCGCCTTGCCAAAAGCCTTCCGGGGAGGGAACTTATGGCGAGGATCGCCGTAGCGGAGGGCAAGGCAGAAGAAGCCACCCGGTTATATACCGCCATGAAAAAAGAGTCGGTGGAGGCCAGGGTCTGGCTCGCACGGCAAGCTTATTTCGACGAACGCTGGAAGGATGCACGGCGGCTCACCATTGAACTGGCCGGTATCTCCCCTGACACGCTTCAATTCCGGGCCAACCTGGCTGCCATTTCCCGCGCGGAAGAAGAGAGCTCACCATGAGATGGCTTCGCCGCATACCGGTGCTTCCCACCCTCCTGATGATCTGCTTTCCCCTGATCTGGTTCCAGGATACGGGATGGACGAACACCCCCTCCGACATCCTGCCCGCCCTTGCCGCCCTTCCTCTCTTTGTCTGGCTGGGCAGACCGTGGAACCTGGCGCCAGGCCCCCAGTTCCCTTCGGCACGCCCCCTGCTCGTCTCTATCCTGCTTTTCGCACTGGGCCTCTTCACCGGCATCGCCCTTTTTCCGGCCCTGGGGTGGACAGCCCTTCTCTGGAGTTGGCTCTCACCCCGCCTTGACGCAGAGGCACGAAAAAAGGCAAAAAAGCTCCTGCCGCTATCCGTTATGGCGTTTCCCTGGCTTCTTCTGGACGGTCGCCCTGTGGGCTGGTGCTTCCGCCTCACCGGAGCCGAAGCCACCGAAGGCGTGCTCCGGCTCTTTCAGCTGGACGTCCTGCGCCAGGGCACCCGACTTCTTGTGGAGACCCTGCCCGTGGATGTGGCTCCCGCGTGCTCCGGCCTCAACACCCTTCAGGCCATGGTCGTCGCGGGCATAGCCATCGCATTTATAGAGTTGGGCGAGAACCGTCGGTACTGGGTCTGCCTCCCCCTGCTCGCAGCGGCAGCATGGGTGGCCAACACCCTTCGAATTATCGCCATCACAGGGACCGCGCTGGTCCACGGCCCGGAAACCGCCGAAGGCATTTTCCATACCCTGGGAGGCTGGGTGGTTCTAATGGTGATGTTTCTCCTCTGCATGGGGACATTTCGCCTTATGGCCCCCCGTAAACCCAGTGATCTCATACAGAGTCCCCAATGAAAGCAGCGACCATGTCCCGTGACACTCAAACATTCCAGAGGCTGCTCACCATCCTCGCACGAACCCGTATGGCCGAGGCCTCTGTGTTCACCTACTGCCTCTGGCAGGCCCGGGACCTTATCTCGGCCTGGCAGCGAAGCCCCCACGACCGGCTGGGTTGGCTCCCCCTTATCATCTGGCTTTTCCCCATCCTCTACAAACGCTCCCACCTCAGCACAGGCCAGGTTGACAGCTTTCCCCTCCTCCTTGTTCTCGGGCTTGTCACCTCCTTCACCGGCGTTGTGGGCTCTCTCAACGTTCTCAAAGACCTGGGGCTTGCCATGGCCCTCTCCGGCCTGATTCCCCTCTCGCCCCGCCACCTGTTCTGGACACTCACCGCCATCAGCTGGATGCCCCTTTTCGGATGGTTGGGAAGCCGCTGGTTTCCCGACATGATTCTTCCGGCCCGCCTTATGGCTGCTGTGGCCGGATCCGGACTCTACCTCCTTCGGCTCGAAGCCACATTGAGGAGGCCCATGTGTCGGACCTGAGCCGCGCCCTTCTCATGGCCGGTGTGATGGCAGCCCTTCTTTTTGGAATCGCTGCCGAGAAACATGCCACACATGAACGCCCCTCCCGCCTGGACCGACTCCCCATAAACGGCACCGGATACGCCGGGAGAGACCTTCCCCTCACCGAAGGAGAATTGTCGGTCTTCGGGGATGCCAATGTGGTGAAACGAGCCTACCTTTTCGGCAGGTCCCCCTTTGTTCTCGTCGCCATCGACGGGTCAAGGTACCGCCACGCAGTCCACGACCCAACCTACTGCTTTCGCGGTATGGGTTGGCAAGTGACGCACCAGGTGCCCCTCGCCTTCGAGGGAGGCCGCGCCTGCCTGATTACCCTCTCCAGGGATCAGAAGAGACACCAGGCACTCTACTGGTTCACCAACGGCACCACCCGCCACAACTCTGTTGTGCGATACTGGTTCCAGGCCACCCTGAGGCGCCTCACCTTCGGCCTCTCCGGACCTGAGCCCCTGTTCATCATCCTCCAACCTTCAGGGGACTCAGCCCCCCACTGGCACCGGATCATCGACCACTTCGGCCCCTTACACGACCTTTAGCCATGGTCTCCCGGCGGTTAAATACAATTCTCACCAAGGAAACAGCCATGCATATTCCAAGATTCAACGAGTGGCAAATCCTGCACAAGATCATGGCCATATCGATTATCAGCGTCACGATTATTGCATTGGTCATCCTTCTCTATTTTATGCCCCTGGTGGAGCAGAAGATGCTCGACGGAAAAAAAGATGGCCTGAAGAACGTAGTGGACACCACATTCGGCATGTTTCACGAGTATGCAATCCGTATCCAGGCACACGAAATCAGCCCGGAAGAAGCAAAAAAACAATTTGCACATCGCATCAGGCCCCTCCGCTACAGTGACAACAATTATCTCTGGATCAATGACACAGACCTCAAAATGGTCATGCACCCGATACAACCGGAGCTTGAGGGAATTGACCTGACCGATGAAACGGACCCTCAAGGAAAATACCTTTTCCGTGAATTCTTAAGCATCAGCAAAAACAGGGGGGCGGGATTTGTTGAATACATGTGGCCAAAACCCGGGGAGAAAAATCCGGTGGGCAAAACATCTTATATCCGGCTATACGAGCCATGGGGCTGGATCATCGGAAGCGGCATTTATATCGATGATGTCCAGAAAGATATAAGCCGCCTGCGCCAGTTCATGCTGGCAGGAATTGCTATTTTTGCCGTGTTGACGATCTCCCTTGCCGTTCTCATAGGCACCGGCATCACCCGGCCCCTAAAAAATGTTATCGATGGACTTCAGGATATCGCCGGAGGCAAGGGGCGGGCCGCACTGACCAAACGCATCCCCGTTACCTCCACCGACGAGATAGGCACCCTCTCCACTGAATTCAACAGCCTGATGGAATCGATAAACAACCTCACGGTTTTTAAGAAGGTCATTGAAGAGGATGACTCCCTTGAAGAGGTCTACCAGAGAATTGGCGACCTTTTTACACAGCAAATCAACATTTCCCGCTGCTTTATTTTTCAAGTCATCAACGCCAAACGAAAGTTGCAGTTAACCTACCCGAGCAGCTTCGATCTGGACGAGATGATGTGCAACCACCTTATTCTTGATGACCATGATCTCTGCAAGGCAAAACGTACAGGGCACCTTATTACATCCGCCCATTTTCCAGCCGTCTGCAGGCAATTCTCCCCCACGGCGAACGAACAGCACTACTGCATCCCCATTGTAGTCGGTGGGGCCACCGTTGCTGTTGTTCAATTAATCTTCGCCCCCCCTGCCACTGAACAGGCGGGTAAAGAGATGGAAAGAAAGATCTTTAAAGCAGAGCAGTACATCCAGGAGTCCCTTGCCGTCATTGAGACCAAACGGCTGATGAGTTCCCTGAAGGACGCAGCGCTGATAGACCCGCTCACCGGTTTGTACAACAGACGTTACCTGCAGGAATACACGGAAAAAATTGTAGCTGGTGTCCTGAGGCGAGGAAAGGCCATAGGCCTTATCATGTGCGACCTTGATTACTTCAAGCAGGTCAACGACACCCATGGGCACAATGCGGGAGACCTCGTTCTGAAAGAGACCGCGAAAACAATTCTCAAAAGTATCCGTGAGGCGGATATCGTGATCCGCTTTGGCGGGGAGGAGTTCCTGGTGGTCCTCTTGGACATCAACGATGGCGAGAGCATTAAAATCGCGGAAAAAATACGACAGAATATCCAACAGGCCAAGTTCAAGATTCCCGATGGGATCATTCAAAAAACCATCAGCCTGGGTGCAAGCGAGTTTCCCCATGATACCGACACCCTTTGGAGCTGTATCAAATTTGCCGATGTCGCGCTTTATCGGGCCAAAGAGGACGGCCGCAACAAATGTGTACGGTTTACAAGGGACATGTGGACGGAAGATCAAATCTAACCCGGATATTTCACGAGCCATTCCCCCATTAACGCCGGCTATCAAAGGGTTGTACGCTTTATGAAACTCTTACAAAAATTCAATCACATAACACGTCGTTTAAGGCTCCTGGCTGACAAGGGGTATTACCCTGACTACCTGAGGCACCAGGGCGTTCAAATCGGCAAAGACGCGGTTGTTCTCTACCCATCCTACATCGACGGACGAATGCCGTATCTCGTAGAGATCGGGGACAACGTGGTTATAAGCCTTTACGTCACCATTCTCACCCATGACGCAACCAGTGCCTGGGCAGGGGACCTCATCAAGGTGGGACGGGTCACCATAAAAAACAACAGCTTTATCGGGGCGGGCAGCACCATTCTCTGCAACACCACCATCGGCCCCAATGCCATTGTGGGGGCCGGTTCGGTGGTGAGCCGGGATATTCCGCCGGACACGGTCTACGCGGGAAGTCCGGCGCGGTTTGTCTGCACCATGGAGGAGTTCATCCAAAAGAACCGGGACGCCGCCAAGGGCCGTCCCCTCCTCGAAGGCCGACATTTTCAGCACCCCTACATCCCACAGCAACGCAGGGATGCCCTGAAAGAGAGCCTTGACGACGGGTTGGGGTATTTTTGTGCGAAGTTGCCGGCTAAAGGCTAAAGGCTAAAGGCTAAAGGCTAAAGGCTAAAGGCTAAAGGCTAAAGGCTAAAAACCCTGACCAACGATGGACGTGAACACAAGGCTTAAATGCAAAAGTTCACTGAACGAAAGGCATGGCCCGTCAGAGAATGGGATCAACCCGGGGAACGAGGGTTCGTAGCTTTTGCGAACCTGGGCGCCAAGGGCTGAGCCCTTGGCCGCCGACAGCTTTTTGAGTGCTGAATAGTTACACGGGTCTCTTCTCAATACGGGCGGCCTTAATTCACCCTCCACGCGAATGCATTGAAAGTGATCGTAGAACGAAACCCTTCACGCATTCGCCATAGGGTTTCCAGGTGCCCCCACCTGGCCGCCGGAGGCTTGGTTTTCCGTATTTTAACCGTACAAGGCCAATGGACATGTTTGAAAACATCCGGGCAGACCTTGCCGCTCACAAAGGGGACTGGGGAGCCCAGGGGTTCTGGGCCATGGTCATCTACCGGTTCGGGCGGTGGCGATACACCCTTCGAAACCGATGGCTGCGGATGCCCTTTTCCCTGCTTTACAAGATCGCCTTCAAATGGGTGCAGATAATGGCGGGGATTGAACTGCCCTGCGAGGTAAACGTGGGGCGGAGATTCCGCATCGACCATTTCGGAGGCATCGTGGTGAGCGGGTTTGCCTCCTTC
>Ga0070728_10005986_pt1 | contig 11717 bp, 11 predicted proteins | sample tdDd471_FD_66723 | JGI IMG/M metagenome (GOLD analysis project Ga0070728, IMG submission 66723) | Marine sediment microbial communities from the Atlantic coast under amendment with organic carbon and nitrate - tdDd47.1 | ecosystem: Environmental > Aquatic > Marine > Coastal > Sediment | place...
ACCCAGGTAGGTGTAAGTACCCCGATTGACCATGTCGATGACCTTGGCTGCCAGGTACAGGGTCAACATGATGGGAATGAAGCGGGCAAACCTCCGGAGTACCGGCATCTCGATCTCGCGCTTGAACGAACGCGAGGCCAGGATGGACTCGAAGATCGCCATGGATAGGCCGACGGCGAAAGCTGACAGCAGGAACTGCAGGGGCAACACGCTGGTGTGCCACAATGGGTGCAACTTACCCGGTGCGATGGCCATCAAGGTCCCGAGGGACGACTGGTGGGCACACGACAGGGCGATACCCGCGAGAATAAAGACGGTGATGAAGCGATGCAGCCCTGCCTGCAGGAAGCGCAGCAACTTGTCGACGGTTTTGTTCATGCCCGCGAGAATGCCCGGCAGGTTGACCCGGCCGACGAAACGCTCGCAGACAACAGGAAGAAACTCGATGTAGAGCACCGTCAAATAGAGACAGACGCAGATGCCCACCTCGAACAGGGCCGAGTTGCCGTTGATCATCTCCGGAATGAAGAAGTGCCAGATGTTGTAGTATCGACCCAGATCCACGCAGACGCCCAGGCCGGCGAACGTATAGCCCAGGGCCGCAGTCAACAGGGCCGGTCGCACCAGCGGCTCGAAGCGAGGGTTGTGCAGGACGTGGGCCACGAACGCGGTCGTGAAACCGCCGGCGGCCAGGGCCACCCCGGTGGCGACATCGATACCGATCCAGATACCCCAGGGATACTGATCATCCAGGTTGGTTACCGCGCCGATGCCCCAGATGAAACGGGCTATCATCACGGCGATTCCGCCCACGGCAATGGCCGTCAGGATCAATACGCCGGGTGTGAAGTAAGGCACCGGGGTGTTCCCCTGCATGGGCTCTGCCTCATGATGGTGGGCAACAGCCGGATTGGTGTGAGTCAGTTCAATCATCGTCATCCCTCCGGTCGTATTTCTCAGCGTCGCTGGACGACTTCATCAGAATGCCCAGCAATCCCACGAGCATGATCGGACCCGAGAACCCCTTGAAGATTCCGTGCTGCAGTTTCTCGGTCAGCTCGGCGGGGCTTTCTTGCGCAAGCTGGGGCAGATCCAGTTCCTCGAAACGCCGGTCGGCAAGCATCAGCCAGGATGTTCCGCCTCCGTCATGCACCCCGAACACCTTGTCGATGTAACGCCCCGGGTTGTCGGCGATCCGGTGCTGAGCCAGCTCGATGAGGTCGTCGCGGCGCCCGAAGGTGAGGGCCTCGACCGGGCACATGGCCACGCAGGCCGGGGCCTGGCTCGCGGCAAGGGTGCGGTCGGCACACATGGTGCACTTCATCACCCGCGGTGTCAGTGCGTTCTCGTACTCGTAGGCGGGAATCTGAAATGGACAGGCCACCATGCAGTAGCGGCAACCGATACAGCGGGACGCATCGTAGGTCACGGGGCCGCGTTCGTTCTTCTCGAGGGCGTGTACGGGACACGCCGAAACACACGGTGGATGCTCGCAGTGCATACACTGCACCTTGGCGAAGCGAGGTCGTTCGCTGCCTGAACCCGGCGGGTAGGCATTGACCACGGTGTAGGCGGTCCGGGTGGGCCGGCGCATCTCCTCGAAAACACTCTGGTCGTCGTAGGATACGAGGTCACCGTGGGGCAACTCGCCCTCGACACTGCAAGCATACTCGCAACGGCGGCAGCCGATGCACTGGGTGAAGTCGGTCAGCACTCCGAGCCGATCCTCTGCGAGTACGTGATGGGATGCCTGGGCGTCGACGCCGACAGCTGACAAAGCGGCAGTGCCGGCGGCGGAGCCAGTGATCCTCAGGAAGTCCCGGCGGGTCACCATTTCGTCATTCCTCCCCGGTTGGAACGAGGCGTTACGCCGTCGATCCAGGTTGTTTCTCGCGACGACGCAGACAGCGGTCGTCGCTTTCCGGAAGCACGCAGTGCCGGCCGGATCGGTCGAAGCACTGCAAGCAGATGATGTCGGTATCGGATTCGTTCTCGACGGAGTTGTGGACCAGACGTCGCAGAAGTTTGAGCAGCGTCTGCTTCTCATCGGCATTGAAGCCGTCGAGGGCTTCCTCGAATCGGGCCGACGACACGTCGCAGAAGCGGGCAACGATGCTGTGCCCCGCCGGTCTGAGCATCACTTCGTGGGTGCGCCGATCCCTCACCCGAGTTCGTCGCTCGACCAGCTCGAGAGCCTCCAACTGGTCAACTGCCCGGCAGACCGCCGGGGGCGTGACGCGCAGCACGTGCGCGATCTCACCGACCACGAAGCCGGGTCGAGCGGTCAGCAGGTTCAGGATCATGAACTGATTACGGGTCAGATGGGTCGGGCAGGCCGTTTCGATATCCCGGGTCAACCAGATCTCATGGACGATCTGCCCCAGTACGCGCACAGCAATGGCAATGGCCTGGTCTGACTCGCTCACAATCCAATACCTCCTGTTTATCTAAGTTAATTATTTAACATGTGAGTTAAATGTCAAATTGAAAAAGCTTGTTTAAATCCGCTTAAATTAGTATGATTAAACATCTTAAACGTAGTTAATTGGTGGGATTTGATTTTGTGGACAGCGAGTCGACTTCGTAAAGTGAAGCAACGAATACACATTGTTAACGCTTGGTGCATCTTCTACGATCTATGGATCTCATACCTGTGAAGAGGTGATCGGATATGCTCCGTTTCTGCTGCTTGTGTCTGATCCTGTCGCTCGCGGTTTTGCCCTCTGCTGCAGAGGTTTCAGCGCCCGCGCCCCTGTCCAATGGATCTCTGGAATCTTGGAATCCAGGGGGAGATCCCATCGACTGGTTCATGCCGAATCCCAGCCGTGAAGCCGGCTACACGCTGACCGAGGCAACCGAGGAAGCCCATCACGGCGAACGCTACGCCCGCCTGGCCACCGACCATTCCCCGGCCGAGGGATTCGGCAACTTGATGCGCAGCATCGACGCCGTCCCCTTTCGCGGCCAGACGGTGCGCCTGACCGCCTGGGTGCGGGCACGCGTATCGGGTTTCGCCAATCGCGGCCAGATGTGGTTGCGGGTCGATCGGCCCGACCGGCAGATGGGATTCTTCGACAACATGGGTGACCGTCCCATCACCAGCAATCAGTGGACCCAATACACCATCGAGGGCGAGGTGGCGCCGGATGCCCAACGCATCGCCCTGGGGGTGATGCTCATCGGCCAGGGCGAACTGGACATCGACCATATCGAACTGTCGTCCACAGGTACCACGAATCGTACCGCCGAGCTGCCGCGTCCACTCACCGAGCAGGGATTGACCAACCTGACGGTCCTGACCCGCTTGCTGGGATATGTACGTTTCTTCCATCCCTCGGATGAAGCGGCGGCGGCCGATTGGGATAGTCTGGCCATCGCCGCGGTGAAGTTCGTCGAAGATGCGAAGGACGCCGATGACCTCGCCACGAGGCTCGGCGAAGCGTTCGCACCGGCGGCGCCCACCTTGCGGATCGAACGTTCCGGCCAGGGTTTCGAACTGCCCGCCGAACTGGCGAAACCTCCGGCGGATGAACCGTTCACCGTCGTCACCTGGCGACACAGTGGGGCAGGGGTGCTACAGCCTGGGGGTGGCAGCGTCTACAACAGCCAGCGGCCAGGCCGTGGCGGAGACGCTGCCGTGGCCGATGCCTACTACTACCGCGCCGTACCGCCGACGCGGTTCCTGGGCAAGCGCTTGCGGGTCACCGGCGAGCTCTGGGCTGCCGACACCGAACCGGGCGCCTACCTGTCGCTGACGGCCGCCGGCAATCGTCGCAGCCTGGGTGTGGACCAGATGGATGGTCGATCGGTCACGTCGCCGGAATGGGCCAAACGCAGTGTGAGCCTCGAGATCGATCCGGCCACCGAGCAGATCATGCTGGCTTTCGGAGTCGAGGGGCTGGGTGAGGCGAGGTTCCGGAACCTGCGACTCGGCTGGGCCGAGCGGGGCAGCGATGACTGGCACGAGGAAGCTTTGTTGGGGGACGGCGCCGATGCCGACGGACCCAAATGGAAGTTCCGCAGCAGCGGCGACCGGGTGGTTTTTTCTCATCGGATCGAAGAAGAGCAAGGCGACAGCGGTGCCTCGCTGGCGGTGATCACAGCCGTTGATGGCGGCAGTGACCAGCCCGTGCCCGGGCGTCCCCTGGCGCTGAAGCTGGGCGGCGACCTGCTAGTGCACTTGCCGCTGGCGGTCTACGCCACCGAGGTCGGCACCGTTCCTCGCGGCCAAGTTGCGGGGCCGGCACCCTGGCCGGAGAACTGGATACCCACGGGCGATGACCGAGCCACGCGGCTGGCGGGAGTGATGCTGGCCTGGACCGTGTTCCAGCACTTCTATCCGTATTTCGATGTCGTGGACACGGACTGGGACGCGGCCTTGACGGCGGCGCTGACTGCTGCCGCCGAAGATCCCGGCGAGTACGCCTGCCTGCGCACCTTGCGGCGCATGGTAGCAAAGCTGCACGACGGACACGGCAACGTGTCCCACCCGTGTGACGACCGCAACTGGACGCTCCCGTTGCAGTGGGTCTGGATCGGGGACGAACTGGTAGTGACGAAGATGGTTACTGCCGGTGGCCTGTCGCCGGGTGCCGCCGTCGTCAGCGTCGACGGGGTCGCCACGAGAGAGGCGGCGGCCGCCGCCGAACTGGAGATATCCGGAGCTACGCCCCAGTGGAGGCGCTATCGTTCCGCGCGTATCCTGCGCTCGGGCAGCAAGGATGCCGTCAAGTTGCTGCAGGTCCGGGATCCGGACGGGACCGTGCACTCGGTCCGCCTGAGTTGCAATCTCTCACCCCGGGAGGGCTACCAGTTGCGCGAAGATCGCCCCGATACGGTGACCCAGCTGGAGCCGGGGATCTGGTACGTGGACATCGATCGCCTGTCGCCGGAGCTGTGGAGGCGCCGGGTGGTAGAGATCGCCCAGGGCCAGGGCGTCGTCTTCGACCTGCGCGGCTACCCCCGCCGGACCATGACCGAGACCATCGCCCACATCATCGACACTCCCGTCACCAGTCCCCAGTGGCACGTGCCGCTGGTGGTGCGACCCGACCGGATGGATATGGGATTCGACTTCCGCAACTGGGAGGTCCAGCCGCGATTGCCGGTTATCGAGGGCAAGATCGTCTATCTTACCGACGGCCGGGCCATCAGCGCCGCCGAGACCTATATGGGGATCATCGAAGGCTACGATCTGGCGCCCATCGTCGGTGGAGCCACAGCTGGCACCAACGGCAACGTGAATCCATTCGTGGTGCCCGGCGGTTATCGGATTTCCTGGACCGGCATGAAGGTTCTCAAGCACGACGGCTCCCGGCACCACGGCGTGGGGATCCTGCCCACGGTGCCGGTGACCCGGACCGCGGCGGGCATTGCCGCCGGCCGGGACGAAGTGCTCGAAGCTGGACTGGCCGAAGTGAAGAAACGCTGAGTAGAACAAGCGGAAAGGTCACCCGCGTGGAATCCGATTTTTCCAATGTCTACGAGGACGAGACCCGGGCCGACGCCTATGCCCAGCTCGAGTTTCCGGCGACCTATTACCTCGCGTATCGGGATCTGCCGGCAATCCTCGGCAGCCTCAAGGAAGGGGGTCAGGCTCTGGATTTCGGCTGTGGGACCGGTCGCTCGACGCGATTCCTGCGCAACCTGGGTTTCGAGGTCGTGGGGGTGGATATCTCGGAACAGATGCTGGCCCAGGCCCGGGCCCTGGATCAAGAGGGAGATTATCGCCTGATCGAGGACGGTGGGCTGGGTGATGTCGCTGCCTCCTCGTGCGACATCGTGCTGTCGATCTTCACCTTCGACAACATTCCGACATTTGCGAAGAAGGTCGCGTTGTTCGAGGCCCTCAGGGGGGTTCTCAAGCCCGATGGCAAGATCGTGAGCTTGGTTTCGTCTCCGGAGATCTACGTCAACGAGTGGGCCTCCTTCTCGACCCGCAACTTTCCCGAGAACCGCTCGGCCCGCAACGGCGACCGGGTCCGAATCGTGATGCTGGATGTGCCGGACGGTCGTCCGGTGGAGGATGTTCTCTGGACCGATGAGGGATATCGGAAGGTCTACGCCCAAGCAGGATTGCGTATGTTGCAGAGCAGAAGGCCGCTGGCCACCCCCGATGAGCCCTACCCCTGGGTGAGTGAGACCTCGATCGCACCGTGGGTGATCTACGTACTGGCAGCCGACCCATGAACGGCTTGCTCTGCATCGGCCATCGGGGAGCCGGAGGTCACGCTCCCGAAAACACCCTCGCGTCGTTCCACAAGGCCCTGGAACTGGGCGCGCATTGCGTCGAGCTGGATGTCTATCTCGTCGAGGGCAGGCTCGTTGTCATCCACGACGAGCACCTGGAACGCACCACCAACGGACACGGTCCCGTGATGGGGCAGACCTTCGAGTATCTGCGCTCCCTGGACGCAGGCGGTGGAGAGCGCATTCCGACCCTGGAGGAGGTGTGCGATGCTGTGGCCGGGCGGGCGGGTGTGAACATCGAATTGAAGGGGCCCGGAACTGCGGCACCTGTAGTCGAGTACGCGCGATCCTTGTGCGCCGGAAGATGGCGGCCCGACCAGATCCTCGTCTCCTCATTTGACCGCGAACAGCTGGAGGTCTGCCGAGCTCTCGATCGCGACCTCAAGCTGGGAGTGCTGTGCGGTGGATCGGTGGGTGACGACCTGGAGTTCGCCATCGAAAGGGGCGCATTTGCGCTTCATCCCGCCCTGCGGACCGTCGACCAGGCGGTTGTTGATGCGGCTCAACGGCAGGGCCTGCGCGTGTTCGTCTATACCGTCAACCACGCTGCAGATCTGCGCAGGATGGTGCATCTGGGTGTCGACGGCGTGTTCACCGACTATCCCGACCGGGTCCCAAGGGGCGGTTGTCCGGAACCGCAAGCGATCGGTTGGCGTTGAGCAATAACTTGAACGAGCGCATTCACTACGATATGATCCGCCCGGTGCGCTCCGACTCCGGCCCAGATCACGAATCAAGCGTGAGGTGTCGCCATGAACAGGAACCTGATCTTCATTCTGGCCAATGCTGCAGTCATCTCGATCCTCGTCTTCGGGGCAGTTGCCGTCGGATTCTTCGCCTACGGCCTCCTGGGCGTCCGGGATCAGACACTGGTGCAAGTGCCCATTGCCCTGATAAGCGGTGTTGCCGCGGTGGTGGCCTGGTTGGTCGGAACCCGTCGAGTGAATCGCCTGGTCGTGGACCGGGACTACATCGTCGTGTTCCTGGCCGTCTTTCCCGTCTCGGCGGTGATCTGGGTGCCGGTACACTATGTAGTCACCGGCTACCTGACGAGCTTCGGCAACGTCGGGGCACTGTGGGGAATCCAGTTCGCCGTCAACTCCATCGCCCTGGTGATCGCCGCGTCGCTGGTGCGGCGAGCTTCCGGCAACCACCCCTCGGCGGCACCCCGCTGACGGAAGGATGACATGGCGCTCAGTGTTTTCGATACCAAGGAACACCCGCCGCAGGAATCGGAGCTGCAGGCAGCTCTCGGTCGATCCTACATGCTGTGGACCGACCTGCTGGTCTGGCTGGACGAGAGCTTCGAACCGGTCACCCGGACCTGGCAGTTCAACGGCCTGAAGTGGGGCTGGAGTTTGAAGATTCAGCGGCGCAAGCGTGCCATCGTCTATCTTACTCCCTGTAAGAAACACTTCCTGGCAGGATTCGCCCTGGGCGAGAAGGCCGTTGCCGCCGCATTCGAGGCCGGGCTGCCCGAGGAGGTCCGCCAACTCGTGAACGACGCTCCCCGCTATGGCGAGGGTCGGGGGGTCCGGCTCCCCGTGAGGAACCGGACCCGGAACGCTGCCGTCAAAACTTTGGCTTCCGCCAAGATGAGCACCTGAGTCCGGCGCCAGCGCGCGAGCCCACCGGCTGGGTCAGCTTCGCTGACCCGCGAGCGCCTCGATCGCCACCTGGCTGCCCAGCAACAAGCCGAACACGCAGACGATGGCGGCCCCGGTGGGAACATCCAACCAGTAGCTGGCCGCTGCGCCCAGGATCACTGCCAGCACGCCGGTCAACAGGACGAACACCAGGTGCTTGACGCCGCCACCGCATCCCCGGCGACAGGCCATCACTGTCGGTACCACCAACAAGGTGAACACCAGCAACACCCCGGCGATCTGGACGCTGCTCGTGACGACGGTGCCCAGAACCGCGTAGAACAGGAAATCCCAGCGGGCCAGCTTCATGCCGCGGGCCTGAGCGGCCGCCGGATCGTCGCTGATCAAGGTCAGTGACCGATGGGAGCGCCACAGCACGACACCCAGCACCGCGTACAGTACCGCGGTTTTTAGGACCTCGGTCCAGGTCACCCACAGAATCGATCCCACCAGCAGGTGGCGGATCTCCTCGCTGCCGTGGGGAACCTGGGTCAGCACCAGGATCATCGCGGCCGAGAAGACGGCGTAGATGATGCCGATGTAGGCCTCCTGAGGGATCGTGTCGTTGCGGGAGCGGGTCGCCGCGATGAGCAGCGCGCCCAGGAATGTGGCGCCCAGACCCACGAACCAGGCCGCATTGGTGCCGTGTTCGGCACCGAAGAACAGGGCCATGGCCACGCCGAATGCCGCCACCTGGGCCAGGGCGATATCCACGAAGATGACACCGCGCCGGACCACGTGCTGGCCCAGGTAGCCGTGCATCACGACCAGGACCAGGGCTACGGCTACAGGCGCCGCCATCATGCCGAAGAATCCAGCCATCGGGATCTCACTTTCCTGCAGCGGCCACCAGATCGGCCAGGATGACATCGAACATGGCGGGATAGTCGGTGGCTTCGGGCACCGATGCGACGGCCGCAGGCAACACCACCAAGGCTGCTTCCATGCGGTCGGCCGCCTTGGCGGCCACGTCCAGGTGGTTCCACGGTGCGGCGATCAACTCTCGCACACCCTCCTGCTGCGCCTGACCGATGATGGCGTCTACATGCCGCGGCGAAGGAGAGATGCCCGGTCGGTGTTCAACCGAGCCCAGTAGCTCCAGACCCAGCCAGGCGGCCAGGTACTCCCACTGTTTCGTGTACTGGACCAGGGGGCGCTGGCCAACCGGAACAGCCTGCTCTTGCCAGGCCAGGATGCGTGGGGCCAACTCGTCGGCCAAGGCGGCGGCTCTTTGCCGGAACCGATCGGCAGCCTCGGGGCGGAGGTGGCCCATGTGGTTGGCCATCAACTCGGCGACCAGAATCCCGTTGCGTGGATCCAGCAGGTAGTGGGGATTGCCCTCCGGGTGGACATCTCCCTGGGATCGATCCAGCTGGCCGACCGGCACCTCGAGGACCTGTTCCAGGGCCAGCGAACAGTCCAGGTCCCCGGTTTGCCCGGGACGCACCTTCGGATTGCGGGCCTTGTCCAGTAGTACGGGCAACCAGCCCACCTCGAGGTCCAGACCGTTGTAGCAAAGCAGTTCGGCCTTGCCCAGACGGCGGGCCAGCGACGGTCGTGCGGGCAGGAAATGGGGATCGTACTCGCCGGGGCAGAGCACCGACACTTCTGCGTCTTCGCCGCCGACCTGCTCTGCCAACCAACCCAGGTCGGTCACCGTGCAGACAACCTGCAGGGGTTTGTCCGCCAGGGCCTGATCGGCCGCCAGCAAGAGAGGCAGGACGACCAGGATCAACAGTCGCTTCACGGTCGTCCTCCTAGTACAAGTGGGCCGGGTGCGACCCGATGGTGAAGTTGACCTGCAACGAGGCCAGTGTTTCGTCGGCGTCACCCACCTGGTCCACGTAGCGGGCTACTTCCAGCCGGACAGCCGAGAATTCACTGGGGACCCAGGTGAGGTTGGCCTTGTACTCCCGGACTTTTTCCCACAGGAAAAGGCCGTGATGGTCATCGCCCGGCTCCGCCTGCTCGTGGGCGTCCAAGCCGCGGTCCAGGGCGCCGGTGGCCAGGCCGAACCACCAGTTGCGCAGGAAGCGGTACTGGCCCAGGGCATACCAGCCCCAAGGGTCCTGGGCTCCGGCCTCCGGTCGCGGCAGGATCAATTCGCCGGTCAGGGTCAACGCCGGGCCCTTGCTCGCCGAGGCCGATACCCATTTGAAAGTGACGTCGGCGCCCCAGACGTCGAGTTTCCCGCTCAGATCCTCATCGTGATGGATCAGCAGGTAGTCGTGGGCCATTGGCCCGTGCAACCACGAGCCACCGATCTCCAGGGTCGATTCCATGGACAGGTCGAAGAGATTGGACCAGCGTGCCCCCCAGACCGGGTCGCGAGATTCGCCGGCGAAGATCGTCGATTTGCCGTCCACGGCGTAGGCGGTCAGGTCGCTGTACCAGGGCAGGGGCAGATCGTGGGCCAGTCGGACGCCGACCTCGGTCAAACCGTGATCGCCCAGAAAGGTGACCACTGCCGCCGGCGCATCGACGAACGCGTACTGATGAGTATGCAGCGGTACGTGCTTGCCGAAGGGCAAGTAGTCCTTGCCTACCAGCAATCCGAAACCGCCGGGAACCGCCTGCCCGTCGATGGTGGCGACCTCCACGTCGCCGGCATAGCCGCCATGGCCACCTTCCTCGTCGTCGTGTGCGTGCTCCGGATGCACGGCCAATACCAGATTGGCCTTCCAGTACGGATCGACCATGGCCGTCAGCTGGACTTCGGCTTCCTGCAGGTCAGCCCCGTTGTAGGCCCGCTCGGTGGTCTTGTCCGCCAACCGGCCCAGCAACAGGGTGTTGACACTGATGGCGGGATTGAAGGCCCGGGAGATTCCCGAGGCGGTGCTCGATTGGCTCAGCGCCGGAGTGGCCGGCAGCATGAGAGCAATTAAGAGGAGCGTGTACAGACATCGGAAACGCATTCTTGCCTCCTGTCGATGAGATTCAGGTTACCGGTTCCTTACGAGTCAGGGAATCGAAACCTGGACAGGGGGTGCGCGACCGAGAGAAGTGCGGGAAGGAGCGCTACGGACGGCAACGGTCGTGCCCGACACCAGCACCTGTAGTGCAGCCGGCTGGAGCAGGTGGATCGTCGCCACCGGCAGGAAAGGGTTGCCGTCGGCGGTGCGACAGAGTGGGCAATCGTGCGTGGAATGATCCTCGAGATCGCCATGGGCGCAGGCCTGGCGGGCGCTGAACAGAGGTCCTGAGCCGGCCATGACGAGAATCAGCGCCAGGGTGGTGACGATGTGTATGAGCCGATTGCTGTGGTGTGCCGAATTCATGGTCGACACAGACTAGGACAACGGGCGCGGCCTCGCAACCAGGTAGGGTCGCGCCGCCGGCAAGGCGCGGCGGCGCGACCTCGTGAGATCAGAGTCCGAGCAGTTCGGGGGTCGCGATCAAGCCCTGCACGAGGCAGCTGACAGTGTAGATGCCACTGGCGATTCCCAGAGCGATCGGAATCTTCTGTCGCCAGGGCCTCCGCTTCTCTGGATTCCTTTGCTCCGCTTTACGACTCACGTGCAGGTAGGCGAATGCTCCGCCGAGTGCCAGCGGGGCTCCCAGGTACACACCGAACAGGAAAACGAAATACCACGGAAATTCAATGATTGGCCACATCGCTTCTCCCCTCTCATTGCGATCCAGAATCCGCGCGTCCAGTGACGATCTGGGGGTTGAATATCAAGACTTGTTCCATGCGTCTGGATCTGGCGTAACTACTAGTAATGCAGTCACTTGGGGCGGTGGCTTGCCCCGCTGGATGCGGTGTGTTGTATGTTTGTCTGGTTAAAAATGTATAGACAGTATACATTAATGCACATGAGA
>Ga0070728_10005987_pt1 | contig 11713 bp, 10 predicted proteins | sample tdDd471_FD_66723 | JGI IMG/M metagenome (GOLD analysis project Ga0070728, IMG submission 66723) | Marine sediment microbial communities from the Atlantic coast under amendment with organic carbon and nitrate - tdDd47.1 | ecosystem: Environmental > Aquatic > Marine > Coastal > Sediment | place...
AAGGCCTTGGGATGATACCGGCCTTGGTAATAGTAACAAACATCAAGCCTTTCATCGGTATGCGTATTATAGAGCGACAGCCTCCGTTCCGGAATAAACAACCGATTAATCGACGCCATAGCAGACAGGGGAAATAGAGCACTCACAGCCGCTTGTGCTCCCATTTTTAGAAAGAAACGACGATCACAAACCATCTTTTAAATTCACTTCCTTTTATCAAATGCTGTTACAGCTAACCCGGACAAATTGGAAAAGGGACTAAATTTAAAAATGAACCAACGGGATTGTAATAGCATCTTTATACTTAAAATCACCATATTATGGATAATATGGAATATTGCCGTGTGATTATCAAAAGAATGGGGACTTAGTCAAACACTAAATTCCATATCAGATGGAAACCGAACATGTTTGTCTCACAACCCATCAATATGATTGTTTATTTCTTTGCGAAACCTTGAATTCCTCCATCGTTTTCTTCTCATAAAGGCACACGTCTTAGCTTTTTGGGGCGGCCATGACTCACCTGACAGCACCATGGCATAAGTACAACTTATGTGTTGAAATATTATTTAATTTGTGCTAAAAATATTTTGTGTTCGTGTTTTTCATATTTTTTCAGAAACTTTATTCCTTCAACCTTTGTCTCCATTTAACCGTCGACTTCTTACACGTTTAGGAGATCTCCATGAAAAACATTGGGACGAGTTCCGACCTGCTGAGTAAGCCTGTTTTTCAACAATCCTCTGAAGACGCATATCAAGATAAAGATTTCCAATCACCTGAAAGGCTTGGTCGCGTCGAACAAAAAAGCGCCAAAAATTCAGGAGGCTGCGTATCATGGGAAGTGGAAAGCGTTGTCTTTCCGGATGGAACAAAATTTCGTGGCAAATATAAGGGTTATTTCTATTATGGCAAGGTAAGAAATGGAACTTTGACCCTCGACGAAAAAGAATTCGTTTCGCCGTGCGAGGCAGCTTTAACCATAACTCGGACCCCCATCGACGGCTGGTTGTTCTGGGATTGCAAATTACCCGAACAGGTGTCATGGATGAATATTTCTGAATTTAAAAAGCTAAATAGCGTCCATCCACAATTGTAAAATGGGCACGGTGGGTTTCCTATTCATAAATGAGCAATTTTTGATCCTTCCCCCTTTCCCTTAGAGGGCAGGCCGTTAGAGGTTCAAGCGGAACCCCTTCTAAGGGACATTTAGCATATCTGTTATCATGAGATATTCAGAATCGGTACCATCATAATCATACGTTGCTTCTTCTCCGATTATTGGAACCAATTTAACCCTTCCACCGAAAAATTCAGACGTAATGTTTTCAACCTCTTTTATACTTAAGTTTTTCCTCAAAAAATATTTTGAATACACATTTGGATATCCCAATCTACGTGTAATTCGGAATAACTTTAATTGTACGTTTGGATTGAGGCATTTACGAAGACCATATGCTGCATTCACCGTATTAATATTAAAAAAATTCGGATTCGCACACATCAAGGAGGAAAGCCGGAACCCTTGCCTGCCGTAACCATCTTTCTTATGGGAAAGCTGGTACTCCGTGTCATTCACAAGCTTAAGGGGATATCTGCCGAGTCTGTCTCTATCCTCATCAATGCGTACTGCTGGGAATACGATTGCCGCCGGTTCGTGGTATTTTTGGATAATATTCAGAAAATCCTCAATAAACTTTTTTGTCGTCAAGGGTGAATCCGAGGCAACAAATAACGCATGTTCCCGGTCCTTGAAAGCGGCGCTGGCTGCATATCCCTTAATTAAATTTCCTGCGATTGAACTCTGTTTGACCTTCGTTGGTTTAATATTGAAACACTCAACAATGTTAGAAGGAATCTTTGAGTTCTGGTTCACAATGCGGCACGGCTTTTCGAATTTATTGATTAAATTGCCCAGCCGCTGCTCAAGAAGCATCTGATGGCCGACAATAATGATGTCATCGATTAAATCACTGGCAAAAAGGTTCTCAAGTGTATATTGTATCAAAGATTTGCGTTCTTCTTTGCCATCCTTAAACGTTTTAAATTCCCTCAAGGGTTTATAGCCTGACTCGATGAACTTTTCGCCATAATTTTCCGCAACGATCCTGCTGTACTTTTTTACTTCTCGCTTATTGTTATATCCTGCCATTAAAATTGCGCTGGCCATTTCATCACTCTTTTAAAAACATATAAATTAATATGTTGATAGTGTTCTATCCGAAGAAAACAGCGAAACGAGGAAACCTTTAGTGACCTCTTGCTGAATCGTTTCGGGAGCAGCGAAGGCGCACAACATCTCAAGTTCAGCCTCGCTGTATTCCCCTTGATTCACAGCCTTGGTATTCTCTTTGATTAATGTTGCGACCAGGTCTGCATCAGCGTCGTTCAGCGACTCTGTCTCTCCGTTCAAATTGTCTACGATACGTACCTTCATAGGCATAAAAAGTGACAATGAAACCCAGGGCATGGTAAGTAAAAAGCAGATACCCAAAATCAAGCAAATTGTCAATGAACAAATAAAACTTTTTACAATTTCAGGCGTTTCGGATATATAATATCTGTTTGACCGAGACTGGACTTTTCGGAAAGAAGAAATCCTTTGGGGCCATCTGGATCGGTGCCATCGTCATCAACAGCGGGATTGATAAAAGCCAAGAATTCGGCCATGAGATATCCGGCTGGAGAATTCTAAACAAGAACATAACCAGGGGTTATTAATCATTTTTTTACTTGTTTTTTTAAGCATTTATAGTGGAATACATCTCTATTGTTTTCTGAAGATAAAGCGGGCGCTGATATGCAGCTCCCGGGCAACCGATATTTTGGCAATCTTTATGGCCTTGATGGTCTTTGCCCCGGTCATTGTTCGAATTTTGGAAAAACATGGCTTTGAGTTCGTCGCACGATCACTGGCCTATTTAGGTTATACGTGGATGGGTCTGTTATTCCTCTTTGTCTCTTCCATACTGGTTCTGGATATATTTCGCTTACTTCCTTATATCTGCGGCCTGATACTTCAATCTGATTTTTCTAGGATATCGCCTTCACCTCGCGTTTCTTTTATCATCTCCTTAACGCTCTCCGTCGTCATAGCCGTTTACGGTGCTTTTGAAGCCAAAAGGATACGCGTGGAACACGTAACCATCGAAACCCATAAAATTCCTAAAGAAATAGGAAGGTTGAAGATTGTACAGATTTCCGATGTGCATCTCGGATTGATGGTGAGAGAAAAAAGATTAAAAAGGATTCTCAATCAGGTTAAATCTGCAAACCCTGATATTTTGGTATCCACGGGGGATCTTCTTGACGGCCAGACTGACAACCTTTCACACCTTGCTGAGATGCTCAGTGAAGTTTCCACAACGTATGGAAAATTTGCGGTCACGGGCAACCACGAATTTTATGCCGGGATCACCCGGGCCCTGGACTTTATTAAGAACGCCGGATTTACTATTCTTCAGGGAGAGGGATTGACCATCTCAGGATTGCTAAATATTGCCGGTGTGGATGATACTGCTGGAAGTCGCTACGGCCTTGATACTAAAGTCTCAGAAAAGGCGTTATTGGCAGAGCTTCCCCGTGAAAAGTTTACGCTATTACTGAAACACAGACCCCGGGTAGATAAAGATGCATTGGGCTTTTTCGATCTTCAGCTTTCCGGACACATCCATAAGGGGCAGATCTTTCCGTTCAACCTGATAACGATGCTGTTTTATCCGGTCACTTCAGGCTTACACAAAATTGACACAAACGCCTGGCTCTATGTAAACAGAGGTTCTGGAACATGGGGTCCGCCGATTCGAGTTGTATCTCCGCCCGAGGTCACGCTGATTGAACTTGCATATGGAGGAACCGGGGATTGAAATGGCGTCTAATCTTCTTGAAGCGAAGATTTTTGCCACATCCAATTGTAAAGACTATATTTTTTGTGCTTTGGACTTAATTATTTCGCCCATTTCAATATCGACAATATCCGGCAATTCGTTCTCCTGACACGCAACAAATAAGCAGGCGATAAAAAACCCCAGACAAAAAATGGCCGCTGTCACTGCAATGATCAGTAGTATTTTAAACATAGTCACTCACCACTTCAATCTTTTCAGCAATAATAATTGCTGTATAAACAATTATAAACACAAGGTCTGTAGTATTCCGGGTTTTTAAGAGCTTATAGATGCAAAAATCATGCAAAAAATGGGGAGTCTGATCACTTCTATATATTTCAAGGAGTTAACTCCGATTGAAGGTGGGCACCCTACGCAATTGTGGAAAAAACTTCACAGTTGTCTATTACCGGTTTTACATAAAGACGTCATCTCAACCCGTTCAGCCTTCTGCATAGCCCTTTCGCAAGCTTTTTCTTTGGATGTTATAACGGGTCGATATAAAAATCTCCATATCTGTCCGTGCTGATATACGTGCGGTTCTTACTTCGCTTTATAAAATAGATCCCTTGCGATCCAGGTTTGATGGAAGCGGCAACCTTTTTTGAAGTGATTTTATATCTCCCATATTTATCCGTAGAGATATAAAGTCCATTCTCATCCATATCAATAGAATACGTCCCTCCAGGATATTGACAATTTCCATTTTTCTGTTCAAGTCTCAGCGAATTACATGCTCCCAAGTCACACGCTCTCCAGAAATCGACACACGAACGATCAAACTGACCTATTTTCTTAAATGCAATCCCTCGATTGTTATAAGCTGTTGCATATTCCGGATCGAGGCGGACGGCTTGGTTAAAATCCTCTATGGCGCGTTGATGCCGTCCCAAATCAGAGTGGGCAACGCCCCGGTTACTGTAAGCTCCGGCATACTTCGGATCCAGCCTGATGGCCTGATTATAATCCTCTATGGCGCGTTGATGCCGGCCGAGCTCTTTGAGAGCAATCCCCCGATTATTATAAGTCCCGGCATACTTGGGATCAATACGTATCGCGGTGCTGTAATCCTCAACAGCGAGTTGATACATGCCGATTTTCCGATAGACAATCCCTCGGTTGTTGTAAGCAGTAGCATATTCGGGATCGAGGCGGATGGCTTGGTTATAATCGTCTATGGCGCGTTGATGCTGGCCTAACTCTCTGTAGGCAATTCCCCGGGAAATGTAAACATCGGCATCTTTCGGATTAAGTTCTATGCTCTTGGTATAATCCTGTATGGCGTGTGGATATCGGTTCAACAAATAATAGGCATACCCCCGGTGGTTGTAGGCCAGAGCATGGTTTGGATCAAGACGAATGGCGTTGTCGTAGTCCTCGATGGCGCGTTGATGCTGGCCCAACGAACTGTAAGCATTGCCCCGATGATAATAGGCCTCGGCCATTTTTGAATCGATACGTATTGCCTGACTGTAATTCCTCATGGCTTCTTGGTATTTACCCAAAGAATCATATGAAACGCCTCGGCCGACATATGCATCCAAAGACTTCGGATCAATGTGGATCGCCCGGTCAAAATCCTCGATGGCACGTTGATGCTGGCCGAGTTTTTTAAAATAAAGCCCCCGATGGTAGTAAGCATAAGCAGACTTCCGGTTAAGATGTATGGCCCGATTAAAGTCATCTAAGGCCTGACGATGTTGACCTGAATCACGATATGCCATTCCCCGAACGCAGTAAAAATCAGCATCTTCAGAATTTATTTTCAAAGCCTGGTTAAAATCTTTTATGGCGTGTCGATGTTGGCCCAAGTTATTGTAAATAATCCCGCGGTTATAGTACGCATACGTATCGCTAGGGTTCATACGTATGACCTGGTCAAAATCCTCTATGGCACGTTGATGCCGGCCCAATTTCTTATACGCAATCCCACGGTTATAGTACACCTTTGTAAAATTTGGATCGATACGTATCGCCGTGTTATAATCCTCAACAGCACGTTGATACCGACCTATTTTATTATAGGCAATCCCTCGAACGTAGTAAACTTTTGCATTATTCGGCTCAAGACGTATCGCCTGGTTAAAATCTTTTATGGCCAGCTTGTACTTGCCTGATTTCATGTATGCAACGCCATGACTGAAATAAAGTTTTTTTGATGCAGCCAAAGCTATAGTGCCGTAGACGATAGTAACAATCAAAGCTGAACCCAGAAAATATAAAATATATTTTCTCATATTATTTATCCTTTATTGTATTTCTAAAACACAAAAACCCCACCTGTATAGAAAAAATGGGGTCTAAGGATTGAGAACATCCTTTCCGTCAGATATTGTAAAACTTGGGTTTACGCTTTGCTTCAACAAGTTTTCGGGGAATTCGTTTGCCCTGTTGACCGGGGTGCTCCCCGCACGCCCGGCCCTTTTGGGCGGGGAGCTTCAATCCCCGAAATTCAACCAGGCGAACTGTTGGAGTTCAAGTGTTCGCTTTTATTGAAAACGCAGATATCCGCCATAAAAACTCCAAAAACCATGCGTTGTTGAAAGTGAAGCGCAAAACGCCACCCAAGGCCATACCGCCTCAAGTCCGTCCGGATGGCCCTTTTTGGATACTAACGCACCGGCTTCTGCCACTCTTTGGCAAAGATCTCTGCGATTCGGTCGATCTGATCGGATTTTATCTTCAGGGCCTTGGCCACCTCTGCGTATAACGTTTTACGGTCTCTGTTTTCAGCATCCACGAGGCCGTTCAGGTCTCTTTTCTCCTTGAGGTTCAACCTGCCGGTATCTGCTGCGGAAAGATAGCCGTTACCCCCTTCATTCAGGGCGCCTTTCTGGTAGTAAGCCTTTAACTCTTGGAAACGGGCTTTCATTTTTTCCTTCAAGGCGCGAATGGTCGGATTGGAAACGGTGGTCACGTCCTCCGCCCATGCACTGGCAGCACCTAAGGCGAACCTGATTTGTATAGACAGCCCTTCATGGCTTTTGGATTGGTTATCCTTTTTAGATGGCTGTTGGCCCCTGATATCATTCACAATATCCCCGGCAACAGATTCAACTTTTTCCGCCGGGAAATAGATGTTTATGGTTACGCAGGCACCGAGCATTGCCATCATGACCACTGCTGTTGTCCACAACAACTTTTGAAATTTCTTCATATGAACCTCCTCTCGTCATTTAACAACAGGCCCCCCTTTGTGGGTGATCCGTTGGATCCTTTTAACCATGTCCTTGAAACTAACCCGATTATCTGGATTTTGATTTACAACATTTACCCCTGAAAATCTACCCCTTTTTACGAGATACTCTGTGCCACCTTCGCTGATGGTACCGTTGATGGTGAATACATCGTTTTCAAGATAGGCCCGTATGCCGATCTTTTCATAGGGAAACTTTTTGAAAAAGGATGCGAAGACACCCGCCAACCCCATAAAAGGGCTCTGTCCCCCCCCAATCTGCGAAATGTTTTCTACGGCCCTAACGCTGATCTTTTGTGGGACCCCCTTTTTTTTGAGGGTTTCCAGTAAAAGATCGAATCTTTGGGGTTGGCCATAGGCGATCTCAAAATCACGGATGTGGCCATTCAAGACCCCCTCAATCTTTCCGAATGAAGTGCCGGTGGTCATTTCTGACAGGAGAAGATCATCCCATTGTGCATTGAGCTTTAAAACCGGTGCAGATGTAAAAATCCCTGGAATATAAAGGTCGGATATAAGGATCTTGCCGCCGAATGCTTCGGCCCTGATCTCCCCCTGACTGGTAACAGCGTGCTTTTCGTATCGGAGGGGGTCGAGTATGCCGGTTAAGGTTCCCTCCAAAGGGCGTGTCCAGATCCTGGATAGGAAAGGTTGCAGTTTTATACGGTCGAATACCAGAAAGGTATGGACGGAAAGATCCGAGCCAAAGGGGTGATTAACCTGAACAGGTCCCAGGCGAAGATTTCCGCCGGGCACTCGAATCACGGTGGGAGATTTCACGGATATCCGGTTTGGGCCCGTATTCAGATGGAGATTCAACGGTTGTTCAGGTAGCAGGGGAAGCATAACGGATTGGACCTCGAGCTTTCCTTCGAGGGTTTCAACTGGCGTTTTGACGAATCGGGATCGGTACCAGACAGGAAGATCGAAATCAATACCTTTTAGCGAGATGTCTCTCTCTCCCAGTAAAAGGTGTCCTCCATGCCATCCGAGACGGCCTCTAACTTCCCACACATTCTGACACCCTTTCATGTCGAATTCAGCTGAAACGGTTCCTCCGATCTCAAGGTTTTCCAGAAAGGGTTTGTCCGTCTTGTAGGGCTCCTGCAAAAGGTGATGAAAAATCGGCTTCAAGGGCACTTGCGGGATAGTTACGGTAAAATCGGTATCCCCCTTGGATGGATCTTGACTGAAATAGCCATGAATTTCAATGGGAAGGATGCCCTGCAGGTCAAACCTGAGCCTGGAAAGCTTCAGCAATCTCTTTTGAATATTGTAGGACCCGTTGAATGCGGTGACAACGGGGGTTTTTTTCAGGTTCAGATAAAAACGATCATAAAGGGCTTCACCCTCTTTGGTTTCTAACGCAGCGGTAAAGTTCATCTTGGAGCGCTTTAAATCGACATCACCTTCGATACCGGTAATAAGCGAAATATTTTCTCCCATTAGGCTACCATCTTTGTTTTGAAAGACCAGATCCTCAAGAGACAGCTTTGCCTTCACCCGCCACGGCCCGGCCGCCGCTCCCGTGATCTTGATCTGGATGGAATCCCGAGCCGTAAGGTCCCAATCGGCCGGAAGCAGGCGGTGAACGGCGGCGGCACTAAAAAGAGCGGTCTCTGTACCTTGAATCGTCAGGTTGATCTGGCCTTCTTGCAAATCCGCCGTGAACAAAATATTTTTCAAATCGGCAGCGTCGAATCGGACCTCAGGGAGAACAACAGATCTTTTTTCTGTATCGATTCTACATTCCGGTATTTGGACACGAATATCTTTGATCAGAAGATCTCGGGTTCCGGTGTGGATCTTCGCCTGAGGGATTTGAACGGCCACATCCTTGATATCCATCCGGGGATACCGGCCTGAGAGAGAAACATGCGTCTTAAACTGTTCCAGGGCCAGCGCTTTGGCTGAAAGGATGTTTTGATCCCAGTCCATCTCGGCAGAGACGGCAACAGCTGGCAAGCGGCCCTTGGCCTTTATTACGGCAGAGACCACGCCCTTTAGCTGCATCTCTTTATCGACGAAGGCATAGGGGTTTTTCGTTAACCGGGACTCAAGGTCACATTCCCAAAGCCATTTCTCGTCCGCCTTGACCCCTGCAAAGTGGCCTTTAAGACGGACCATGCCTTCGATCCGAACGGGCTTTAAGGCCTGCCTGACTTCCGATGGAAAAAAGGAACGGCTCTTTTCAGACCAAAGCAAAGCCTCTCTCACCTGAAGCCGCACCGCACCTTTTTGACCGAATTCTGCCTGGAGAGCCCCTTCCATTTTTAGGATGTCGGAAAATGCCAGATGTATCTGGGCCATGTCCAATCGGTATGTGGGCAAATGAAAGATACCCTCTGCCTCGAGATTGATGTCCATCATCGGCAGGGGCTTTTTCGTCTTTTCCATAAGGGATACACCGACGATATGGAGTTTCAAAGGAACAAATGCGATTCCTCCTTGTTTCATATCATAGGTAAGTCCGGTCTCCATCCATATGGATTCAGCGGCGGTCACTGAGACGGGCAATGATCCCATCTTTTCCAAATCAGGCCTTAAAGCGATACCATTACAACCGACCTGGAGATTCTCGACATTAAGCTTTTTTGTGGCATGGGTATACGTAAATCTCGACACCACGTTCATTCTCCGTATCCCCAGTTCGGGACCTTGGAGGGTCATGCCATGGGACTGAATCGTACCCTTTAACTTAAGATCAAAAATATCGAACATTTTATCGGTATGGATGTTTATGCTGGGTGCCCTAAAATGAATGTTGCGGGAAGGCCTTTTGATCTCCAAAGCAAAAGACAAAAAAAGGGGGAGGTCGACGCCGACTTTGGCATGAATTCCATGGGCCTGGAGCGCCTGATCGGCCATAGCTGCCGAAATTCGTCCGTCGCGCATTTCCCCTGATTGAAATTTGATGTCTCTGAAAATAAAAAAACCGACCAGTCCCCGAACCATCCTGGCCGGAAAAGAAAGCCCCTCTTTCCCGGGTGTCAGGGTCGGCAATTCGAACCGATCCAAAGAAAGGTCAAGATAAACACCGTTCAACTGCATGTTTTTTATAATGAGGGATCTGTGGCCCCATGGACCCATAACGTCCATATCCGCCCTGGCAAAACGGACATTCATTGAAAAGGTTTGCTGTGGGCTCAGCGGCTTGAGATGAATCCCCTTCACCTCTAAGGCCATGGGTTGAAAGGAGTAGGAGAGACTTTCTATGGTGCACGATGACCCTGTGGATGCAGATAAAGACCGCTCTATGATAGGTTTTATACGCTCAGGATGATGATAGAGATAAAACCCCACGCCCAAGAAAAAAACGATAGTAAAACACAGACCGACAGCTAAAACCAACGAAAATTTTTTAATACGAGCCATAGACACCGACTTCATACGCACACAGTTTTCTGTCTGTTTGGAACGCTTGAACCATCGACCATGTAACGCTTCTGATATGAATTAAAATTCATGAAAATGAGACGGGGGAGGGTCTGTCCCAAAAGGCGCAATGAATTGAAGGGTTCTAACCGAAATGAGCCCGGGAAAAAGCTGTTCCGGAACATCGCAGGGCATAATTCAACACCCCTTCCTGTTGGGGGCTTTTCAGAAATTACTTTAGATTTAAAATCGGTCAGGATGTAAAATAAATACCAAACCTATTCCATTGGGCTACAAATCGTCGCTCCCGGTTGAATACTTTGTTCTGTGCGAATTACTAGAACTGTGGATGTGGTCTGTTCGGTGTGAAGGACAAGTAGCGTACCATAAACAACCGGCGACAGGAGACTGTTCTTTTTTGTCTCCATCCCGTTTTTGTCCCTTTCCTGATAATAGATGCTGTACGACTGCCCGGACGTAACACCGTCTTTGCTCCCCTTGTCGATAAATGCTATGGTTTCATCGCCGATGTTATTTACATTCTCTTCAGCTGAAATTATTTTACCGTTGAGTCCTTTTATACTTTCAGTGAGCGCAATCCTCGGCGACCGTTTTTCATACGGCATCAAAAGATCGTTAATGGCAATGCTTCGATAGGATTGAACAACCCTGCCCAAAGCAAAACCGGGTTCTTTTTTTGTGATTTCAACAACCCCTGTCAGATAGTGCTGGGTTCCTATGGGCGTCTTTGTTTTTTGGTCGACAACCGGCCTTAAGGTTCTATATACTGTATATTTACGGCCTATTAAAAGAGGATCGCCACCCTTTTGCCGAACATAAACCAGATCCCCGGCACTGATCAACTCTTTATCATCTTTCACCTTGAAAATGATACCCTGGGGAGTGACCGGCTTTTTTCGGATGAATCCAATGCTGTTAATGGGGGAATAATAATGCGTCTTCTTTACCGTTTCATTTTTGATGGGCCGATCAGTCCCCACGTTTTTGGAGACGAAAGTATCGATGCCTTTTCCATGATAGATTCGAATACGCTCACCCGGATAAACCAGATGTGGATTGGTGATCTGACGGTTCTCGCTCCACAATTCGGGCCATCGCCATGGGGAATCTGAAAATCGGTCAGAAAGATCCCACAGCGTATCTCCCTTTTGAACAGTATAGTAAAAACCTGCTTCATGCGCCACAGTATCCTTGCTTTCCTGTGCAAAAAGATGAACTGAAAAAACGATCA
>Ga0070728_10005990_pt1 | contig 11711 bp, 9 predicted proteins | sample tdDd471_FD_66723 | JGI IMG/M metagenome (GOLD analysis project Ga0070728, IMG submission 66723) | Marine sediment microbial communities from the Atlantic coast under amendment with organic carbon and nitrate - tdDd47.1 | ecosystem: Environmental > Aquatic > Marine > Coastal > Sediment | place...
ACAATTATTCTCAGAAGAATATAGTACAAGTTCTTTTGCTCAACTTCAGACATGGTGTTAGTACCATGCATGAAACTGTTCCTAAGATCTAATCCATTAGTAAATTCTTTTTTGTTTAAATAGTAATTGAAGTAGTTACGTTCCAATTTATTAAGAAGTGTATTTTCAAAGTAAACAAGCCCTTCTTTTTCCATATCATCAATAATAGCTTTACACTCTTCCGCATAATGCCAATAGCTTATCACTTCTTCTTGAAATAGTTGTTTTAAGACAAAAAGTTGATTCTTATCTTTAATTCTTAGATATCCGTTGTGGTCAACATATAAATAATCTTCTTCAAACAGGATAAACAAATCACGCCATTGGTATTTTTCAAAATTACTGTAGAGTATTTCTTCGTTGACTAAGAGGTCATATAAGCGATGATATTTATTTTTAAAAGGTTCAACGTAAAATAAACCAGATTGATCTGAGAAAAATAAATGATTGATATAACTTAGTTTATTATCTTTTAAATAGCAGTATTTGCGTGAGACAAAACTTGGAATTTGATTTAAACTATACGGTTTGGAACTTATTCTCAGTAAGTCGAAATCGATCTCTCCATCTTCTTGAAATAATTTGTATTGTTTCAGTAGTGAATCATACTCTGCTAACAATGTTCTGATTTTTTCAAGATAGTTAGTGCTATCAGAAGGTAATATAAAGCGAAACCCTTTTAATTCGAATAATTTATCCAATGATTCTTCAATAAAATTTTGAATTAAATATTCAACACTTTTGTTTATTGGTTTTAAAATTGCCTGATCATATGAAAATATTTGCAAACGAGAAAGATTGTCCAGGTAATGAAATGTAGTTCCTATAGGATACTCATTTTTCGAGCTCATGAATGTTCTTTCCATCACTCCTAAATTGCTATACTTACTTGTCATCGTAATACACTTTTGACAGTTTAGGTATTCGAATAGACCAATGAAGTGACGTAGATATCGGTAAGGTTGGTCTGTTTTATTGATGTACTGTTTACTATAAGAAAAAATAGTTGTTGCATCTCCTTTTTCAGAAGCAATAACAGGTTTTTCCTGATCTTCACAAAAAATTAATTGTGTTTCTATTTGCATGCCATTCGAATTTTCGAATAACTTATTATTTAATTCCTCTTCTTTTTTCTGTGCTTTAAGCATAGTTCTATCCGAAATTTCTAGCTCTGGATGCTTTCTGAGATTCAAAATAAGGCGGATAAAATTAAGGTTGGCATCGTTATTATTGAGATATCGTAAAATAATCTCTTCTCGATCTTTTAGACTTAAACATTTAGGGAAATGATAATTTCTTCTTTTCCTATCGTGTTTTTCTACATATTGTGATAATAAAAGCTCCGCAGATTTGTCGTAATTCAATAAATATTCTCGTATCTCGGAAGCAAAATATTTTACTAGCTTTTCATGATGAAGTATATCAAAAATATGAACTTCTTCCAGTTGTAATAATTTAGAGAATGAATCCTTTCTAATTTTTTTATATATAGATAGTTTAGTTGTTATGTCCCAAAATGATTTTTGAGAAGTCCAACATTCTAATTGTTTTAATAATTCAGAAATATTATCGCTATTAATGTTCTTCCAAAATGTAACAATCAATTTCCAAAAACAATCAACTTTACCTTTAACCTTCTGTATGTCATCGCTATTCCATTGGGTCAAGTACATTTCATTATCTATATATAATTTTATCTGATAAAATTCTATAAGATCATTAATATTATAGTTGTCATCTTCCCTGAATTCAGACAATATGTTTTCTGCTTGTTTTAAGTTGTGATACCAAGCTAAATCATTTGGATCGTAATAATTGACTCTATTGGGATTCATTTAAAGAAATTGTACGATTGATTACTTATATACTATCTGGATTACCTTCTTCTATTTCAATATTTAGGTGATTAGCTAGTTCATTCAAGTCATCTTTCACTGAGTTTTTAGTATTATGAAAATGTCTCGATAAATCTTCGCTCACAACCTTCCCAAAATTTTTATCAAATTTTGGTTTTTGGTTTTCTATTAGCAGTACAATTAGCTTAAGTTTATCACTATCTAGCTCATCTTTTAATATGTCTTCTATTAATATTTGAATCTCTTGAATTTTATTTTCAGTAAGTTTTTTAACATCAATAAACTTTTTGTTGTTTTTGAAAAAGGTAAAACTACATCTGTCCAAATTACTTACAACTGATTGTGTTAGGTGATTTTTTAATTGGGTTAAAAAGGCTTTATCCAATACGTTTAGCAATTCAGTCCATTGATTCAATTGCCAGTCTGTAGGTTGATGATCACCATTGAACCAATTACTTACAAACTGCAGTAAACTTTCATAATATGCTTTTCCGAGCTTAAAGTTGCTCTTTTTTGATAGTTCCAAAATTAAAGATGATAGATAAGTATTTTGATTAAGTTCTGTATCCCAATCATCCTTGTTTATTTGATTTATTAATTCAGAAATTTTCTTAAAATCTGTCATCAAAGGGAGCAATAGAAATAACTCTTGACTATTTTCTTTAATATCTATATTTTCTATGCAATTAAGTTCTTCTAGAATTTTTGATTCATCAACAAAACGTTTAGCTATAGCATTTTCGTCGATGTCTTCACATTCCTTAATAAGTTTTAGATTATAAGAATATCTACTATAGGCATTATCCCCTGAAAAGAAATCATCTTCTTTTTCCAGAGCAATTTTTACAACATCAATCATAAGTTTATTGCGTTCATCTTGAATCAATTTCCAAGAAATTTCTTTTTGGAAATTTAATTCATCATAAACCTTCTTGGCATTTTCTTCACTTTGAGTGTTCCAAAAGGATCGTAATTGATTTATGCCATGCTGAGAATTCCCAACAGTTGGTATGCTAAAATCATGAATATTGGCTGTACCGTACCTAACTTGTAATATGGATGCTAAGAATATAGAACCTTCACTTCTTCTTAGGTAAATAAAATTGTAAAAACTGGCATCGCTAAGCATTTCAACTATCAAATTATCAACTTGTTCATTTTTCAATAATGATAACTTGTAAATTGCTTTAAGAACTTCAATAGAATGACTTTGGTTGCCTACACTACCATTATTCCATAATAAATGATTTTTTATTGGTGTTGCTATACCATTCCAGTTTGAGACACCAATTTTAACCAACGCATTGATTGTAGAATGTAATTGGGCAGGAGGTGGAGTATTTATAGGAATTTTATTTCCAATTTCATCGATTAATTGATCTTTTGGAACAAACCATTTAACCCAATCTGTTTCATGATTAACATCAAACCATTTAAACCAGAGATCCGGATCTATTGAGGAAATAGTCTTAGGAGTTTTATATTTGTCTTCGACTAAGCTATTTGCTTTAGTTATAAAATCTATGTAGAGAGAAGGATCAAAATTAGCATCATTGAATTCTTGTTCTATATGATTTACTAGCTTATTCCAATAAGATTTTAGCGATATTTTTATTTCTGATATAAATTCTAAATAAGCAAGATGATTGTCAAATCCTAAACTTCCATCGAATATGACACTAGTTTTTTTAAGAGACTTTACAAATACTTTCAACTTATCTGAATATTTATCAGTAAGTGATTTTTTCACGATGGAAGTATAATTGAAGATATTACTTAGGTCTGTTTTTACATGATGATTAAAAACAAACCAGAATCCTTCCTTATGAGTTTCTACTAATTGGAGAATCTTATTTGTATCATTATCCTTTAGTACTGTTTCTATTTCAGGTTCGAGTAACAATTGTTGCCCAATAGTCGATGATACACCAAAGCTTAAACCTGCTAAATCTTTAATGATTGTACCAGGTAGATTGGAAATATGGTCAACTGTTGGTAATGTACCATCTATCAATTGACTTTGAATGTCTTTTACAGATTTTCGCTCTACAAATCTTTGAATAGCATAATAGGCTAAACTTTCAATGGGTTTATTATCATTATTAGATAGAAAAAGAACTCCTAATTGATTTACGTATGTCTTTATTTCTCTTGGTGTAGGTATATCTTTTAGATCTTTCCTTGTCAATTTGAGAATATTTATTACACTCTCAGTTTCTTTAAAATTAGCACCAAAAGCCTTTTGAATCATTTGAGAGCAGAATTCCTCCCAATCAGTGAAAACTGGTCGTGGAACTTCGAAGCGTAATTGAAAACACTTATCGAAAAAACTTTGTGCGCAATTTTCTTCTTCTATAATCCAAAGTTTTGATAATCCATCTAAATCATATGGAACAATTACCCAGATGTTACCTGCATGAGATTGTTCTTTACTATCTGGGTTACGCTGCTTTAAAAAAGTCTGTAAGGTTGACCAAATTCTTAATGATACATCCGCATCAATACGATCTAAGTTGTCGATAACCATTACCAACTGTTGGTCTTTATTTTTTTCAAATGATAACGATATTATTTCATCAAAATATCCTTCAAATTCTATAGATGAACGTTCTTCGTCTTCTGAAATTTCTTGTGTTGATTCATCTTCTCCTTCGCTTATCAAAAATGACCAGCTTTTGGGATCATTCCGTTTTTGTTTCGAAAAAAGCAAACGTATTACATTTGCAAATACAATTAATAATGGAGCTAAAGCACAAATAACTCCAATAATTAATGTCCCATTAGCATCATGAGAAGGATCTATGTCAATAGTGTTAAACTTTATCGTCGAAACCATAGCTGCTCCTAATGGAACTAAAAATAATGATAGAGATAGCCATTTGCCAAGAGCAGTTACTTGTCTAGAATATTTAGATTTTACGGTTTTCTTTCTATTGGAAATTCGTTCTTTTAAATCTTCTAACTTTTCATCTCCAATAACATCGATAAGAGATTCAAGAAACACACGTCTTAAAGGATCACCTTCATGCGCCCATGCATCAAAATAAAAGTATTTGAAATCATCGGCAGGTAGTTTTCCCTTTAATAATGAAATTACTGTAGATTTACCACTTCCCCAATCACCCTCAAGACCAATTGTTTGTCCTTGTCCTTTGTTTGAATTTAACAACCTATGAATGGCTTCGGCTACATTTTCATGAGTTTTGTTCTTAAAAAGATCCTTTTTGGAAGCTTCTTCAACTAATGGAGTAAATTTTATTTTCATTATTAAAGGGTTTAAGGCTAATTTTTTTATTCAAGCATTTTCTTAATCTCAGGAACTCTCACTTCCCCCGAAATCAATTTCGGTAAAAGAGTATCTCTAGTTTTAGTTAAGCTGATTATTTGTGTTTTGTTCGCTTCGATTTTGTTATACAGGTTTTGGATGTAAGCATCAAAAGCTTCTACAAGATCTGTTTGTGGCAGAATGAAATTAAGGCTGTTTAAAACCTTGGTCGTCATGCTAGGAACAGCTGAACCAACATTCATTTCATTAAAATTTAATAGCTTAAGATTGTAGTAAAGATATTTAGCATGTTTTTCCATTTTTAAAATGCTGAAAAACATTGTATCAACAGACCAAAACTCTTCATTTACATACATCAAATTGGAAAGTGTTCCCTTTCTTGGAATCAGAACAGATTCTCCCGAATGAAGAGATTGATTTACATATCTCATGATTCCACCAGAACCATAAACAGGGATATTTCCTTCTTCAAGTTTTTTATGATCTTTTCCATATTTAACTTCAGCAATGGATGCAAAACTTGCTACTCTCCACCCCTTCGGCATCCACTTTTCCAATTCCTCACTGTATTCAAATTCATCAGGAAAAAGTTTTTGAATTTCTTCCGGCAAAGCTTTCCGATCCTTTCCTAAAGCTTTTCTTTTTTCAGCTTTAGTTCGCAATTCTTCAGGAATAGGATTCCCTGCAGCAAGTGCATTATCAATTACAGGATCAAAATCAACAAACCAGGATTTAAACATCACTTGTGACATTTGCTCCAATGTTTGGTTCATTTGACGGTTGAGTTCTATTTTGTCATCCAATGAACCAAGAATGTGAGCGATGCGTTTTTGTTCTTTGAGTGGAGGCACATTTATCTGAAAGGCTTTAATATTTGGTATTCTAATATTACTCACAGTAGTACCCGTTCCTTCATTCCAACTTATTTGATGTTTTAAATTTGAAGATTGCATCTCATATAATAGAAATTTCGCATCAACCATCTGCTTATTAGCTCGAAGCAATACCATTCTTTGACCTAAACAACATTTTATCCCATTTGGAATTATACAAACTTCACCCATAGGAGCTTCTCTAGTAAAAACCAAATCATCTTTCCTTGGAATAGCTCTTTTTATTCTTTTTTGGTAGCCTTCTTCATCAGTATAACTTGGAGATGATAAATCCAACTTACCATTTCTGATATTTTGATTTCTTAATACTATCACACCAGAATCTGTCCATTTAGGCGTGGAATGTGGACAATCAACTATTAATTCAGTGATTTCTTCTAAAGGTTCTTGTTTCCAATTACTCTCCATACCCAAGAACCTCCATGTTTTTGCGAATCACAGCATCCAATTCTTCCGATTCCTTCATTTGTTGGTACAAAGTTTTGGACAGCTCCGACATTTTGGTTTCGAAGGGGATTCCATTGTCCTCTATTTCCGCAGCACCAACGTAACGACCAGGAGTTAGAACGTAATCGTGTTTGGCAATTTTTTCCTTTTTGGCAGCTTTGCAGTAGCCTGCAATGTCTTCATATTTGCCATCTTTTTCTTCCCCTCTCCAGGCATGGTAGGTGCGGGTAATTTTAGTCAAATCATCGGCTGTTAGCTCCTTGTGAGTGCGGTCTACCATGGTTCCCATGTTTCGGGCATCAATAAAAAGAGTTTCGCCTTCTCGGTTTCGGTAACCATGTTCTTTGTCTTCTTTCTTGTTATTGGTTAAGAACCACAAGCAAACTGGTATTTGTGTGGTATAGAACAATTGTCCGGGCAGGGCAATCATACAGTCTACCAAATCGTTTTCTACAAACTGCTTACGAATATCGCCTTCGCCACCAGTATTGGAACTCATAGAGCCGTTGGCCAAAACAAAACCAGCTGTTCCGGTTTCCGAAAGCTTGGATAACATGTGCATAATCCAGCCATAGTTGGCATTTCCGGTTGGAGGGGTAGGGTATCCTGCCCAACGAGGATCATCGGTCAATTCGTTAGTTGCTCTCCAATCCTTTTGGTTGAACGGAGGATTGGCCATAATGTAATCGGCCTTCAAATCGGGATGCTGATCTTTAAAGAAAGTATCGGCAGGCACATCACCTAAGTTTCCGGCAATTCCACGAATGGCGAGATTCATTTTTGCCAGCTTATAAGTCGTAGCCGTATATTCTTGTCCATAGATGGAAATGTCCTTTTTGTTCCCATTGTGGTTCTCTACAAATTTGATAGACTGCACAAACATCCCGCCTGAACCGCAACAAGGATCGTAGATCTTTCCTTTGTATGGCTCCAACATGGCAGCCAAAAGGTTTACCACACATTTCGGCGTATAGAATTCTCCACCACCTTTTCCTTCGGCAGCGGCAAATTTTCCCAAAAAATACTCATACACACGGCCAACTACATCTTCTTCTTTGTCGGCAACGGTATCAATATTATTAATTGTGTCGAGCAAGGCAGATAGCTTACTGCCATCCAATCCTAAACGTGAGAAATAATTATCGGGCAATGCACCCCTAAGAGCAGCATTGTTCTTTTCAATGGTCGATAAGGCGGTATCAATTTTAATGGCGATATCATCTTGCTTGGCATGTTGCATCACATGGCTCCAACGCGATTGTTCCGGCAAGAAGAAAACATTTTTCATAGTGTAAAACTCAACCATCTCTAAAAAGCTATCTTTTCCTTCGGCTATCAGCTCTTGTCTGCGTTCTTCAAACTTATCACTGGCAAACTTCAGAAATATCAAACTCAATACTACATGCTTGTATTCCGACGACTCTACCGTTCCCCTCAATTTGTTGGCAGAATCCCAAAGGGTTTCTTCCATACTCTTCTGCTTTCCGTTACCGTTTTTCTTGGCCATCTATAATGTTTTATTGTTTATTTTAATTTGGACTTTGCAAGGTAAGAAAAATGAAACGAAAATGGCTTTGTCAAAGCTGTCAAGTTTAATCTGTTTTCGATATCGCTCAGTTTTTGAAGATAAAGAAGTACTTGTAAGTCGTAGAATGTAAAAGGGATGAAGTTGTATTCTCTTTATGGCTTATATTGTAGTGCAATAGTGTATTGTGTTTATTGCTTGGCAATACTTGCCATACTGTATGGTATTGCTGGTTTTGATAAAATAGAAGAGGATTTAGTCTTTATTATGATATTAAAAAAATACACCAAATTAAAAGAATGAAGTATGTTGTAATTACTAATTGAAGGTTTGTATTATTATATCTCCACCTATAGTTGTCTCTAAGATTATTTTGTTTCTAAGTTCCTCTTTAATAGGCAGTTTTTGATAGTCAACTGATTTCTCAGAATGAATTGGAATAATTCCTTTTGTCGGATTCACAAGATTGCAAACATCTGTAAGGCAGTCAGCAGATGCGTGTCCGCTTGTATGTATTTTCTTTAGTCTTGGAAACAGGTCAACAAAATCTAAATACCGTTTATTGCAATGTCTACTGTTAGGATTAATATATTCTTTCCACATTGAATAAATCAAGATTGTATCTTCTTTATTAAGAAGAGGAATTAAATAATCAATGTAGTCATTGAATTTTTCAGTTGGACGAACTAACATACAACATCCTTTATCCTGAATCCAGCTAATTAGTTTACTATTTCCTTTCCAAAATGTGTAAGGATTCTCAAAATCAAATAATGAACTTTTTTTTCCTGCTGATTTAGAAAATATCTCTAATACACTCTTTTGAAAATCATCACAAACGAAAGGCCTTTCTTTCATTTTCTTATTTGCAGCATGAAATGTAGCCAATCTTTCCATGTCGGTAGATGAGCATAGTACAAACACATTTTTGTATTGTCTCATTAGTTCAATAACCAGCCTTTTTAGCTCATTTTCATGCTGTACTTTCTCGTTCATTCTTGAAAGCATTGTACCTTCAGTAATTAGATAATCAAGCTTGCCTGTTTTAAGAATTAATTTTTCCAAGCTTGGAAATAAGCCTTTGCTTAAATAACCGTGTCCCCTAAAATCTCCAGTGTGTAGAATTCGTAATCCATTAGATTCTACCAAAAACATAAAAGCATCGTATGCTGAATGACTAACAAAATATGGTGTTATTTGAATGTCACCTATCTTAACTTTTTGCATGGCCTTATAGGAGTGCATAGATTCAAGCTTATTAATTTCTTTTTTGGAAAGTTCTTCGCGTCCTTTTATGTAGGCAAGCCTTTGGTGTTTGCATAAGGCAACTTTTTTCGCAACTGTGCCAATATATTGCGGAATTGAATCAGGCACAAGATGAAATAAACCCAAGTGGTCACCATGGTAATGAGTGTAAAAAATAGCATCAATATTCTTTGTGATTTTCTCAATTGCTTCTGAATTGGCAAGTTTGTCATTCACATTATCTTCTCCATCAGGTAGGTTTTGACCTAAATCAATTATAATTCGGGATTTTGCAGTTGCAATTTCGGTTATGCAGCCACCAATTTGATCTATTCCTCTATGAATTATGATTTCCATTCTATAATCTCAAACTTTATATTATTCTCTTTTAGCAATGATTTTATAGATTCTACTCTTTCTTTTCGTCGTTTTGTGTCTTTTTTATAAGTGTTTGCAATTAGTAGCTTTGGAGTTAAGTTTAGGATGAAATCTGCATTCGAACATTTAATTAGATCCAAATCCAATTTGATTGCTATTAGCTTTTTGTAGTATTCTTCAATCTCATTTTTATATTTAGAAATGAATTTTTCATACATCTTCATTTGTGTTATGATTTCAGTTTCGCTAAAATTTCGTTTCTCATCATTTCTTAAGCGATTGTCAGAAATTCCTTTTAGTTCTACAAATGATAAAATGCCATTTTTCAGTTCTATTAAATCAATCCTTAATTTCCCATTTTTTTTATCTTGATTGAATTGAAACTCCGAGTCGATGTAATTTGAGTTTTGTATAATTAATTCTCCTTGTATTCTTTTCTCCGATGGATGTTCGTATTGCAGATTGCGTAATGAGTTTTTTATATTGCTTTTTATATCTTCTATTTTGACTTTGTCTAGGAGTTCAGGATCTAACAATACATATGTCTTTTTTGAAGTTTCAAGATTCAAATATTTATGATGTATTTCAAGCAAGAATCCATCCTTATATTGTATTTTGGTAAGAGACCCTCCCAGGTAATATACATTAATGTAATTGTCTTTTCTAACATCTATGTACAACTCTTCATCTTCTACTATTAATTTCCACCATGCAGGCTGTTTTGATTTTATTACTTTAAAAATTTCAGCTTCTGGGTTAAGTGTTGAAAATGTGCCTTTATTATTCATTTATTTATTGTTTATTATTTTGTTACAATCATACAATTTAAGAAAAATGAAATAGAATTTGCTGATCAAGTTTGCCAAGTTTATTTGAATAAGTAAATGATTTATAATACACCATTATGCTGATAGTCTTAAGTGATAGATTTAAAGTGACTTTTAATTTTGTACGAATCGTTGCACTTATGGCATTTATTAACATGGCATAAAGTATTGTGATTATTGTATGTAAATACTTACCATACTTTATGGTATGTGTTGGTTTCAATAAATAAAAGAGGAGTGTGTCTTTATTATGATATTTATTTTTCACTAATTAACTTGGAATTATGAATGCTAATTTCTAAATTTATTAACGTAATAATTTATAATCACGTATGTACATTTAGTTGTAAGGAACCTCTCTTTGGAGAGGTTTTTTCTATATGGCATAATATTCATCAAAAATCATAAAATGGCGTATATAATTTTTATAGTTGCACTTTATCTGGCTTTATGTGCTGGAGTTGGTGTTTTGGGAGAAAAAAGGCATATCGGTGCTGGATTAGCATTCTTTTTAAGCTTGATTTTAAGCCCTTTGATAGGATTGATTATTGTTGCTTTATCTTCAATAAATGATAGTTCTGGTAATGCTAAAATTTCAAGTTTAAAAGATGATTTGAAGGAGATTACCGAATTAAGAAAAACTGGAGCTTTGTCGGAAGAAGAGTTCTTGCAAGCAAAAACTAAAATATTAAAGAATTAAAATCATATCAATTATACAAATATTAATAAAGAAACTATGAAGAGAATATTTTACACATTAGCAATTTCTGCATTATTATTTTCTTGTTCGTCAGGACCAGAAAAAACGGTTAAAAATTTTACGGAGAATTTGGCTAAAGGAAAAGTGAATGAAGCAAAAAAATATGCAACAGAATCAACGGGAAAATTGATTGACTTTGCAAGTGGATTTGGAGGAATGCCTATCGATCCAAACTTTAAGTTTGAGATGATTAAAGATTCAATTGTAGATAATAAAGCTTGGGTAACATTTATTAATCAAAAGGGAAAAAAAGAAACTGTTGAAATTGTAAAAATTGATGGAGATTGGCTTGTACACATGGAAGCAAAGAAGTAAAATATTTTACGTTGTATTAATAATATTATTAGGTGGTTGTTATCAACCACCTAAACAAAATACCACCACAAATTTCCCATTTATTAAAGAGCTTAGGTCTGGAAATTTAGTATGTCGTTTGGGAAATGGGTACTTTTCTA
>Ga0070728_10005992_pt1 | contig 11709 bp, 8 predicted proteins | sample tdDd471_FD_66723 | JGI IMG/M metagenome (GOLD analysis project Ga0070728, IMG submission 66723) | Marine sediment microbial communities from the Atlantic coast under amendment with organic carbon and nitrate - tdDd47.1 | ecosystem: Environmental > Aquatic > Marine > Coastal > Sediment | place...
AGATTTATGATCAGATTTTATAAATTGTCAGTCGTTTTTTTCATCCTTATCTGGATGCTAATGGGGAGTTGTCAAGAGCGTTTTGAGCTACCCGAAAATCACGACAAATTGTTTTTGCAGATACCGGCCAGTCATTCCAAGATTGATTTTCAAAATAATGTCGTACAGACGCGCGAGAATAATCATATCGTCAACGTAGAGTTCATTTCCGGAGGAGGAGTTGCGGTTGGAGATATCAATAATGACGGATTACCGGATCTATTTTTTACAGGAAATCAAGTCAAAGATCGATTGTACCTCAACCAGGGTGATTTTGAGTTTAATGACATCTCCGAAAGCGCTGGTATTACGGCCGATACCTTGTGGTCAAGTGGCGTTACATTTGTTGATGTGGATGGAGATGGAGACCAGGATATCTATGTTTGCCGCAACGTTTATTTAGAAGATGAAAAGAGTGCCAATCAGCTCTACCTGAATAATGGTGATCTTACCTTTACGGAAAGTGCTCGGTCTTTTGGCCTAGCGGATCAAGGCTTTTCTATCCAATCCATCTTTTCCGATTTTGACAATGACGGCCTGGTCGATATGTATCTGGTAAATCAGCCACCCAGTCTTCCTGGAGTAGGCGGGCAATTGGACAAATCGATGGCTTCCAACCGACTCTTCAGTGATAAGTTGTATAAGAATACCGGAAGTGGAAAGTTTGTTGATGTCACAGATGAGGCCAAGCTCAGGAACTTTGCTTTTGGATTATCGGTATCGGTCGGTGATTTTAATAACGATTCCTGGATGGATATTTATGTAACGAATGATTTTGATGTGCCCGATCATGTCTATATCAATCAAAAAGACGGCACCTTCCTGGATCAGGTTTATCAATCGACCAAGCATATCTCGAATTTTAGCATGGGGAGTGATGTAGCCGACTATGATAATGATGGACACCTCGACCTGATCGTCGTAGATATGGTGGCGGAAAGCCATGAAAGGATCAAAACCCATATGGGGGCGATGAAACCTGAAGATTTCTGGAACCAGGTAAAGACCGGAGGGCACTACCAATATATGTTTAATACCCTCCAACGGAATAATGGCGATGGAACTTTTAGTGATTTGGCACACTTGGGTGGGGTGTCCAATACAGACTGGAGTTGGGCCCCATTATTCGCCGATTTCGATAATGATGGCTACAAAGATCTCTTTGTTTCAAATGGCGTGAAAAACAATAATCGATTCAGTGATCTTCAAATTTTGTATGATCGCAAACTGGATAGCTTAAATAATGTGGCCAAAAAATTGGGTAAAGCGCCCGAAGAGGTAATTGATGTGATGGATTTTGTTGAATTGGCGCCAAGTGACAAACTAAGCAATTACATCTTCAAGAATAAGGGGGATTATACTTTTGAAAAGAAGGTCGATGAGTGGGGCTTAGACCTACCAACTTTATCTAATGGTGCCGCTTATGCCGACTTTGATTTGGATGGTGACTTAGATCTCGTTATCAATAACATTGATGATAAAGCACTATTGTATAAGAACCATGCCATAGAAAACAAGGAAGGAAATTATTTTCGACTCAAACTGAATCCCATGAACAAAGAAAGTATCTATGGGACAAAGGTTACGGTATATCGAGGAGGCAAACTATGGCAGCTTGTTCAAGTCGCGAATGCAAGAGGTTTTATGTCCAAGAGTGAAGATATCGTTCACTTTGGCGTAGGAGCAGCAGAACAGCTAGAAAAGGTAGTGGTTGAATGGCAGAATGGAGCGATAACTACGCTCGAAGATGTAGAAGTCAATCAATTGTTAGCCGTCAATCAAGCGGAGGCGAAGCCTAGTACAGGCCAGGCAGCGGCTACTATAGCCAAAGTGGTATTCAAGGAAGTGCCCGATGTCCTAGCCGTAGAAGAAACCTTGCATCAAGAGAATGACTATGATGATTATGCCCGAGAAGTGCTTTTACCGCATAAAATGTCCGAATTTGGCCCGGCCATCGGCGTGGGAGATGTGAATGGAGACAATAGGGAGGATTTCTTTATCGGGGGCGCTGCTGGTTTTTCGGGTACCCTGTACTTACAAAATAGCAAGGGCGAATTCGATGCTGTAGCAAAAGGGGCTTGGTCAGCAGATCGTGCCTGTGAGGATATGGGCATAGCGTTTTTTGATGTCGATGGGGATAAGGACCTGGATCTGTTTATTGTCAGCGGAGGAAATGAGTTTGCACCTAATTCGCCTAAACTACAGGATCGCCTCTACCTCAACCAGGGGAATGGCCAATTTGTGAAAAGCCTTGATCGGCTTCCCGCCTATTTGGCAAGTGGCGCTTGTGTCCAGCCCAATGATTTTGATAAAGACGGTGATATAGACTTGTTTGTCGGAGGAAGGTTGGTTCCCGGAGAATACCCCAATCCAGCGAATAGTTACCTCCTCGAAAACCAAGGAGGAAAGCTAGTAGATGTGACAGCCGCCCGGGCGCCTGGGTTAGAAAAACTGGGGTTGGTTACTGCGGCTACTTGGACAGACTATGACCAGGACGGGATGGATGATTTGGTAGTGGTAGGAGAGTGGATGCCGGTAACACTGTTTTCTCAAAGTAAGGGGGGAGAATTTGAGAAGCAAGAAATGAGTGGATTAGAGGATTCCAATGGCTGGTACTATGAGGTGAAAGCGGCGGATATGGATGGGGATGGAGATGAGGATTTGGTTGTGGGAAATCTTGGGCTAAATTATAAGTATAAAGCGACCCCCGATGAGCCTTTTGAAGTGTATAGCTATGATTTTGATAACAATGGAAGTTTGGATATCGTTTTGAGTTATTATGAACATGGGGTAGCTTTTCCCGTACGAGGTAAGGATTGCTCCACACAGCAGGTTCCTGCGCTAGGTGAAAAATTTGATACCTACGAGAAATTTGGCGGGTCAAATCTAGGGGAGATCTATGGCAACACCCTCCGGACAGCTTTAAACTATCAAGCCAAAACATTTGCTTCAGCTTATATCGAAAACCTTGGAGATGGCAGTTTTGATTTTAAGCCGCTACCCAATTTGGCCCAGGTATCTTCTATCAATAATATCCTGATCAAGGATTATGACCTCGATGGAAACCAGGATTTACTGATTTCAGGAAATTTGTACCAATCAGAAATTGAAACGCCGCGTAATGATGCCGGGTATGGATTATTTCTCAAGGGGAATGGGCAAGGAGCCTTCGTCCCCGTACCGCTAGCAGAAAGTGGATTTCTTGCGCCGCATGATGCAAAAGACATGAAATCGATCCAGGTGGGCAATCGAGAAATTATCCTGGTAGCCAATAACCGTAACTACTTGCAAACCATCGAATTGGTGCAGGAATTGTTATCAGCAAGATAAGCACACGGCTCAGAGATTTGGAAAATCGGAAATGCGAAGTCGGAAATGGGAACACAAGCCAGGCAGTCTTTCAAATTCGCATGAAAAATTGCTGAGTGCTGGGATTTGCGACTTATGCCGCTAAGGTGCTTAAAAGCATTGCCCAAACATGCTAATCCTCCCATTCCGTTTCTCTACGGGTAAGGTATTGTTGTAGGGCATAAGGCACCCAATTGCGGATAGCATATAAAAAACGCATTTTATAGCCAGATACCTGAAAGGTTTTTCCTTTTTTGAAGCCGTGCCAAACATCGCGGGCAACTTCTGCTGCTGTCGTATACGCTAAACCGGTAAAGGTTTTGACCCCTTTCATATCTTTTGAGAAAGGAGTATCCGTGATCGCCGCCGGACAGACGGTCATTACCCGTACCTTAGAGCCCTGAAGCACTAATTCCTCCTGCAAGCCCCGCGAAAAATGAGTGATAAAAGCCTTGGTTGAGGCATAGGTAATCATTCTTGCCACAGGTTGGAAGGAAGAATTGGAACTGATATTGATGATCGTCCCTGCATCTTTTGCCATCATATCATCTAAAAAAAGGCGTGTCAATTGATAGACTGCTAAGACATTAAGCCGGATCATGGCCAATTCTTTTTCCATTTCCGTTGTCGGCAAAAAGCCATATGTTCCAAATCCTGCATTGTTGATCAGTACATCTATAGCAGCGATCTGTTTGGCCCATTCATATGTTTCTCGACTAGCCGCTGGCTTCGACAAATCTTTAGCCAGCAGATGAAGCTCCACCTCCGGAAGGATCGCCTTCAAATTGTCGGCAGCCTGGGTCAATTCTTCCTGTGGCTTCGATACCCAAAGAATGCGATACCCCGCCCGGCCAAAATGAATGGATATCTCATAACCAATCCCACTAGATCCACCTGTAATGAGTACCGTCTTACTAGTTGCCATCTTGAATCGTAAACTTAGTTCTTATTAGCGGATGATTGTAATGCAGTTATTCCGCTTTTGGTCAATTTCTCTACTTTATTAGTCGTGAGCTTCGATTGCTTTTGAAAGGCAGAGGAAGGGGCTTCCAATAGTATATCGCTGAGCGTAGGAATACTTTCTTTATACCATTTCTCCCAAGTGGCAAGAATATCTTTTTGCTCCGCTAAGGGCTGTCCTGCTTTGACTGCGTCCAAAGATAATCGTATTTCTGTTTTTAGGCGTTTTAGACTCGCCGCTTTTAAAATGCTATTCACCTCTAGGGCAATAGTCTCCCCCCCCTCGCTAAGCACCAAGGCGCTGGCTAAGGCACTCGTCCCTACATTAAAGAGGGTTTGCGGAGAGACTTTATCAATTCGGTCTGCATCCGTATGGTAGAAGACATCGGTGAAATGCCAAAATAGCAAACCCGGAATCCTGGCATTTAAAAAGGGTTGATGATCACTGCCCCCTTCAAATGGATTGGTATTCACGGTCCAAGGAAAACGTTTGGCATGCGTGCGGCAAACATATTCGATGTAATCATTGAAATAGTGAGGATTGAGATCATCTTTACCCACCTTCGTAGCGCCCCATTCCGAATGTTTATCTTCTCCTCTGGTCCAAATGGCCGAAGGATCCGGCATTTTCTCAATCAAGAAAGTCCCACCGGTTTTTTCCGTGTCTTCTCCGACCATGTCTAGGCTGACGCCCCACTTGATGCCTTTTGCTCGACTGGAATCTTGCTGGATATAGCGCCGAGTAGAACGTATTTCATCTCCCCATAAAAAGGTAATAGTGCGCTGTGGCCGGATTTTCGCTTGCTGATGCAGTTGGATCGCCACCCTTGCCATTTCTGCCAAGGTTCCCACCCCCGAGGCATTATCATTGGCACCGGGTTCTTGCACATGCGCACTGAAGACAAAACGTTCATCAGCCGCCCGCTGACCCGGTATTTCCGCAATCAAGGTTAATTCTTCCGAGGGATAGATTTTGGTTTCAATATTGACGGCTACGCGTAAGGGGCCAGCTTCGAGCGCTGCCTTCAATGCTTCGCGCGCGCCATAGGAAAGGTTGATCGCCCAGCCCTTCGCCTCACTATTGAAGGAGATAGACCTAAAGGGAATCGAATGGGGGTACTTTTCGGGCTGATTGTACTTGGGAATGCTGTAAGCCAGTACGCCGACGGCCCCTTGTTTCATCACCGCTGTTCGAAACAGCTGATTGGCACTACAATCTCCCATCACAATTTTTCCTTTGACCTTCGCTTTTTTGATGGCATCAGGAGAACAAGATTGTAAGTAAATAACCTCTGCTTCTAGGCCTTCATTTGGGGTGGAAAAACTATTGATGGCCACCATGTTTCTATTGGTCGAGAAATCCAATATAGCCTCTTCCTGGCCTTTAATTCTTAGCTTTGCCGCGACGGGCTCCCAGGTAGGGCGACGCAACGGATAGCGCTCCAGTCGATAATGAGGCGCTCCCGCCTCAGCCTGATCCATGGGCGCAAAACCAGCTTCTTTCAATATTTGCAACACATAGTGGATGCTGGTGTCAAAACCCGTATTTCCGGGTACCCGCCACTGTTCGGAAACAAAACGGGTTGTTTCAAAAGCACGTTCTGCTTGAAAGTTTTCACTTACCAGTGCTAAGTGCTTAGAAATGGATGACTCCTTAACCTGAGCCTGTAAGGTACTGACCATCAGACCAGCCAGTAGTAAAATACCCCAATATTTATGCATACTTAAGATTTCTTCAAATTGATTAAGACCGCGCCATTGAATCCACGATGACTATAACTAAAGCTACAGTTATCTAACCAACTTTCCAAGTGAAAGCCTTGCTTCAAAATAACAGATCATGCAAAAAATGTACGACTGTATTCCCGATCGGGAAATAGGTGGCAAAAAATAAAGTCATACCCAGCGCAAAGTTTCTTATGCCGAAGAAACGATCTAATATATTGTTTTCATAAGCGGTCGAAGATTTGATGGCATAACCACCAAACTCGAGGATACCCATGAAAAATAAGCCGTAGGAATATTGCTGATACCAGGGAAGACCATCGAGTAAGATGGAAATGGGGATCATATATAAAATGTAACAGCTAATAATCTGCCACCAATATTTGAACCTGGCGATCTTAGTATAGATGCCAAAATTGTGCATCAACACACCCCAGAGAAAGTAGACAACCACATACACGAGTAGTAAGGAACCAGGTGTTTGTATTACTTGCTGAAAAAAGTCACTGATAAAGGTCATCATGCTATTTGTAAATGCTTAAGAGGTGACGAAATGCCCACTTATATTGTAATCGACTATTTGTGAATGCCAGATGCTCTACGATTTGAGCTAGCTCTTCTTGTCGGAAAGCTCGCCTCACTGCAGTTTGGCCATCTTGACGCGTAATGGGGCTGAAACCCAGCAGCAAAGAAACAAATTTGAAGAGATGTAAGGCTAAAAAGTGACGATCTAATTCGCTGAAAATAGCGGCATGACTCACCGTTTGCAAATGCTTGTTGAGGAAAGCCACGAGTTCTTCATCGGGAAAATGATACAGGAAATGGCTGCTAATCAGAATATCGCAAGGGGGTAAGACAAAGGTATCGGACATGATGTCTGCCACTAAAAATTGTAAGTCGGGATAGGCCGACCAACATGCTTGCCCAAATGCCAGGCTATTGGCATTGCCGTCAATGCCCAGAAGCTCCACGGCTATGCCCTTCTGACCTGCTTTGCGAGCAATAGCCGCTAGCACATCCCCACTCCCACAGCCCAAGTCTATAATTTTGACCGGAGATAGCTGAAGTGATTCGATGGTCCCCATCACTGCTCCGCTTAAGGTGCGGACGTTGCCAAATAGGTAGTTGATCCGCTGCAACTCCTTTAGCGTTCGACGCAGGGCGGGACCAGACCATTCAAAATTGTCTAATTGTTCGGCTTGGTGTAATCGTTTTTGTAAAAACATGACCTGTGGATTGCTTTTGCTTCCAACAACTAGAATCAAATAAGAGTTGTATCAACCAAAAAACAAACAACGCAATTAAGGTGGACTATCTTGCTATTGCCATTATTCATTTGTATATATATTCAAATATAGTTATCTTGATCTTCGTACAATGAGAGGGGAAAGATTGGAAAATCCAAACCTACCTTCTGTATTGTTATCCATACCATATACAGTCAATAGCTTAAACGTAGAGCGGAATATTTCAGAACACTGTTGGCCAACTTGGCGATCAGGAAGCCCTCTGATTTATCAAATTTTGGGCATTTTAGTTTCACTAACAAAAATGATCCAGATTGGTATTTTGCCAATTGATCATTACTTAAACTACTACTCATGTTAAATTTAGCTATTCCTATCCCAAACGTACCTGGTAAGCAGGATTTTGAAATCGAAATGACTATGAATGGTCAAAAGCAGAAATTACATTATCGAGTAGAGGTATTTGAATGGGCTGAATGTAAATTGGTATCTGATAATCGAGTAGATTGTATTCGCGATTTAGTAAAAGGATATAGTGAAGATTGGGAAATTTATCATATTGGAGCACCGTCCAGGAATTACATTCCACTCACTTTCATTAAGAAAGGCGATTGGGTACGTCAGCACAATTGGTTGTGGGGTGGGCCTTCAGATACGGCAACAATGGGGCTAGAGTAAAAGACTTTAGGATGAAATAGTCTAAGATCGTCGCAATTGCCCTAGGGTATTGACGCCGCGTTTTTGCAAACGACCCATCAATTTTAGAAAAAGTAAAGCAGTGAGTAGGGTATCTCCCGCTGCGGTATGCCGTTCATGTAACCTGATATTAAAGGTATGGCAAACTTGATCTAGTGTGAAAACCTCCCGCGGGTTTTCCCCAAGACGCAGTCCTTGTACGCGCTCCGCCAAGACGCGCGTATCAATGACCTTGTTCTGCAAGGACTTACCATAGATTCTCTTCGTAGCTTGGTTTAGAATAGCTATATCAAAACCGATATGATGTCCAACGATCACCGATTGTTTTAAAAAGGATAGTAAGTGTTTGATGGCCATCTCTTCGGTAATTCCACTCGCATTTTGTTGGGGCATTATTCCATGTATGTTTACACTTTGATTGGGCTCGTATTGAGGCTGGTGTATGAAATATTCTAGCCGCTCGGCGATTCGTATTTCTTGCCCTTCTACCACCATGGCTCCCAGTGATAACATGCGATCCTTTTTGACGTCTAAACCCGTCGTCTCCAAATCCAATACCACAAAGCGCACCTCACGCAAGGGCGTTTTCTGCCCAAAGGATGACTTGAAATGCTCCTGATAAGCCTGCCATTCAGGGGCGGGGGGCGGGGCAAAACGACTAAACCATGACATCTTAAATCAAGAAGTTAAGCCGAAACCGGACAGTGAGTAAATCCTGCAATTCTCGCAAAGGTTTAAAACTATTTCGCAGGTTTAGGCGCTCCATTTTGCTGAGTTCCGACGGCTTAAAATAGCGACCAGAAGTATTGTTTTTCAAACCTTGCAATGCCCGGTAACGGACCAATATTTCATACGCATCGGCCGCTTGTTCAAACAAGGCCCTATTTTGTGGTTCCAGCTCAGCTAGTTTGTCGAATCGACGAAAAGTATTATTGACTTGTGGCAACTCGGTCGCTAATATGAGCACTCGGGCGGCATCGGCCAAGGGCATCATGGCCCGTCCTTTAATATCAAATTGATCTTTGTGTTCGCCACTTCGCTCCACCATAAACTGGCGGAAAAAGGTCAGCGGTGCTGCATTCTGCAATACATTTTTAGCCATGAAGGAAAGAAAGGTCTCTCTTTTTCCAATGGTGTCAAAAATATGCGCCGTTAATTCTTTTGCCAGTGGGAAATGACCCCAAATCGGTCGAAAATCGAAGAAAATGTTGGAATATAGGACATGCTGTTGACTAGGAGTGAGTATCCAGGCTGAAAACTGTTTTTTCCAGCTCGACAAAGGAAGACACCAAGCCGGATTGCTCGCCATCATATCACCGGGGCAGTAGTCAAAACCACATTCATGTAGAATAGTGGTGATGCTTTTGGCCAATTTCAGGAAGTAGGTTTGGGCTTCCTCAACTTGATCTACAGGTACATCTTCAAAAACAAGTGCGCTATCTTGATCCGTTCGCAATAGTTGTTCTTCTCTTCCCTCTGAGCCTAGCGCTAGCCAACACCAGCGAAGTCCAGGTGATCGAATGCCCTCTTCCGCCAAAGCTGTTTCGCTGAGCTGAATGGCTCGAACGATGATCGCATCATTGACCTGTGTAATTATGGAGCTGATAAATCCAATAGCTACTTCTTGGAATAGGTATTTCTTTAATAGAATCTCGGCCTTCTCTCGTATGATTTTCAATTCTTGTCCGCTTGTACTTCGTTTGATTTCTCGAATCAAGACGGCTGGATTATTACCTTGGATTACCAGTAGGTCATGCTCGGAAATAACCCCAACAACTGGCGAGGTATTCGTACCATCTTCGGTGAGTACCAGGTGATGGATACCGTGTTTCATCATCAGTATCTGTACATCTGCCACCGTGAGTTGTGGCGGCATGGTAATTACGGGATGAGACATGATCTCTGTGACCGACTGTTCTAGTCCGATATCACCCGTCACTACTTTATTGCGCAGGTCTCGGTCTGTCAATATACCCAAGGCCACATTGTCTTGATCCGTAATAATAATGGAACCCACATTTTGGGATCGCATGATTTGTGCGGCTTCACGAATACTAGTACCTAGGGAACAGCTAACTGGTTTTTTGCTATGCCCGATAGACTGGATTTCTACCAGTTCGAATACTTTTTCAGGACTTGATTTCTCAGCAGGAAAGAGTGAGCGGTCTTGTCTGTTTTGAGACAGGGAGGCATGTCCGGCGGCAAAACTCTGAGCAAAATACCAGGCTACTTTGGGATGAGCCTCTATGATGGGCAGCAGTACCTCCGTTGGTATAATATAAAGAAGGCTTTCCTCTACGGCTTTCGCACTTAAGGTATATAGTGGTGTTCCTGCCAAGGAGCGCAAGCCAAAGATTTCTCCTTGGTCGCATACCTCAACCAATTGTGTTTCACCTTCGGTCGCCCGCAGGAGCTGTATGGCACCTTCCTTGACCAAATAGATTTCTTTCTTCGCTTCCTCCTTTTCTGCAAAAACCAAGCTTTGTTCTTGGACATACCTGATTTTGACCTCGGCCGCAATACCTAGCAAGACTGCTTCTTCTAGTAAAGAAAAAGGAGGGTAATCTTTTAAAAAATCATAAACCCTTTCTGGAATCGCATTTTCCATAACAACAATAGGTAGAGTAGGGGCAAGTATTGCCCCTTTCAGGCTTTGATCAGCTGAAAATAGGCAGTCCGATTAGCGCTGACTCCAAATCTCGTATAAGGGGGCTCCTTTCGAACTCTTACCAGAATGAATCCAATCTCCATCCTCAACGGCAAATTCAAATTTTAAGGAAGCGCCGACTCGACTATCATCTCGCGAAAAGAAACCGATGTTTTCTTGGTACACACCACCTTCGGCAGTATAGGTACCACCACCCGTTCCAAAAAATTGCTTAGTCTCTGTATTGTAAGCTATCCATTGAAAACGTGTACCGCTTAGGATTTTCATCGTTTTTCGAGGCCGGTCGGTGCGATTTCTCCGAATTTCGCCATTTCTTTTTCGCCCAGAGATTAACCAGGCGCCATTCAAGGGGGTGACCTTACCTTGATCCAGGTCGGTCCAGCGTCCCTTTGGCTGCCCTTTTCCTTTTACTGCGATAGCCGCCCCTTTGATCACTAACTTTAAAGATTCGGTTTGACCTACCTGGGTACTATCCGCGGTATGAAATTCGTAATTGAGCGCTAGTTTTTTTCCGGTCTTTGACCAGGTTCCTCCTTTAGTCATAATGGAGGCACCATTGGCTGTTTCATGAACAGTCCAAGAAAAGTAGTCACCGCTTAATACCAGTACATGGGTCACGGCTTTGTCATTAGCTGTTGTATTGAGGCTCCAGGCGCCTTGCAGACTGGGCGGAGCATCCTCGATGACAGAGGTGAACGAAAAGGATACCACCGTAAGCATGAACAAGAAGGCTATATTTTTCATTGAATTGATCTTGATGTGTATTTTTGAATAGGGCTCCTGTTGTTTCAGCGGGCCATGAAGTCTTGCTGAGCAGGAATAAATGAACGGGATCATCCCACTGGACTTATTGCTTAGAAAGTTGAGGATTTAAGACTTAATTCCCCGCTATAAACCTTCAACGCCTAAACTTTTAAACCCTGTCGGTGTAAAATGCCGAGTGGGATGTGGCCACCTACTAAATAGGTAGATTGAGTTTGTCTTTAAGGTATTTATGATAAATAAAAAGGACTAGGAAGGCACCAC
>Ga0070728_10005993_pt1 | contig 11709 bp, 11 predicted proteins | sample tdDd471_FD_66723 | JGI IMG/M metagenome (GOLD analysis project Ga0070728, IMG submission 66723) | Marine sediment microbial communities from the Atlantic coast under amendment with organic carbon and nitrate - tdDd47.1 | ecosystem: Environmental > Aquatic > Marine > Coastal > Sediment | place...
AATCAGTTTCCTGGTACACGCCATTTAGTCCAACTCCGCCGTACATGCCCAAAATCCAGTTGCCCCAAATTGCACCTGCTTGCGTAGCCATGGCTGGTGAGGCCGAGGGTAATAGTCCTCTAAAAACGTTCTGCGATTTAAATGCAAGGCTCATATCCCAATCAATACCATTGCTTTCATCGGTATATAAACTGTCGGCAATAATTTTATTGTCGTGCTGAGCCTCCACCGAAAAAGTAAAGGCAAGTGTAAATGCTAAAATTGCAATCAATTGTTTCATGACTTGTTACTTTATTATTATTGACAGTACAAAACTATAGGACGGTCAAACGAAAGACTTTACCTTTTTAACCAGCCACTTACCAAAAATCTTCAAAGGCTTAATATTGGGAGGTAGATACGCTACGATCAAAAAAACTTTAGATAGTTATCAGTTGTTACTTAACTTGAATGTCATTAATTTGATTGCGTCATATTATTTGAAAAAGCGTTTGACATGAATGATGATAAAACCATTACTTTAAAATTTAAGGAAGGGTACATATATAATTACTACAAAGCTTTTTATGAGCGCTTTGGAGGAACCATACATGAAGACTCATACCATCTGGATAAAAATGGAGTTTTTATTGATGGATCTATGTATGAAATATTTGAAGGTGTACAAATGTCGCTTGTTAATACGATATCAGCTTTTCCAATAAGCATTGATCGTGTACCAGATGATAATCCGGATATGTTGCACCTGGTGCTGGTTAATGAAGGTGGTTTTGCACAGTCGTATAAAGATCAGTTGGTTAATTTGGAAGCAGACAGTACAAAAGGGGTGTTCTTTTATAATGGACTTTTCCCGCTTGTTGCCGATTTTCCGGCCAATGCTTCCTATAAAGCAGTTGCTTTTAAGTTTTCTAAGCAAGGCTTGAATAAAATACTACCGGAAGCAACAGAGCCGATCAATAAGCTTTTTGGCGAAAAGCGGGGCATAGCCTATCATACCTCTATTCCGGCAGAAGTAAATCGTCTTTCGGAAGATATATTTTCATTTTCAATGGATACTTTTGGTGCAAGAGCTATGGTAAAGGTGCGTGGACTTGAAATTCTGGTTACCATTATTAAGGTGCTGGTACACATGGAAAATGATGAGTTAAATGGGCTTCATTTAGATGATTATCAGCGCGTGATTAAAATTAAGAATCATTTGTTGGCATCCGTTAACGAAACAATAAGTGTAGAGGATGTTGCTCGTGATTTTGCAGTTAGCGTATCAAAGCTTAATCGTGACTTTAAGAGTTTATACGATACTACTATTTATAAATTCTTTACCTATGCTAAAATTGATGAAGCCTATCGTCGGTTAAAAACCGGTAAGTTCAGTGTAAGCGAAGTAAGTTACGATATGGGCTATTCTAACCCTGCCAAGTTTTCAAACATGTTTAAAAAGCTAAAGGGTATGCCTCCAAATAAAGTCATTCCAATAGTGTAATCCAGACTGGGCAAAAATAGATTTGGGTTAGGCTTATTTTTGGGCGTTAGCACAAGAAGCTATGAATACGTGCTATCTACTTCCCAAAAACAAAAGTGGTTAAGAATCTTAATTCGCCTTTGGGTGCATAATCGGGGCGAACGGCATTATGGTAATATTGCACGCCCATGTTGAGTGGTAGTTTACCGCCTAAAAAGGTGAGCTTGCTTACGCCGCCACCAACAGGCACTGTCCATTGCTGGCCTTTCTCAGCATTCCAGTTGGCCGTTATAGTCGGGAAGGTATTAACCACCCATCCATTACCAAGGCCATAGGCAAACAATGTTTGTGCAACAAAGCGGTTAACATTATCACGGTCAGCGTCGCCGGCAATGGAGGTGGTTTGACGCACCACCACATCGAGCGTTATTTTTTTAGTTTGGTACACTAACACCGCCCCGGCACCAACACTCCATTTGCCGCTACCTAACATGGGCTCAGTTGCCGTTGGTAAATCAACCGAAGGACCAACACCCCAGGCTACCTTACCGGTTTTTTTAGGCGCCATAAAAAAGGAGTAGTTAAAGTCGCCCAAGGCCGGCGTATTGCCATTGCCATCGGCGGTAGTTGGTAAATACGATAGGTTGATTACCCCGCGATGAATGATGTTAAATTTATCATACTCCGTAGCGATAATGGGCTGTAACGACATGGTGTACATGGCACCTTCATAACTCGGTGAGCCCATGCTGATGTTGTGCTGTATGGGCAGCGCAATAATTTTCGCCAATGGATTTTGCAATTTATTGGCTAATTCGTCTGAATCAGCTTGTGCATTAGCTGTTATGGCATTTCCAATAACAAGGCTTAATGCTATCAAATATATTTTTGTGAATCGTTTCATATCTGTTTCTGTTTAAAAAAAGTGCATGGTATTCTATTGCCACAGGCAGTGGTTTTGTTGGGGTGAATAAATGATGTTGTTAAAAAGTTTGTACAAATTGTATGCGGAAACCATTTAATGAATCCGTTTCAAAAGTGGTTGATTCATTGCGGTTAAGTACGTACTCGTATCGAAATTCAATGCTTGCCTTGGGGTTGAGCATGTATCCAAATGCAAGGGTGTTTTTCCATTGTGAAAAACGGCTGTTAATGTCATTGGCAAATGAGTAGAATAATTCACTCATGGGCCTGATGTAATAATTGCTGCTGTACTTGATATTAAGGTTGCCTTCAATTCGATAACGCATGCGTGCATGGAAATTATTGTTTTCGAACTGGTTAATGAAAAACCTCTCTTCAAGCATAAAGCGATGCGATAATAAAAGGGCCTGATGGGGGAACTGCTGAATGCTTAGCTTTTGAAAAGGTCGGAATTCGTAGCTTGTCAATTGATGATCAACAAAAGTCATGTTACTTCGCTGGCCAAGTCCTAAATTGATGTTGCTAGCCAGGCTAAAGCTGTTTCCGGTTCTCAACTCCACTCTTTGCCAATCATCTTGCGGCATGGAATGTATGCCTGTGCTAAAAGAAAAATGATTGTTGCTGACTGCCGTATTACCAAAGTAGTATAACCTGTATTGATTATTGTTTTGGCCATTTAGTATATGAACATTCGGTAACAAAACAAACACCACACAATAAGCTTTAATCCGCGAGTTTGCGTTCTTTAATATTTGCCATAACCATTGCATCTCTTTGCTTAATGACCTGATTAATTGCTTTATAAATGCTCATGTTTCATGCCTTCTTAATAGTGAAAGCAGCTCATCAATTATCGTTTGTTGCAATTCTTTTTGATGTGCTTCTCAGTTCTGTTGATTAAGACCCTGGCATAGTTTGTTTTACCAGGGTCTTCTTTCAATCATTCGTTACTTAATTATTCGAAGGCGTATTCATCATGTTATTCATCACTTCTTCCAAATTAAATTTAGCCGGTTTTTGTCGTGGCGGATACTCTTTAAAGGTAGAGATCATTTGGCCAACGTTAGCCTGGGCCGGAACAGCCAGAAACTGAGCCATGCGTTCCATCCATTCGTAATAACCGTTTGCATCGGTCGAGGCTCTTTCGTATGGATCCATCTTTAAGTCAAAGATCAAAGGAACACGCAAGGCTGTAAAAGGCTCCATCCACACTCTGAACTGAGAGGCTTTTTGCTCCATAAATACCAGCTTCCATCTGTCGTAACGGTAAGCTACCAGGTCGCCATCATCGCTCCAGTAGAAAAACTCTTTGCGAGGCCACTCTTGTTGAGGCTTGTCCTCAATAAGGTTAGGCAACAGGTTATAACCGTCTACGTGTACCTTGTAGGTCATGTCGCCAACTTTATGTCCTTTCTTTAGTTTCTCCACGATATCATTTTCGCCAACTGCGGCCATTAAGGTGGGTAACCAATCGGTGTGCGATGTGATGCCATTCTCAATTGTTCCGGCTTTGATCTTCTCTGGCCAACGCATCACAAACGGAACGCGGTACCCACCTTCCCAGTTGGTGTTTTTCTCGCCTCTGAAAGGCGTTACACCACCATCGGGCCACATATTAAAGTGTACTCCGTTATCAGTTGTATAAATAACAATTGTATTTTCAGTAATCTCTAACTCGTCTAAGCGGTTAAGGAGTGTTCCAATCTGATCATCATGCTGAATCATGCCATCGGCATAAATGTTCAATCCTGATTTACCTTTGTACTCATCGGGTACGTGGGTGTGGTAGTGCATGCGCGAAGGGTTGAACCAAACAAACCAGGGTGTATCATCGTCTTCTTTTCGCTCAATAAAATCAATGGTTGCATCCAAAAACTCCTGATCAATGGTTTCCATGCGCTTCTTTGACAACGGGCCGGTATCTTCTACTTTACCATCAGCATTTGATTTTATAACACCACGCGGTCCAAATTTTTCTCTGAACTCAGGGTTTTGAGGGTAGTTGGGGTGCTCAGGAGCTTCCTCGGCATTAAGGTGATACAGGTTGCCAAAGAACTCGTCAAAACCATGCTCGGTTGGCAAGAATTCGTCTTTGTCGCCCAGGTGGTTCTTGCCGAACTGACCGGTTGCATAACCATGTGGCTTTAATAGCTCGGCTATGGTCGGATCTTCTTTTCTGATTCCTAAATCAGCTCCGGGTAGTCCAACTTTGGTTAGTCCGGTTCTAACCGGCATTTGCCCTGTAATAAAGGCCGAACGCCCTGCTGTACATGATTGCTCAGCATAATAATCGGTAAACTGAACACCTTCATTGGCAATACGGTCGATGTTGGGAGTAGTATAACCCATCATGCCTTTGTTGTTGTAACTAAGGTTAGAAATGCCAATGTCATCAGCCATAATTACCAGGATGTTTGGCTTGTTGCTTTTCTGTGCAAATGCGACAGCGGAAATAAGCAAACTCATTGCAAGGAATAAAACGGTCTTTTTCATGTCTTTTTATTTATTGTTGTTAATATTCAATGATTAACTAAAAATTTACATGACAAAGATATGCTGAGCAGCTACTGCTGTTACACAACAAAGGTGACTAAGAGTATCGCGAATGCGACAAGTGGTATTTGGCGCTTATTTATTCAGTAAGCTGGAAGGGGTATAGCCAAACCGGGCTTTAAAAATCTTTGAAAAATGACTGGTGGAGGTATAGCCCATCTTAAAACTAACATCAGCTATTGACAGGCGCTGTTCCAGTATCATTTGCCGCGCTTGTTCAAGGCGCACCTGTTTGCGATAGCTGGTCATGTCTAAACCATGATAGGCTTTGAACAAACGTTGCAGTTTACGCAGGCCAATGGAAAGCTTATCGGCCAGTTCTGCTATTGTAACCTGATCGTCGTTTGACTCCAATAGCATTTTTTCTGCCTCATACAAAGTTGTCAGATCGTCCTGGTGTATAAAGCTGTTCTTATCCGACTTTTTGTTTTGATCTTTATAAACCTGCTCCAGAGTGAGCATTAATAATTCCTCCGATTTGTTAACCATGTATGCCCTGGCAAAGGCATCTTCAATTTTATAGCTGGCCAATTGGTGCAGCACCTTTTGTACCTCAGCTGTAAACGGAAACTTATAACACCACTGCTCGTCTTTTTTTAGGAGTTGTGTTATTTCAGCAGGTAAATTGTAGTTGTTGCACAACGACAATGCTTTATCGACACTAATAAAAAGCTGAATTTGTTTAAACTTGGTGTATGCCAAAACAAGGTTGTTATACGAATAGTGTTTGTTGAAGAACAGGAGGTAATTCTGAATGCCTTCTTCAGCGTCGGTATTTTCTGTGTAAATATAATTGGGTTGATTAAAAACATATATCAACGAAAAATGATGGCTGTTTTCTTCTTCCTCAACTTTACGGTTAATGCTAAAATCCTCATATAAATAAAACTCGCCATCCTGAAATATGATGCCATCAATTAATTGGTTTCTGGATATTTGGCCTTTGCCCATGTGATGAGGAATGGGCATGACGCCATGCTCTATTGAAGCACCCAATTGAGTGGCAAGTTCTGAAAGTTGAGCTTCTGTTTTGGTAATATTAAATTGCTTCATATGCTTATGCTATGCCAACCTGATTTTAACACGAAAGCCAAGTTACTAAGTTATTGCTTAAGAAACGGATTTTGTTAGCAACAATAATTGAAAGGCATGAGCAAAGAACGTCAGCATGCATATATTCGTCTCATAAGTGTACGAAAACCTAACAGCGCAATTTAAGCTGTTAGGTTTATCATGACTGTAAAGGCTGAGGAACTGTTACTCACTATCCAGTTCAAAAGGATAGATCACCTGCCAGTCTTTAGCCATATCAGCAAGCGTCCAGCCATTTTTAATGGATTCATCCAGCGCTTTGTCAAAACGACCAACGTTTGATTCTCTGTCGTATTTCCACTCTCGTTTTTCATCGGTGTGGTGCACATAAAGCTGAAAGTTTTTAAGTTTATTAGCGGCGGTATATTGCATCATGGCCAGGTCACCATCTGAATTACCTGCGCAAAAAACCGGCTGGCGCCCAATGGTTTTATGAATCCCAACGGGCTTACCTTCTTTATCATCGATAAAATCGATCTTAGCCAATTTATTGATGCTTGCCGTGTTGCTGTTATAAGCCGATAGCAAGCTGCTGCCAATTACCTCGTGCTTGGAAATGCCATAAACCTCTTCGCTCCAGGCTCTTATAAAATCAACACCACCACCTGAAACAATAAAAACTGTAAAGTCATTGGCCTTAAGGTATTGAATGAGTTCAAGCATTGGTTGGTATATTAAGTCGGTAAACAGCTTGTCTTTTTCGGGGTGTCTGCTTGATTGAATCCACTCCACCACTTCGTTTTCAAATGCCTCCGCACTTAAGTTTGAGTGTGTGGCCAAAACGAGTTCAATAAGTGCATGTTCTCCTTGTTTTAAAACGTTTTCAATGTTGTTTTCAAGCACCGATTTAAAAGGCTCCTGGTTTTTCCACTCAGGATGATCGGCTGCTTTTTCTTTTACTTTGTCAATGGCATAGTATAGCTGAAAGTAAAATGGTTTTTCGGGCCAGAGGGTGCCGTCATTATCAAATACAGCTATTCGGTCGGCTATTTCAATGTGGTTGCTGCTCTGCTTGTTGGTCACATCTTCTACATAGCTGATAATGGCATTTTTGGTTTCAGTATTGTTCCACGATGCAAGCGCCGTTTGCTGGCTGGTTTTGCTTGTGCTTTGGGGGTTGCATGCTGCCAATGAAATAAGCATGATGACTAATGGACTTAAAATTTGAAGTTTCATAAGCGTATTTTTTTAATGTTTGGTTGATACTGTAGTGCTGTTTTATTAGCAACTGTTATTTTACCATAGGCGATGAATGATTTGTATTCGCCAAATGTTGTTGATTGAACGATTGATTTCTTTGTTGTAGTTAAATGATTTTACATGTTCCCATCGAAACTCGACCGATATGCCTGCGTTAATCTTGTATCCGCATCCGGCGGTCGCTTTCAGGTTTGAAATGTATAAACCATTATCCCTGTCGGCAACGGTGGCATATGTTTCCCACATTGGGCGCAAATAAAAGGTGTTGTCGATGAGGTGTTTATTGTTAATGGGTATTTTGGTTTCGAGGCGATGACGCAGCCTGAGGTTAAAATGATCTTCCAGGTTATCGCCAATAAAAAAACGTTCTTCAAGCATGAGGCGATGATCAAATATACCTTGTTCCGAAAAAGGCGCATGCACCATAATGGCCTGAAAAGGGCGCAGCTCGCTGTGTTGATATCTACCGGTGCTAAATATAAAATTACTGCGCCATCCGGATGAGATCCTAAGCTGATGGTTGATGCGATAATGGAGTGTTCCCCTCAGCTCAAGCCTGCTCCAGTCGGCTGTTGTTCTGTTGTGCATGCCTAATGCTGTTTCTGCAAATAACTGCTCCGATAGCTTTTGGCTATTAAAGTAGTAGGCACGCTGCTCCTGACCGTTTTGTGCTTTGGCACTTTTTTGAGTCAGAAAAATAAGACCAAGCAGAATAATGAGGCCTGAACGACAAATGCTCATCAAACACAGCTTATTGCTACTACAATGTCAAAGGTTCTGACACTTTAAACTGCAGCACATAACCGGCCGGCACTTTAATATCGCCTTTGGCCGACAGAAGTGATAAGCCTCCACCAATGGCAGCTCCTTTGCCCGCGCCCTTGCCACCGCCAAATGCTGCGCCAACGCCTGCTCCTACAGCTGTGCGTCGCGCTGTATTGGCTGCTTGCTGCTCGCCTTCAAGCACAAGCATATGACTGTTAACACCGCAATACTTATCACCAACTTTAATGTGAGATAAGCTAAGTGTGATGGATGCTTTACCAACTGCTCGTCCGCCGCCTTTGGTTTCAATAACGGTGCCTTGTACTTTGGTGCCCTGCGCAATGATGTGCCCATCATCAGATATGACGTCCATGGATACCGTGCCCGAAAACTTGGCATTGGCCATAAGCTCACTTGCCACCATGCTCTTATCTACTTCAACAGGGATTATTGTGCCAGCTGGAAAAATTTTTTCTTCTCCCTCGGTTGTTTTGTCTAGCGCTTGCCTGGGAGCAGCGGAAGCATTAGCAAAACTGAACAACAGACTGACTATTAAGGTGGACAATGATAATATGTGTTTCATGAGGAAGTGGTTTTAATGGGTGATAAAAATTTAAGCGAAGCAAGTGATGTTGTCCATCAACAATTGGAATTGTTCATTGAGCGGAGAAGAAGTAATTACCTGTTGATAATTTCTTCGTTTGCATTCTAATCGCCACTCCGCCCAATGAGCAAGCTTTGTTTCACACATTTATCGGCTTGCTTCTCCATTACTAATGAGTCTGGATGGATTTAAAACGTAAATGTGCCAGCCTCCATTCGTTTGGGGAATTCCTTAAATGTTTGCAAGAATTTAGCGGCTTCATCTGAGGCCTGGTAAAATCTAGGTACATTGTTTATCCACCACTCGGTATACATGCCGCTGGCGTCACTATCAGCTGTTTCAAAAGGATCTTCGCGCAGGTTAAAAATGAGTGGTGCGTTTAGCGTGGTCCATGGTCGGCGCCACACATCCATACCGGTGTGTTCCTGTATTCTGAAATGTGTTTTCCAATCGCCAACTCTAACGGCTGTTATTTGTGCATCATCGTTTGAATATATGAGAACATTACGTGGCCCTTTATCGGTTTTGCCTGTAAAATAGGGCAAGAAGTTATAACCATCTAAATGAACTTTGTAATCGCGGCCATTAAGTCTGGTGCCTTCTTTTAGCTTATCTGTTACCTTATCATTGCCGGCAGCAGCAAGCAAAGTGGGGAACCAGTCCAGGTGAGAAATCATCTCATTACTAATTTGTCCGCTTTCAATTTTATCGGGCCAGCGAACCAATAACGGAACCCTTACACCGCCTTCCCAGGTTGTAGCTTTTTCGCCACGGAAAGGAGAGGCACCTGCATCGGGCCACACTGATTTCATTGCCCCATTATCGGTTGAATAAACAACAATGGTATTTTCATCAATATTAAGTTCCTCCAGAAAATCCAGAACATCACCAACCATGGCGTCGTGCTCAACCAGGCCATCGTGGTAAACAAAGCCCGATCGTTGAGACGCTTCCTTAAGGCGTGTCCAAATGTGCATGCGCGATGCATTGAGCCATACAAAAAATGGTTGGTCATTGTTAACGGCCGTGTTCATAAAGTCTTTAGCCGCATTGGTAAACTCCTCGTCAACTGTTTCCATGCGTTTTTTAGTTAAGGGTCCGGTGTCTTTAACAGCACCATCAGCCGTTGATTGAATCACGCCCCGCGGTCCAAACTTTTTCTTAAACTCAGGGTCTTGCGGATAAGTTGCATGCTCAGGCTCTTCTTCGGCATTGAGGTGGTACAAATTGCCATAAAACTCATCAAAGCCGTGGTTGGTTGGCAGATGTTCATCACGATCGCCAAGGTGATTTTTACCAAACTGCCCGGTGGCATAGCCCATCTCTTTTAGGGCTACTGCTATGGTTGGGTCTAGCTCGTTAATGCCTTGTGGTGCACCTGGTAATCCCACTTTTGACAAGCCTGTGCGCATGGGGTGCTGACCAGTAATAAAAGAAGAGCGTCCGGCGGTACAGCTCTGATCGCCATAGGCATCGGTAAAGCGAATGCCTTCATTACCAATTCGATCGATATTTGGTGTTTTAGCCCCCATCAGTCCTTGATGGTAAGCACTTAAGCTCGACCAGCCTATGTCATCGCCCCAAATAACTAATATATTGGGCTGCTTGTTTTTTTGCGCAAATGCGGCAGAGGAAACAAGTAAACTTATTACAAGTGATAATACTGTTTTTTTCATACCTATTTATTTTATAATCATTAATATTCAAAGCTTAATTTGAAATTACATGACAAAGGTATGATGAAGAGGTACTGCAGCTATTTCAAAAAAATGTCCAAAACTATTGCGAATGCGTCAGTGTTCATTTTGAGTCGTTTTATTCAATAAACTGGATGGCGGATAACCAAAATGGTCTTTAAATATTCGGGAAAAATGGCTGGTGGATGTGTAGCCCATTTTATAGCTTATATCGGTAATGGAGAGTCGTTGTTCCAAAATCATTTGCCGGGCTTGTTCCAGTCGCACTTTTTTGCGGTAGGCGGTCATATCCACCCCATGATAGGCTTTAAAAAGGCGTTGCAGTTTTCTAATGCCAATTGAAAGTTGATCAGCCAGCTCGGTTATTTTAATATTATCTTCGTGCGATTGAAGCAATAGTTTTTCTGCTTCAAATACGGTTTTCAAATCGTCCTGATGAATAAAGTTTTGCTGATCTATGGTTTTACTTTGTTCTTTTTGCAGTTGTTCAAGTGTTAGCATAATTAACTCTTCCGATTTATTAATCATGTAGCCCCTTGTAAACTGGTCTTCTATTTTATAACTGGCTAACTGGTGCAATACTTTTTGAATTTCGGCCGTTAGCGGAAATTTGTAATACCAGCTGTTATCGCTTATCAGGTTTTTGCTTAGCTCAATCGGTAAATGGTAGTATTTACAAAGCGACAATATTTTATCAACACTAACAAATAAATGAACCTGTTTTAACCGGGTATAGGCTGGTGTAAAATAATTATATGAATGATGTTTATTAAAGAATAAGATGTAGTTATTGGCACCTTTTTTTTCTCCATCATCATCTGATTCCAAAAAGTTGGGGAGATCAAAAACATATAAAATCGAAAAATGATGTATGCGCTCGTCCTCCGATACCTTTCGGCTTATGGTTACATCCTCGTAGAAACTGTATTCACCATCTTGCAGAATGATTCCACCGGTTAATTCCTGCCTTGATATCTGCCCCTTACCAAGGTGTTCAGGTATTTTTAAAATGCCGTTTTGAACAATGCCATTCAATTGAGACGCCAATTCGTGAAACTGGCTTTCGGTTTTGGTAATTTTAATCTGAAGCATACTGGTAATCGATAAGTGCTTTTAAGTCTTTCTCGCAATTTACAAAGTTATGGCTTATCTTTTTTGTTTTGATTTAAGTGTTATTCATTGTCAATGCTTTTATCATTCGTTTTGATTTGTAAGCGTTATTATTACGTTTTTGCAGAAGTCGTTGACGTTTTTAGGCAAATCACCTATAAACGAATGTTATAGTTTTGCTAACGTTGAACTTTATTACCATTTAGTTCATTATTACTTACACAGAATTTGAAAAAATACATAGTGTTATGCTCGATAGGATACAACAATTACAGAAACAATTAAATGAAAGCATCATTGGT
>Ga0070728_10005995_pt1 | contig 11708 bp, 10 predicted proteins | sample tdDd471_FD_66723 | JGI IMG/M metagenome (GOLD analysis project Ga0070728, IMG submission 66723) | Marine sediment microbial communities from the Atlantic coast under amendment with organic carbon and nitrate - tdDd47.1 | ecosystem: Environmental > Aquatic > Marine > Coastal > Sediment | place...
AATAATTAATGTTATGAGAGACTTTATCCATGCAAGATAAAGTCTCTCTTCAGTCTGCCCTGAAAATGTGGGAAGAAGCTCTTGGTGAAATTGTTCGCCGGGACGGTCCAGACTTATCTGCGAGGCAGATGGCGATTATGTTGATTGTTTATCTGGATGAGCCACCACATACAGTGCGGGGCCTTGCGGCGCGACTTAAAATTTCCAAACCAGCCGTCGTGCGGGCATTGGATACTCTAGGGCGAATGGACTTGCTGAAACGCAAACCAGATGAACAGGATAAGCGCTCCATAAATGTGGTGCGGACTGTTAAAGGCTCTGTATATCTCAGTGAGTTTTCAGATGTGGTGAACGAGGCGGCGAAACGCCACCTCGCTTAACGTTGATTAGTAACCGCGATCAGGGTCAACCTGGTTCAAAAGTGGTTTCCCCTCCTCGATGCGTTTAATATTTTCTGCCGCCAATTGCGCAACCCGGTTAGGGGAGGCGACACTCGCCACATGCGGTGTGACGCGAATACGAGGGTGGGACCAAAGAGGATCTTCTGCCGGAAGTGGCTCTTGAATAAAGACATCCAGTGTCGCCCCTGAAATATGCCCGCTATCGATAGCGGCAATCAGATCCTCAGGCACTACATGAGGGCCTCGCCCCGGATTGATGACAGCAGCGCCTTCCGGCAACTTGACGAGTAAATCTTTATTGATGATACCTGTTGTCTCTTCGGTAAGTGGGAGCAAACACACCAGGATTTCTGTACGCTCCAGAAACGCATCCAGTTGGTCTTTGCCGTGGAAACTCTGAACACCTTCCACTTCCTTCGGGCTCCGACTCCATCCGGCGACATCAAAACCTAGATAGTTTAATCGCTCTGCTGCCCCAGCGCCGAGCGCACCCATACCCAGAATCCCGACTTTTCGGTTACGAGCGGACGGAGGAAAACGTTCTTTCCACACATGATCTTTCTGCTGGAGATCATAGTCAATCTGGTAGCGGTGGTGGTTAAGGACATGCTGCAGGACATATTCACTCATTCGTCCCGTTAGTTCATCATCAACCACACGGGCAAAGGGGATATGCTTTGGGAAATCCGGATCGGAAAAGAAATGATCCACTCCTGCCCCGAGAGAAAAAATTCCTTTTAGGTTTTTAAACCCGGCCAGCACGCCATGAGGCATGGCAAAGCAAAGAGCGTATTCGATATCATCAGGGTTGCCTACATCTGGATAAAACCGAACTTCTAGATCGGGAACGTATTTTCCCAAAACTTCACGCCACCAGTCGTCGCGCCGAATTTTACTATGAAAAATAAGTGCCATGTCACCCTCCGTTATTATTATTATCAAGAGTTGCCAAATCAAAGGCTGCTTTCATAAGTGCCTTGGTATATAGCGTTTGTGGATTGTCAAAAATCTGAGTTGCGGGTCCTTCTTCTACCACTTTCCCGTCTTTCATAACAAGTACCGTATCGGCCAGTGCCCGTACGACCCGCAAATCATGACTGATAAAGAGGTATGAGAGGTCATATTTCGCCTGCAAATCCCGAAGAAGGTCTACAATTTGTGCTTGGACAGACATATCAAGCGCTGATGTGGGTTCGTCCAAAATAATGAATTTCGGTTTCAGGATCAACGCACGGGCAATAGAAATTCGCTGACGTTGCCCCCCTGAAAATTCATGCGGATACCGATCCTGGGCATTGCCATCCATGCCAACTTCTTCCAGGGTCTCTGCAATCAGTTTACGGCGCACATCACGGTTACCGTGACCATGATGGACAAGCAAGCCTTCCTCAATAATTTGACCAACGGACAGACGTGGGCTGAGGGATGAATAGGGGTCCTGAAAGACGAACTGCATATGTTGACGTAGGGGACGGAGTTCTTTCCATTTGCGTCCCTGAATATTGTCGCCTTCAAAATAGATGGCCCCTTCGGATTTTAAAAGGCGTAGCAAGGCAAGCCCAAGAGTGGATTTTCCAGAGCCGCTTTCCCCCACGACACCGACCGTGTGACCTTTCTTGACGCAGATAGAAATGTCGTCCACCGCGCGGACATAGTCCACGGTTCGTTTCATGAGACCTTTTTTAATCGGGAAATAAACTTTGATATTTTCGCCGCGCATAACTTCGGGTGCGGATACATCTTTTATCGTGGGGAGGCCTTTAGGCTCAGCTCCCAGAAGCATACGGGTATAAGCATGTTTTGGGTTCGTAAACAGTTCTTCTGACGGTCCGGCCTCGACAATTTTTCCATCGGTCATGACACAGACGTTTTTTGCCATTTTGCGGACAATGCCAAGGTCATGTGTAATCAGTAAAATTGCCATATTGAGGCGTTTCTGAAGATCTTGCAGCAATTCCAGTATTTGCGCCTGAATGGTAACATCAAGAGCGGTTGTCGGCTCATCCGCGATGAGCAGGTCTGGCTCGTTAGCAAGGGCCATTGCAATCATAACCCTTTGCCGTTGTCCGCCAGATAATTGGTGCGGATAGGAATTCAGGCGATCTTCGCTTGCTTTAAGGCCAACAAGTTCTAATAGTTCCTTGACGCGTGCCTTGGCGGCATCCTTGTCATACCCCTGATGCATGAGCAGGGTTTCGTTAATCTGCTTTTCAATAGTATGAAGGGGGTTGAGCGACGTCATGGGCTCTTGAAAGATCATTGAGATCTTATTCCCTCGAACGCTTTGCATTTCTTTTTCGTCCGCGCCAATAACCTCGGCTCCGTCCACTTGGATGCTACCATGAGGGTGTGACGCCAAAGGGTACGGTAGAAGCTGTAAAATACTGAGCGCAGTGATGGATTTACCAGACCCGCTTTCCCCAACGAGGGCTAACGTTTCCCCCCGGTGGATGGAAAAAGAAACGTTTTTAACCACTTCACGCATTTTACCGCCTGAGCGGAAGGCAATCGCTAGATTATCAACATTAATCAATGTCATGAATTGAACGTCTTTCTTGGGTCAAAGGCGTCGCGGATCCCTTCCTGCATGAAAAAAGCAAGGGAGAGCATGACGGATAGTACTAGAAAGGCGGTAATACCAAGCCAGGGGGCCTGTAAATTAGCCTTCCCCTGTGCCAACAATTCCCCGAGAGAAGGGGAACCTGGTGGCAGGCCCAGCCCCAGAAAATCCAATGATGTGAGGCTAACAATGGACCCGGTTAGGATAAAGGGTAGGAAAGTAAGTGCTGAGACCATTGAATTAGGGAGAAGGTGCTTGAACATAATGACACTGTCCCGCACACCTAGAGCACGAGCTGCCCTTACATAATCAAAATTACGAGAGCGAAGAAATTCAGCCCGGACAACCCCCACCAGACTTGGCCAGCTGAATAGGAGTAATAATCCCAGCAGAATACCAAAAGATGGCTCGATCAAAGCGGCTAGGATAATCAGGATATAGAGGCTCGGCATGCCGCCCCAAATTTCCAAAATTCGTTGGAAAATAAGATCCGTAGTACCACCAAAATAGCCTTGCACCGCGCCCGCCGCCACTCCGATAATTGAGCTTAAAATGGTCAGGATTAGGCCAAAGGCGACTGAAATCCGATATCCATAAATAACGCGTGCCAACACATCCCGGCCTTGATCATCTGTCCCTAGCCAGTTTTCGCTGTCCGGTGGGCTGGGGGCTGGGGAAGTCAGGTTATAATTAATAGTGTTGTAGCTGTATGGGATGATGGGCCAAATGATCCATCCGTCTTCCTCTTCGATAAGTTCCCGCACAAAGGGGTCACGATAGTCAGCTTCGGTTTCAAAATCCCCACCAAAGGCTGTTTCGGGATAACTCACCAAAAAGGGTGTATAGAACTCATCCTGATAGGAAATAAGCAAAGGTTTGTCGTTGGCGATTAATTCTGCAAACAAGGACAGAATAAACAATCCCATGAAAAGTATCATGGACCAATAACCGCGGCGGTTTGCCTTAAAATTATCAATGCGCCGTCGATTGATGGGAGAGATTTTGAGCATTTACGCCTCCCTCGCTTCGAAATCGATCCGAGGATCGATTAGGGTATATGTCAAATCCCCGATCAGGTTCATAATTAAACCCAGCAAAGCAAAGACATAAACGGTCGCAAAAATGACCGGATAGTCCCGATTGATGGCAGCCTCGAAACCTAAAAGTCCCAATCCGTCCAAGCTGAAAATGACTTCAATCAGCAGGGAACCAGTGAAAAGAATGCCGATAAATGCACTAGGAAAACCAGCAATAACAATCAGCATGGCGTTCCGAAACACATGTCCGTAGAGGACACGCCGTTCGCTAAGTCCCTTGGCGCGGGCCGTAAGGACATATTGCTGGCTGATCTGATCTAGAAAAGAGTTTTTAGTGAGCTGGGTCAGGGCAGCGAAGCCGCCGATTACCATAGCGGAGACGGGCAGGATTATGTGCCAGAGATAATCTCCAATTTTTCCAAGAAGGGAAAGTTCATCAAAATTCTCTGACGTGAGTCCTCGCAGGGGAAACCAATCGAAATACGATCCGCCTGCAAACAGAACGATAAGCGCCACAGCAAACAAGAAGCTTGGGATGGCATTGCCAATAATAATCAGGCTGCTCGTCCAGATGTCAAAGCGACTGCCATCTTTTACGGCTTTTCTAATGCCAAGAGGAATGGAAATTAGGTAGACAAGTAAGGTCGTCCAAAGTCCCAAGGAAATGGAGACCGGCATTTTTTCTAACACCAGATTAACCACTGTTTCGTCGCGGAAGTAGCTGGTTCCGAAATCGAACACCAGATAGTTTTTAATCATCAGGAAGAAACGTTCGTGGGCAGGTTTATCAAACCCAAACTGTTTTTCGAGCTCTGCAATAAATTGAGGATCCAACCCTTGGGCACCGCGATAGGCACTCTCACCGCCGGTGCTGGCCCCGCCGGATTGTGTTGTAGACACATCACCGGATCCCGATCCTCCGATACGGGCTGTCGCCCCAACGGCGGTCCCTTGAATTTCCGCTATAATTTGTTCAATTGGGCCGCCGGGAGCAAATTGCACCACAACGAAGTTCAGCACCATAATGCCAAACAAGGTTGGTATCATTAGCAATAGTCGCCGGAAAATATAGGCTAACACCCGATAATACCCCTACTTGTTACGGGCCGCGTCCAATGCGGCCTGTTTATCCTGATCAATCCACCAACTATGCAGCATGGCTCGGCTATATCCGGGCTTTGGTTTGTCCGGTTTGCCAAAGCGGTCCCAATAAGCGACAAAATGAGACGCCTTGAACCACTGCGGAATTGTATAATGCGACGCCATGATAATTCGATCAAGGGCACGCGCTGCAATGATTAATTCTTCCTTGGTGTTGGCCTCTACGATCCGCTCGATCAGAGCATCAATGGCGGGGTTTTTAGATCCGGCTATGTTCAGGCTGCCAACGGTGTCAGCTGAGGCACTTCCCCACCAGTTTTTTAACTCTGACCCTGGGTAGGCGGTTTGTCCAAACCGTCTTGAGATGATGTCAAAATCAAACTCCTGCATTCTATTTTGCCAACTGGCGACATCAACAAGGCGCAATTTGGCATCAACGCCAATCCGTTCCAGGTTACGAATAAATGGATTAATGATACGGTTAAAACCGTTATCATAGATCAGGATTTCAATCTTCAACTGTTCACCTGCATTATTGACCAGTTTTTTGTCTTCGATGGTCCAGTCAGCTTCTTTTAGTTCCTTCAAACTTTGACGTATTTGGCGGCGCATATTACCGCTGCCCTCCGTTTTTTCAGGGGTAACGGCAGGTCCAAATACGTCTGCAGGTAATTGATTGTGCCATGGCTCAAGAAGTGATAATTCCGCTTTTGATGGTTTGCCAGTGGCTTTCATTTCTGAGTTTTCAAAGAAAGAACTAAGCCTCTCGTAGCTGCCGAAAAAGAGATTTTTGTTGGTCCATTCGAAATCGAACATTCGGGCTAGGGCGCGCCGGACGCGGATATCATCGAAAGGTTCGCGCCGAGTGTTGAAAAAAAAGGCCTGAAATCCTGTAAGTTGTTCGTTAGGAAGAACTTCTCTTATAATTAATCCTGATTTCACCGCTGGTTTATCTGTATAACCTTCTGCCCAATTACGTGACGTGAATTCTTCTCGAAAATCGTATTCACCCGCAAAAAATGCTTCAAGGGCTATTGTGCGATCGCGATAATAATCAACTGTGATTTTATCAAAATTATAACGCCCTACGTGAACCGGAAGATCATCCGCCCAGTGACCCTTGATTCGTTCATAAGTAACCGACCTGCCAGGTTTTACATCGGTTATTTTATAAGGTCCGGATCCCATTAAGGGCGATAGGGTTGTTTTGTTAAACTCTCGCCCTTCAAAGGATTTTTCGGAGAGGATTGGAAGAACTGCAATTCGGGCAGGTAATCCCCGGGTGTTGATCCCATCGCGAAAGGTGAAACGGACTGTATTTGGGGCTGTAATTTCTGCTTTTTCAACATCCTGTAACTCTGCCCTGAAGCGAGGTCTCCCCTCATTTTTCAGCTTGTCGAAAGTGAATAGGACATCCTCGGGTCTGATTGGACTGCTATCATGGAATGTCGGCCCTTGTCTTAGGGTAAACTCTACCCACCGGTTCTGATCATCCAGAGTGGCAGTTTCAGCCACTAAGGCGTAGACAGCATCCGGTTCATCGTGGGCACGGGTCATTAGGGACGTGAAATTGAACGATAAATCCCCACCAATATCTCCGTTTATGACTTCGGTAACCCCTTTTAGAATGAAAGGGTTGAGACTATCGAAAGTGTTCAGGTTGCGAATGTGAACATGTCCACCCTTTGGGGCGGTCGGATTGACGTAATCAAAATGTTCAAAATCCGGTCCATATTTCAAATTCCCAAAGGACGACAACCCGTGAGTTGTCACGTCTGCCGCCATCGCAGTTGCCGAGGAAAGGCAAACCAAAGCGGTCAGGACTGCTTTACGCAACGTTTGGGGGGGGCCGTTTATCATTGTGATAACCTCAATTCCCTCGGCGTAAATCTTTTTTTCCTTGTTCTAACTTGGCTGCTTTTTCTGGATCCACCCACCAGGACATAATATCCGGTCCCTGACTTGGGTTGATATCGGTTTTGCCAAATTTATTCCAATAGGCAATTCGGTCAAAGGATGCTGTAAATTGGGGGATGGCATAGAAATTCCAAGTCAGCACACGATCAAGCGCACGGACGATAGGTTTCAAGCTTTCATAATCGGGCGCAGCTATAAGCTTTTCAATAAGTTCATCCACGACCGGGTTTTCGATTCCCATAACATTACGGCTGCCCTGCCGATTGGCGGCCGCGCTGCTCCAGAATTCGCGTTGTTCGTTACCGGGACTAGCAGACTGACCAAAACCCGTAGTGACAATGTCGAAATCGAAGTTACGCAGCCTTTCAGTATATTGCGCGGCGTCCACTACTCTCGTCTTGCCCGTAATACCTAGTTTTTCGAGGTTTTGGATAAAGGGGCCGACAACTCGCAGGCTATTGGGATCATACATCAAAAACTCAATTTCCAATGGCTTCCCAGTCGCCGGGTTTATCAGCTTTTTATCCTTGATTTGCCAACCGGCATCTTTCAGGATTTTCTTTGCTGTGCGAAGGGGGGCGCGATCTCGGCCAGTCCCATCGGTAACAGGGGGTTGATAGGCAGGGCCAAAAACCCGATCTGGTACTTTACCGCGATATTGCTCTAGAATTTCCAGTTCCTTGCCTTCAGGCTTTCCTTTGGCCGCCATAACCGAATTAAAAAAGAAGCTGTTGGTGCGTTTGTACTGATCATAAAAGATATTTTTGTTCAGCCATTCAAAATCGAAGGCGTAGGTAATTCCCTCCCGAAGAGCAGGGTCTTTGAACTTATCCCGGCGAAGATTATACGCATAAACCTGTTGTCCGGCTGGGGTATTGCTTGGGATCTCTTCCTTAATGACCAGACCCTTGTCCAAGGCAGGGAAGTCGTACCCTGTTGCCCAGTTTTTGGCGCTGTTCTCTGACCGAAAGTCATACTCTCCGCTTTTAAAAGCTTCTAGCAGGACAGATGTATCGCGGTAGAAATCAAATCGGACGGTGTCGAAATTATACCTTCCTTTATTGATCGGTAAATCCGCACCCCAAAAATCCTCTACCCGCTCATAGATAATATATCGGTTTGCTTCGAATTCTTTCACCCTGTAGGGGCCAGAACCCAAAATTGGGTCTAGAGTTGTTTCTTCAAATTTGCGGTTTTCAAAGTGCTTTTTCGATAAAACAGGCACCAATTGACCGACAATCTGTGGTAGCTCCCGATTAGGTGGGCCAGAGAATTCAAACTTGATCCGTTTAGGCGTGAGAGGAAGTGCCTTTTCCACATTGGCGTAATAATACCGAAATAGTGGACGGCCTTTCGTTTTTACCAGGTCAAGACTAAAGGCAATGTCTTCGGCTGTGATAGGGGTTCCATCATGAAAACGGGCATCTTCGCGAATGTTGAAAATGGCAAAGCTTAAATCCTTTGCAACCTCTACGCTTTCAGCAACATATCCGTATTCGGCAGAGCCTTCATCCCCCGGCTGAGAGAGTAATGTCGCAAAGGTGAGGCTAAGCCCATTGGCAGGTTGTCCTTTTGCAATATGCGGGTTGAGGCTGTCAAAACCACCTTGGGCAGACAATCTAATTTGTCCGCCCTTTGGAGCATTGGGATCGGCGTAATTCAGGTGCGTGAAATCCGCAGGGTATTTCAAGGGTCCTGCTAGGGACAAGCCATGAGATTTGACGGTCTTTACTTCAGCAGTGATCCCCGGTTGGGCTGATAAGAAAATGGCAGTAAGCGCAATTGCAGCAGTTTTCAAATTCCCCATAATATCCCTGTCATTTTTATTTACAGATGAGTTCAAAGATGGGGGGAAAAGTCGGCAACATCAAGGCCAAATACGGGGGGCTTACTTTTCGCTCAATAACTTAAGTGCTTGTTTGTGAAGTGTTGGATTGGCTGACGCCAAAACATAACCTGGGGTGTTCAGGGTAAGAGCATTGCCATCCCAGTCGGAAATTACCCCGCCAGCATTTTCAATGATGGGAACCAAAGCACAATAATCAAACGGCTTCATATCGAAATCTGCAACAATATCGACGAAGCCAAGTGCGAGGGAGCCATAGGCGTAGCTGTCATATCCAAAACGTTTGCGGCTCACCGCATTCATCAGGTTTTTGTAGTTAGCGCCTCGCTCGCTTCCCAACAACTCGATTCCCCACGAGAAGAGGGAGCTATCAGAGATAGAGGTAACGTCTGCATTAGACTGGATTGGCTTACCGTTAAATTCGGTCTTTCCATTTGCGCCAACCCACCGCTCACCGGAAATCGGCTGGTCCATAATACCCATAACAGGCATACCATTACGGGTTAGACCAATCAGTATTGCAAAGGTTGGAAGACCGGAGATAAATGAGTGGGTGCCATCGATCGGATCCAACACCCAAACATATTCCGCGTCGGTACGGACCTGGCCGTGTTCCTCTCCGAATATACCGTGATCGGGAAATGCTTCCTCGATCAGTTCTCGCATGACCAGTTCTGCATTGCGATCTGCAATGGTAACCGGACTCATATCATTCTTGGAGATGATATCCAGCTTGTTGCGAAATAGTGGCTTAATAACCTCGCCCGCAGCATCTGCAAGACGATGGGCGAGGTCAATAAATTCTGGAGGACACGACACGAATTAGGCCTGTCTTATTCGGTCGGTAATGGGACGTCAGATTTTCCGAGTGTGCGAAGATATGCAATTACATCTGCACGCTGCCCGTCTTTTTTGAGACCTGCAAAGGACATCTTTGTGCCGTTGATGAAATCTTTTGGTTTGGTCAGGAACGCGTTCAGTGACTCGTAATCCCAGTTTCCACCCTTCTCGGTCATTCCAGAAGAGTAGGAAAATCCCTCATGCGCGCCTTTTGGAGCATTTAAAACACCATAAAGGTTTGGACCAATTTTATTTGGTCCGCCTTCTTCGACACTATGGCAGGACGCACATTTCTTAAAGACTTTTTCGCCAGCCGCTGGATCCGCAGATGCCATTAGAACCGCTAGGGATGGGCCTTCTGGCTCTGCTTCTGCTGCCGCTGTTCCTGTTGTTTCTTCGGCGCCAGTGTCGATTGCATAGGCATTTGTTTCAGGAATAGTCGGAGAGACTGTAATATTGGCGAATTCGTTGATGGCCACAACAGCAAGGGCGCCTGCCAATACGGCGCCAGCGATTTTGTTCAGCTCAAATGAGTTCATCAGCTTACCTCAGCTCTTGAATACTGGCCGTAGCTCTACCAAACACGAATAAAAAAAGCGAGGGGAATTTAAGAACTTTTCCTTCTAAAATGACCATCGTATAAAATAACTGCCTTTTTGACACAGTTAAACTTACTAGATTGAGAGAAATTTATGGCAAAGAGCATAAACCCGGTCGTTGTTATTCCAGCACGCATGGCGTCAACGCGTTTGCCGGGGAAACCTCTGGCTGAAATTGACGGAAAGCCGATGATTGTCCAGGTGTGGCAGCGCGCAATCGAGGCAGAGGTTGGCCCTGTAATTGTCGCCGTGTCTGAAAAAGAGGTGGCGAAGGCTGTTGAGGCGGCAGGTGGAGTAGCAATAATGACCGAGCCCGACCTGCCATCAGGTTCAGATCGTGTCTTTCAAGCCCTGGAACTATATGATCCAGACGGAAAATATGATGCGGTTATCAATTTGCAAGGGGATTTACCCGCTCTTGATCCAGCCGCCATATGCGACGCAGTGGATGCGCTGGCGGAAACAAGTGCGGATATTGCGACGCTGGTTGCGGCTATTCAGGATCCAGCAGAGCTAGAGGATGATGCGGCTGTGAAAGCTGTCGTTAGCTTGAAAAAGGGTGAGACTTATGGTCCAGCACTTTGGTTCAGTCGTTTTAAAACTCCGTGGGGGGAGGGGCCTCATTATCATCATATCGGCATTTATGCTTATCAGCGGTCCGCTCTTGAGAAATTTGTCTCCCTGCCACCGTCCCCGCTTGAGCTTCGGGAGAAGCTGGAGCAGCTAAGAGCATTGGAAGCCGGTATGAAAATCAGTGCCGCGTTGGTGGATACTGTGCCGCTTGGTGTTGACACGCCCGAAGATTTGCGGCGTATTCGCGAATTGTTTGATGCATCTAAATAAGTAGTAGCTATCATGCCAATAAAATTAACGTCTAATCAGGATTAGAACATGAACACGCCAGATCCAGAAAATTCAATTGCCTTTCAAGGTGTTCCCGGTGCTTACGGACATTTGTCTTGTAAGGCAGTCTTTCCGGATATGGAAGCGATTGCATGTGAAACCTTTTTGGATGCCATTACCAAGGTGCGGGAGCATGATGCCAAATATGCCATGATCCCGATTGAAAATTCTCTTGGGGGACGGGTTGCAGATATTCACCATTTGTTGCCTGAATCTGGTCTGTTCACTATTGGGGAGCACTTTCAATCTGTTCAGCACCAGCTCTTGGGAGTCAAAGGGGCGACCTTAAAAGATATTAAAGCTGTTCACAGCCATGAGCAGGCTTTGTCCCAATGCCGAAATTTTACTCATGAACTTGGAATTGAGCCAATCATTCACGCCGATACGGCAGGTTCTGCCAAAATGATTGCTGAGCTTGGAGATAAAACGCAGGCCTCCATCGCTTCCAGTTTGGCGGGGGAGATCTATGGTTTGGATGTGCTTCGCGAACGGGTTGAGGACCGG
>Ga0070728_10005999_pt1 | contig 11697 bp, 6 predicted proteins | sample tdDd471_FD_66723 | JGI IMG/M metagenome (GOLD analysis project Ga0070728, IMG submission 66723) | Marine sediment microbial communities from the Atlantic coast under amendment with organic carbon and nitrate - tdDd47.1 | ecosystem: Environmental > Aquatic > Marine > Coastal > Sediment | place...
TGGCTCAGCAAGATGGTAATGAGTACCCTTATGCGCGTGTAGATGAGAATATTCAAGGCTTCTTTCGTTTAGGAAAAACATTTAACAACAGCGTTGCGCTTTCGTCAGGTGGAGAAAAGGGGAGTGTTCGTTTTTCATACACCAATGTTCATAACGAAGACATCATTCCAAAGTCGGGTTTAAATAGAAATACTTTTAACCTGAGGGCAATGACCGAGATTAATAAGTTTATTGAGCTGGATGCCAAGGCAACTTATATAACGGATAAAGTAAATAACCGACCAGCAATGACCGATGAAGTTACCAATATTGGTAATGGTTTGGTTGGTATTGTGCCTAACTTTGATCAGGCCTGGTTAAAGACCTATGTTGACGAAAACGGAAATTACATAGATTATACAGGTAATGACTATCGTGCCAATCCATACTGGACATTAAACGAAACCTTTAATGAGAGTCGTAAAAACAGATTTGTCGGCTTTGCTTCGTTAAATATTACGCTGACAAACGATTTAAAATTACGCATTAAATCAGGTATTGACCGATACAATAGCCGTTTTGTAAACTTCTTTAATAAAAATACGCCAACAAAAGCCGGAGGTGTTTATAATGAAATAAATACCAGTGGAGAAGAGGTGAACTACGAAGCGCTGTTGAGCTATACTAAAAAGCTTGGTGATTGGGATGTTTCGGCCAATTTGGGTGGTAACATTATGAAGAACAAAATTCAATCGAACAATATTGTCGGAACCGAAATAGTTGAGCCGGGTATTGCGAGCATCATCAACTTTACAAACGTTGAGGTTATGCCAAGCGAATATCAAAAGGAAATACAGAGTGTGTATGCTTTTGCACAAGTGGGTTACAAGAATTTTGCTTTTATTGATGTAACGGGCCGTAACGACTGGTCATCGACACTACCAATGAACAACAACTCCTATTTTTATCCTTCGGTATCAGGTAGTTTCATTTTTACAGATGCTGCTGATTTGAATCTGCCTTGGTTTACTTATGGTAAAGTGCGTGCTTCGTGGGCACAGGTTGGTAGTGATACTGATCCTTATCGCCTGGCTTTAACATATGGTTTAACTGGTAAGTCTTACAACGGAATGGCAACCGGTGCCATTATGGAAGATTTTGTTCCGAATGATAATTTATTGCCACAAACCACAACATCGTGGGAGGTTGGTACTGATCTGCGTTTCTTCAATAATGCCGTAGGCCTTGATTTTACCTATTATGAACAAACAACAGATGATCAAATACTAAATGTGGAAGTGCCTGTTGTTTCGGGTTACCATAATGCCATTCTTAATTCCGGTTCACTGGAAAATAAAGGTATTGAACTGCAGTTAAACCTGAAACCATTCAGAGGTGATTTTAGCTGGGACATTGTTTTGAACTATACTAAGGTTTGGAATAAAGTTAAGAGCTTGCACGAAAAAGTGGATGCTTATACCATTGCAAACGCACGCTGGTCAGGTGTTAGTGTGGTAGCACTCGAAGGCGAGGAATTTGGTGTGATTATGGGGCGTGCTTATAAACGCGATCCGGAAGGAAACATTGTTCATGATGCTACTACCGGTATGCCCATCGCTTCAGATACGCCTCAAAAAATTGGTAGTATTTTACCTGATTGGACTGGTGGTATGATCAATACCTTCTCTTATAAAAACCTGACGCTGAAAGCCAATCTTGATATTCGCATTGGTGGCGATATTTATTCAATAACTAACCGCACCATGATGGATGGAGGAACACACGGCATTACTAAGGCTGGTCGCGATGGTTTTCTTGATTGGGCTCAGCGCAATGAAGATGCACGTTTAGATTGGATTGAAGGCGGAAATAGTCCAGAAGATTATGAGCCTATTCCTATGGATAAAGGTTTTGTTGGAGAGGGCGTAAAGCTGGTTGGTGTTGATGGTGATGGCAATGAAATATATGAAGAAAACGATGTAATAACCAATCCACAAAATTATTGGCGACACACTTCTTCGAACATTCCTGAGTCGAATGTTTATGATGCCAGTTATATTAAAATAAGGGACTTAAGTATTGGTTATTCGGTGCCGCAGCGTTTCTTAAAAAACACACCAATACAAGGGCTTACAGTGTCAGTAATTGGTCGTAACCTGTTTACCTTATATAAGAATGTGCCAAACATCGATCCCGAGTCGACTTATAACAATGGAAATGGTCAGGGCTTGGAATATGGCTCGTTACCAACGCGTCGTCATTATGGATTTAATCTAAACGTTAAGTTCTAATAAAGTTCAAAAAATGATACACATGAAAACATTAAATAAATATCTGTTAATTGTTGCGGTACTGTTGTTTGGGCTGGGAGCTTGTACCGACAATTTTGAGGAAATAAATACAAATCCTCAAGCCTTTAATTTTATCGATCCAGGTGTTCAGCTCACAAAGATTCAATTGGATTTAAGTGGTAATCGCGAAGAAATTTGGCGCTACGAACTGGGTATATGCAGTCCAATGATGCAGTACTTTGCGGGTTCGTGGTGGACTCAGCATGGTGGTCAATACCGGGTGGTAGAAAAAAACCACTGGTTTACTTTGTGGGAAGAGATGTATCCGCGTGATATAAAAAATGTTGTTGATATTATTAATCGCACTGAAGGGGAGGCACAATATCAAAATACACGTGCTGCAGCCCGAATACTAAAAGTTTACATGTATTCGAAGTTGACCGACTTATATGGCGATGTACCTTATTTTGATGCTGCAAAAGGGTTTACTGATAAGGTATTTCAGCCTCGTTACGACAAACAGGAAGACATTTATACTGACTTTTTCAAAGAGCTTGATGAAGCTGTAAAAGAGCTTGATGCTGCTAAAAGTGGTGTGAGAGGCGATATCATGTTTGGTGGATCAGTTGAAAAGTGGAAGCGTTTTGGTAACTCATTAAGAATGCGTTTGGGGTTCCGTTTGCAAAAGGTGAACCCAGCAGAAGCTGAGAAACAAGTGCGCGCTGCCATTGAAGGTGGTGTAATGCAAAGCAATAATGATATCTGCAAGGTAATCCACCTTGATTTTGATTACGTAAAAGGTGAAAACCGTGGGAATGGTCGTGCGCAGGTATTTCATGCCTCTGATGATTCAGAAGGCTATCGTTTAACTAATTCGTTTGTCGATCATCTAAAGGCAACTAATGATCCACGTTTGTTTATCTATGGTGGAACCTATCTGAGTGTGGCCGGTCGTGAATATGGTCAGGATATTTCAGAACATTTGCAATTGGGTATTACCCATGGTGCCATGTGGTGGAATGAATGGGCTGATTATGGCGATTTGTATGATGAAGACGGAAACTATGTTGCCTATGTCGACCATATGCATAAGCACATGATGCCAAGTCGTTATGTGGCTGATTTTAAGGCGCCATTTTTCCACATGACTTATGCCGAAGTGGAATTGTTGTTGGCTGAAGCTGCTGTGCTGGATTGGGGAGCTACTGACGCTAGTGGACACTACGACAAGGCTATCCAGGCGTCTATGGAACACTGTGCTTTGTATCCAAATGCACCTGCCATCGCTAGCGATGAAGTTGATGCATACTTGGCAGCCAATCCATTGCCGGCAACTAGGCCGGATAATTTAAAGGCTATTCATGATCAAATGTGGGTGAACCTTTATATGAATGGTGTTGAAGCATACTGTAGTTTTCGTCGTTCGGGTTACCCTGAATTGACACCTTTCGAGTCGGTTGAATGGTATTCGAGTGGTACAGGAGGTGTTATTCCTCGGCGTTTCTTTTATCCCGATTTTGAGGCGATTAATAACCCGGAAAGTTACCAGGAGGCTGTCGATCGTATGGGAGGAACCGATGATTGGCTAAACCGCGTTTGGTGGGATAAGGAATAATATAGTTTTATGGGTGCAGCACTGCTGCACCCGCAAATGCATTATTATGACAAAAGTAGTTGCTGTTTTTTGTTTGTTTATCCTGTTAATGGCCTGCGAAAGCGATAACGATTTGTTGCAATGCAGTGTTAAGCTAGAGCTGAAAGAGCATTCGCCACATAGTTTGTGGTTAACTGTTGAAGGCAGCGGACTTGATGGTGCTAAACTGGAGTTTGTCAATCAAAAATCCGGCGAAGTATTGGCATTAACTATTTTAAATGGATCATCGGGGAGTTTATTGGTAAATAAGCTTATTCCTGGCAATTCAATTGATTATTTAGTTCGAATCAATGGCGATGAAGTCGAGTCTGGGCAAGTAAATCTACCTGAACTATCAGAGGGTTATGCTGAATTTACGGATGTTGTTTTTGAAGGCGTTCCTGATTTGAATGGTGGCTATTTATTGGTGAATAAGATGAGCATGCCTTCTGGCATTTTTCTTATTGATGCTGCTGGCAAGGTGGTTTGGTCCAGGTTATCTGATAACTTCGTGAAAATGGTAAAATTCACAGAGAGAGGTACCTTGCTCACTATTGAAGATAATCTTGGCGATAAATTTGGCAATGGCAATCTGATTTATGAAACTACTTTTGCCGGCGATACATTGGTTGAATTAAAATATGGGGTTGCAGGCTTCGATCGGATGGCGCATCATGATGTGGTGCTTACAAACAGAGGTACTTATGCTTTTATTACCAATGTACATGTTGATGGGCTTATTGTTGATGGCATTACAGAGCTGAATGCCTATGGCAAAAAGGTGTGGGAGTGGGACATTGCCAGTCATGTTTTGCCAGTTAAGCCGGGCGAGGTGTTTAATCAGCCATGGGGAAATTCGATTGAGGGAACTGCTGATGGCCATTACTTAATCAGTTTTAGAGCCTTGAGTCAGGTTTGGAAAATTGATGCTTTTGATGGAAAAGTATTACTGAAATTTGGTGGTGAACATGCCTGGGGATTAGCCGAAAGTGATTTGCCATTGTTTCAGCATCATGCTCAAATAGTTGATAATGGCAATTTGCTTCTGTTTGATAATGGTGGCATTAAAGAACGTGCTTTTAGCAGGGTTATGCAATATGGTTTTTCCAATAATAATGAGTCTGCCAATGTTGTTAACGAAGTGGTTTTGCCACAATCCTTGTTTTCGCCATATATGAGTGCAGTGCAAATTTTTGATCAAGGCTATTTGCTTACTTCATCGATGACGCATCAGGTAGCACATGTTGCTGTAGATGGTAATGTAAATTGGTCGATGCAATTGGGTGACCGTTTATTTCGGGCGCAATTAGTAAATGTGAGTTTTAATTAATGGTTATTATTTTTGTTTCTTTGTGCAAACTAAAAGCATCGAAATGTCACCAGCAGATAAAAAGGGCGAAATAACCATTAACGATATTGCCAAAGAACTGAATATATCACCATCAACCGTTTCACGGGCATTAAATGATAATGCCAAAATTAGTGAAGCCACAAAAAAAAAGGTGAAAGCAGTAGCGCAGGACCTGGGTTATGAGTTAAATCTGGTGGCTTCCAGTTTGTCAAAGAATAAAACCAACGTTATTGGTGTTATTATTCCTCACATAGGTTCACAGTTTTTTGCCAAAGCACTAAGTGGTATTCAGGAAGTAGCGCGTGACAATGGCTATAACGTTATTATTTGCCAAACCAATGAGAGTGTGCAGCAGGAAATAGAGATGACCCGCGTCATGAATTCGGCCCGTGTTGATGGCTTGGTTTGCTGCCTGACAATGGAAACGAGTGATGTGAGTCATTTCAATGTTTTTGTTAAGAAAGGCATTCCGGTGGCCATGTTTGACCGGGTGAATTACCTTATTCCCGGACCCAAAATTGTGGTGGATAACTATGAAGCAGCTTATACGGCAACCGAACACCTTATTAATATTGGGTGTAAAAGGATTGCGCACCTTGGAGGTACAACCTCTTCAAAGGTTTTTGAAGATCGCGCTGAAGGGTTTAAAGATGCCCTTTTGAAAAATAAATTGCCTTTATTGCCACAGTTTATGCTGTCGAGTGATTTAACAGAGCAAGATGCACGCGATGCTGTTAGAATATGGATGAATCTGCCCCAAAAGCCGGATGGGATAGTAGCTGCAAGCGCTTCAACTGGTTTGGTCATTTCATCAGCTTTAAAAAGTCTTGGTGTAAAACTGCCGGAAGAATTATCGGTTATTTCATTGGGTAATGAGCGTTGCAATGAGTTTGTGACTCCATCATTATCGGCCGTTGATATGCCTGGCTACGAAATGGGAAAATCGGCTGCCGTGCAAATTATCAAGTGTATCGCTGACAATAAGGTTGATAACTCAATTACCCTAAAGCCAATACAATTACTGATCCGTAATTCATCGTTTAAACACTCCTAGTTTATGGTTGTTTTAGCTCGTGTTGCAAAATAGATTTCGATTACAAATGCAAGCGCTTGCATTAAATGAAAATATTGTGCATATTTGTTCCGTTGCTTGCAATTGAGGATGATGACTTTTGTTTTGGAAGTAACATTATGCCGGTGGAATTAAACTTATTAAATATGAAACTATCTGTTCTTAATTATTGCTTGTTAACCTTGCTAACCATCATGGTAATGGGGTGTGAGTCAAAGCAAAATACTGATTATATGACTGAATTAAATGACAATTGGTATATCCAGTCAGAAGATAAAGTGGCGGCTGAAGGTGCTGCTATTAGTAAGGCATCATTTGATTGTGCCGATTGGGTTCATGGAAATATCCCGGCTACGGTCATGACTATTCTTCGTGAAAGCGGAGAGTATCCCAACTTATTTATGGGCGATAACATTGATAAGGTTGATGATACTCGCTTTAAACAGGCTTGGTGGTATCGCAAAACGTTTAAAGTTGAAAATTTTGATGCAAAGGCCAATTATCAACTGCGTTTTGAAGGATTGAATTATAAAGCCAATGTATGGATTAATGGCGTACTAATAGGTGAGGCTAATGCCATTGAAGGGCCATTTAGCAGGTGGACTTTTGAAGTGAGTAAGTTCCTGAATGAAGGTGAAAATGCACTTGCTGTGGAAGTTATACCTCCTGTGCGTGGCGATTTAACCATCGGGTTTGTTGATTGGAATCCGGCTGCACCAGATCAGAACATGGGCCTTTGGCGTGGTGTTGAGTTAATTAAAAGTGAGGCTATTTCAGTTCAGTCACCTTATGTGCAAACCAAATTAAATCGGGCAAACTGGCAAGATGCAGAATTGACTGTTACTACAATGTTGACCAATCATACGCAACAAAAGCAAAAAGCTACGCTTATGGTAAGTATTGATGGTATTGGTTCCGTATCGAAAGATGTGGAACTTAATGCCGGCGAATCGCGCGATGTTGCTCTTTCAGCCAACGACTATGCGGTACTTAATTTGAAAGACGCCAAATTGTGGTGGCCAAATAATCTGGGCGAACCACATATGTACGACCTGACAGTGAGTGTTCAGCAAAATGGTATTGAATCGCATCGCGTACAATCGCGCTTTGGTATTCGTGAGGTTGAAGAATACCTTAATGAAGAAGGACACAAAGGCTGGAAAATTAACGGCAAGCCATTAACCATTAAAGGTGCCGGTTGGGTTGATGACATGTTTTTGGCCGATAGTAAAGAAAAGGTAATAGCGCAAGTTGAGTACGTCAAACATATGAATCTTAACTGCATTCGTTTGGAAGGTTTTTGGGGGCGCGACAAAACCATTTATGACGCCGCTGATGAAAATGGTTTGTTAATCATGATTGGCTGGAGTTGTCATTGGGAGTGGGAGGCATATTGTGGTCGCCCTGAAACACACTACATGGCCATTACAGGACAGGATGAAATAGAACGCCATGCCCAATCGTATCGCGATCAGGTTCTTTACCTGCGTAATCATCCAAGCGTTTTCTTGTGGGTATTTGGTAGTGATAAGTTGCCTGTTCCTGATTTGGAAGCCAAGCTAAATGACTATATAACTGGTGTTGATCAGTCTCGCCCCATATTAGCTGCTTGTAAGTATCAGGATTTCGGCACAGACCATTATAACCACAGTGAAGTTAGTGGTTCAACCGGCGTGAAAATGTTAGGACCCTATGGTTATGTGCCACCACGTTACTGGTACATCGATACCATTGCAGGAGGAGCCTATGGATTTAATACTGAGACAGGACCAGGTCCGCAGGTGCCGCCAATGGAAAGCATTAAAAAAATGATTCCTGCCGATAAATTGTGGCCAATTAACGACATGTGGAATTTCCATTGCGGACGTCATGAATTCGGATCCTTAGATAGATACCTGAATTCCTTTAACAAACGCTATGGTGAGGCCGATAACCTGGAAGAGTTTGCTTTTAAATCTCAGATATCAAATTACGAAGCCATTCGTCCTATGTTTGAGTCTTTTAACGCTAATAAATATCAGGCAACAGGTGTTATACAATGGATGCTTAATTCAGCATGGCCCGAAATGTTTTGGCAGTTATACGATTATTATTTAATGCCAAACGGAGCATTTTATGGCACAAAAAAAGCTTGTCAGCCGATTAATGCCACTTACAATTACAAAGACAATAACATCTATTGGGTCAATGATTACAATGACGACCATAATAACCATACCCTTAGTGTAGAGGTGTTTGATATTAATTCCAAATTGCTATTCACCCAAAAGGTGGCACTCGACCTGAAGGCGCACAGTTCAGGTTTAGCTTATAGTTTACCTGAAATAGTGGGATTAAGTACAAGCTATTTTCTAAACCTTGAATTGTTTGACGCTGGTGGAGCTTTGCTTGCTGATAATTTCTATTGGTTATCAACCAAAAACGATGAAATGAAATTTGAAGAAACCACCTGGGTGTATACGCCACAAAAAGACTTTGCTGATTTACAAGGGTTAAATACTCTGAGTCAGGTAGAATTGGATGTTAAGTGGAGCCAATATCAGGATGGAGACTATACTTATTTTAACTGCGAACTAAAGAATGCGACTGATCAAATTGCCTTTTTTATAGAAATGGGTATTTTAAATGGGCAAACAGGTGAGACTATCGTGCCGGTTTTCTGGGACGATAACTATGTTAGCCTCATGCCAGGAAAAGCAAAAAACATAAGTGCAAAAATTAAAACCAAGCTTCTACCCGAAGTGCTGGATTATAAAGTGAAAGGCTGGAATTGCAAATAAACACAGCGAGAAGAAAGAAGCCGCGTTGCGCTTTTTGATTGAAAAGCAAATGATTAAGGCGAACCCGGCTTCTTTTATATGGCCAAATGCAAAAGTTGAGAGATAAACCCAAAGCACTCATCTCTGTAAGTGGGGATGAGTGCACATTTTGCCATATGTGGTGGCATATTACTTAGATTAAAAGAATGGAACAAACTAAAGCTATTATAGGAGTTGATTTGGGTGGTACCAATATGAGGGCAGGTCTGGTTGTTGGAGACGAGATCGTCAATGTTTCATCATGTTTGGTTCCTAAAACAACGAATCCTGAAGAGGTTACCAACGCTCTTATTAACACAATTAAAGAGGTAATTACAAGCAATGTTGAAGGCATTGGTGTGGGGGTGCCCAGTTTGGTTAAAACAAGCAGTGGCGTTGTTTACGATGTGCAAAACATTCCTTCATGGAAGAAGATTCCCTTAAAAGATATTTTGGAAAAGGCATTTGGATTGCCTGTTTACATAAATAATGATGCCAATTGCTTTGCTGTTGGTGAACGTGTTTATGGTGCGGGCAAAGCTTATGACGACTTTGTGGGACTGATAACAGGAACTGGTCTTGGGGGTGGAATCATTAAAAGAGGTCATTTGTTGCCAGATCAAAACTGCGGAGCCGGCGAATTTGGTATGATGCCTTACCTGGAGCATGATTTTGAGTACTATTGCAGCGGGCAGTTTTTTGAGAATATGCATGGTGTAAATGGAGGAGAGCTGGCACAACAGGCGGCTTTAGGCGACCCAAAGGCCTTGGCCGTTTTTAGTGAATATGGTCAGCATTTAGGTAAAGCCATTAAAAGTATTTTGTTTGCTGTTGACCCCAACGCAATTGTATTGGGTGGTTCTGTTGCAAAGTCATATGCCTATTATAAAGAGGCCATGTGGAAGGAAATTAAAAGTTTTCCTTACCAATTTGTTCTCGAAAATTTCGTTATTGTACCTTCTGTCGTTAAGGAAATTGCTATTTTAGGAGCTGCTGCGCTATACATTGATGCGGCTACAGAAGATTTATAACAGTACAAGTAGTATTTAGGTATGATACAAGATATGACCATTCAAAACCAATGTGCCGTGGGTGTTTACCTTGGTGGTAAAAACCTGCGTGTTGGTCGTGTTCGTAATAACACGGTTGAAGCATCATTGGCTTTGGAAATAGACAACCACAACACTGAGGAAGTTATTCTTAAAGAAATAATGGAAGCCATAGATAAGGTTTTTACGGCTGATGTTGGCGGTATTGGGATTGGAGTGCCTAGTCTTGTTGATGTATCAAAGGGCATTGTGTATAATGTTGAGCACATGCCATCGTGGCGCGAAGTGCACCTGGGCGATTTATTATCGCAACGTTATAAAGTGGGCGTCTATGTAAATAACGATGCCAACTGCTTTGCCATTGGCGAAAAATACTTTGGTAAAGCTAAAAAATATGCCAATGTGGTAGGAGTTGTGGCCGGGGTAGGGCTCGGGTGTGGTGTTATCACCAACAATCATTTGTATTCAGGTACCAACTGTGGAGCAGGTGAATTTGGTTGCATTCCTTACCGCGATCATAATTATGAGCACTATTGTACCACACAATATTTTGAGCTAAAATATGGTTTAAAGCCTGATGTTCTTTTCAGAAGAGTAAAAAAACAGGATAAGATTGCATTGGCTGTTTTGGAACAATTTGGTCTTGATTTCGGACAAGCCATGAAAACCATACTGTATGCCTACGATCCAGAGTGTATTATGATTGGTGGCGATGTAAGTCGCTTTTTTCCTTATTTTGAAGAGTACATGTGGAAAGTGGTTCGCAAATTTCAATATGAAAAAACGGTTGAAAAACTAAAGATTGAGGTGAGTGATCAGCCTGATATAGCAGTATTGGGTGCTGCGGCATTGTATTACGATGCCATTTTAAAATAAACGATTTAATACTTAATAAATGTTGATAATGAGCTATGATTTAAGCTCAAATGGGAGGGGTGTGTCTTTTTGTAAGAATAATGTTTAAAAATTTAACACATGAGAAAAACCATTTTTTTATCGCTGATAATTGCGCTTTGTGTGGCTTGTCAGCCATCGCGTCAGGTAAATGGACTAGTGCTGGTAAATCATCTGGGTTATCAGAGTGTATCATATAAGTCGGCTGTTTTACAAACAGATGTTGCGACTGTGCCAACGCATTTTACCTTGCTTAATGAAGCGGGTGATGAAGTTTTTTCGGGGAAATTTACCAGTGGCGGACAGGTTGAAAACTGGCATACTGGTAAGGCCTATCGTGCTGATTTTACTGACTATACCATTGCCGGAAAATACACTTTGCATGCGTTTGTTGATAACAATACGATTGTTTCTGAACCCTTCGAAATTAAAAATGAAACACTGGCAAAACAGGCTTTGCCATTGTTGTTAAACGCCTTTCAGTTGCAGCGTTGCAAGCCGCCATTTAATGATAAGGACAAAGCCATGTCATTTTATGGCGACCGAACTGATGTGGTTGATGTTAGTGGCGGATGGTATGATGCATCAGGGGAGAAGGGCAAATACCTTAGCCACCTGAGTTTTTCCAAC
>Ga0070728_10006002_pt1 | contig 11691 bp, 10 predicted proteins | sample tdDd471_FD_66723 | JGI IMG/M metagenome (GOLD analysis project Ga0070728, IMG submission 66723) | Marine sediment microbial communities from the Atlantic coast under amendment with organic carbon and nitrate - tdDd47.1 | ecosystem: Environmental > Aquatic > Marine > Coastal > Sediment | place...
ACGACTTTTCGTGTAAAATACGTTGTATGACAGCCCAAAGACTAAAAAAGCACCAGCGCCTGTTTCGAAACCTGCCGATTATTGCAGCGGTATTCGATGCCAGTGGGCGTTTTGTTGATGTCAGTGACGAGTGGACGGTAAGACTCGGGTACACGCGCGAGGAAATGGTGGGCAAGCGCCCCGAAGATATAGCCTCGAAAGAATCAGCTGAACAAATTAGCGAACAGCATCTGCCACGTTTTCGCCGGACCGGTAATCTGGATCTGGCAGTTGTCGAATTCCAGCGCAAAGACGGCAGCATGATGGAGTTACTGACGCGGGCGACTCAGCATCAGGACAACGACGACAACATCTACTCAATATTCTTATTTGTGGAAATGTCGAATCGCTCGCGTGCAGAGCGACGTTATCAGGCTTTGTACCAATCGACACCGGCGATGTTGCATACCATCGATGGCCAGGGCCGCATCAAGTACGTCAGTGACCACTGGCTAGAAAAGATGGGCTACGCCCGGGAAGATGTTATCGGGCGTAGCATTATTGATTTCATGTCATCTGCATCGCAGGAGAGCGTTCTTGGCGACGGTCTGCAAAACCTGATCGAAGCCGGCAATACCAAAAACGTGCCGCGGCAAATGCTCACCAGCAGCGGAGACGTGATGGATGTGCTGATGTCGGCATCGACTGAACGGGATCAGCGTGACCGTGTCTTCAGCGTGCTGGTGGCCAGTAAAGACATGACCGAGCGCAACCGCAATGAAGCCAAGTTACGTGAAGCCTACGGTGAGATTGCACGCCTTAAAGACGAACTCGAGAATGAGCGCGATTACCTCCGTGAAGAGGTAAACGTCTCAATGAACTTTGGCCGTATCATCGGTGAAAGTCCGGCCCTGGGCACAATGCTGGCGCGTATTGAAGCGGTCGCCGACACGCCGGCCAACGCACTGATAGTGGGTGAAACCGGCACCGGTAAAGAGTTAGTGGCCCACGCGATTCATGGCCGCAGTCGGCGTGCTGACGCGCCTTTAGTTAAAGTTAATTGCGCCTCTATCCCGGCGGAACTGTTTGAAAGTGAATTCTTTGGTCATGCAAAGGGTGCGTTTACCGGTGCCTATCGTGACCGCGTAGGCCGGTTTCAGTTGGCGGATGGCGGTACGATTTTTCTTGATGAGGTTGGCGAGATTCCCGTCGAACTGCAGGGTAAGTTGCTGCGTGTTTTGCAGGAAAAAGAATTTGAACGTGTTGGTGAGGATGTGACCCGTAGCGTCGATGTGAGGGTTATAGCGGCAACGAATCGGGACCTTGAAAAAGAGGTTGAAGCAGGGCGTTTCAGGGAAGATCTGTATTACCGTTTAAGCGTTTTACCCATCAGCGTGCCTCCATTGCGTAAGCGTGGCGATGATGTGCTGCAAATTGCTGTGCATTTTCTGGATTCGATTTGCCGGGAGTTTGGCCGCGAAGTCCCTCAGCTTACCCAGGCGCAAGCGGAAAGTATGTTGCGTTATGACTGGCCGGGTAATGTGCGGGAACTGAAAAATGTTATTGAACGTGCGCTCATTCTCTCACCGCCGGGCACGTTAAAACTCGATTTGCCACAGGGTGCGGCCGTGCCGGCCTTACACGAGCGCCGGGTTGTGCCGGGTGTAGGTAAGTCGACCAGAAGTTTTGTGACTGATGCAGAAATGAAAGAGCGCCAAAAGGACAACGTCAGAAAAGCGTTGGAGTTTGCGGATTGGCGGGTGTCCGGGAAGGGTGGCGCTGCAGAACTGCTGAACATGCGCCCCACCACGTTGACCGACAGAATGAAGTCCTTGGGTCTGGAGAAGCCGAGAGCGAGTTGATTGAGTGACCGGCTTCCGCCTTCTGACGGTTAGTGAACGGTGCCCCGAAGCTCGAGGCGCTGCATGATATCGGCTTCAATAGCGTTTATCTCGTGAAGCCGTTTGTAAACAGCGTCTTCATCGGCGTACTTGAGAAGCATGTGCACAAATACATGAGCGTGCTTTAGCTCGCTTTTGTAGAGCTGCGAATAAAACTCCTGTATTTCAGTATCGGGGTGCGCATCCGCGATTAACCCCAAACGCTCGGCGCTGCGGCCTTCGATGACAGAGGCAATCAGCATGCGGTCTATAAAGCGTTCTTCACGACCGTGCCGGGCATGCTTTAACAGCTCGGTAGCATAGTGATCCGAGGTGTCTTTCTGTAGCTTGAGACCACGTTTTTGCATGAGCTCATAAACGGCCTCAAAGTGCTCCAGCTCTTCCTTCGCAAGCTCGATGAGCTGCGGGATGATTTCCGTACGGTCCGGATATCGTACGACCAGACTCATGGCCAGAGCGCTGGCTTTGCGCTCGCAATTAGCATGGTCAGCAAGAAACACATCAAAGTTGTCCAGCGCGGTTTTGGTCCACGCTGCGGGGGTTGCTACCAGCAGGTCTATTGATTTTCTTGCCATTTCTAATGCCGCTTTGTCTCAGAGATTGCTGCCGGGTGTATGAGGCGGGAAGATTTTAAACTAATTCAGGCCACGCTCCGGAAAATAATCGCCCTGAAATGGTGCGTTGCTTCAGATGCGTTAGAATATCGGCTAGCGACTATGCACCGTGACGGTGCGGTACTTGAATACCCATTGAAAATAACCCCGGGGGTTTGAATGAAACTTGTTACAGCGATTATTAAGCCGTTTCGCCTGGATGACGTGCGTAATGCATTGTCTGAGATTGGTGTAAGCGGTATGACAGTGACCGAAGTTAAAGGCTTTGGTCGCCAGCGTGGTCATACTGAGTTGTATCGTGGCGCGGAGTATGTGGTCGACTTCCTGCCTAAGTCTAAAATTGAAATTGCCGTGGCCGACGACATGGTCGAGCAGGCACTGGAAGCGATTACCGGTGCGGCAAGAACCGGCAAAGTGGGCGACGGTAAGATCTTTGTGACTCCGATCGAGCAGGTGCTGCGTATTCGCACCGGCGAAGATGGCGACAACGCACTTTGAAGGGTAGCGACATGAAGAATGGATTAATGCGATGGCTTCTGCCGCTGACCATGCTGCTGCCTGCATTGGCTTCAGCCGATGAGATGAATTCCGGCGACACTGCATGGATGCTAACGGCAACTGCGTTGGTGCTATTTATGACGTTGCCTGGGCTGGCCTTGTTTTATGCCGGTTTGGTACGGGCAAAGAACGTTCTTTCCGTATTGATGCAGTGCTTTTCGATTGCGGCCCTGGCCTCAATTGTTTGGGTTGTTGCGGGATACAGTCTGGCTTTAACTGAAGGTTCCACCGGCTGGCTGGGTGGGTTTGATCGGGTCATGTTGAGCGGTCTTACGATCGACTCTATGTCCGGCACAATGCCTGAGTCGGTGTTTGTCATGTTTCAGATGACCTTCGCGATAATTACGCCCGCACTGATTATTGGTGGCTTTGCCGAGCGTATGCGCTTCTCGGCGATGATTGTTTTTAGCATGCTCTGGTTGCTACTGGTGTATGTGCCCGTTTGCTACTGGGTGTGGGGCGGTGGCTGGTTAGCCGAGATGGGCTTCCGTGATTTTGCCGGTGGTGCCGTGGTTCATATCAACGCAGGTGTTGCAGCGCTGGTTACAGCAGTGGTCTTAGGTAATCGCCGTGGCTTCCCTACGACACCGATGCCTCCGCATAACCTGCCGATGACCGTAACAGGTGCAGGCATGCTCTGGGTTGGCTGGTTCGGCTTCAATGCCGGGAGTGCCCTGGCTGCAGACGGTGCTGCAGGCATGGCAATGCTGGTTACTCATTTGGGTGCTGCGGCCGGCTGTGTGGCCTGGATGGCGATGGAGTGGATCCGTTTCGGCAAGCCCAGCGTACTGGGGATTGTGACAGGCATGGTTGCCGGGCTTGGTACGATTACACCAGCATCCGGTTTTGTAGGCCCTGCAGGTGCTTTGGTTATTGGTCTGAGCGCAGGTGTAGTTTGTTTCTGGGCGACTATGTTCCTGAAGCGTAAGCTGACTATTGATGATTCTCTGGATGTGATGCCGGTACATGGTGTTGGCGGCATTCTGGGTTTGGTTATGCTGGCATTCTTGTCGGATTCTCTCGGTGGACTTGGTCTGGATGAAGGTGTGACCGCTTCAGGTCAGCTCATGACACAGTTATGCGGTATCGGCGCTACTATTTTGTGGTGCGGTGTTGTCAGTTATGTGTTGTTGAAACTGATCGACCTGATGATTGGCCTGAGAGTGAATGAAGAAGAAGAGACTGAAGGTCTGGATATCGTGTTGCACGAAGAGCGCGGTTATAACCTGTAGTTGATAGATTCGCAGTCAGTTGACTGCTTGAGTAGAAGGGCAGGCCGAATGGTCTGCCCTTTTTTATTTGGTTTTTTTACCGGCTGCTTTTCTGTTGAGCAGGCGAAGGCCGAGCAAGGCCGTTAGTATCACCGCGTAAACTAGCGCATCTATGGTGTCCAGCTTGACCTGCCAGTAGTAATGCCAGACTGCAAGAATGCTTATGGCGTAGGTTAGCCGGTGTAGTTTCTTCCAGTTTTTGCCCAGCCGACGTTGCCAGTTGCTAGTGGATGTCACAGCCAGGGGTATAAGTAACATTAATGCGATCACGCCGATGGTTATAAACGGTCGCTTTATAATGTCTTCGACTATCGCGTCTGCATTGAGGCTTTGATCCAGGATCAGCCATGTCAGAAAGTGCAGGGCACAGTAGAAAAATGCATACAACCCGAGCATTCTCCTGAACGCCAGTGGCCATGGTTGCTTTATCAGCATGCGCAGTGGCGACATGGTCAGCGTAATGAGTAAAAACCGCAGCGCCCAGATACCGAAGAAATCCTGTATAGCTTCAATCGGATTCGCCCCGAGACCGGGACCGGCAAACTCAAAGACTCTTAAAAGCATCCACGCCAGCGGCAGCAACGCTGCTACAAATAAGGCAGGTTTGAGCACAAATCGTACTTGTTTGGCGGTGGGCTTCATTCGGGGGATTCTCTCAGAACCCCATGGCAAAGTGCCAGTGTGGCGACACTCAGAAGTTTCGCCTTAGATCCAGATCGCTATAGAGTCCGGCTACTTCTTCAGCATAGCCATTGAACATCAGAGTTTCATGCTTAGGGGCAAACAGCCCTTCACCAATTTTTCTTTCACGGGCCTGGCTCCAACGGGGGTGATCGACTTCCGGATTCACGTTGGCATAGAAACCGTACTCATTGGGCGCGGATGCTGACCAGCTGGTATATGGCTGCTGTTCTGTAAAGGAAATCCGCACTATTGATTTAATGCTTTTGAATCCGTACTTCCACGGCACGACCAGGCGCAATGGCGCACCATTTTGATTAGGGAGCTCTTTGCCATAGACACCGACTGCGAGGATCGACAGCGGGTGCATAGCTTCCGCCATGGTAAGACCTTCACGATAGGGCCAGTTCAGAATGGGGCGGTTTACACCGGGCATCTCTTCCGGACGGACTATCGTTTCAAAGCTTACGTATTTGGCACTGGAGGTTGGTTTGAAGCGCTTCAGTATGTCGCCCAATGGAATGCCAACCCATGGCACAACCATTGACCAGGCTTCCACGCAGCGCAGCCGGTAGATGCGCTCTTCGAGTGCATGTGGCGCAAGTATGTCTTCGAGAGTAAAGCTGCCGGTGATTTCGGCTTCGCCGTCAACTACGACATTCCATGGGCGTGGCTTGAAATTGCCGGAGTTAAGAGCAGGATCTTCTTTGCCGGTACCGAACTCATAGTAATTGTTGTACTCGGTAATGTCGGCATAACTGTTAGGGGTTTCATCAGTGCTGTAGGGGCTCTTTATCAGGTTGCCCATATCAAGCGCAGCAGCAGTGTTGGTGTTCGGTGTCTCTGTTTTTGCACAGGCGGTGTTGCCTAAAAGTGCGGCAGCACCCACGTAACCCAGACTGCGCAGCAGGTCGCGGCGCTCCCTGTAAATTTTCTCACTGGTGATTTCAGATGGCCGCGGTTCGTTACTGTTTTTCTTAATTAACACGTGTCACTCCTGCCGGATGCTTTCATGTTCGACCCACTGTAACCGCCAAAAAGTTCCGTGTAAGCAAAAATCAACATATAGTCGTGCTCTGTATAAGTATTCGGGAGCATGTTGTGCGAGTTGTGAAGTATCCGGTTTTTGTCCGGCCGGCGATGGTGCGTTTTGTATGTCTTGCCGTATCTGCTCTGATTCTGGCTGCTTGCGGTTCGCCGGACAGCAGCTCCGATGCCGTTTCAGGCCCCAAGGTGGTTGCTTTAAATGCTGCGGGCACAACTTTCCCCAATACTGCCGGTGAATCTCACTGGTTGCAGTTTGAGGCGCAGGCGAAAGCACTTTCTGACGGACGTATTGAGCCAAAGATGCTGATCTATGGTCAGTTGGGTTCCGAGGAGCAGATCGTTGCCGGGTTACGTCGCGGCCGTGTTCAGTTCGCGAATCTCTCGGCTATGGCTGTTTCAACGATGGTGCCCGAGGCAGCATTGTTATATGCCCCGTTTCTTTTTGACAACGAAGCCGAAGCGGATTTTATTTTTGATACTTATCTGACAGACATCTATCGTGAATTGCTGGCCGAAAAGGGTCTGCACTTGCTCAGCTGGTACGACATTGGTTTTATTCAGTTGTATGGCAAGGAGCCGATGATAGTGCCTGCCGATGCGAAAGGCCGGCGCTTCCGTGTGGGGGCAAGTCTTGCGGCACGAGAGTTCGCAGGCGTGATTGGTGCCGACGTGATTCCACTGGGCTTTGCTGACGTTGTGTCGTCGTTGCAGACAGGCTTGATAGAGGCGGGCGAGAATGCCGTGAGCTTATACGCCCGTACAGGCATCGCTGCTGAAGCTCCTCACCTGACTATGAGTAACCATGCCTATGGTGTGTCGATGATAGTGGTGCAGAAGCGCTGGTGGGATCAGCAAAGCGCGGAAATGCAAAAGGCTCTGGAACAGTCTTTTCCTTCGGCGGTGCAAACCCGTGCAGATGTTCGTGAAGAATCACAAAAGGACCTTCTGGATGCGGCAGCTCTGGGGATCGTTGTTCATGAGTTGAGCAATGAACAGAGGAGCGCCTGGCGGGAAGTAAGCCGGCCGGTGGAGGCGACTCTTGAACGTGATGCCGGCGGTCGCTCAGCAGAAATTATGCAGCTGATCCGCGAGGGGCGGGAGGAACACCGTCGAAGTCAGCAGTGACGGCTAAGTCTTCTGTTTTGTTTGGGTCCGGCAGGGGCTCTGACTCATCATCTTGTTCGGTTGGCCGTTCGTACTTGAACTCATAGCGGTATCTGACATCTGTGCTGCTTACCGGTTTGCCTTCAATAAAGGCTGGCCGGTAACGTCCGTAGCTGAGTCCGCGTTTAACTTTTCTGTTTAGCAGGCCGTCGGGTTCGGCTTTGATAATTTCGATGTCTTTGATGGTGCCGTTTTTCTTCACGGTGAATGCGGTAAGAATATAGCCGTTTTCAAAACTGTCCGGATTGATCGTTAACCGGTTACGCGATGCGTTGCTGTCGGGGTATACGTCAGGCAAATCGAAATAGCCGATCCGCTTTGGCCTGGAGAATGCCTCTGCAATCAGGGTTGCTGCATCCTCCTGAGTCGCGAAGTTTTCCAGGGCTTTTGAATATTGTTTCCTTCCACTATCGGGTGAGCCGAACAAGGTATATGTGTCGCCCAGGTCCAGATGCAACTGAGCCTGCAGCAGGCTGTCGGGCGTTTCCTGAGCTTCGTTGATGGCCAGCGCCCGTTTCAATGCAGTTACCGCACCATTGCGGACGTCTGCAGACGATGGCTCATCAGTTTCGGTGGTGTTGAAAGCTGCTTCGTAGTTGCGGGCATTGAGAAGGGCTTCGCCTCTGGCGCCGGGCTGCGCAAGATATGAACGCGCGATAAAGCGGAGCGCATCAATGAGCTCAGGGTTATTTTTGCCCTCTTCTTTCTCAAGTATTTTGTAGGCTTTGCGGTAGGTGAATAGTTCTGATCGCGCCTGCCCGGTGCTGCCATACCAGTTTGCGAGCCGGAACAGTGCCGGCACCGTGCGCGGGCTTTTCTCGCCGTGCTCGTATTGATACAGGGCCACAATACGTTGCTGCTGAAAGTTAGCTTTTGTCAGTTCACCTTGCTCTGCCCATGCCTCTGTCAGTTCCCCGCGAATCTCTTCTTGCTGAGTGTTGTAGAAGCCGAGATTGGCATGGTTAATGCTTAACGCCCGCGTGAGTGCGCGTTCAGCCAGAATGTATTCTCCGTTGAGGTTGTAGATTTTTCCCAGGCCGGTTAGCGGCTCGATGAGTCGCGCACTCATAATAGTTTCATTGCGCTCGACAATGCGGATCAGTTCGCTGTAGTTTGCCCAGGCATTTTCGTGATCATTGGTGCGGCGCTGAATGTTGGCAAGATTCAGGAGTGGCATATTCAATTCGGATGAATCGGGGCCGTAGATCTCGCGGGTGATTCTGACAACGGCTGCGGCCGGCTCTGTCGCATCGATGAAGCGCTTCTTCTCAAGCAGATAAATGACTTCGCTGTGCTTTTCACCCCTTTCTATAAGCAACGCCTGCTCGGGGTCGTAGCTGGTGATGTCGGTAACCGCTGACGGCATGTTGGTACTGTCCGCCACTGCCGTTCCGGCAAGAAGCAGGCCGCTAAGGAGTAATTTGGTAAAGCCTGATGTCATAAAGTGTTGGCCGGATGTGTCCAGTTTGACGGAGTCCTGATAATACTGTGTCCACCAGGATTAATGCGAGTTCCCGAATTGCCCGACAATCAGTGTCAACCAGACCAGTGCGGCAGCGTTGTAGTTGCTGCGAATGAGAGTACTTCCGGCCTGTTTAAATGCGGGAATTGAACTTCCGGATATAAAGGCGGTCATAACTTATGTCGCAAATGGGCGAGTTTCCCCCCTTAATCGCCCGGTACACGGCAGGACCCTCCCCCCGGGTCCTGCCTTTTTGCGTTTTAGAGCAGTTATTATTCCGTTGAACTGTTCATTGAAAAAGGTGCTCTATGTTTGGCCGCAAAGCCTCGATGGTTGATAAAGATAAGGCGCTCCCGGGGCGCAGTGCTGCATTGCCTTTGACCAACAAACATTACGTCAGTGGTCAGCCTATGCGCGGCCCTTACTCTGAGGGCCTGAAAACAGCGGTTTTTGCACTGGGCTGCTTTTGGGGTGCAGAGCGGTGTTTCTGGCAGTTGCCCGGCGTGCACTCAACCGCAGTGGGTTATGCCGGAGGTTATACGCCGAATCCTGAGTACGACGAGGTTTGTTCAGGTCTAACCGGGCACACTGAAGTTGTTCTTGTTGTTTACGACCCGAAGGTTGTAACACTTGAGGACCTTCTGGTTGTCTTCTGGCAATCGCATGATCCGACGCAAGGCTTGCGTCAGGGCAACGACGTGGGCTCCCAGTACCGTTCTGCAATTTATCTGGACGAGCAGTCCGAACTGGATGCTGCTCGTGAGTCGATGCAGCGCTATCAGGCCGAGTTGTCAGACAATGGTTACGGCGCAATCACAACTGAACTGGCTTTGAGTCCGGACTTTTATTTTGCCGAGGATTACCATCAACAGTATCTGGCGAAAAACCCCGGCGGTTATTGTGGTTTGGGTGGAACCGGTGTGTCTTGCCCGAAATAGAGCGCTTTGTAGCGAGCGCCCCGGTTTAGTTCAGTACTCTGTAACCACGGTAGCGTAAGCATCGTTTTACGACTTGTTCCTGATTTCTGGTTTCACGCGATGCGGAAGCAGCACCGGCAGTAATCGCACCGACTGCAGCGCCTTCGGCTGCATCCCTGCGTTCAAGTACGCCACCAATGGCGCCGCCCACTACTGCGCCGCCAGCTGCGCTCTTAGCAACTCCGGTAGTTACCGGCACCTGGTCCGCATAGGTTTTGCATTCAGCAAGATCCTGTTCGTAGACCGTCATATTGACACCCTTGCTGTCGATAATCGGGTCCGGTTGAGCTGAGCAGCCGCCCAATATGACTGCAGCGATTAACAGAGAGTGGATGAAGACGGTCTGTTTGAATTGGTCCATGACGGTATCTGGTGGCTCTGTGACAGGTGTATCCGATATAACGTCCGGTTAACGGACTCGTTGACAGAGAATTGCTGTCTGACCCCTGCAGTTCTGCCTTACGGTGCTATATTTCAAATAGCTTCTAACCGTTTACGGGTGAAAATAATGTCAGACAAATATTACGAATCAGGAATTAATCGCCGTCATTTACTGATGGGTGCCGGTGCTGCCGGGATGGCAGTTGCGACTGCGCAGGCAGCAACACCTCAACCGTGCTCCAAGGCGGTTGAATGGACACTGGATCTTGATGACCCCCGGGATAACCTGAAAGCATTGTTGAAAATGCAGGCCGATTTATCCGGCGCCGATGTTATGGGCGGATTTCCCGGTCAGGTCTGGGGCTGGGTGCCGGGTGTTGGTCATAAACTGTTGTTCAACACCTACGGTATTGGCTGCAGCCACATTGAAGAAGTGGAGCAGGGCTTTCGGTTCTTTCATCGTGAGTTGTTGTATTACCTTGACCCGGTCAGTGGCGAGGTTTTGCAGACCTGGGACAATCCTTACAACGGCAATACCTACGAGGTTCAGCATATCCTGAATGATCCGGTTAACCGTTTTTATCCGTTCTCAGGCGGCCGCTTTGCACCGCCTTACCCCTACGAAGTGCACGGCAACGATGTGGTTTTCCGGATGAGTATTTTCCGGGCTGAAGAGCACAAGATGCCGCATGATGATTATCCGCTGCATACAGCCAGTGACGTGTATCAGTCTGCGGAGTTGTGGGGGATATCGGGACGCATGGAAGAGATCATGGACCCCGATGTGACTTCTGCCAGTTGCGTGACTTCATGGTCACGTGTGTCGCAATGGTTACCGTTTATGGAAATGGGTGAAGCGCCCGGCATCATGGTTTTTCATAGTACGGCTTATAAACTCATGGGCGGTGCCGCAGAGTTACCTGCGAATATTTTGAAATACACCGAAGCGAATCATCCTGAATACCTGAAGTCGCCGCGCGAGTGGCAGGGCATGCAGGCGAACGAAAGTCAGGTTACCGAAACGAAGAAGGTCATCGATGAGCGTTGGCAGGGTGACAAGCCTGCCGGTTCGGTCTTTAAAGTAGATTCTGACAGCTAAGCGTTTAGCTGAGCAGTGCCGGGCTGGTCCGGCTGATTATTCTTGCTACTGAGTAAACGTCTGGCCTCTTCGGGCCAGGCGTTTCTTTTTGCACGGCTGGTGCGTGCCGATAAGCGCTTTGCGAGTGTCGCTAAGTCGTCGGTAGACAGTCCGGCAATTTGCTCATAGTGAAAGATGCCTTCACCGTTAAGTTTCTTTTCAAGGCTGGGACCAATGCCGGGAAGTTGTTGCAGGTCGTCCGGTGTTTCGAGGTCGGTGTGCGTTTCTTCTAAAGGGTCGGACTGGTGCTGCGCGCCCTGCGCGGTGTGTGGCACGTTGTCAGTCGCGGTATGCGATCGTTGCGCTGACTCTTCCGCTAAAGCGCGTGCCTTTGTCTCTGCAGCCTGTTCGAGCAGTTCGCTGGTCGCTGCGAGCTGCGCAGTGAGTTCGGAGATGCTCAGCTCGGCTTGCTTGCGGTCATTACGCATAGCCATAATTTGGCTCTTCATGCGCTCCAGCAGCTCTCTGAATTGATCGTTTTCTTTCGCCAGCGGGCGTGCCCATTCCTGCAGCGCCTC
>Ga0070728_10006004_pt1 | contig 11686 bp, 10 predicted proteins | sample tdDd471_FD_66723 | JGI IMG/M metagenome (GOLD analysis project Ga0070728, IMG submission 66723) | Marine sediment microbial communities from the Atlantic coast under amendment with organic carbon and nitrate - tdDd47.1 | ecosystem: Environmental > Aquatic > Marine > Coastal > Sediment | place...
ATCCCCGAGGTCTCTTATCGGGGATCCATTTCTCTCGATAGATTCCCGATAAGAGACCTCGGGAATGACGTATTTTGAATGATTACGAAACCTTGCATTTCCAAGTATCACGGGTATATATTCATGTTGATTTTTGCCCAAAGCGAAATAGTTTTGGTAAAGATTGAGTCACTAGTTTTTTTTAGGTTTAACCCTTCCTAAGTTTATATAATGAAATTACTGGTTAATTCCACCCCGCTAATTCCGCCCTTGTCGGGTATTGGTCGTTATACTCAACAATTGTTACTTCACTTATTTGATGAAAAAAATATAGACGATATTAATGGTTTCGTTCCGTATGCTTTCTACAATCGTGAAAAATTATTAGAGATTGTAAAGGATTTGGAGTTTGAGGATAAAAATAGTTCGGGTGGCAAAAATAGAACCACCTCTAATCTTGCCCGGATAAAACAAATTGCCAAAAAAGTTCCAGCGGCCCGATATGTCAAAAATCAGATTCAGCAAGTGATGTTAGGACGAAAATTTAAACAATTCTCGGATCATATTTATTGGGAATCAAATTATGTATTGGCACCATTTGATGGTTTAAAGGTAGCCACCGTTTATGATTTATCCCATATGCGTTATCCGGATTTTCACCCGAAGGACCGCTTGCAATGGTTGGATAAGCATTTGCCGGAAACCATTTATTCAGCAGATGCCTTAGTGGCTATTTCTGAATTTAGTAAACAAGAAATTGTGTCTGTTTTTGATATTGAACCGAATAAAATATCGATTGTTCCCCCGGCTGTTTCCCCCATATTTCGACAAACCTATAGTCGAGAACAATTGTTTCGCTTAAAACATGAGTATCAGTTACCTGAACGTTTTGTGTTATCTGTCGGTACTATAGAGCCTCGTAAAAATATTAAAGGATTAATTCAAGCCTTTTCTAAACTTCCCCAATCATTGCGAAAAGACTGTCCATTGGTTTTAGCGGGTGGTAAGGGATGGCATATGGAAGAAATCGAGCAAATTATTGCGCCACTTTTAAAAAATGGTGAGGTAATTTTACTTGGTTATGTGGCGCAACAAGATATTCCACTATTGTACGTCGCAGCCAGTGTGTTTGCCTATGTTTCGCACTACGAAGGCTATGGAATGCCGATAGCCGAAGCGATGTGTAGTGGTACTGCTGTGTTAACGGCAAACGTCGCCTCCATGCCTGAAGTTGCGGCGGGTTGTTGTGAATTAGCTGACCCACAAAATATTGTTCAAATCAGTGAAAAATTACAAGAGTTGATGGAAGATGGAGCCAAGCGAGAAAGTTTACAGGAAAAAGCTCGACTAAAAAGCAATGATTATCGTTGGGAGAACTCCTCGGCTCAGTTGGTTAATGTTTTTCAGAATATTGAATGCTCCGTATAGGACTTTATAGTTGTATGTAGGCATGACTATTTCTATAATGAGCACTCCCATAAAATATGATACGGATTAATATGCCCGATTTTTCTTATAATGATTTTCCCGATAAACTGAATTTAGGTTGCGGTCATGATAAGAGTGAAAACTATTTAAATGTTGATTTAAATGCCTCTCATGAGCCGGATCTTTTATGTGACGTGACGGATTTAGGCGTATTGCCAGATAGTCATTATTCTTATATTTTGGCCAATGATATCTTAGAGCATATTCCTCGAAATAAATGTTTGTATACACTCAAAGAGTGGAATCGAGTCTTGCAGCCTGGTGGCATACTGGAGGTTCAAGTCCCTAATATTGTAGGATTGCTTAAGCTTTTTACTGATCCTCTGCGACAAAATATAACCGCTCAGGAAGAGTTAAGTCGTTGTTTATACGGTTCGCAAAATTATAATGGGGACTATCATTATAATGGTTTTACCGATATTACGATTGAGCATAATTTGCAACAAAGTGGTTTTAAAATTAAGCAAAAAGATATTCGAGACGAATGGTTATTTGTGATTCAGGCTGAAAAAATCAGTCATATGAAAAGAGATCCCCTAATCTTTATTGATGACCCGGCTGAATTTGTAGAGCAGGCCTATCAATACTTATTAGGGCGAGAGGCTGATGAGGGCGGTAAAAATTTCTACCTGGAACAGTTGGCCCGAGGTGGTTTAAAAGAAGAAATTATATCTTCCTTAATGGCCAGTGATGAATATCGTCAGCATAATAAAGTATAAATAGCCTTATATGCTGAGTAAGAATATTCAATACATGCCGCGTCTGGATCATCTGCGCTTCTTGGCAGCTGGTTTGGTGTTTAGCTTCCATCTTTTTCACTATTATTTCGGACAATGGAAACCCCATCCCCATATACCCTATTATGGTTTAATTACCGAAGGACATACGGGCATTGCTTTATTTTTTGTGCTATCTGGTTTTATTTTTATGACCATCGCCCTGCAAAAAGGGGAATTAAATTATGCACAATTTATCCGTAACCGGTTTTTACGGATTTTTCCCTTATTTTTACTGGTCTTTTTTATTGCCATCTCAATAGGGCGAGATAGTTTTCAAGCCAGTGATATTTTTTATGTGTTTTTTTCAAATTTAGGGGATGCTCCTACTTCCGATGCTTTTATTACCGGGGCCGCTTGGACTATTTCGGTGGAATTTTCCTTTTATCTATTATTTCCCTTCTTGGCACAATTTACCCGTGATCAAGGGCCGACTTTTTTGCTTCGTTTGATATTAATTTTGTTGGTGGTTAAAATAGCGGCCTATCATGTTGCTGCTAATCCTACCCATATGTTTTATTCGACCCTAGTCGGGCGCTTTGATCAATTTCTTTGGGGAATGTTAGCGGCATGGATTTATCACTTTTACGGAAATAATTTAAAACAATTTGCTAACCTACTATTACTGATCGGGCTTTGCTTGGTTGTGTTTGCAATTGCCTATCAAGCTAAACATGCCAGCTTTTTTCTACCCAAAGAAAGTAAACCGCAATTTTGGATTTTTTGGTCCAGCGGCGAAGCCCTGCTATGGGGGTTGGTCATTACTGCTTATATGAGCAGTCCTTTCAAAATTCCAAACTTTATGGATAAGTTTATGGCTTGGGGAGGTGAGCTGAGTTACTCCTTTTATCTATGGCATGGCTTGATTATTTTTTTAATGTATCAATATATTGGGGTGATAACCCCATTTAGTTCTCTGGCGGCTAATTTATTAGTCAATTTTGTCATCGTATTACCGATTATTATGGGCTTTGCCTGGTTATCCTATAAAACTATTGAGTTACCCTTTTTAGGTCTGCGAAAACGTTATTTTTAAACCCTAGTAATGGAACGAACACTAAGCCATGCAATCCATCAAGACGATAAACATCAGCATCTTTGGTATAGCTGTGTTATTTTATTGATCTTGATACCAATTTTGGGTTGGCATTATAGCCTGATAGGCACTATAATTCTCGGCTTGGCAAAAGAGATCTGGGATCATTTCTGCGGCAGTGGATTTTGTTGGTATGACATGCTAGCAAATGTTTTGGGGATACTATTAGGACTGATGCTGTTTTCTTTTTGGAGTTATTTTTTCTAAAGAACATATAATTACAAAATGTTCTAAACGGCATTAAGCAAAATTGAATATATCGCTGCTACTAAATTTTACTAAACAGGATTTAATTGACCGTTATTCCGGCTCGATTCTAGGTGGTGCCTGGTCTTTTATTCTTCCCCTAGTTAATATTCTGATTTTTGTTCTGGTTTTTTCCAAAATTATGGGAGCCAAGCTGGCCGTATTCGGTGCCGAATTCACGCCCTATGGCTATAGCATATACCTAGTTGCTGGGATTTTAGCCTGGACTGCTTTTTCCAATAGTGTCGTGCGTACCACCAATATCTTTAAAGAAAAAGCCAGTTTAATCGCCAAAGTAAATATTTCCCTAAGCTTATTACCCCTGTATATCCTTTTAACGGAAACGGTAATTTTTGTTATTTCAATGAGTTTTTTTGGATTGTTTTTATTGCTGATTGATTTTCCGCTCAGTTGGCATTGGTTATTTATACCCGTTTTATATGCTTTACAGCAATTATTAGCTTATTCATTAGGGTTTGTTTTTGCCACCCTAAGTGTTTTTATTCGAGACATTCGAGAATTAGTTAATGTCATGATACAACTCTGGTTTTGGTGTACACCAATTGTTTATGTGATTCATATTCTTCCGGAATTTGCCCAGCAATTATTTCACTTTAATCCTATGTATATCATTATTAGTGCTTATCGTGAAGTCATTATATTTCATCGTTTACCGGAATTAGGTAGCTTAGCCATTTTATTAAGCTTATCTATCGGTCTTTTATTGGTAGCCTTATATAGCTTTCGAAAATTAGAACGAGATGTGAGGGACTTTATTTAAAATGATTAAAGTCTCAAACCTGCATAAACAATTTAAACTTTATGACAAACCTTCAGATCGACTTAAAGAAATTATATTACGGCGTTTTTCTGATCGGACTTTTCATCATATCTACGAGGCCTTAAAAGACATTTCTTTTGAAGTTAACAAAGGCGAAACGCTGGGTATTTTGGGCAAAAACGGCGCTGGTAAATCCACCTTATTAAAAATAATTACCGGTGTGTTACTCCCGGATGGCGGTAATTTTAAAGTCGAAGGTAAAATTACCGGCTTGTTAGAGTTGGGAACTGGTTTTGATGCAGATCTTAACGGTTTACAAAATATTACCGCCAATGGTTTGTTGATCGGTATGAGCAGAGCTGAAATTGAAGCACAAAAACAAGCCATCATCGATTTTTCTGAATTAGGCAAGTTTATTCATGAGCCGGTGCGTACTTATTCTTCCGGTATGGTGATGCGGCTGGCTTTCTCCATCGCCATACATGCCAATCCCAGTTGTTTTGTGGTTGATGAAGCCTTATCCGTAGGAGACGCCCATTTCCAACAAAAATGTATGCAGCGAATTAAACAGTTTCGTCAGCAAGGGGGCTCAATACTGTTTGTCTCGCATGACTTAAATGCGGTAAAAATGTTATGTGATCGGGCCATCGTCTTGGACGACGGCATAGTAGTTGCCGACGGCACACCGGAACAAGCGGTTAATCATTATAATCGGATTATTGCCGATTTAGATGAAAAAAGTCAGCGCATGGATACGGGGTACGGAACCAATGAAGCGGAAATCATTGATGTCCGACTAAGTGGACAAGAAACCCAAACCAATGTTGTTTCTTGTGGCGAACTGACACATATTGAAATCAAGTTTAAAATTAACACATCTATTGATGATTTGACTGTGGGAATGATGATTAGGGATCGCTTCGGGCAGGATATTTTTGGCGTGAACAGCTATCACCTGGGAATGGAATTTACCCCCTTAACGGATAATCAATATAAAGCAGTGTTCACCTTTCCTATGGAAATTGCACCGGGTAAATATACTCTGACCGTAGCATTACATAGCAAAGAAAATCACATCGAATTATGTTACCATTGGCGGGATAATATCGAGACCTTTGAGGTGGCTGGCATAAAAGGTGATGCTTTTGCTGGAGTGTGTCGACTGCCCACTCAGGTTTCTCTTGAGCCTATAGCGAAATAATCAACAGCTCCTACAGAAAAGATAAAATAGAGAAAAACATTGGACATTGATGATCTCATTAAACAAGTTAAGCAAAAAGCGGAACAGCTGGAAAAAGAGCAGCCACAAGAATTTCAATCCGTTGTGCTTAATACACTAACCGTACCCAAAGAAGACGAATCTACTGAGTTCAAGTCATTTCATCGTGATGATTTTCTGGTCTATGATAGCCATAAATTTTTAACCATGGCTTACGAGGTCATTTTAAAGCGTAAGCCCGATCAAGTAGGTCTGGAAAATTCTTTACTCTACTTAAATAAAGGCGGTAGTAAACAGGCTGTGCTAGCGGATATGATGTTATCTGAAGAAGGGATTAAATACGAAGTCCCTATAGCTGGTATGCAATGGCCGTTATTTCGTAATAAGCTGATTAAAAAATTGGGTTATTTAGGGCGTATGCTAAAACCCTTATTAGTATTGCCCGATCATATCTTTAAATTGCGCATGACGCCCACCCTAAGGAAATTATTAGAGGTTGAAAAACACAATCTTCGTGACCAACGGTTTGTCAGTAAAGAGTTGTATACCATCCGCCAAGAAAACCAACGTCATTATGATGTCCTTAAACATCAATATGACACTTCACTGAAACATAATGAACAAATCCTGCAACAGCTGATTCAACAAAACCAATATTTGGAAAATAGCTTGGCTGAAGTAAGAATGCAGTTTAACTACCAGCAACGCAATCAGGATGCATTTCTACAAGCATTGATTAATCATGGCGCAGAGGATGAAGCAAATTCGACTGATGTCAAACCGCTATTGGAAGAGCATGAAGACGATAAATTAGATGCTTATTATGTCGCTTTTGAAGATGCGTGTCGGGGTACTCGGAAAGAGATTCGTAAAAATTTATCTGAATACTTACCCTATATTCGACGAACCATAGAAATGCTGGAGCTTCCCGAATCTGAAACACCTATTATTACCGACTTGGGGTGTGGGCGTGGCGAATGGTTAGAGCTAATCAATGAACAGGGCTGGCTAGGCAAAGGCTTAGACTTGAACAAAGTGATGGTACAGGATTGCCAGGCTAAGGATTTGGAGGTGAGTGAGGGTGATGTCATTGCTTACTTGTCCAAGCAGGAGAAAAATTCATTAACTGCGGTGACCGCATTTCATATAATTGAGCATCTGCCTTTTTCAAGCTTATTGGCATTATATGAAGAGGCAATACGAGTATTAAAACCTGGTGGTATGATTATTTTTGAAACCCCGAACCCAGAAAATGTATTAGTTGGCAGTCATACCTTTTATCATGATCCGACCCACCGTAATCCCATTACACCGACAAGTGCCCAATTTTTAGCACGTTATACGGGGTTTGCAAAGATTGATATTTTGCGTTTACACCCCTATCCTGCGGAAGCCAAAGTGCCGGGTGACGAACCTGTGGTTGAACGGCTCAATGGTCATCTCTGTGGTCCCCAAGATTATGCCCTGATTGCTTTTAAGCCGGTATGAAAGTTTTAGTCACTGCCAATACGGTGCCCTATATGAGAGGGGGGGCAGAATACCATATTCAGGGATTGATTCAACAATTAAAAAATCGTGGTCATGAAGTCGAAACCATTCGCTTTCCTTTTTGGTTTTCACCGGACCAGGATATTCTCAATCTGATGGCACATTGTCGTGGTTTGAATTTTGGTCAACCCAATGGCATTCGCATCGACAAACTCATTAGCTTGCAATTTCCTGCTTATGGGGTTCAACATCATGATCACCGTGTTTGGGTAATGCATCAGCATCGCAGTGTGTATGAATTATATAAGCCCGAGCTGGCGACCCAAAAACAAAAAGAATTTCGGCAAAAAGTGATTGATTTTGATAATCAGGTGTTAGGGAATATTCCCAAACGCTTTGCCAATTCAAAGCGAGTCGCCCAGCGATTACAACAATTTAATCATCTGAGTTCTACCCCGTTATACCATCCGCCTTTTGGATTTGAACGTTTTTACAATGAGGATGATCAAGCCTATATTTTTTATCCCAGTCGATTGGAGTCTTTAAAACGTCAGGATTTGCTGATTAAAGCTGCCCGCTACATAACCTCTCCGGTAAAAATTTTATTGGCCGGTGACGGGGGGCAAAAACAAACCTTTATGGAATTGGTTAATCAATATCAACTGCATGATAAGGTAAGATTTCTAGGGCGAATTACTGAAAGTGAGAAACTGGCCTTTTATGCCAATGCTCTAGCCGTGTTTTTTGCTCCTTTTGATGAAGATTATGGTTATATTACTCTAGAGGCCATGTTATCAGCCAAGCCCGTAATTACTTGTACAGACTCGGGCGGTCCTCTCGAATTTGTGAACCATAATGAAAGTGGCTATGTATTGGAACCTGAACCGGAAATTATTGCGGCGGCGATTGATGAACTCTATTATAATCGCACTCGAGCCCAAGAAATGGGGCAATATGGGTTGGAGAGCTATCAGAAAAAAAATATCTCTTGGGAAAATGTTGTCAATCAATTGTTAGAATAATTAGGAGACAGGAGACAGGAGACAGGAGACAGGAGACAGGAGACAGGAGACAGGAGACAGGAGACAGGAGACAGGAGCTAGCATTGATGAACATAATAAAATCTTGTAGTGAATACTAAATATTGAATACTGAGCTTACAAATACGAAATAACCTCTGAGGAGTTTAAATGAGGGAGCCTGCAAGAACTTTTATGGACCTAATTGTTTGGCAAAAATCGCATCAGTTTGTGTTAAAAATTTACAAAGTTACAGAAAACTTTCCTAAACATGAGCTATATGGTCTGGTTTCTCAATTGATAAGAGCAAGCGTTTCTATTCCGGCTAATATTGCCGAAGGTTTTCGTAAGAGAACTGCCGCAGATAAGGCTAGATTCTTGAATATTGCACAAGGCTCATTAGAAGAGGTCCGTTATTACCTAATCTTGGCCGAGGACCTGGAATATATGGAATCGTCAAAAATGTACAAGTTGCTATCTGAGGTTAGCAAACTTTTAGAAGCTTACAGAAACTCTATTCTGAATACTGAATACTGAATACTGAATACTGAATACTGAATACTGAATACTGAATACTGAATACTGAATACTGAATACTGAATACTAATAACTAACCACTAGCCACTAATCACTTAATCACTGATCCCATGAATATAGCCATTATTGCCCCCAGTCCCGTTCCTTTTACCATCGGTGGAGCCGAAAAGTTTTGGTGGGGGCTACATCAAGCAATTAATCAATATAGTACTCACCAGGCAGAGTTAATTAAGCTTCCGTCGCCGGAAAATAATTTTTTAGATTTAATAGATAGTTATCAACGTTTTTGTTATCTGGATTTATCTCACTTTGATATGGTGATTTCATCCAAATATCCGGCCTGGATGGTTGAGCATCCGAACCATCATTGTTATATGGTACATCGTTTAAGAGGGCTCTATGACACCTACCATTTTACCGGACAGCCTTTGGCATTTGAAAATCCACATCCCGAGCTTACAATGCTGTTAAAAATAATTGAATCTAGTTGCTATGAACGGGCTGAATTAGCACTATTTTGGCCGGAATGGGAACGAGTCAGAACCTTATTAAAAAATGGGCAAATTGCTGAGGATGTATTTAACTTCCCAGGCCCCCTGGCTCGTCGAATTATTCATTTTCTTGACAATATAGCCCTGAGCCCCAATGCAATCCAACAATTTAGTGCTATTTCACATAACCTGATCGGGCGCGAAGATTATTTTCCGGATGGTGCTCGAGTCAAAGTAATTCATCCTCCTTCGGATGTTGAAGATTTTAAACCGGGTAGAAAATCAGAGCGTCCCTATATTTTTACAATGAGTCGGCTGGACCAACCCAAACGAATCGGATTACTCATTAAAGCCTTTCGGCAAACTTCTGACCCAATTGATTTTCGTATTGCAGGAACCGGACCAGAAGAGCAATGTTTAAAAGAATTGGCGGGTGATGATAAGAGAATTATTTTTTTAGGCAGGATTACCGATAAGCAAGCTATTGAAGAGTACTCTTCGGCCTTATTTGTCCCTTTTATTCCCTATGATGAAGACTATGGGTTGATTACTATTGAGGCGATGAAATCTCAGAAAGCTGTACTGACTACAACAGATGCTGGGGGAGTGAATGAGTTTGTTGAAAATGGTGTAAGTGGTTATAGCGTAGAGCCTGATGCAGAGTCTTTGGCCACTGCTATGAGGCAGTTATTTGCGGACTCGGAAAATTGTCAACAAATGGGACGAAATGCACTAAAGAAAGTAGACCATGTTAATTGGCAAACGGTTGTAGAGCAATTACTTCAAGAAAATAAAATTAATCCATCTACGGGCTTTATCCGAGAGAATTATCCGGTGATTGGGGGGGATCATCGAGGGAAACGAAAAAAAATTGTTGTAGTCTTAACATTTTCAGTTTTTCCTCCGCGTGGTGGTGGGCAGAGCCGAGCCTATAATATTTACCGTGAAGTCGCTCGAGAGCATGATGTTACTTTGGTGCTGTTATTGGATCAGGAAAAACACAAAAAAAAGCAGCAGCAAAATATTCAATCCCAAGAGATTTTAATTGCTCCGAATATGCGAGAGATTCGCGTGAGCAAATCCAAAGAGCAATTAATTTACGAGCATGAACTCTTCAAGCTTTTAGGAACACCGGTAGAAGATATTGCTTGTATTGAAGGATATAAATTAACTCCCCATTTTAATACGGTGTTGGCGGCTGCCTGTCAGTCTGCAGACCTTGTGGTTGCCTGTCACCCCTACTTATTTTATGCCATCCAAGAGGTTTGGGACGGAACAGTCTGGTATGAGGCCCAAGATGTTGAAGTCGATATTAAACGAGCAATAATCGGACATCAGGAAGCTGCAGATTCTTGGTTGGAAAAAACCCGCCTCATTGAAGAGCGGTGCAGTGTGTTTGCCGAAAAAATATTTACTTGCAGTGAAAAAGATGCCACACGCATAGCTCAATTATACCAACAACCCGAGGGTAAGCTATTTGTTGTGCCCAATGGGGTTGATATGCGCATTCAAGAAGAATTGACTGCGAAGCAGTTAAAAGCCTACCGGCAAATAAAATCGCTAACGAGTACGCAAAATCGGTTTGTGGTGCTATTTATGGGCAGCTGGCACGGCCCAAATATTGAGGCTGTTGAAGAATTAAAACAAATAGCCACAGAATGCCCTAAAGCTGATTTTCTTTTATTAGGCAGCGTTTGTGAGCATCCCAAATGCTGTAATTTCCCTGCCAATATAAAAAGCCTGGGTATGGTATCTGAAATAGAGAAAAATCTCTACTTACACTTTGCCGATTTAGCGGTTAACCCCGTGCTATCCGGTTCAGGTACCAATTTAAAAATGTTGGACTATACGGCCAACTCCTTACCCGTGCTAACTACACCATTCGGTTTGAGAGGCTTAAGCTTTATCCCTAAAGAAGAAGTTTTAAGTGCAGAAATAAATGATTTTGCCAATGTTATCAATTATTATGCAGGTAAATTAAATAAACCAGAAAAAGTGAAGCTACTTAAGGATTTAGCACAGGCTGCATTAAAACGGACTGAAAAAGAATATTCCTGGCAAGTTATAGCTGAAGAAATATTAAAAAGGTTGAAAGAATGAATATACCGAGATCGTTAATAGTGACAGCACTGTGATGAGCGTAAAAATCAAGAAGAGCTTAAAAGATTTAAAACAATAAAAAAAAGACTTGACAAGAAAATCGGTCTGAATACCGTTTTTGACGCTTTTTTGAACAAATTAATGAATTTTTTGAAAAAAGAGCTGTCATAAAAACTAAGCATTTAGACTATACTGTAGTTCAAAAAAATTGGCTAAATTTTTTTGAACTACATAACACATTTAATGTCAAAGTGGTGTACAATAAGAAAATGTTGTTTTTTGGCAACTAATGGAAAAAAAACAACATGAAGCAATGGTTTATTGTAGTTTTTAAGTCTCTTCGTCTAAAATTTTTGCATTTTTACAAAAACTTAAACCAAGAAATTTTCAAAAAAACAACAAAAACTGTTTGACAATAAAGGGATTTGCGTATAAATTTACGTGTATTGTTTATGTTGCTGTCCGT
>Ga0070728_10006005_pt1 | contig 11685 bp, 13 predicted proteins | sample tdDd471_FD_66723 | JGI IMG/M metagenome (GOLD analysis project Ga0070728, IMG submission 66723) | Marine sediment microbial communities from the Atlantic coast under amendment with organic carbon and nitrate - tdDd47.1 | ecosystem: Environmental > Aquatic > Marine > Coastal > Sediment | place...
GGCGAATACACGTTTCCCGTTTCTGTCTTCCGACACGCCCAAACAACTTACCCGATTTACCGGTATTATGCAACTTCTTTTCCCGTGGCCATTATCCTTTTTAAAGCGCCCTAAAAGCAGTGGCGACACTTTGGAGACATACCGGCAGCAAAGGCGTAAACCGTAACGATTTCCGTTAATTCACCGGCTAAAATATCTGCAATAACTTTGTTTGCGGAAGTGAGGGAATTTGGGCTTGCAGCCTTCCGAACGATGGACTACTATATCTGCATCCTTTTTGACACCGCCATGCTACTGCAGTCAAAGGAGTTCACCATGGCAGCCGGGTACGTTCATCTTCATATACATTCATCATTCAGCATGCTTGACGGCATGATGCCCGTAGGCTCCATTGTCAAGGCCGCCAAATCCTTTGACATGCCTGCGGTGGCCTTAACCGACCATGGCAACATGTACGGTATTGTGGATTTTTACAAAGCGGCAAAAGCCAATGATATCAAGCCGATACTTGGGGTTGAGGCCTATGTGGCCCAGGATGGCCGTCACGACCGCAAAAGCCGCACCCACCACCGGCATCTGGTGCTGTTGGCCAAAAACAAGACCGGGTACCAGAACCTGGTGGAGCTTATCTCCGTGGCCAACATGGAGGGCTTCTACTACAAAGCCTGCATTGACCACGAAGTGCTGCAAAAGCACCACGAAGGCCTGATATGCATGTCCGCCTGTCTTTCCGGAGAGATTCCCCGGTATATTCTGGAAAACCGGATGACCGAGGCCCGGCAGACAACCCAATGGTACAAAGACCTGTTTGGCGACGATTTCTATCTGGAAATCCAGCGCAACGGTTTAAAAGATCAGGAGATCGTCAACAAGGGCATTCTGGAGCTGGCCCGGGAATTTGACATCAAGCTGGTGGCCACCACCGACAGCCATTACCTTAAGCGCAGCGACGCCGAGGTGCAGGAAATCGCCATCGCCATCGGCTCCCGCAAGACCATTGAAGACGAAAACCGCTTCAAGATCGAAACCACGGACATCTACTTCAAATCCCCCGACGAGATGGCAAAGGAGTTCGAGGATATCCCCGAGGCGATTTCCAATACCCTTGAAATCGCGGATAAAATCGAAGAATACGACATTACCCGTAAAAAACATATTCTTCCCCGTTTCCCCACGCCCAACGACGAAAGCGAAGACGATTACCTGCGGCGGCTTTCCTATGAAGGACTTGACGAACGCCTGAAACAGCATCCCACGGGGATTCCCTACGAAGAATATGAAAAACGCCTGGAATACGAGCTGGGGACTATTATCTCCATGGGGTTCCCGGGCTACTTCCTGATCGTTGCGGACTTTATTGTCTGGTCAAAAAGCAAGGGCATTATGGTTGGCCCGGGGCGTGGCTCCGGTGCGGGTTCGCTGGTGGCTTACTGCCTGAAGATCACCGAGCTTGACCCCCTGCGCTACAGCCTGCTGTTTGAGCGTTTCCTTAACCCGGAGCGCGTCAGCATGCCTGACTTTGACGTTGACTTTTGCAAAAACCGCCGGGACGAGGTTATCGCCTATGTCACCGAGGCCTACGGAAAGCACAACGTGGGGCAGATCGCCACCTTCCAGACCATCAAGGCCAAGGCGGCGGTGCGGGATGTCAGCCGGGTGCTGGCCCATCCTCCGGCCTTTGCCAACGATATCGCCAAGCTGATCCCGGACCGCATCGATATTTCCAAAGCGGAAAAAAAGGCCGGGGTTTCCCAGATACAAAAGGTGTTGCAGATCGAGCCCAAGCTCAAGGCCATGTACGACACCAACCCGGATGTCAAGCGGGTCATCGACCTTGCGGACAAACTTTCCGGCACCATCCGGCAGACCGGCAAGCATCCCGGCGGCACCATTATTGCGCCGGAACCCCTGTACAAGCTGGCTCCGGTGACCATGGACACCGAAAAGGACATGCTGGTTGTCCAGTACGGCAAGGATGTCATCGATGACGTCGGTCTGGTGAAGTTCGACTTTCTGGGCCTTAAAACCCTGACGGTGATCCAGACCGCCCTGGAGTTTATCAACGAACGCCGGGCAAAAGAAGGGCTGGAGGCAGTCACCACGGAATTTATCAACACCTTTGATGACGAAGAGGTGTTTGGCCTGTACAGCCGGGGCGAAACCGACAACGTGTTTCAGTCGGAATCCGAAGGCTTCAAGCGCATGCTGCGGGATCTGAAACCCGACAGCCTCGAAGATATGATCGCGGCGGTGTCTCTGTACCGTCCCGGCCCCATGGACTTTATTCCCACGGTGGTGCGTCGTAAACACGGTCTGGAAGAGATCGAATACGACATGCCGGAACTGGAGCCCATTCTCAAGGAAACCTACGGCGTTATCGTGTACCAGGAGCAGGTCATGCGCATCGCCTCGGCGGTGGCGGGCTACAGTCTTGGCGGCGCAGATATTCTTCGCCGGGCCATGGGTAAAAAGAAGATGGAGGAAATGGATCGCCAGCGGGTGATCTTCCGGGAAGGCGCGGTGGAAAACGGCCATGAGGCCAAAGACGCCGACGCCCTGTTCGACAAGGTGCAGAAGTTCGCGGGCTACGGGTTTAACAAATCCCACGCCGCGGTGTACGCCTCGGTATCCTACCAGACCGCCTGGCTGAAGGTGCATTACCCCGTGGAATTCATGGCCTCGGTCATGACCATTGACAGCGAAAACATCGACAAGCTGCTGCACGACGTGCAGGCGGCAACGGACATGGGCCTTGCCATCCTGCCGCCGGACATCAACCATTCCTTTGTGGGATTCACCGTGGACGACGGCGCCATCCGCTTTGGCATGGGCGCGGTGCGGGGCGTTGGCCGGGGAGCCATTGAGGCCATTATCGAAGCCCGTGAACAACACGGCGCCTTTACCGACCTGTTTGATTTCTGCCGCAAGGTAAACACCACCAAAATCAACAAAGGCGTGCTGGAAGCCCTGATCAAGGCCGGTGCCTTTGACGTTGATCCCCATCCCCGGGGGTCCATGGTGGCGGCCATGGAAGCCGCGTTGCAGGAAGGCAGCACCAGCTCCAAACAAAGCGGCGTCATGAGCCTCTTCGACGTCGCGGCGGACAATGGCCACGATATCACCCCGGACCCGGTGTACCCCGATGTCTCCTGGACGGAAAAGCAGCGCCTTGCCATGGAACGGGAAGCGTTGGGTTTTTATCTTTCAGGGCATCCCATGGACGCCTATAAAGATTTGCTGCCCCGGGTGGTGAGCCACACCATGAAGCAGATCAACGACATCAAGGAAGGCGGGCTTTCGGTGGTGGTGGCCGGCGTGCTGGAAGGCGTGTCCGATCGCCCCCTTAAAAGCGGCAAGGGCCGCTATGCCCGGGGCAGTGTGGATACCCCCAACGGCCGGGTCAACTTTGTGATGTTCAGCAAGGTCTACGAACAGTACCACGAATATCTCACCGCCGAAGCCGAGCCCCTGGTGGTCAGCGGCACTTTGGATGTGTCGGAACGCAGCAGCATGGAAGAAGGCGAAAGCGGCGAAGGCATGAACGAATCCGCACTGGAGCGCACCATCCGGGTGGACTCCATCGAGCCGCTCAGCGCGGTGCGGGAATCCACCAGCCGCCGTCTGGTATTGAGCATTGCCGGAACCGTCATCACCAAAGATATCGGTCGTATTCAGGATACCCTGCGGGCCCACGGCGGTAACTGCGATGTGTTTATGCGCCTCAACGACCTGCACCCCGAAGCCGATGTCATTGTAAAGCTGCCCGCCTATTACCGGGTCAGCGCCGAAGTGGATATGATGGAACAACTGCGGCAGGTTGTGGGCCGCGACAACGTATGGACGGAGTGAATTACCCGCCATGGGCATGAGAACCCTGCGCATGTCGATCTGGCTTGGGGGGCTGGTAGCCATCATGGTGCTGATGTCCCAGCCGGGCCTGCAACCCCATGTGGCGCGGTTTTTCCGGGCTCCCTGGGATCTTTCCCGGGCGGTCTACAGCGGCATCACCATGCTGTCGGTGGAGCGGGAAATTCAGGACTATTACGAATTCCACAACAGCTATCCCCCGGAACCCTGGGTGGAATGCCTGCTGCGGGGGCAAAAGCCGTCGTTGCAGCCGGACCCACGGCGTGAGCAGGTGCTGGACCCCTGGGGATCCCCCTATCAGTATCTGCGGCGGCACAACCCCGAGGGCTACGAAATCGTGTGTCTGGGCCCTGACGGTATTTTGCGCACCCGGGACGATGTCCGCATCGGCGTTATACACGGACCGCCTCCTGCACCCCAACCCCCGCCCCGGCTGCGGGCGTCCCGCTGATCCGGAGGACATATGGGTATTTTCAGTAGAAACCGCCGCCCCCGCAGAGTGCTGTTTGTCAATAAAAGTTTTCAGCTGCGCTTTGTTATCCGCTTTATCATTGTGGAGCTGATCACCATCGTGCTGACGGTGCTGCTGGCCAGTTTCTTCACCATCTACATGTTCCACACCACCACCATCAGCAGCGGTGCCTGGGGCGAAACCCTGATTTACAACATGGTGATTCTCACCGTGGTGCTGGGCCTGTTTATTTCGTGGCGCACCATTATTGCCTCCAACCGCATCGCCGGGCCGGTGTACCGCATCGGCAAAGGCTTTGAGCAATTGGGGGAAGGCGACGCCTCGGTGCGGATTATCCTGCGCCCCCGGGATGAACTGCAACCCTTTGCCTGGAAGTTCAACGACATGGTGGAAAACATTGCAGAGCGCTCCTTTCGCCAGCGGGAACTTATCGCCCGGCTGGAGGACGAACTCTCCCGCAGCGGCAACCACCAGGCGCTGACCATTATCAAGGATATCGAAGATCTCAGCTTCCGCATGAACCCGGACATGGAAGAAGAACTGCGGCTGAACATTGAAGCCCGGAGAGCCCGTTGAGTTTACGCTCCAACGCCACGGTGGGCATAAGCCTGCTGTACGGCACCATTATCGTTGTGGCGGTTGTGTGGGTGTTTCTTACGGGACGTCCTTCGCTGTTCATGTATCCCGGCGCAGAGCCCGCCACCCTGCCGGAGCTTGCCCCGGACCGCATGCTTGTGATGGCGCTGTTGGGCATTGCCGCCGGAGCCGTGGTATCCACCGCCTCGCTGCTCTTAAGCCGTCACGTTCGCTGGTTCGGTCTGTTGGATAGTTTTTTCGTCAACCTTATTGGCGGGTTCAGCGCTGGCGAACTGATCCTGATGGTTTTGCTGGGTTCTGTGGCAGAAGAGTTGTTTTTCCGGGGAGCCATGCAGCCCAGTTTGGGGCTGGTGGTGCAGGCACTGGTTTTTGCAGCGATGCACACCGGACCCCGGCGATTGTTTTTCTTTTTGCTGCCCTGGACCGTCATGGCCTTTGGAACAGGGTTGTTTTTCGGCTGGATGTTTATGTACACCGGCTGCCTTCTGGCTCCCATCACCGCCCACCTGACAGTCAACACCATGGGCATTGTCCGTATGCGCATACGGATGCGCCGGGGTGATATTCCCGCCATGGATGAAATACTGGAGCAGTTTGAGGGAAAGAACTAAACCGCTAATCAGGCGGGAATCCCGTTGTGTTCCATATCCTCAAGGCGACGGATACGCTCTTCCACCGGCGGATGGGTGGAAAACAAATTCATCAGACTTTTACCGCTCAGGGGATTCACGATGAACATGTGGGCCGTGGCCGGACCGCTGTGCATGGGCATCACCTCGTTGCCATAGGCCAGTTTCCGCAGGCCCGACGCCAGGGCTCCGGGGTCTTTGGTAAGTTTGGCGGCTCCCAGGTCTGCGGCGTATTCCCGGCGGCGGCTGATGGACATTTGCAGGATCATAGCCAAAATCGGGGCAAGGATAATCAGCAGCAGGGCCCCCAGACCCTCGCCATCGTCATCCCGGCCAAAGCCGCCAAAGATCAGCGCCCAGCGGCCCATAAAGGCAATGGAGGAAATGGCACCGGCAACCGTACCGGCTACGGACCCGATAAGAATATCGTAGTGGCGCACATGGCTCAGCTCGTGGGCAATGACGCCCCGCAGTTCCCGCTTGTCCAAAAGGCGCATGAGCCCGCTGTTCACCGCCACGGCAGCGTGTTTGGGGTTGCGGCCCGTGGCAAAGGCGTTGGGAGTGGGGTTGTCGATAATGTATACCTTGGGCATGGGAAGCTGCGCCGCTTCCGCCAGTTCGTGGACCGTCCAGTAGAGATCCGGGGCGGTATCGGCGTCAACCTCTTTTGCCCGGTACATTTTAAGGACAATGGAGTCGGAGAACCAGTAGCTGAAACCGTTCATAACGATGGAAAAGACCAGGGCAATGACAATGCCCATCTGTCCGCCGATGGCTCCGCCAAGAGCCATGAGCAGGAAGGTCAACGCGCCCATCAGAATAAAGGTCTTGATCATATTCATTGTGTAACCTCGTATCATATACAACACTGCACCGGCACAACACACTGTTTCCGGCGCATGTTGCAAATATAAGTCACCCCCGGGGCAAGTCAAGAGGCGGTTTGACGCTTTTAAGATGGTATCAGCAGACTGTTTCAAGCCCTGTCACAGAAACAGTATAGTATCCCGCAGGATTGTGATACCCGGTCGGGTGGTGATGCATTCGCCACTGGTAAAGGGCTCCGGGGGCCATGTACAGACCGGCGCCCGGACTTCAATGGGCACATAGACATACCAATCTGCATTTTGCCCATCAAATTTATATCCATCGTGGTAATGTTGAAGCTCCGAGCCATCAAGGCTAACCTTCAGGCCGGTGACCGGCAGGGACAGATAGGGCAGTTGGGCGCTGCCCACCCGCAGGTGGTTGATTTCATAGCACATGCCATCGCAATCCGGCTGGTAATCCACCGTAAACCCGTAAAACGGGGTGGCGGGCATCAGGCCGCTGTACACATCATCGGCGGTAATGGTGATCCCATCACCGGGGCAAAGGGTTTCACCGTTGCGCACCGCCATAAACAGCTTTCCCTCGTTGTCGTACAGGGCCGCCTGCACGGTTTCCCTGCCGTTGTCGTAGGTATATCTATAGGAAATCAGAGGACGGATAGCCCCCATAAATTCAATCATACTTTTGCACCTACTGGCATTGGAATATGTCAGGTTAAACTTAATACGTGTGGGGTCTTCCTGATAGCCATTGGGATAGAGTTTGAATGCATACATGTGCCTGCAGATTTCCCCGTCTTCGCCGAACGGCATTGCAGAAGAAGCTTCATATACACATTCGACACGATTGATATTGTCACATTCGCCCTGGCACTCGACGCTGGCCACCGGGGGTGATTTCCGTGTAAAGCGGGGACAGGATTGGGCTGCGTTTTGGGGAGGGAAGCCTCCGTCGGTCAGCATGGCGTTGAGATCCATGGAGGAGTTGTTGCAGGATGCCCCGGAAAGGGAGGTCAGATCCTTGCGGCACCAGTCGGGCTCCCGGGGCTCCGGTTCCGCATCGGCGGCATCACCGTCAACATCCTGATCCACATCGCCGTCACAGTAAATATTCACCGACGGCACGCTGCCGCAGCCATAACCTGCTGCGGCGAACAATACGACAATTACAAAAAACGCGTGAATTTTGCTGTTATTTTCAGACATACTGCTATCCCTCGGGCACGTGGTTCAACCTGTAAGCATTGATATAACCATAGCAGGCGATTGTGTGTGCGTCAACAATACAAGCCTTGATCTTTGGCACTGCCCCAAAATCGCCTGTGGGCCGTTGACAGCCCGGCGTTTGATGCTATGCTGGGGCTACCTGTTCTCAGGGCGGGGTGAAAGTCCCCACCGGCGGTGATCCGACCTGCATCGGAAAGCCCGCGAGCGCCTGTGCCCCATGGGGCACGCGCAGATCTGGTGAAACGCCAGAGCCGACGGTTACAGTCCGGATGAAAGAGAATAGGCAGACACACCGCAGGTATGTCCGGCGGCCGCCGGAAATCCCCCAAGGCTGTTTGCCCATTCCACCCGGGAACCCAACAACGAAACCGGCAAGGAGCATCCGAATGTCAGAACATCTGCTTACCCTGTTTGGCGATTCACATACCCGTATGCAGCGGGCCCTTGCGGCTCTGCAGGCCGGAGACGGCGTGCTGGTGGTGGACGACGAAGACCGGGAAAACGAGGGAGATCTGATTTTTTCCGCCCAGCATCTTACCGACGGGCAGATGGCCATGCTTATTCGTGAGTGCAGCGGCATTGTGTGCCTCTGCCTGACCGACAGTCATGTGAAGCAACTGGAACTGCCCATGATGGTGGAGGATAACCGCAGCCGCAATCACACCGCTTTTACGGTGTCCATCGAAGCGGTCCACGGCGTCACCACCGGGGTGTCCGCCGCCGACCGGGTCACCACCATCAAAGCGGCTTCGGCCCCGGATGCCAAACCCGGCGATATTTGCAGCCCCGGTCATGTGTTTCCCCTGCGGGCAAAGGCAGGCGGCGTGCTGGAGCGCCGGGGCCACACCGAGGCCACCGTGGATCTTATGCGCCTTGCGGGGCTGGGGCCCTGCGGGGTATTGTGCGAACTCACCAACCCCGACGGCACCATGGCCCGGCTGCCCCAGATTGTGGAATTCGCCCGGTTGCACAACATGCCGGTGCTGACGGTTGAAGACGTGGCGGCCTGGCGGCTGGCCCATGAAGACCCCAAAGCGTCGGCGGCAGTATAAATTTCCTTGCCTTATGGCAAAAACAGGGTACTCTTTACAGCCTTACGGCCATGTGGTATTGTGCCACAAAACCGAATTATTGAGGTACGAGCATGACAACACATATAAAGCGTATCGAAGGCCATCTGGATGCCAGCGGACTGAAAATCGCCGTGGTGGCTTCCCGGTTTAACAGCCTGGTGGTGGATCGTCTGATTGGCGGCACCATTGATTTTCTGGAGCGTCACGGCGCACAGCAAAGCGATATAACCGTGGTCAAGGTGCCCGGCGCATGGGAGCTTCCCCTGGCGGTGGCAGAGATCCTGCGCCGTTGCGACGGCGACGAGCCCGTGGCGGATATGATTGTCACCCTGGGTGCGGTCATCCGTGGCGGCACACCCCACTTCGATTACGTTGCCGCTGAAGTATCCAAGGGCATTGCCGCGCTTTCCATGAAGCACGACACCCCGGTGGGCTTTGGCGTGTTAACCACAGATACCCTTGAGCAGGCTCTGGAACGGGCCGGTTCGAAGATGGGCAACAAAGGGGCCGAAGCCGCCTCTGCCGCCCTCGAAATGGTCGATGTAAAGCGTAAGCTGCGCAACCTGTAACCCTTCATCCACAGCGAGATACCACACATGCGGCGCAGAAGATTAGCACGAATCTGTGCATTGCAGGCTCTTTATTTGATGGAAACCAATCCCATGCCTGCACAGGAAGCCCTGGATATCGTGGTGGGCGATTTTCCGCCCCACGACGACATTGACGAAGGCGTGCAGGAGTTTGCCCTGCAACTCGTCTCCGATGTCGCCGGATACCAGGACGAAATCGACAAGGCCATTCAGTCCGCCAGCACCAACTGGCGACTTAACCGCATGGCCGCCGTTGATCGAAACATTTTGCGGCTTGGGGTTTACGAACTGTTCTATTGCGAGGATATTCCCAAGCGGGTCACCCTTAACGAAGCAATCGAACTGGGCAAAACCTTTGGGACCGAAGACAGCGGCGCCTTTATTAATGGCGTGCTGGACAATATTTCCAAGGCCCGGGACAAAGAGTAAAGGAGCACTGGCCCATGGGGTCATTGCAACTGGCGGAAGCGGGGCTGTATCCTCTGGACAAACTACAGCAGGATATTCTGGTGCTGGGCGTGTTTTCCGACCAGCGTCCCCTGCGGGGCCTTGCGGGATATCTTGACTGGCGCATGCACGGTCGCCTCAGCCGCCTTTTGCAGGACAACTTTCTTTCCGGCGGCCCGGAAGATTGCCTGTTATCCAACACCAACGGGCGCATCGGCATCGACCGCCTGCTTGTGGTGGGCATGGGCCCCGGTAAAAAGCTGGACGTAGGCACCTTTGGCGCGGCCATGAAAACCATCCGCAAAACGCTTAACGGCATGAAGCCCGCCAGCCTTGCCATGGCAGTGCCGGGATGGGAAAAAGAAGAACAGGTGTACGAGGCAAAAAGCGATGTGAAACTGGCTCTGTTGATGGAGGAAATCATCCAGCCCTTCAATGGTCCGGTTACCCTGTTTTTGCCCCGGGGCACCAATCTTAAGGATGTGGAAGCAAACATGCAACGTATCAGACAAAGGTTGCGCCATGCATGATCTGGCCCCGACAACATCGGAGTGGGTGATTATCATCCTGACCTCCATCGCTATTTTCGGCCTTGCCAATGTCGGCTTTTTGGGTCGCAGCATGGCGCGGCTGCACCGGCGTCTGTTCCCCCTGCCACCTGCCCCGCCTGCCAACGAGGACAGCGGCAATGACCAGCCCAAAGACTGAATACCGCCTGCCCTTTGTCACTGAAATGGAGATCCGTTTCGGTGACGCCGACGCCATTGGCCATGTAAACAACGTGGCGTTTTTCCGTTTTCTGGAGCAGGGGCGCGTACACTTTATGAAGGCTGGCAAGGGCAACCTTTCCGGCAGCGGCATCCGTGATTTCCCCTATGTGGTGGCCCATTCGGAACTGGATTTTGTAGCTCCCCTTGCCTACGACGATATCGTGGTGATTACCATGGGCATCGGTCGTATTGGCGGCAGCAGCTTTGTGTTTGACTACGAGCTGTTTTCAAAACGCAGCGGCGTCATGGCGGCCAAAGGCAATGTGGTCATGGTCTGCTTTGACCACGACAACAACCGCAGCATGCCCATTCCCGAGGAATTCCGCAGCACCCTCAAAGAGTATCTGACTGATCCCGTCTGATCCCCCCTTGTTATAAGCGTGTTATTTTCCCCGGGGGTCCGCAGGCCAGATGATTTTGTGCAACTGCATCTGCATACGCAGGGGCAGACCGCTTTCAAGCACCCACGCGGCCAGATCTTCGGGCTGAACTTCGCCGGTCACCGGGGACACCAGCACCGTGGACACCCGTTGCACAAGACGGTGATCCTCAATGACCCGCAGCGCCCATATGAAATCCGCAGCGCTTGAAATAACGAACTTCACTTCGTCCACGGGCTTGAGCAGGGCCATGTTTTCCCAGTGGTTCAATGTATCCGCTCCGCTGCCGGGACACTTCACATCCATAATGATGCGCACCTCGGGCGGCACGTCGGCAATGGATACGGTACCGCTGGTTTCCAGCAGAACCGTGTCGGCTTCTGTGGCAAGCTGCTGCAAAAGGGGAATGGCAGCAGGCTGGGCCAGGGGCTCTCCGCCGGTGACCTCCACCAGATCCAGCCCCAGCTTTCGGACTTTTTCCAGCACGTCATCGATGCTCATGGTGGTTCCGCCGCTGTGGGCATAACCGGTATCACACCAGCGGCATCCCACGGCACAGCCCGACAACCGCACAAAGGTGCAGGGCAATCCCGCAAAGGTGCTTTCCCCCTGTAGCGAGCGAAACATCTCGCTGATGCGCAGGGTGTCAGTCGTCATGGGATTCCTTCATATAGGGTGTGGGGTCCGGCACGCCCGCCTGTTCAAAGCCCTGCCGCCGCAATACGCAGGCGTCACAGTGACCGCAGGCCGCGCCCTTGGGATCGGGATCGTAGCAGGAAATAGTCATGCCATAATCAAGACCA
>Ga0070728_10006007_pt1 | contig 11683 bp, 10 predicted proteins | sample tdDd471_FD_66723 | JGI IMG/M metagenome (GOLD analysis project Ga0070728, IMG submission 66723) | Marine sediment microbial communities from the Atlantic coast under amendment with organic carbon and nitrate - tdDd47.1 | ecosystem: Environmental > Aquatic > Marine > Coastal > Sediment | place...
ATTTCCTGCTGTTCCATATCTTAGTAGTTTGACGGAAATAAATGTCGCAAAATTTTCAACATCCAACAGCGATCCATTTATCTTTTCCATCTCTTGTGTGTTCAATCAAATACCGTCTATTTTTTCATTTTCTTTTCTCTTTCTATCATTCTTCGCTCAATATGTTGACATACAATTTGAAGCTGAGAAGGATCAATGCGTCGGGTAATCTTGTCCTGAAGAAATTGGATTAATTCATCCAGTACTTGATCATTTATGGTAAACATAGGAGAGATAAAACCCTCTTCTGTTAGCGAGGCAGGCTGCGCAATCGCTTGCTTAGCCTGATCGGTATCAAAGCTTCTTAGCTCGTAACTATTGAGCAACATTTCTGGAAGATGCGCTTTGAGTCGCTCCAGATAATGTAGTTTGTCAGAACGCATCGAAATCAAGATCTTGGCATCAAGGGGCTCTTCTATCCGGGACATCAGTTGCGCCTCCTTAGGACTGGGAAGCAGTCTTTCCTGAGGGCTAAGCTCTGCTTCAATAATCTCTTTGCGATCAATGCCTTTGCGAACCGACTCCGGTAAAATCTGATGATAGACTTCTCCGAGTTGACGGGCAAATTCTTGTACCCGTTCTTCCGGATAAGTAAATAATTCTTCAAATTGATCAAGAATGAAGACGGTCCGAACCGGGTGGATGGCCTGGTCAATCAACATCTTTTTTGCACTGAGCCACAAACTGGGTTTGGGCATTGGAATGACTTCTTCCCACTTATGCTCATCACCTAAACATGCACCGATGAATCGTTCTATGGGGTCTTTTATAAGTTCGGCATCTAAAGCTTTGAGCCCCTGTTTTTCTCTCCTGACCCTGGCTAGCTCTGGATCGTAATTAGTAAATCGAATCGGTACAATGTGATAAGGGATGTCCCAATTCCTGATTTTGCTCAGGGTTGGGAGAATTCCAGCATTGATTAGCGAGGACTTGCCCATGCCTGAGGGGCCATGCAGAATGGTTAAATTGTCGAGATCTAATAGCCTGCAAACAGATTCTATTTCATTATCTCTTCCAAAAAAACGTTGCTGTTCCTCAGCGTCAAAAGGTCGAAGCCCTGGGTATCGTGAGCGTAAGGTGGTCATTTTTATTCAGTATTTAAGCAGGTATAGATTCCGAAACACGGTCAATAAACATGGACAATGAATTTCTCAAGTGTCGCCATTTCTTTTCCAATTCCTGCTTGCTGAAATTATCATAATTCTCCCCTTCTTTGATTTTATGAAAGCTTTGCTGGTATTCTCCTAATTCCTTCAATAGGCCTCCCTCTTTTCCGTCTTTTATAATCATATCATCCAATGTCGCCAGTACTTCTTCCAGACGATACTGCTCGGTCATCAAGAGCAGGTCTTCATACTGTGAGCCAGCAATGATCGGCGAACCCTTTCTCAACATATCCTCTTCATCACAGAGTCCGTGTAATCCCGAAACAAATTCATCAATTTTCTTATCGAGGAAGGTGACTTTGAAATTGGATTCAAAAAATCTTCTATTTTGTTTTCCAAGACCAGAAGGTCTGGGGGGATGAGCGTAGGAAATTTCCTTCTCGTGCACCTTGAGTACGCGCAAAAGCAACTTCATGTACCAATCATCAAAAGAAAAACCCAGAAAAACCAGGTGACTGGCTTGCTGCACTTTATCCTGCACCAACTTGGGGAGCTGGCGTACACCTAGGATGCCAAAAATAAACTGGTAGAGGCGATCCAGGGATATGACCATGGATTCTTTATGCTGCACACTACCAAAGAGGTTATAGACCAGTGGATATTCTTTTGAAAAACTCCTCAAGGGTGCCGATTCCTGCATATAACTGTAATAATCAAATTGGTGATCAATCTGATTTTGCTCAAATACCTCATGCACCAAATCAAATGGATAAGTCGATAAAATCAAATCAAAAGGAATCTCACTGATCTTATTAAATCGATCCAATTGCTTTTGCCCCAAATCTCTCAACCGAATCCGAGTTAGTTCCATAAACATGCGCTGCCCTCCAGCTCGATCCACTAATGTCTGCGCAGAAGTGTAAAAATCAGGAGGACTATCCGAAGGTTGTTTTCCTGCCCATTTATGTTGCTCACGCATTAATAAATCAGGAAGGAAAACCTCTGTTTCGGGAAGTTCTGTTGCTGTCTTCGAGGGTCTCGAAAAGGCATAATTCCCTAAAATCAATACGCACTTCTTCTCTTCTAAGGCATCCAGGATTTCCAACATCTGATACCTTTCCCATTCACGTTGATCCTCGGGACTGGGTTGGGGCGCAGCGGGGGCTTCTAGCTTGCCTTGCATCTGTTGAGGTTCAGGAACAATAAATGCTGAATTGGAAACAGCAAATACTTCCATAGGCTCAGCGATATTCTTAAAGTGAAAAGAGCCCACAGATGTAAGTGAAAATTCAGCCTTATTCTTTACTTGATTTCTAACGATTTTGGATAGGAGAATAGCCCCAGGCACACCCAGGGATTCGATGCGGGAGGCGATATTAACGCCATCGCCAAATGCATTATTGTTTTTGTACAAAACATCCCCCAAGTGCATGCCTATCCGCACGGGGACTTTATATTCAATGAATTGTCGTTGCAGCGCTGTTGCAGCGCGTAAGCTGAGAAAAGCACTATCAAAAGATAGCAAACAGCCATCTCCATAGTATTGTACTATTTGGCCCTCATGCAGGACCATTTCTTCCTCAAGGATCTTCTTAAAACGGTCCAAAACAGCAAGTGCTTTCACTTCATCAGCTTGCATCATTGCTGAATATCCTGCGATGTCCGCGAAGACGATGATAGCTAATTTTCTGGATTCAAGCATTTTACAAACTGTTAATTGATCCAATTTACAAAAATATCTGAATTTCTATTCCTTTAGGTCACTCAAACTGCGAGGCAGTATTCCTTTAGGGCTGTAAAAGCAAGGTTTGTATTAATTAAAGGGCGTAGGAGGTAGCTTTTGTTGATTTTTCGGTAGCGCTACTTCAGCAATAGGGAGGAATCTCCATAGCTCAAGAAACGAAAGTCGTTTTGCATAGCATAATCGTATACCCTTTTCCAGTCTTCACCAATCCAAGCCGAAACCAGCGCTAATAAGGTGCTTTGGGGTTGGTGAAAATTGGTGATCAAACCATTAATGGCCTTCCACTCATATCCCGGCATAATGTATAGTCCGGAGTGAAAATCAAGGGCTGTTCTGCCTGTTTGCTCCAATACCTCAATTAGAAAATCGCAGGCCTGTTTCCAGCTCCATTGACTGGGTAATTGATAAGCATCCTCTTGGGAAATGGGCAGTTCTTCCAAGCTCCCAGCTTGATGCATTTTGACGGCCAACCAATACAGGCTTTCTAATGACCGAAGACTAGTAGTGCCGACACAGATAATTTTACCTTGCTTTTGAGCCAATTGGGCAATAGTAGATCGTTTAATCACAATCCGCTCGTGATGCATTTCATGATCCACTAGCATGTCAGCCTTGACAGGGCGAAAGGTTCCTGCTCCCACAAAGAGTGTGAGGTAAGCCAACTCGTGTCCTCCTTTTTGTAATTTACTCAATTGGTCCTTGACAAAATGTAGACCGGCGGTTGGAGCTGCCACTGCACCTTGGTGTTTGGCATATACCGTTTGATAATTCTCTTTGTCCTCTTTTTCGGTCTGACGATTCAAGTAAGGAGGCAGTGGCGTTTCGCCTGCTTCTTCCAGGATAGTTGAAAACGCAATTCCGCCGCTCCATTCAAAGCGTAACAATACGTCTTGCTGGCGCTTCTCGAGCAAACGTACCTGGAGTACGGTTCCTGCAATTTCAAGTTCTAGCACATCCTCTGCTTTGAATCGCTTCAGGTTTCCTACCATACATTGCCAAACGCAGCTTTCTGTCGCACTCAGGGCTTCTTCTACCGGACTTTCATAGGGCTCTAAACAAAAAACTTCAATGCGTGCGCCAGTTTTTTTGGTAAAATGTAGGCGTGCGGCTAATACTTTGGTATCATTAAACACCAAAACAGCTTCCGCTGGTAAATGTCTCTGCAAATTTGAAAATACATCCGTCCCAATTTCCCCTTTTTTGTAAGTCAGGAGCTTAGACTGATTACGATCAGCTAAAGGGTATTTAGCAATGCGTTCAGCAGGCAGTTCATAAGAAAAATCGTTCGTCTGTAATTGCTTTCGACTCATGGGCGCAAATATAATAGGGCGACCCATAAGAATGAAAGCCTTAGGGGATTTTCATTGACTTAGTCTAAGATATTTGTCTCATTTTTGGCCTGATCTTGACAATAATCCTTTGTTAGAATGCGCTAAACTTGCCAATAAGTCAATATATTACTCCTGCCTTATAAGTTGATTAAAGGGAGGAGAATGGGGGTTGGTGCTTAGACTTCAAAGGTTTTATAAAGCCTCGGTTCAACATGCGCCAACTTTCGCATCCCGTATTTTCTATCTAAACACTATCTATGAGTAAGTCATTCCATCAGGGAAAAGTATTCTGATAAAGGGCTAAAAGGCCGCAAGCTCAACAATGTGTAAAACCGGATTCGCGCTATTGTGCAATACATTTAGTCGAATGTATTGCGCACTTGTTGCTGGTATTTCATGCACATAGCCATCCGGACTTGCCAAACTAGTATTTTTACTGAAATCGACTAAGGTCGTCCACTGTTGACCATCAAGAGATAAGTCAATGGTGTACTGATAATAGCGGTAGTTATCCCAAAAAGTATAGACTTTGAGTTCTTTAATCTTTGTAGGCTTTTCTAAGTCTACCTGTATCCAATTATTATCATTCTTCTTTTCCCACCAATGATCCCACCGTTCAATCATACCATCAGTGACCAATCGGGCCAAGCCAGGTTCAAAATCCTCGTTTGAGGCAGTCGTGGGTTTGGCCGTCGTAAGGCTTGCTTCCTTTTTGACGTAGGTGAAACTTTCGCTTAATGGCTCGCCAATGGGATTTTCCTCTTCTCCATATAATTGAGCGATCAAGCGCGTGGATTGTGTGATTTGGATCGGCTGCGTATAGACTGGGGATTGAAGAGCTGGGGCGCTTCCGTCTAAGGTATAGCGAATCGTTTTTCCCACTCTATTTTGAGTGAGCTTTATCTTAAGTTCTCCTGAGAATTTCTTTCGTTCCCAACTATTGGGGGCTAAGTCGGCAAATAAGCTATCGGTTTGATAGGAAATCGGGTGTAGGCGATAATCTCTAATCAGCGTGTGCCCAACAGGCGTGCCATTAGCCAGAAAAGCCTGAGCACGGAAATCGGTATTTTTATCGAGCGCTAAGTCTTTATCCCACAAAGCATCTGTAGGGGTTGGTGGCGTACCATCCAGCGTATAGTGAATTTGGATCGTTGAAAGGGTAGGGGTCAATTGTAATTGGAGAATGGAATCGAACCATAGGTGTTCCGTAAAATTACTATCATCGGATTCTGGAAAAAGACGACCGGTTGTCTTGACCCTAAAAGGATGAAGCAATCGTTCCAACTGTTCATCAGTACGGACCAATCGCTGAGCAAAATTTGACCAATTTCCTTTATAATTCCTCCAAAGCCGTTCACTCATAGCGGCCAATCTGTGTCGTAGACTGGGGAGTTGTTTATACTGCTGCTGCTCCCAGGCTAGCATGGAACCACCAATAACCTTTTCATTCGGTTCTACTAGAATGCCTTGAAAGGAGGAATCTACGTTTGAATCCCAATTTTCCCATTTGTATTTATGCCAATCCTCATAGATATATTGCACTGGCCAACGACGATTGTTGACCACATACAAGGGCTTAAAGCTGGCATTGATAACCGTAAATCCATCTTCTAATAGCGCTGCCGGCCTATAATGAGAGGTCTCCCAGGCCATCACAATGATGTCTTTGGGCATCTCCACTGTTCCCGCTGGCCCAAAGCCCTCCCAAACCAAGGTTTGCTTGCCTTGTTTCTTGACACTTTCGTGTAAACGAATGATAAAATGTCGGTATAGATCCTCAATACTTTCGAGCTTCTTTTCTGCCAGATAGACTTGCACCGCTGAGACCCAACTTCACCCCCTTTTTTACAGCTGCTTTTGCCGGTTGTGGGATAATAGCATTCTCTTGTATTATTACCCAGTCGACTGCTGGCTCCTTGCATTGGGAAAATAAGGCTAAGCTTAATAGCAAAAAATAAAATCGTCTCATATGGAAAGGAAAGTATGATTTTTTGCACAAATTGGAGAACAAATAAATCGCCTATGTTTAATATTTCTCCCATCTGCTTAGTGGGCATTTGCCTCAAATATCTATTATTCTTGTTATTCTTGGGATTTTATGGTCAGTCTTACGCCTCATCTGGGGTCTCTGTTGGGGAATTAGTAGTCGATTGATCAAGCTGTCGTACTAGCCGGCAAGTGTATACCTTCAGGCGCTAGCCGGAGCCGTATCCGTCGACTTTTACCATATTCGAAAAGCATCTCTTTCAAGGCCGTCTTATCGATGGGTGGACTTTGCAGCTCTGTTATTTTAGGAAGAATAGTATCAATGATACGCCCTATTTCATTGTAATCTTTAATGTCATAATCTCGCTTTACGGCCGTTTTAGGCTGAATCTCTAACCAGCCGCCATCGGGCCCGCCCATTTTCCGTTTTTCGGCAAAGTGCAACAGCAGTTGAAAGGGCTTTTCGGTAAAACTGATTTCTTGCTGAAAGGCAAAAGCGGGTAGGCGCAGCAAAGAAAGATATTCCAGTTTATGCGCCTTGTTTTTCCTTGTATATAAATGGAGTTGAAGGGTTTTGGCAGAAGGGAGAAGCGTGTTTTTTCCCAATTCTTCTACCCAGCTTAAGGCTAAAGCAAAGAACAATACAATCAAGATCGTTTTGAAGCTACAGTTCAGTAAAATCTTTAGGAAGTCAGACTCACCGAGTTTTAGAATTTGGGCGGCCAAGGTGAAAGCAATACTAATGACGGCTAAGTAGGCCAGGATTTTTAAACCTCGTTTGGCAAATGAAGCCCAAAGGGTTAAACCCAAAAAGAATAAGGTGAAGATGGCATAAATTAGATCTACAGATGATATCAGGGTAATCCGTTTGGGAATGAGCACCCCCATTAACATCAAGAGAGTCAATACCGCTGAAAAGCCAAAAGTGGAAAAAACCAGCCAGCGCCATGAATCCGACTGTACTACCGGTCGAATGCTAGCAGGGACGTGCTTAAAGCGAGGCAAGGCCAGTAAGATAAAAGCGCTATTGAAGATGGACAACATGCTTTTCAATCCCTCATAACGGGTGAGAGCAAACTGGCTATCCGTAAGGTTTGTCCCATAAAAAACCTCCAGCGTACCCGATAGCGCCCAAACCAAGATCGCTAGCGACAACCAAACCAATCCGTAATCCCGTTGCTTGGGGGCGAGATTCTTGGTGATGTGCCGCCAAATAGATAGTAGCGCCAAAAAGGCAAAACAGCAGATAACTATTTGCCAATAACCGTAAAAAAGATGCAGCGCTGTACTCGCCTCAGACATGACAGTTTATAGGTTGATAGGAGGGGGGACCGGAGTTTAAACTTCAGAAGTTTTCCTTGTCACGTCTAACGAAACTTCTGAAGTTTTAATAACCTTAGACCTAAAATTTCTTATTCGGGATCTTTATTTCGTAAGTTTTTCGAGCGGCATTGGTCAATTTGCTACTGCGCAACCAAGGATTGTAGACTTTCAACGTCCGATAGCTAATACCATTCTTAAGGGCAAAATCACCTAAATTAGGAATCGGCCCATCGACTTCGATAATATCAAAATTCGTCATCGGCTCATAGCCCTCATCATTATCCAAATAAAAGCCGAAGCGCTCTGGATTGCCGATCACTTCTTTGATAGCGATAATTCGAAAAACATATCGATCTGTTTCCTGGTTGAGGTTGAGGTCATAATAAGTCTCTCCGCGTTGCACATCCATCTCTCTCTTTAATCGAGTTCCACCCATATTATAGGCAGCTGCGGATAGGGTCCAACTCTTAAATCGCTTGTAATAATCCTTGATGTATTTACAAGCCGCTCGAGTGGACTTTTCAAGATGATAACGCTCGTCTACTTCCGTACTCACCTCCAGCCCATAATACTTTCCGGTTTCTCTCATAAACTGCCAGAGCCCTTTCGCTCCTGCGGGAGAAGTCGCATTGCGTAAATTACTTTCGGCAATAGCCAAATATTTGAAATCATCGGGCACCCCTTCTTCGGCCAATATCTTTTCGATAATGGGAAAGTACTTATAAGTATTCTTAATGTTGAGGAGGGTAGTGGAGTGCCAGTAGGTATTGACGGATAGCTCGCGATCCATTCGCTCATATACATCCGGATTCTCCATGGGGACTCGCTCTCCAGCGAGGGTGAAGGGTTTGTCAAGGTCGATAGCCTTGATCACTTGTGGTATTTTCGCCACCGATTCCACTACTGCGGGCTCCTCTGTATTTCCTTCTTTCTTTTTGCCATAGGATGCAAAAACGACGATGGTCAGAAAGGAGGCTAGCAATAGTGTATAGTTTTGCACAGCCTTTTGCATGATAAAATATGTTTATAGGATTATTGAACGAAGTTTCGTGTCATACACAAGATACGTATATCCGTTCAATTATTCAATTGGGCAAGGTTTAGGGTCAAATAAGTGGAGTGGTGAAGTAGTGAAGATGTGAATATCATCGGCCATCTTCACCACTTCACTTCGTCACCACTTCATCTCCCCTCCCCCTAAACCTGCAAATTCAAAATATTGCCCATATGATAGCAAGTCCGGCAACGCGGTTCATAGCGATCCTTTTCACCCAATACAACTGTATCTTCATCGGCCGATAAACGATAGGAGTGTGTCGCTAAATTGCCACAGTGCTGGCAGATGGCATGTACCTTTGTGATGTATTCGGCAACGGCTAAGAGTTGCGGTACTGGCCCAAACGGGAGACCTTTGAAGTCCATATCTAACCCAGCGATGATCACCCGGATCCCCTTCAGTGCCAACTTTTGGCAATTTTCAACCAAGTCTTCATCAAAGAATTGGGCTTCATCTATACCGACTACATTTACGCCATCTGTCAACTCCAATAATTTGGAAGAGTGAGCAATGGGCGTAGAAAGAATGAAATTCGCATCATGAGATACAACTTTGGTATCGTCATAACGTTTATCAACAGCGGGTTTGAATATTTCTACCTTTTGGTTAGCAATTTTGGCTCGTTTGAGTCGGCGGATCAGTTCTTCTGTTTTTCCAGAAAACATCGATCCACAAATCACTTCGATCCACCCACTACGCTGGCCTTTAAAATGAGGTTCTAAAAACATCTTCAATATTTTACAAAAGTCTTTTGTATTAGCAGTTTGAAAAGATAAGCAAGAAGCCTAACTTTGGAAGCTTTAATTTGAACTATTCCCCGGCTAAGTCCAAAATCAACTAATATGAACGTGCAACAAGCAAAAATTCTACTCGAAAAGATAAACTCTCTGTATAAAAGTATTGGGATGGATGATGGAGAAATTGCATCCATCGAGAGAGATCTTATGCTCAGTTATATTCGGCAGCTGTATGAAAGTTTTTTAGACACAGGAGAAACGATAGTTGCTAAAAGTCGAGGCACTAAGGTAAAACAAAATCCCGATTTTGAAATCACCAATGAGCCCACTCCCAAACCCGCCGTGAAAAAATATACTCCACCTAGGATTATCGAGATTCCTGATACAGTGAAAGAGAGCCCCGCTCCCGCTCCGGTGAAAAAGCAAGCTCCGCCCCCCCCGCCCCCGCCAAAACCTGAACCCAAACCGGCATCAACACCAGCACCAGAGCCGGTCGCTCCGCCCCCGCCCAAGCCTGCCCCCGCACCCAAGCCAACAGCAAAAAGTACGGCTGATCCAGAGGTGAGGTCACTCTTCGTTTTCAAGGAAGCCAAAGAGCTATCTGAAAAACTCAGTGCTCAACCAGTCCAAGATTTGACCCGATCAATGGCCATCAATGATCGCCTGCTGTACACCAATGATCTATTTGCCAAAGATAACAATGCACTAAATGCTGCTTTGAAACAATTGAATGAATTGGGAAGTATGGACGAAGCGCAGCCCGTGTTGGAAGAATTTGCAAAAAAACATGCCTGGACAGACGAAGAAAAGGTGGATACGGCTATGGCCTTCATCAAATTGGTAAGACGTCGATACTTGTAGTTCAATCCTTGTACCAGTAGTAAGCCTGGAAAAAGGAGGCCCATTGGTCGATAAATTGCCGCTTTTGTCAACCACTTCCTTGCGATAATCGTTGAATAGACATAAATTCATTTGTAGTTCGCACTTTTAGTACAGTAGATTTCATCACTATCTCGAGGGCTTTATGGGTAATAATAAGATGTCAGAAAAGTTCGTGGAAAGTTTGAGCGTTCCTTTTAAGATGATAGCGGTGCTGTGGAGCATACATGTCGTCCAATGGTTCCTTGGCCTGAAATTAGGCTTTCTTGGCGTATTTCCATTGAAGGCATTTGGTTTGAAAGGCATCCTCTTTTCTCCTTTGATTCACGGAGATTTTGGACATCTATTATCCAACACACCTCCTTTGTTTGTGCTTACCGCCCTGATTATATTCTTCTACCGAAAGGTAGCTTTGCGGTCCTTTGCCATGATCTACTTCCTCACGGGTTTGGCCGTCTGGCTATTTGGCCGACCGGTCTTTCATATTGGGGCAAGTGGTGTGATTTATGGCTTGGTCGCCTTCGTTTTCTGGAGCGGCATATTCCGACGTAATTTCAAATCCATAGCCCTAGCCCTATTGGTCGTTTTCTACTATGGCTCCATGTTTATGGGCGTGCTACCCGGACAAGAAGGTATTTCCTGGGAGAGCCACCTGTTGGGAGGGCTGATGGGGATTTTTGTCGCTTGGTGGTACAAAGAAGAAATTGAAAGAGATGAAGTGAAGAAAACCTACTCTTGGGAAACTGAACCCGAACTCCCCCCCGAGCCTTTCTTCGAAAATGACCTTTTCGAAAAAACAAAAATGGAACGAGAACGAGAGCGGGAGGCGCGCCGAACCGATTGGTTTTAGTCCACTATAGGATAAGCAAGATGATTCCTGTTTAACCTCCTAAAAGGTATTTTAAGCAGGGATAATCAACTCATTATCATTTCTTTCTCCCTTTTCAAAAGCATCTAAATTCTCAATGGTGGTATCGGCAATGTTTGTGAGCGCCGTATCCGTTAAGAAGGCTTGATGGCTCGTAATGAGTACATTCTTGAACGTCATCAGGCGAGCAATAACATCATCTTGGAGAATTTCTTCGGAGAGGTCCTCAAAAAATAAACCTTCTTCTTCCTCATACACATCTAGACCTACTGCTCCAATATGTTTGTGTTTTAGCCCATCAATCACTGCCTTGGTATCGACCAGGCCCCCTCGACTCGTATTGATCAACATCACACCTTTCTTCATCTTTTGGATCGTTTCGGCATTGATCATATAACGTGTCTTATCGTTCAAGGGTACATGCAGGCTAATGATATCAGACTCATCATAAATCTGCTCTAGGTTTACATATTGAACCTGGTGTAGGTCGATCAAGGATTGATTGGGATGAAGGTCGAAGGCGAGGATCCGGCAGCCAAAGCCGCGGAGGATATGAGCCAGAACCTCTCCAATTTTACCTGTACCAATAATTCCTACCGTCTTCCCATGCATA
>Ga0070728_10006008_pt1 | contig 11679 bp, 15 predicted proteins | sample tdDd471_FD_66723 | JGI IMG/M metagenome (GOLD analysis project Ga0070728, IMG submission 66723) | Marine sediment microbial communities from the Atlantic coast under amendment with organic carbon and nitrate - tdDd47.1 | ecosystem: Environmental > Aquatic > Marine > Coastal > Sediment | place...
TCTGCTTAATCTGCTGCATGTTATGCGCTTTATTCCCCACGAAAAGATTGCCAATCTGATCACAGTTTTATCAATTTATATCGCCGCCGCAGTTGTCTATTTGACGTCGTCTTCACCAACTACACTCTACTTGACCATTATTTTGATTAGTTTGGTCATTTGGTCAACCTGTCTGTATCTGCTCCGGAGAGCTTATCGAAAAATTGATACGGAACCGCTGAGAGATCTCTGGAGGCAGTTTAAAAAAGAGGATGAATTGCTCAGCGCGATAAACCAGCATTTTAAGAGATTAGAAGAAATTATTTTATCTTTAAGGCTCAAAAACAAAGAAGGTGAATAGAGATATGTTGCTGTGTTGAAATAGCAGACAATTATGCTCATTCAACCGCCCTGGAGGAGAGCCCAGCAAAAAAAACAAAATTCCTCCTTATTCAGCTGTTGATAATGGGTTCAAATGGATGGTGGGGAATTAACTGTTTTTTTTCTTGTACCCTCATAAAATGTACTGTTAATATGCTGTGATAAATTTTCACAGAGTAATAACTGTAAAGCAGGGGTTTTGATTGGAACGTAGGTTCCAGTCAATGTTATTTCTCTATTATTTTATCATCTGACAGGGGAGAAAAAGATGAAGACAAAAAAGCTGGCAAGTTTAGCTACAGGATTGGCTCTTGCTATGAGCCTGACTGGTCAGGCAGATGCGAGTAGCACGGCAGACACCAAAATGCTGCTTGAACTTAAAGCAATGCTCGAAAAGCAGCAGGCGCAGATTGATAAGCAGGCTGCTGAGCTCACAACACTCAGGCAGAAGCTTGCAGGCAATACTGAAGTGCTGACTACAAAAGCAAGTAAAGAAGACGTTGCGAAGGTCACCGAGGCTACAGATAAGATGGTGACATCCAAGTTCTCAAATGTCGACTTCAGCCTTTACGGGCAAATTGATAGGGCTGTTTTGTATAGCGACAATGGAGACAGCAAGGATTTGTATTCTGTGGATAATGCCAACTCCAATACCCGTATGGGGTTTAACGCCGGGGTTGATACATCAAGTGGCTGGCTTGTTGGAGGACGTATAGAATATGGCCTCGTTTCCAACGCCTCTAATGATGTCAACCAGAACAAGACCAATGACGCCACCGATACCTACATCAAAAACCGTTGGGCTGAAATGTCTTTCAAACATGATACGTATGGTAAGATATCTTTAGGTAAAGGCAGTAGCGCCACTGACGGTACTGCAGAAGTTGATCTCTCTGGTACTGATGTCGCAGCATACGCCTCTATTGCAGACACAGCTGGTGGAATGCTCTGGAATGACAGCGCTACTAATACTGTAAGCGGTACCAAGATTGGAAATGTCTTTAATGATTTTGATGGGTTAGGTAGAACTGACCGTGTTCGTTATGACACTGCTTCTTTCGCTGGTTTCTCTCTTGCTGGCTCCGGTGCATCGGGGGACGCCTGGGATGGGGCACTCAGATATAATCGAAAATTTGGCGAAACCAAGGTTGTTGCTGCTTTTGGGGCGTCAAGTCCTGGTGATGTGATAGATGGCGTTGATATGCAGTACAGTGGTTCGGCATCAGTTCTGTTACCAATGGGTTTTAACGCCACCATTTCTGGCGGTGTTCGTGATTTGAAAGACTCAGACAGAGACGATCCAACCAACTGGTATGCAAAAATAGGTTACAAAACATCATTTTACTCTGCTGCCACTACCGCATTTTCTATTGATTACGGGCAGGCAGAAAACTTGGCACAAGATGATGACAAGGGAAAAACCTGGGCAGTTACCGCTGTGCATGATATCGCCGACTGGGGTACTGAATTCTATTTGACGTACCGCAATCACGAGCTGGACAGGAACGACACTGATTTCGATGATATCAATGTCGTTATGGCTGGTGCACGTTTGAAATTTTAGTGGATAGAATGGTTAGGTGTTTGCACGTAGGCGCGCTGGTCGTGTTTCTCTTTATTTGCGGATGTGGGGGAGAACCCTATACCTACGAATCAAATAACGAATTGAAAACAGGCCCAGGTCTTTTTTCAGGAGAAGACGGCGAGATAACGATATTTAAACAGCGCCCAACAGAAGAAAAGGAAGGACAAGAAGAACAGCAAAGAAAAGAATAGATAGAGTTCCAACTTAGCTTGATAAGTTATGACTTATCTCGAATTTTTGTGAAGGCCTGGGAATGAGAGTTCCCAGGCTTTTTTATTATGTCCCAATATCCCAGATATAAGTGTTATTTGGAGCCACCTGGAAGCTTAGGTTGCATTGCTGCAATTTCAACCATTGTTTCCAGTCGAATAAGCCTGTCATTTATTTTACGGACATCTTGATCAACACGATCGACTTTGTCGATAAGGGTTGTAACTCTTTCGTTTAATAGGATGCCTGATCTCAGAGCCTCCATCACCTTCTCACTAATACCCACTAACTATCCTCCAAAAGAGCGTGGGTGGTATCGAGTCGTTTTTCGATAGCATCTATCTTTTCTATTAGATCTTGGGTCGTTTGTATCATGGTATCTGCCAAAGCGTCTAATATCGCCTCGTCTTCAGCGGCCGGTTTATCCCCAAAAGCATTAACAGCCTCTCTTACAACTTCTGCAAAAGAAACACGTTTCTTCTTTGCTATACTATCAACTCTCTTGATCATGCTGGGGGGCATTAGAATCGGTTTTCTTTGCATTGGCTCTCGGCGTGCAGTCTCGCTCATAATCGGCCTCTTTTGTTAAATTCTAATATAAATTTGTCTATATCAGAAATATAGCGCATGTGCCACGCATGCACAACTTTAAATTGTTTAAATTATTCGTGTGATCTCGATCTTTGAACGAGAATAAAAAAGAGTTTGTAAACTATCTTGGTCTGCAGAGTCAGTCTTGGCACCCTCTGCATACCAAGTGACTATCAACCTCTGAGAGCTTTGTTTTCATGACCATTTCCCCACAAATGTCACAAGCAATTGACGTGGCGCGAGGGGCATTTGGTGGCAGGTTCAATTGAGCGATATGTTCGATTTTAAAAAAGGCTTCAGGGCCTTGAGAAAAATAATCTTCTCCTCGTGCTTCAAAGAGTTTTTCGTATTCGCGCTGTTCTTCAATAGTTACGTTATGGGATCCAATTTTCTCTGCTAATAATTTTTCTCGATCTGGAATTTGAAAGATCTCCGGGTTGAGCAACAGACGCACACCTCTGCCAGAAGTCCTACTGCCAAAAGTAAATGCCATCTTGCCGTGATCGAGATAGAAGAAATTTCCTTTACCAAAAGTGCAGCCGGTTAAAACCTGGATAGCATCGCAGCAGCACGCATCAGTTTCAACAATTACTATGAGCTCTTCATCGATAGCACGCATTTCTCCCAGCAATTTTAAGCCTAGTTTAGCTGCCTGGTAGCCAATAGTTACACCCATACAGGTATGTCCATGGAAGTCGATACAGGCTCGATAATCCTCTTTTGCTTGAATTGACTCTGGAATATACATGAGGTCTCCTGCTTGATTAGGTTATTTACGGTTAGCTCTCAACACCTCATCTAAGATGTCAGTAATGCTATCGCTCGCAAGGTTGCAATGCAGCCTCAATCGGGGGATTATTTTTAACGTCTGTCAATAGACTTCTACCACCAGTGATACATAGTAATTCTTAATTGAATATTTTTCTGGACTAAAATTTATATAAGGTACATGTAAGGGTTCTAAACATTTGGTTTTACAGTTGACTTTAGTGCAAGATAACAGGTACAAGTAGCAAATTAACTGGCCCTTGGGCCTGCTGTAACTGTTGAATAGATGAGAATAAATGAGGAGAAGATCGTGGCAACGTTGAAAGAACAGATCAGAGAAGCTGCTCGGATTGCAGAAGAAATAAGTGCGCCCGATGAATTTAATGCGATGTCTTGGTTAGATCTTGCGATTGAAGACAACCCTGAATCGTTTGATTCTTTATTTGATAGAACATGGAATGAACTATCAGAAGAAGAAAGAGTAGAAAGAGCTGCCAGCATTAGAAAGGTCCTGTAAACAGGACGTATTAAAAAGTTTGCCAGCAGAGAGGAGCATGCATAATATAGTTACTCTGAAGCAGGGTATCTGCCTATCTATCGCTTACACCTTATAATTCAATAACAGTAACATTGAGGGAATAATACTTAGAAACATATGAAGAAAACATTTAAATTAACTCATCCAAAAATCAAATATGACCGGCTTATAGAAGCAGTAAGACATGATGTGAAAAAATACATTAAAAGAGAGCGGAACAAAACTCTGCCAGAAGGAGTCGATTTCTGGGATTTTGACTGTAAATTCGGTAACACATCAGAAGATGTACAAGTGATTCATTTGGCTGAAATTACAACCTTTATTGACCAGGCCAAAGCACAACAGTTAGAGTCGTTCTATCTTGAAATAATCGCAAAACCAGGGGTCAGAACGAAAAAGCCGATAATAGATGAATGATTTCTATGTTGAAATTCAGAATCAATCTGCCAGGGTTTGATTTCATCTGGCAACCTGCTTTAGGCCAATGAAACCCAGCTGGAAACATCTGGGTTTTAAAATTTTCCTTTCTTGTTCCGGGCGTCTGGGAATAACTTTTTTGCTGAAGTAGACAGCGCGCCCCTCCTGGTTGGGAAGGTAGTTTTGACCAGTGGTGGCCTTAGAAAGAAAAGAACTCTTCAGCTCAGCTACTACCTGCGGCAAGATCTTTAACAGCCTCAGTAGTGAGGACTTGTCCACCTATTCCCCAGTCACCACTTTTCACTTCATCAATTACAACCCAAGTCACTTGTCGCATGTTTTCACCCTCGATAGAAACCATTGTATCAGTGAGCTTTTGAACAATTTCCTTTTTCTGGGCTTTTGAAAATACACCTTCAATTACCTTAACATTGATGAATGGCATTAGATTTCTCCTGTCATTGAGATGAAAACGATTTTTTCTAGGGACCAAAGCTAAGATATTATAAGCTCCAGCACCAGATGTGTGTTCTTCTTACCAGTTAGTGTAAATCTCATAATGGATGCCACATGGTGTCACTTTGAAAGGTTAAGTATCTCTGTTGTATATATCAAATTTTAATGTTGATTAAGATTTTAGCTCAGTTAAAATCTTCAATAGAAGAAGGTGACCGTTGCCAAGCCATGGGTTAGAAAAATTGCCTCAGGAGGGCCATAAGTTGGAAACGAAGAAAAAAAATCTCTTGGTTATCTATCACTCTCAGGGTGGTACCATGAAACTTATGGCAAGTTTTCTTACAAAGGGAGCCCAAAAAGAGGAGAATGTTGTTGTCACATCTAAAAGGGCGGTGGATACAACTTTAGAGGACCTACTTAATTGCAGTGGAATTGCCATCGGATCTCCCGAATATTTCGGAACGATGGCTGGCATGATCAAAGATTTCTTTGACAGGACCTATGAGGCAGCAAAGGACAAAACAATTGGTCTACCTTTTGTTGTGTTTGTATCCGCTGGGAATGACGGACGTGGCGCCATAGCACACATCGAAAGAATTGCAGCAGGCTACAAATGGAAAAAAGTGCAGGAACATATCAGAGTCGTTGGTCCACCTACCGAACAAAATTTAGCGGAGCTAGAAGAATTGGGCCAAACTCTTGCCGCTGGAATCGATTTTGGTATTTTTTAATCTCTCACTTAGTTTATTGAAATTCAGCGGCAAGCGCTATGTGTTTTATTGGTTTTGTTCCTCTATTGGCCGAACCGCAAGGACTGGGCAGGGAGCTTCCCGAATTACTCGATCCGTGGTGGAGCCAACCATCAGCTGCTCCAAAAGAGTATGCCCGCGAACACCCAATACAATCATATCGATTTCATACTCATTGGCGTATTTGATCAACTCTCTGTAGGGTTCTCCAAAAAGCAGGGTGGCGTGGGGAGTACACCATATCTGGCACTCTTCTGGAACCATGAGCTGGAGCTGCTTTTCCAGGCGACTACGTAGTATATTAATCTTATCTCGGTTCTCTTTCGTCACTTTTTTCTGGATCTCATGATAGTCCGAAGTACCCCAGACGAGGTAATCTCCGGGGATAACGTTGATATAGTCAGCGGGTTTCAAGTCAACGTGTTCGGTTGGTTTAACAACATGTGCCAGGTAAAGATCCGCTTGGAATTCCTGTGCCAAACTTAGCCCATAGTCAAATGCCATTTTGGAATCGGCTGAAAAATCACATCCCACTAGAATTTTTTTAAATTTCATTTCATAGGTATCTTGAGAAATGAAATCATGACCATTGGTACGTACTACCAGCAGGGGACAGGGGAGGATTTTTATCAGTTTCTCGGTAACAGATCCGAGTAATAATCGTTCAAAGCCTGATTTGCCATGGCTGGCAGTGATGACCATGTCTATGTGCTTTTTCAAAGCAAGCTGTTGGATTCCATCGGCTGATTTTCCCTTACTGATAATAATCTCATGGTCTATTTTTAACTCTTCGGCGAGGTTTTTCATGAGTTCCTGTGCTTTAGAGGTATGTTGCCGCTCAAGCACTTCACTATCAATCACGATTCCACTGTCTACGAAGGACGTGGTCACTTCGTCGACAATGTGGACCAAATACAGCTTTGCATTAAACTCTTTGCACAAAGCAACGCCGTAAGCAAGAATGTCACGAGTAGAATCAGAAAAATCAACTGCGCACATGATTTTATTTGGCTGCAATCTCATAGCTGTCCTCCATTATCAAAGTCAATTGTTTCTTGGGCACCCTTTACCCCAAAAGACACAAAAAAAACCAGGCTACCTGTTGAAATTGGCAACCCGGCTGACTTTTTAGCCCCGTAGCTTTCCGTCCCTGCCTCGCGACAAGTTTGGCTTTATCTTGTATCAATGCAAATGAACTTTAGGTATAATTAATTTTATGACATTATTCGGTGAGGAGTCAAGGGAACAAAATTTAAGCAAAAGAAATTGACTATTTTGCAGCTCTATACAAAAGATGGGATTTTGAGATATAGCTGGTTTACTCAGGAGGGGCCTTCAGCTTTCCAGACACTCTCGTATAAGTAGTGTAAGCAAAATGAAAGTATCACAAAGCTTGGTAACAACTACCTTTAGGGTACTTTAGGCTGCTGTTGTAGATAAAGGGTTGTAGATAAAAAATTGCTCTGACAAGGAGAAAATACCTTGTCAGAGCAATGGAGTGTTTGCCTGGTACCAGATTACTTAGAATAAGAGCTATTGTCGCTCATTCCTTTTCTTGGTTCCATATTCAAACGACCTTCCTTAACTGCTGTCTGATTCCATTCTTGAAGCAGCGCACTCTTGAAGGCAACTTTTTCGTCAATCAGTTTCTGGAGTGGTACACCTGCAAGCTCCTGTGCTTTTTCTTTTGTTGAAAAATCTGGTGCCACATAGTCAAAGACGTCATGTTTGGCGAGTACAGCCACAAGTTTTAGCCTGGCTTCTTGTGCCTTATCATTAGCTACTCCGAGAAGTCTCAGTGTTTCCTCAGGTGCATGGTAGAAGGATCCATGGCTGGCAATGGAATAATCCCATAGCCACTGACCTGAACGGATGAGCTCTAGTACAGGTTCCATCTCATCTTCTGTTGCACCAGCTTCCCAGGCTTTTCCAGCGGCAAGATGCGCTTTGCCGAGGCTATTCATGGCAAGCTCCATGAGCTGTTCCTTGCGCTCAAACTTTGTCTTGACGAGTGATTTGAACTCTTCTTCACTTTCTCGATGACAGGTCAGACAGGTGTTAGCAATATTATCAAGCGGGTTGCCGATATGGTGATCCGAATATTTTACCGAACCTTCCTGCTTGTATGGCATATGACAGTCGGCGCAGGATACACCGCGTTTAGCGTGAATACCAGTTTTGTATATCTCGTAGCCGGGATGCTGGGCCTTCAGCATTGGAGTCTTGCTGATTTTATGGGTCCAGTCTGAAAAGCCATAACCATCATAATAGGTTTCCATATTCTCAGCACTCAGGCCTTCGGCCCATGGGAATGTGACAACCTTTGCTACCTGATCCTTGCCTTCAGCGTCCTTGTATTCTGTGGGCTTAAAATAATACTCCGAGTGACACTGCGCACAGACCAGGGATCGCATGTCCTGATGGGTTATTTCATCAAGATTAACACCACTTGCCTCGAGACCTTTTTTTAAGTATGGCCTGGAAATAGCAAGGTTAGCGGTTTTGCTGTCGTGACAATCTGCACAGCCAATTGGGTTTACAATCTGGTCGCCTAATCGCGCCCACTTGCCTGTGAAATATTCGTTTTCACCCTCTTCGTCCATTACTCTTGGAACATCTGGCGATTTACAGGTCCAGCATGCTGTGGGCATTGGTCCAGTTGCTGGGCCTACAGGGGCTCCTGTTCTAAGGGAGTTGATATTGCTCTGCACCGCATAAAAATGACCACGGGGCGCATTGTAGTCCTTTGCGAACCCGTAACCGGCCCAGAGAATTACCAGTTGGGGTTTTTTCTCGAGCATGTCTTCAATTGTGTCGCTCTGTTTTGTCTGCTTCCAGGAGTCATACTGTCTTGGGAAATATCGTGCCCATTCCTCGTTTTTACTCTCAACGCCTTCAGCTTTAACAACTGGACTCGTATTGATGCTCTCTCTCTCTTCTTGTTTGCCACTGATGGAACTCGCCATAAAGCCCATCGCAGCAATTGCCACCAAGGAACCACCTAATAACAATTTATATTTATTCACTTTCCTCTCCATGTATTATTGTTCCCTAACACCAAGATTGTTTGGAGTTGATGATAAACTTCTTGCTTTACCATGAGGTACATCTCTATGACACTCCCAACATTTTCTCTCGGTACTGGGAGTACCTGAAAAATCATGATATCTGTCGCTGTTAGAGATAATGATCTCTGTCAACCTTGCATGACATGATATGCAGTTTGCCTGAACACGATTGGCACCATCTTCACTGATCTGAAGGACTTGATCATAAGTGTCCATTGTGAAAGCCAATGAATGGTTCCAACCATCTCGTGCTTTAGCCTTATACTTATTTACTGTTGAGTCCGTTGGCAGATGACATTCAACACAGCTAGCGCGTTGCGCATGGGAGCTGTGCTGCCACGTTGCATACTGCGTGTTCATGACATGACAGTTAATACAGGCTTTTGGATCGGTTGACAGGTAAGACAGAGCCTTAGATGCGTTCACCAGGTAGATAAAAAATACCACTGCTACGGCAAAAGCAAAAATTGAACTAAATGTCAGTACTTTACCTGCTTTCATGTATAGAATCCTGATAGAATGAATGTTCAACCAGTACTGTCAAAAAAGAGCAGGCAGGGTTTCCCCAGAGCTCTTTTTCCACGTCTGGCACAAGTACCATTGTTTCACCTCCGTTATCGTGTGTTAGGTTTCAGTTGATGTATTAGAACGAATCGCGGTTTAAGATAATACCTGTTGTGATTTCTAAATACTATCAAAACCTGCTGATAAAAGCAGATAGCTAAAGCGGGTACAAGATATGGGTGACAAAACGTAGGCCGATACAATACTTGCGTGGCTGTCTGTGAAAACCTTTGTTGTGAGGTGATGTGAGACCTTGTGTTAATAGACAGTAGCAGAAAGCAGGTTCAGACAGTCTTGTCACGCTTACTGAGCAATAGGTTAATAATTGCAAGTGTTGAGGTGGAGACAATTAACAGAAAGGACACCGCGTTGATAATGGGCGTTGAGCCATCCCGCACCTGCAGGTAGAGGTTAATCGGCAGAGTTGTTTCAGATCCAACGAGAAAAAGAGAGGTATTAAAGTTTTCAAAGCTCATCAAAAAGGCCACTGCGCCGCTGCCAATGAGGGCTGGTCGCAGAAATGGCAAAGTGATATAGCGAATAACCTGGAATCTGGTGGCACCGAGGTTGAGTGCCGCTTCCTCTAGAGAGTGATCGAATTTCTTTAATCTGGCTGAGACCACCAAGAGGACAAAGGTGGCAATAAATGAAAATTGTCCAAGTACTACCAGCCAGAAACTTGGCCGCAGGAACGGTACATCCAGGCCGAAGGTGTCTTCAAAATACATACCGAGGCTGTTGGCAGTCAGTAACAGGGATATGCCCAGGATAACGCCGGGAATAACCAGTGGAGTCAAGGCGAGAAAGTAGAGACCTTGCTTGCCCCAAAATTCCTCCTGCTCAAAAAGGAATGCTCCCATAGTGCCAACCGTAACCGACAGGATTGATACCCACAAAGCGGTTTGGGCGCTGACCCAGATGGATCTTATATTGGAGCTGTCGTTGATCAGACCGATGCGCTCCGGGCCGTCAGCTAAAAACCAATCCAGACTGAATCCTTTCCATGGTAAAGAGGGAAAATTCGAATCATTGAAGGCCAGGATGCAGGTAATGACCAGCGGCGCGAAAAGGAAAATATAAAACAGGATAATATAGAAACGGAAGGCGGTTGCGTAGCTTTTGGGTTGTGGCAGTGTGCGTATCATGAGAGCGCCTTTCCGAGTTGTTGTTTGCTGATTTTCAAACCGCTCCAGATAATTACCGAACTCAGAGCCAGCAAAAGAAAACCGAAGGCCGCTCCCTGGTTCCAGTTGAAACTGGCAATAAATTCATTATATATCTGTTCGGTAAACCAGAGGGAGTTCTTGCCACCCATCAATGTTGGCGTCAGATAATTTCCTAGAGCCAGCATGAAAACAACAATAGAACCTGAGGTGATCCCCGGTGCTGCATAGGGAATGATGATGCGGTAGAAAATAGTGATTGGTGAGGCACCCAAATCATGGGCGGCCTCGATCAGGCTGTCATCCATACCTTCTAAAGACGAAATCAATGGGACTACCATAAAAAGCATTGAGGTGTAGACCAGCCCCATAAGCATACTAATATCGTTATAGAGCATTTCCACCGGCGCATCGATCAGGCCGGCACTGGTAAGCAGGTGATTGATAACCCCGCTTTCGCGCAACAGGATCATCCAGCCATAGACCCGCACCAACTCACTGACCCAAAACGGCATGAGCAGTAGGATGGTAAGAAACCCCGTCAGACGTGGAGAGACAACTTTGGTAATATAAAAAGCTACTGGAAAGGTAACCAAAAAAGTCAGTATCGTTACGGTAATGGCATATAAGGCCGTCCTGACGAATGTATACCAATAGATTTCTTCCGTGAAAAAGTTGCGATAATTTGCAAGGGTCCAGACCGTTTCGCCCATATCGTTCTTACCGTGCAGTGACATGAGCAGCAGTTCAATATGTGGAACAATGATCAGCAGCAAAAGCCAGAGCAGTACTGGCGTGAGGAAAATAAAGAGGCCGAGGCGGAAGTGGGTCTTCATGGTCAGCCCCTAGGATAGCAGCGACAGCTGTTGACGTGGACTCCAGCGGCGATGGTATCGCCTTTGCCGATATGGGCAAATTGCTGGTTCTGCGGAAGTGCTACAGTAAGTTCGTGGTCACTGTGCTCAACAGTTGCCAGGATCTTGGTGTTGGAACCATCAAAAAGGATATTTTGAACTGTTAATGAGAAACGGTTGATGTCTTCAATGGATTCGGTTGGGTCTAAAATGATAGATTCCGGTCTGATAAAGAGATCAAGCTGATCACCCTGGTAATCGTTAACCGCGATTCCAAAAAGCTGCAAACCGAAAGAGGTTTGAACCTTCAGAGGATTGCTGGAGGTGACGCTTACAGGCAGGATATTAGTCTCACC
>Ga0070728_10006009_pt1 | contig 11678 bp, 19 predicted proteins | sample tdDd471_FD_66723 | JGI IMG/M metagenome (GOLD analysis project Ga0070728, IMG submission 66723) | Marine sediment microbial communities from the Atlantic coast under amendment with organic carbon and nitrate - tdDd47.1 | ecosystem: Environmental > Aquatic > Marine > Coastal > Sediment | place...
TGATATGGAATATTTTTGGCTGGTACAATGCCGATGGCACCAGGCGCTTTAATACTTGCTTGCTCATGGTGGCCCGAAAGAATGGTAAAACACCATTGGCTGCTGGTGTAGGTTTAAAAATGATGGTGGCCGATGGTGTGGCCGGTGCAGAGGTATATGTCTGTGCTACCAAGTGGAAGCAGGCATACGACACCACGTTTGTGGCTGCCAAAAACATGGTGAATAAATCACCTGATCTACTTGATGAAATAGAGGTGTATACAACCAATATGCACAGCGAAGAGTTGCTTGCAAAGTTTGAGCCACTTGCATCGGGTGCCGATACGCACGATGGCCTTGCACCTTATTGCGGTGTGCTGGAAGAGTACCACGCCCACCCAACTGCTGAGCTTTATGATATTATTGAAGATGGTATGGGATCGTGGGAAAACCCCATGATATTTATACCAACTACAGCTGGCTATAATAAGCAAGGCCCTTGTTACCGTATGCGCGATTTGGCTATTAAGATATTAAATGGAGTGCTTGAACAGGATAACTTTTTTGCACTCATTTATGAATTAGATGAAGATGATGACTGGGAAGATTCAACCAATTGGGCCAAAGCCAACCCCAGCATGGAGGCCATTGATACACTGCCTGCTTATTTGGATAAACGATACAAGGGGGTGAAAAACGACCCTAGTAAATTGGTTTCTTTCCTTACCAAAAACTTGAATGATTGGACGGACTCTAGCGAAGTGTGGATTGAAGATAAGCGATGGATGCAATGTGACCAGGCAGTGAGTTATGATGCCATGGCGAGCCGTGAGTGTTATGCTGCACTCGACCTTTCAAGTACTACCGATATAACCTGTTTGTTCTTGCTGTTTTTTGATGAGACCGGCTTTGATTTATTGCCTTACTTTTTCGTGCCTGAGCTAAGCGCAAAGCAGCGAGTTAAAAAGGATAACGTACCCTATGATTTATGGATAAGGCAAGGGTACATTGAAGAGACACCAGGCGATGTGATTGACTACGACTACATACGCCGCCGAGTAAGTGGGTATTATGTGGAAGATGGCACGGTAAAGCACGATGAAAATTGCATTGCTGACCATGTGCAAATCAAGCGCATTGAATACGACCGCTGGAACTCTTCCCAATTAGTTAATGACCTGGTGGCCGATGGACTTGAGATGTCACCATTTGGGCAAGGCTTTGGAAGCATGAGCGCACCCACCAAAGAGTTTAAAAAGATAGTGCTTAAAGCACAGGTGCGGCATGGAGGCAATCCGGTATTGCGCTGGATGATTAGTAACGTTGAGATTAAAAAAGATGCAGCCGGTAATGAGAAGATTGATAAAGCAGCAAGCTCTGAAAAGGTTGATGGCCCCGTTGCTGGTGTAATGGCCCTCGGTGGTTACCTCACCGATGCCGATCAGTACGACGACGATATGTTTGATGTAAAAACCGTTTAACGAAACGACAAAAAAATGAGTAACAAAACCACAATTCCCGACATTGGCAAAGCAAACTTTAAAGAATTTTTGCAGCAGTTTTGGCGCATGCTCGCCTACTACGACACCCACGAAGAAGCATACGAAGCAGTGGAGCGACAGTATGAGAATCAACACGGCAAGAGGAAATATAAAAACTACAATTCGTTTCGCACTGTGCGTGATAAGAAAATGAAACAACAAACAGCTTAAGTATGATCAACTACATGTGCATAGATAATCTTGAGTACATGCGTACGCTCCCTGATAACTATTATGATTTAGCTGTTGCGGATCCGGAGCAAGGCAAAAAGATGCATGGTGGAAAGCAATATTCATGCAAGGTGAAACAGAAGAATGGATCCAGTACAAGGGTAACCGGTACCTTTTACGAAAAAGGAGATTGGGATAATAAGCCGGCAACACCTGAGTATTTCAAAGAATTGTTTCGTGTTTCGCGCCATCAAATCATTTGGGGCTGCCAATACTACCATATGAATTTTGGGCAAGGTCGTATTATTTGGGATAAGGTTAATGCTGGATCCAACCAGTATGATTGTGAAATTGCATACACAAGTTTAACTGATCGTACCGTTTTGTTTCGGTATATGTGGCGTGGTATGATGCAAGGGAAAAGTATCAAAGAAGGGCATATCCAACAGGGTAATAAGAAGCTGAACGAAAAAAAGAATCATCCTACACAAAAACCTTCAGCATTATACAAGTGGCAATTTATGGTGTTCGACATACCAAAGCATTGGAAAATTTTTGACCCGAACCTGGGTAGTGGCTCCCATGGTATTGCATGTTTTGAAATGGGCTACTCATTAGATGCTTGTGAGATTGATCCAGTACAAATAAAAAAGGCACAAACTTGGCTCGATCAGGAAAGTGAAAAAAAAGATTTAAACCTTAAACTATTTACAGCATGAAAGCAAAAGACTTAGACAAAAAAGAATTGACCATTGAGGAAATTAGAAAAGCAATTAAAGAAGCTAATGAACAGGGCCAATACAAACACCTTATACCGCATTGGCTTTTTGTTAGTGAAAGTATCATTGCTCAACTTATTTCTGATGGCTTTAAAGTGTATCGAGGTGATTGGGATTTATACGCAATTAATGCTCTTATAATTGAGTGGTAACAAATAAACAGAACTATGGAAAACTATGAATATGAAGAAATGGAAATGCCTACGCCTTGTACTGTGTGTGGTGCAATTTTCGATTTAAACGATGGACGCGCATCTGAAAAGTGGCTCCCAAACACTACTATTTGCCAAGGTTGTCATGATAAAGAGGCAGAAGAAATTGAAGAAGATGAACAGTTTGAAGAGTCAAACTACGAATTGAGTAATGCACTTTACATTTTTAAGGATCGTAAAGCCTGGGATAGATTGACAGATGATAACAGGAAGGTGCTAGAACAATATATTTTGTCTTTAATTCCAAGTGAAAACCAGTTAACCAATGAAGCGAGTGAAGTAACAAGAGCTATTAAGTACCCGCAAAACATGGTGCATATAAGGCTGCGTAAGAACTTTGTGGCTGGTGCTAAATTTATAATTGGAAAATTAATAAGTACTAATAATGCCCTTCCCCGATGATCAATAATATAACCCGCGCATTAATCATTAAAAAAGAACACCTTGACAAAATTCTATCAGGAGACAAAGTTTGGGAAATGCGATCTACTAAAACAAATGTTAGGGGGCGCATAGGTTTGATTGAATCCGGTTCGGGTTTGATTGTTGGTGAGGTTGAGATAGTGGATGTTCTCACAGATGTTAAACCTTGGAAAAGTATGTACAGGCAATATCATCAAGTATACAATAGCCAACTGCTATACAAATGGCGATACCCGTGGGTGTTAAAGAATGCCAAGCGATATAACAAACCAATACCTTACAAGCATCCTAAGGGAGCGGTGGTGTGGGTTAAATTATAAGCTACGAATGAAAGCTAACGGCAAATTGTATGTTGTCGAAGCGTAAATAACCGATGCAGTTGATTTGAAAAACTAATTAAAAACAAAAATAGAGATGGGTTTAAAAACATTATTAAGTGAAATTAAGCAAAAAAAAGAGGAATTACGTGATTTAAATGAGCGCGTGGATGACCTCGCCAAGAAAGAGTTTAACTATTTAGTTGGTAAATACTTTTTATTGGCTGCAACCAGTAGAATTAAAGTTACAGGGATAATGTACATTGAAGAGAATAGAAATACTGTAATTGTAGAGTGCATTAGAATACAGGGAGGGAAATATGACCTTGGGAGAATACATGTTGAAATTAATGACGATTATCCTTTAAGATTAGAAGAAATTGAGGATAGTACGATAAAAGAAATAAGCCAAGATGATTTTAATGAGTTTTTAATAGAAGCATTAGAAGTAACGAGAGAAAAAATTATTGAATCATGTGTGTAGGCTTTTGTTTTTAATTGTTTCGAGTTTGCAGAACAGTTGAACAATGAACGCCACAGCTTTGCAATATACAAATTGTTACCACGCCGAAGGGTACGTTTTACTTAAACGACTTTTCGATTTACTTATAAGTTTCAAAGTAAAATGCGTGGTAACTCTAATGCATGGCGCGTTTTAATGCGCTATTGCAGACAGTTAGCTTTTGTTTTTATTTAAACTGATCCTCACCCTCACCGCTTTTCCTTTCCAACTCCTTAAATGCTTCCTGAAGTATGTCGCATAACCTGATAAGGCGGTGGGGTTTCATGGGGATGATGTTGATTACCTTCAATTCAAAAGGCCGTTGAGCATAGCACTGAGCGGTCAATACTTGGCGGCCGCCTTTTTCAATCAATAGCTTAATGCGAAAGTTAGTTGGTTTATCAAACTGCCAGGCACTAGGCTCCACCCTTGCAACAATGGGTACTTCATTGGCTGCAAACTCCTTATCGATTATGGTTTTTATTTGGTGCTGCATAGAGCAAAAATAATAAAGGTGGCTTAATTGCCACCTTTAAGTTTTACGGATTTGTGCTACTGGTAATTTTATATGCATATATCCAAATTGAATCTTCATCGCCGCCCCCTGGACCGCCTTTAGCTCCTTTATCAAGAAAATACTTTTCAACTTGGCGAGCTATTGTATGTGAGTCAGCATCTCTTCTAATCCAATAATGTTGTTTGTCCATTTGAACGGAATGTTCTTCAAACCTTCTTACTGTATCATTAGTGATTCCAACATACCAACCTGAGTATGGAGTACTCATATAATTCTCTAAATCGCTGATTATTTGTTGTGCGGTCATAAAGCATGTAATTAAAGTAAATAATAAGTTAAATATACTATTTTGAAATCGGCTTGACAAAGAATTGGGCTGTATTTCGTTAACTTTATTAACCAAAATCAAGTACGCAATTGCGTACTATTGACGGGCGATAGCTCGCGAAAAGTTGCGTTTTTAAACTGAAATGCAACTTTTTATGGTGTTGGGGCTTGCATGGTTTTGCAATTTTGTTAGCAGCAAAAGAGCAAAACGGCATGAGTTGGAAACTATCTATTTTTGGTAAAGATGTTATTGACTTCAGGAGTGAAAGCCTGGAGAATCCAGCTAATTCGCTGAGCGATCCTTCGGTTATTGAAGCACTGACCGGAGGCATGAAAGCGAACACGGGCGCTACCGTTAATCCCAATACGGCGTTGGCAGTTAGTGCAGTGTATAGGGCCGTTGCTTTGTTGAGTGGTACAATGGCGGCATTGCCTTTACACGTTTATCAACGCGAGGACCAAGGTAACCGTAATATGGCTTTGCAGCATCCGGCCTATAACCTGCTGCACAACGAGCCAAACAGCATGCAGACTTCGTTCTACTTCCGCGAGACGGCAATGACTCATTTGCTGCTGACTTCGGGTAACTTCTTTGCTTACATATTGCGCGGCACCAATTACCAGCCCGATAGTATTTACTTGCTGGAACCTGAAAAGGTACGAGTGGTAATGGTTGATTATCAGCTGTGGTATTTTGTTGAAGGTGTAAAAGAACCAATACCGGCACGGGATATGATACATGTGGCAGGACTTGGTTTTGATGGCATCAAAGGTAAAACTCCATTACGCATTGCCCGCGAAGCCATTGGGCAAGGTTTAACACTTCAGGATTTTGCCAGCTACTTTTTTGCCAATGGGGCCAATGTAAGTGCAGTTATTGAGCATCCGGCTAAAATGAACGATCAGCAATACACTCGCTTCCGCGAAAGCTGGGAACGGGCATACCAGGGAGTGCAAAAGAGCAACCGCACGGCCATACTCGAAGGCGGTGCCAAGCTTAACAAACTAAGCATCCCACCCGAAGAAGCCCAGTTCTTACAAACCCGCAAGTTTAATGTAACTGAGATAGCCCGCATATTTGGTGTCGCCCCGCATAAGCTTTACGACCTGGAGCGCTCAACCAACAACAATATTGAGCATCAGGGTATTGAGTTTGTGCAAGATACCATTAGCATATTGGCGGCGCGTATTGAGGCCGAGTTTAACCGCAAGCTATTCCGCGAAAATGAGAAAGGCCGCTTCTACACCAAGTTTAATTTGAATGCTTTGATGCGTGGTGATGTGGCAACACGTGCCGGCTACTACAGTCTTATGCGAAACATTACCGCCATGACTGCTGATGAAATTCGTCAACTGGAAGATATGAACCCGCGTGGTGGTGAGGCTGATGAGTTACTATTCCCATTAAACATGGCAACCGAAACACAATTGAAACAACAAAACAAACAGGACGATGGCAAAAGCAAAAAAGAAGATTAATACCGATAATCCGGAGGTTAGATTTTTACCAGGTACGGTAAACATTGAGACTCGCGAAGAGGGTAACTCGCGCCATGTTTGGGGATATGCATTTAAGTATGACGAATTGTCGCGTATGATTGATGGTTGGTTTCGTGAAAAAATTGCACCTGGCTCACTCGAAGGGTGTGATCTATCTGAAGTGATTGCAGCTGTTCATCACAGACAGGAATTTATTGTTGCACGTGTTGAGTCTGGTACTTTAAGGTTGACCGCTGATGAAATAGGATTGCGTTACGATATTGATGAAGTACCTAACACCACAGCAGGCAATGATTTGATTGAGGATATCCGAGTAAAAAATATATTAGGCTCTTCTTTCAAATTTAGGATTGCAGTTAAAGGTGATGAGTGGGAAGAAGATGACGAAAATGGTACAATCCGCACCATTATCAAGTTCAAGAAAATTTATGATGTTGCCCCAGTGGTTAATCCGGCTTATCTCAATACTAATGCCGATCTAGCCAAACGTTCATTTAATGAGTTCAAAGGGGAAAGCGAAGATACACCTGCACCTTTCCGCCGTGAAATGGCCCGCAGACGATTAGATTTAATGTTTAACAAATAATTGTTTTAAAATGAAAACGAAACAAGTTATTGGAATGATTGCCGTATTGGCAATAATTGGCGCTTATTTTGGCGCAATGATTGGCGGGCTGTTTGGTGCGCCAACAGAAGGTTCTTTAATAGGGAGCTTCGTTGCAGAGCTACCGGTTTTAGGTACTAGTGTAAACATTGGTAATACCATTAAAGCCTTGCGCGAGCAAATGGCCGATAAGGAAACCGAAATGCGCAGCCTTATTGAAACATCAGAGGCCGAGAGTCGTGATTTTAATGATGAAGAAAAAACGACTTACGACAAACTCGAAGCAGATGCCCGTGCGTTGGATACCCGAATTAAGCGACTTGAGAAGCTTGAAAAAGGCAGTGCCGGACAAGCTCAGCAGCAGCGCGAAGTCGAAGATGTTACCGATCAGGAAAAACGAGAACAGGAAGTTGAGGCAGCTTTCCGAAGTTATCTGCAAAAGGGTTTTGGTAAATTAACCCAGGAGCAGCGCGACATGATGGAAGAGCGTGCTATGAGCACCGGTACTGGTTCTGAGGGAGGTTACTTAATTCCTGAAGGATTTGTAAACAAATTGATTGAAGCATTGAAGTCTTATGGTGGTGTTCGTGGAGTTGCCGAGGTAATGACAACAGCTACCGGTAATCGAATTCCTTGGCCTACTGCAAATGATAGTGGAGAAGAAGGTGAGTTGATTGATGAAAATACAGCAGCTAACGAAGATGATGTGGCATTTGGAAGCATACCTGTTGGAGCTTACACATACTCATCTAAGATGGTACCTGTGCCAAATCAGTTATTACAAGATAGTGCTATTGACTTAGAAGGTTATTTGGCAAGAGTATTAACTAAGCGTATTTGGAAAATTACCGAACGTCATTTCTGTGTTGGTACAGGAACTAACCAGCCTAAAGGATTCTTAACGGCTGCTACTAAAGGCGCTGATGCTGTTGTTGATGGTTTAGCATATGATAATATGGTTGACCTTAAGTTTAGTGTTGATGAAGCCTATCGTAAGAATGCGGTATGGATGTTCAATGATGAAACATTAAAAATTTTAATGAAGATGAAAGATGCTGATAATAAGCCTTTATGGGCTGAAAGCATCCGTGCTGGTGAGCCTGATACTATTCTTGGTAAGCCTTATATCATCAACAACTACATGCCAACAATTGGAGCCAGTAATAAATCGGTTGCCTTTGGTGATTTCAAAACTTATTTGATCCGCGATGTGCAAGGTGCTTATGTTATGCGTTTGGCAGAACGCTTTGCAGAAAAGAATCAAACGGCCTTTATCATGTTCAGCCGTCACGATGGAACATTGCTTGATGCAGGAACTCATCCTATTAAATATTTGCAGCACGCTGCATCCTAAATAACTGCATAGTGATTAGCTGATACTAGTTATTGGCTAATCATTTAAAATACTGAGGTATGAAAGTACAGATGAAAACAGCACTTGCAGGTCGCAACTATAGTCATATAAAAGGTGACTATGTTGATGTGCCTGATAAGATTGGAGCAAATTGGCTTGAGCATAAGGTTGCAGTGAATATAGGAACCTTTCCGGCAGGGGCCGATGTAAAGAAACATCCTGATCCGATAGTTGAAACACCTGAAGGTGAAACGCCACTACCCGAAGATACACCATCTTACGAGTTGTTGATCGAGAATGAGTTAAAAACTGTTGAGGCGGTGTTGGCTCATGAAAACTTACAGTCAATTACTGGTATTGGAGCTAAAACCAAGGAAGCAATTTTAAATCACCTTAAGCCTGAGTAATGTATTACGCTATTGTTACTGAGCCAAGCAGGGAGCCGTTAACGGTTGATAACGCCAAAGACTATTTGCGCATTGATGAATCGTTTAATGATGACAATGCCATGATACTGATGCACATTGCAGCTGCGCGTGAGCGCTTTCAAGAGGCAACAGGTCAGGTATTGGTGCCAACCGAGTTTCAGGCGGCTTTTGATAATTGGCCCGATGACAATGTAATACGACTCTTTAAGGTGCCGCTATTAAGTGTGACAGGCATTACTTACTACGATACACAAGGAAATGAGCAGACGCTGAGTGCAGACGATTTGCATATTGATGCAGTTAGCAAACCTGCTCGCCTTGTGCCTGTGGCTGGCCGGTGGCCTTCGGTTGATGGTCGCCCAGGTGGTATAAAGCTGCGTTTTACTTCGGGCTATGCCGATGGCAAAGTACCTAAGTTTATAAAGCATGCATTGCTTTTAATGGTTGGTCATTTTTACGACAACCGAACAGAGGTAACACCCGAACAGTTGAATGTGATGCCGCGCGGTGTTGATTCGGTAATTGAAATGTACAGTGTAAAGGAGCATCGATGAGAGCCGGGTTACTAAAAACACGTATGATCTGGAGGCAAATTATTGCTAATAACAATGCTGGTGATGTTACAACTTCGCATGTTGATAAGGTGATACAGGTGCAGGTACTTAGTAATAGTGGCAAAAAAGGAGAGCATAATAACGAGACTTTTACAGCTGGTACTATCCGTATTGTGATGCGAAACCACTTTTCGATTGAAGAGAGTGATCAGGTGATATACAAGGGTAATGAATATGCTATTGATAACCTTGATGATACTTCAAAGCCAGGGTGGTTATTTGTAAGTATGAGCAAAAAGAATAGCTGATGGGAGCACATGCTGAAAGAATGCTGGCACAGCAGCGTGGGAAAGGTATTTCAACGAGCAAAATACGCAACGGCATATCGCTTGATTTCAGTGAATTTATTGAGAAGTTGGATGGGATTGTAGAGTTTAGTGACAAGGAGTTACAGAGTATCTACAATCGATCGATGGGTAGTGCTGTGATACAAACGGTAGTGAAGGAAGCAAGGCGCGATTTAAAAGCATGGCTTGCTGACTCGGAACACTCAACCGGCCGCACGGTGAAATCGATTGGTATTAAAAGTGCCCGACGAAAGGCTTTAGTTCTGGCAGGTGGACGATTTTCGCAACGATATGGTGGTGAGTTAATGCACATATTAGATGGCGGTACAGATGAGCGAAACCATAAAAGCGGCCATTATACCGGCAGAGTACTGGGCTTGCAATTTTTTAAAGCTGCCTATGAAGCCAAGCGGGGTGATATGATGGTGAAGTTTGAAGACAAACTACGTGATAACTACCTAAAGAAACTGGATAAGAAACTGAGCAGATGATACACATCAATAAGTTTATACACGAAGTGTTAAGTGCGGTGCCTGCTTTAACGGCTTTAATAAACAGCAAACTTTATATATTGAATATTCCTGAAAAGGATAGCAATAAAAAGACTGTTGAAAACCCTGTTGTATGGTTTGGCAGAGCTATTAAAACTGATCCTTATAAGCAAGGTGGTAAAGTGTATGAGTGTATTGTAAAGATGTATGTACATACAGATAGTTACTATGAAGGTTGTAATATAGCTGAAATTATTATTGATGCCTTAGATGGTGCAAGTTCAAAGGAGTACAAAGTGCAAGGCATTTACTTTCAGGATTTGCAGGATAATAATAGTGGCGAAACAGATATTCAAGAAATAACTTTTAAAGCAGTTTAGATATGGCTATTGAAAACAAAGTTATAGATGGTGCCAATATACTTATAAAGGTTGATGATGAGTATGTGGCGCTGGCAACAGATGCTACTTTGAACCTTGCTATTGATATGCAAGAGGTTAAGTATAAAAAGCCTGATCGAAGTACAAGCCGTTTCAGACAAGTTGAGGCGGGTGTGATCAGCTGGAGTGTTAACCAAAACGCTTACTTCTCGGCAGATAACAACGCAACACTTGCATGTTACCGGAAGTTGTTTGCTAAAGCAATTGATCCTGATCCGGCAGTCAATGATGTTGCTGTGGAAGTGGAGTATCGGGATGGAGCGGCTGGCACTGATATTTTTAAGATTACCGGAAATGCCCGTGTGGGAGGTTTAGATTGGAATATTGCCAATAGTGGTGAGAAGTCAACCTTTTCGGCGGCCCTTGAGGGTAATGGTGGAATTGCCCAGGATGAAAGTGTAGCAACTTAAAAATAATTAATGACCATTACCGCTCGATGGGATTCGTGCGGTAATGGTTTTAAATAAATGAGCACGGAGTACAAATCCGCGCCAGCGAAAAAGAAGGCATGAACAATTCGAAGTACATTAAAATAGGTGGAAAGCAATACCGTGTAGCATTCAGTTTTTTAGGCATGCGTGAATCGCAGAAAATGGCTTATGATCGTGCTAAAGTGAACGGGCAGTATGATGCTTTTGATGATGTGATACAGAGCAGTTATTGTTTTATAAAGCATTGTAATGTAAAAAAGAGTAATGAGAATGAGCAGTTTACTTTAAGCCTGAATGAGTTTGAGCAGTTGGTTAATGAAGATTTTCCATTGTACAAGGAGCTTATAGATGCCTATGCTTTTGTGATGAGTTCGATGGTTGATGGCTTGAAGGGCGCTGAAGATGAAGGCCCTGATGATAAAAAAAAACAGACGTAGACCCCTACACAGTTGATGAAGTGTTTGCCGATTTGATGTGTAACACGTCGGTTAGTGCCGATTACTTTTGGTATGAAATGAGCTATCAGGAACTGGAAGCCATATTTGATACAATCAAGCATAAGAAGCGAGCCGAATGGGAGCGCTGGCGCATGCAATGTTTCTACTCGATGCGTCTTATTCTGAAAGAAGAAACCCAACCCAAAGATTTAATCCCATTGCCCTGGGATGATGAGGGCCAACCCAAAAAGAAACTTAAGAGTGAAGAAGAGCAGCGCGACATCTTTGAGCGGATGAGCGGCAAAAAAATGCTAACACCATAAC
>Ga0070728_10006013_pt1 | contig 11671 bp, 7 predicted proteins | sample tdDd471_FD_66723 | JGI IMG/M metagenome (GOLD analysis project Ga0070728, IMG submission 66723) | Marine sediment microbial communities from the Atlantic coast under amendment with organic carbon and nitrate - tdDd47.1 | ecosystem: Environmental > Aquatic > Marine > Coastal > Sediment | place...
TAGGCTTGGAGGACACTGCCAGCAGCCAGATAATCGACAGGACAACTGCCAGCAGCACCCCGTCAAGTACCCCAAGCGCCAACACCCCTATGGTGGTAACCAACGACAGCCAAAATTCATTGCTACTCATCCTGCGCAGCGACCGCAGCGAGCCAAGATCGAACAAGCCAGCAGCAGCTACAATAATCACCGCCGCAAGTCCAGCACTCGGCACTTGAGCTAGCGGTCCTGTAAAGAAAAGCAGGATCAGCAGCATGGCTATCGCAGCTACCACACCAACTAGCTGAGTTTTACCGCCCATTGCGTTATTAACCGCGGTGCGTGAATCGGCGCCAGTCACAGGAAACCCCTGGGCCAAACCACTGGCCAGATTACAGGCTCCAAAAGCGATCAACTCCTGATTGGCAACAATTTCGTAATGGTTTCGGCGAGCAAAGCTTTTCGCCGTCAGCACACCGCTGGTAAAGCTGATCAGCACCAATCCGGCTGAATCGCGAAATAGAGTGCGGTATGTATCGAACTCAAACACAGCCCAGTGTGGCTGAGGCAAACCAGCCGGTACTGCACCTAACACTGCAACCCCGTGTTGATCAAGTTGCAACAGGGTCACCGCCATAATACCAACGATTACAACCACCAGGGCACTGGGCACCGCTGGCATAAATCTGCGCACGAGCAGCAGCAGCAACAGCAAGCCACCGCCCAGAATCGTCGTGGGCAGATGGATATTTCCTATCTGAAGCACGAACTCGCGCAATTGATCAAACAGTTCACCGCCTGCACCTTGGTAACCAAAAAACTTTGGCAACTGGCCGACTATAATGATCAAAGCGATGGCGTTGAGGTAACCGGTTAAAACTGGTTGCGACAAAAAGTTGGCAATAAAGCCCATACGACCGATGCCAGCGAGGACATACAAAAGCCCTGTCATCAGAGTAAGGATGACCATCATTGCCATATATTGTTCGTCGTTTCCTTTGGCTAACGGACCCAAAATGGCCCCAACCATGATACAGGTAGCAGCGTCAGGGCCTGTCATCAACTGTCGTGACGAGCCAAACAGTGCATAGGCGAGTAACGGAAAAATAGCTGAATAGATCCCCACCACAGGTGGTACCCCGGCCAAACTGGCATAGGCAATACCCACCGGTAACGCAATAGCCGCCACCGACAACCCTGCTGCCAGATCACGTCCCAACCATTGACGCTGATAGCCCAAAAGTGTAGAAACCCCTGGTAACCAACGTGCAATGAACCCTTTCTTTTCCATCATGTCCTATTTTCCTCCTATCATAGCTAGTGAGGTTTGTGCATCGTCAAAATAAATGAGACAGAACCACTTTTAAATTGAGAGATATTTTCCCGAAGTATGACCGGCCTAATGCCATAATCTTATATGGGTTTCAACCCGAGTTTCTTCTTCTTGCGTTGCTCTTATGTTTGTTCCTTCACAAGATCATGGAGTTTCTGTGATTTTGCAACAGTAAAATGTAGCCCCTGTTAAGAAAAGTTCTTCTGGCCTGAGCTGTCAAATGACAGCAGGGATGTAGTTGAGATGTTTAATGTTCTCTTTGAGGAAAGAAAACTGGTTTTGCAGTAGAGATTACATTTCCTTATGTCTGTTTTTCACACTAGTTGGTAACATAACCTTTTTCTTAATTTCTATTTATCATTACTCTGATCGCCTATCAATTTCCATTGTGCCGTCCATCCGAGATATTTCCAGATTATGTTTGCTGGTCACTCCGAGAGTAGTGTTAGGAATCGTGCAAGATAGTAACTGATTGTCAGTCTGTATCGGCTTGAAACCTTATAGGTCCAGCTGAATCAAAATTGAACGCCAGATAGGAAAGTACTATCAGTCATTGGATACTAGGTAAAATGGAGCGGAAATTATAACCATTCGCATCAGTGGAAAAATGCGTATATTGATGCGAATCCTTGGGAAGTTTAAACATAACAGACTAATTTGTTGGCCACGGCCTTTGGCCTTCTGCGTCAATCCAAGCACTAACCCATTCGGGAAAATCTGGATTCCAATCTTCTCTACCTCGTGCCTTTATAACATCGGGTGCTGGTATTAGGCCGACTTTTGAAGTAACGCCCATCTTCATTAGAGCTGAAGAGCAAACTTTGTTGTCTCGATGTGTTTCCTGTAGAAGATAAAACCATCTGTCGTCATGACAAACTAATCTAGTAGTTAAATTAAATTTACCAAGGAATGGAATTCTTCTTCGATATCGAACGCTTGCCCCACCAACAACAACACCCCAATTGCGTTCCTTCATCAAACTAACAAAGCCAACTCGATATGAGAAATCCCATCTCCCAAGCTCCATGTAATTGAAGTAACGGGCATTATTCAATTCCATGAACACGTCTATATCCGTAAGCCCAACCCTTAGTTTCAAGACACTTTCATCATCTAGGTTCAGCGGTGAGCGAAGTCTTGCTTTTACTAGGGTTACCGTAAGTTTAAAAAAAGGATACATATGGATTGCCTACGTTAAGTATTTATTCGCATAACCAGTAATTTTTGCAAAAACTACATTTTCTGCACCCCATAGTACTGTACAGGATAATCCATGTTAGGCAAGTAGCAAGACATCACAACACTGTCAGGCTGTCTGCAAGATAGTAACTGATTGTCAGTCTTATAGGCTTGAAATCGAACAGGCCAAACTGAATCGAAAGTGCGCGCCAGATAGGAAAGTACTATCAACCACCCAACAGGTCACAAATGGAGCAACTCCGTTTTGGGTAGGGTTGAAGAGATACAGGAAACATGTAATGTATAAGAAACCCAAGGATTGCTAGAACTTGAGAGTGGCAAGTTCAACGCTGAAGTAAGCGGCGGCTGATATGGTGCGGCACTTGCCCAACTAGCTGTGGAGCACCAGAAACCCGAGTGAAAGCGAGGCGCTTAGCGACTCGACCAACTCGCTAGGCGTCCTCGGTAAGAAATTCTTTCAAAAGCAAATATTAACTATACAAAGGTAGTCTCAACAATAGGTGGTGACCTGAGAGTTTGTTGAACAACGCAACATTCCTTCGCGACACCCCTTAGGCGCTCTAACTGTCTCGGTTGGGTCCCTTCCTTGACCCTCATCTTTACTTCACATTTCATGGCCTGAAATCCAACAGGCACATTCCGATCCATCATCAAAGCTCCACGAACATCTGCGGTAGCCGTTACTCGAACCTCCAAATCAAGGAGTTCGATGTTCATCAAGTTTGCGACCATCCTAATAGCTGAGTCTTGGCAGGCCGCTAACGCGGCGCAAAACAGATCTCCTGGCGTTGGTGCATCGTGTTTCCCTCCGATCGCTGCATGGACGCCAACAGGCACCGAAACGCCACAGCCATCCATGGGTTCGACCTTGGAGTGAAACGGATCTGAAGCAGTATTGCTCAATGTCCTTGCATGGTCTATAACCATAGCCCGCTCAGGCTGTTGATTATATAGCGCCTTAAGAGGTCTTTGCGCATCGAATACACTTGGTTGCATGTTGACATCTCCTTTGTTAAAAATAGGGGGATAAATATATTTTATCATTGCTGAATCAGAAATGATAAATTGGACAACCTGTACTTAGAAACCTTAGATGCAATCCAATAGCTAACCTCCTTCAGGTAATATGAAATTAATTAAAAGAAGGTTAAGCCTTGGACAGTGGTTGTAAGGGTTCTGTTTCACACCAGTTATGGACTTCAACGCCATCGGAGCATTAGAAGACCGGTATTATCACCCAACGCAGGACAAGGCGGCGGGCAACAGGCACCTCGTCCAGCTTATGTAAAGACGGCTTAGCCGCTCGATTGCAACGCTTTGATATCTTCTGTGGTAAGGGCCTTACCCCCGATACCCCACTGCCCACTGGGCACATCAATGATGCGCACCCAAGTCACACCCCGCATGGCTTCACCTTCTATGGCTACCATAGTGTCGGTGACCTTACTGATCATGTTTTGTTTTTCTGTTTCGTTGAAAACGCCGTCAATGACATGTATATCTATTAGTGGCATGTTATTTCCTTTCTATGTTTGATCGTGGTGGCTGAATTGCCCGGCCTTTAAAAACAAATTATATCCGGCAGACATTTATTGCTTGAGGATCGAATGGGGATAGTGTGGGGGTAGTGTGGTGGTCACACCTGTGACGCCAAAAAGGTAGGAGAGCCGCATGGCAAAGATTTTCAGATTTGACAATTTTATACTCGACACCAATCTGTTTGAGTTGCGCCTCGGCCCTGTGATTATCCCAGTAGAACCTCTTGTTTTTGATTTGATCACGTTTTTGCTGGGACAGCCGGGTGTGGTGCTGAGTCGTGATTTATTGGTTGATGCTGTATGGGATGGGCGGATTGTTTCTGAAAGCACCATTTCAACCGCCATTAAATCAGCGCGAAAGGCTTTGGGCGATTCTGGCAGGGAGCAAAAGTACATTCGAACCATTCGGGGACGTGGAATACAATTTGTGGTTCCAGTAGAAACTGACCTGACTGAGGCAGCTGAAAGCAGGGCACCGCTTTTGGATGACGAAATACAGCTTAAAATCTATGTACGCCCTTTCGAGACTATGGGCGCAAGCAGTCTCGAACAACTGTCCCATCTATTGCAAGTTAGCACCGCAACAATTCTGACACGCATACCGTTGCTCCGAGTTATGGCTTCGTTTCCACAAGCAGACAAATTGGAGGATCTCCGCGAATTGCGATCCCAGTTTAATATAACCCACGTTCTGGAAGTGGGCCTGCAGCGACACGAAAGCCGATTGATTGCAAACGCGACTATCATCGAGACACGCAACCTTGTTCAAATCTGGGCGCAACAGGTTGAAGATGCGAGGGGTGCGGGCGCACAAGAACGACTACTTCACAAATTGATCAGTCGGATTGAGCCTCGACTGATGCAGGCCATGGTGGCAGAATTCCAGTTGGCCGATGGGGGAGATAGTTCCCGTGCCAATTTATTGCGGGCAATTACACTGCTTTCCCTGAAAGGGTGGCACCAAACCACTTTTATTGAAGCCACCAGGATGATTGAAAGTGCTATTAAACAAGAACCGGATTTGGCGTTGTCGCATGCGTATCTTGCTTTACTCAAGGCACTTGGGCATCGGGTTGGTTTATTACGTAATGATGACACGATTGTGCCGACTGCCATTGTGGCGGCAGAAAAGGCCTTGGAGTTGCAAAATCAAGATTCAACGATCCTTGGCTTGGTTGGATGTGCCCTTGCAGATGTCGGGCAGGTAGATCGGGCCTTGCCGATCTTAAAAAAAGCGATCGACTTGGATTCTCAAAACGGACATGCAAAGACGGCGCTCGGGGCTGCTTTGATGCTAAAAGGTGATTACAAAAACGCAGTAAGATACCTAACCGATGGCATCAACTGCAGTCCTGCCGATAGCCGTCTTTCGGTCTGGGGGGCTGTGCTTGCCTTAGGGTATTTGGCGCTAGGCGAATCAGAGAATGCGCTAGTAGCGGCAGAGAACGCATGCAAAGAAGACGACAGGTTATATTTGCCTCGTCTATCCTTGGCAGCAGTCCATCTGATTCGTAAAGATCAAGACAATGCTGTTGCTGCGGTGAAGGAATGTGTGCGCACAAAATCAGATCTGAACCGTGAAGAGGTCACCCACTTTATCGGCGAGAAGCTTGGTGCCAGTGTCTGGGCCATCGCTAAACCACTCATTAAAAAAAACCGGAGAAATCGGGTTGAGCCGTCGTAACAATTAATAAAATCTCTTCTTGGTATCGCGCTGCCTCCCCCCTAATGAAAACGGTATATCGAAATAGACAGAGAAAGAATATGTAAAGGTAGCCTGAATAGACCTTCGCCTTGGCAACCCTTTGCCTGGAAAGCTCCTTAGGAGTTGACCTTGTTCCTGTATCTCTCTGGTTCCGGAGAGACCAAATCCCTAATATGCTTTTACTTAGTATCCGTCGGAGATGCTTCCAGAGCATCATGGTTGTCTGGAAACATCTCTTATAGTTTTTTTGATAAGAATTATAGAGAAGTTTTTCGAGATACGAAGGCCAGGATTTCAATATCAAATCGTAAAAATGTCAGGTGATGCCTGCTATCACAGTACTAAGGATAGGGGTTAACTCAAACAGCAAAGGCAATCTATAGCTAAGTAGATTACGATAGGAATCAATTACAAAAGACCATATCACACAAAGAGGCGGCCGAAAGATTGGGTCTCGCAGTAATAAATAAAAGGTAGGCGGTTAGGCAATGGGTATGATAAATTATCATCTTTGATGACAAGTTTGGCAGAATGGTCTAATTTTCAACTAGTTATTACCGATTTAAGGCATAATCAATACTTGGTTAGACGACTAACCTTGAAAAGATCAATTTACAGTACGAGAGGAGAATAGGTGCGTTTATCTCGCTTGTTAATTGTCCTACTGCTTTTAACCTCTCTTCTTACTGCTTTTTATTGTTATCCAATAGAGACTAAGCAACCCACCTATACCCCTGATGAGACAGCCTGGATTCTGAAGCACCCTGTTGTTACCCTGGCAATCGACAACACTTACCCCCCACTTAATTTCACTAACGAGAAAGGAGAGATGGTTGGTTTAAGCGTTGATTATATCAATGCTTTTTCCCAAAAAGCTGGCATTTTAATCAATTTCCAGGGCACCGTCTGGTCAATCGCCATCAAGAGGGCCCTAAATCACGAGGTAGATGGTGTTGTCAACGCAGACGCTACAGAATCACGGACGTCTCAGTTGAATTTCACGGTGCCTTATGTCACTTTGCCGACTGGACTCGTCACTCTGAAAACAAGGGGAAATCTTGAAAGCATGGAAGATATGCAGAGCAAGATAGTCTGTGCCAAAAGTAACTCCTCCCATCTTGAGCTCATTAAAAGAGAAAGTGACGCAGAAATCTTCCCTATTGAAACGCTTGAGGAAGGGCTTGAGCATGTAATCAAAGGAGAGGCCTTTGGGGTATTTGATGATGTGTCGGTTCTAGGCCATTTAATTGCCAAATATAATTTCACTAACTTAAAGATCAACTTCATTCATTATGATAATGTCGTTGGCGTGTCCCGTATAGGTCTTCGCAATGACGACCCAGTGATGCTTAGCGTCTTCAATAAGGCAATTTCCAGTCTTACCCAGATAGAGAAGGAGACGATACAGGGCCGCTGGCTTTCCCTAGCCAAAGAGAAGACCATCATTAAAAAACAGTTCGACTGGATGTTGTTCATACAGATAGCTCTGCCACTCTTGGCTATTGCAGCATTGCTATATACTCTGGTTTTTTTACACAATGCCAGGCTTAGAAAAGTGGTAGCTAGTCGCACCCGTGACCTGGAAAAAAGCAAGAACCAGTTCAGGATATTGATCGACCAAGCTGCTGACGCTATCTTTGTCCATGATCTTGAGGGCAGGTTTCTGATCGTTAATCGTCAAGCTTGCCAAAGTCTCAGATACAGCTCAATTGATTTACTAGGGAGGTCAGTACAGGATATTACTGGCCAAGACCTGTCAGAGCTACAACCCTTTTGGGAAAAAATTGTTGCTGGTCACCCGGCAACTATAGAGGATATTCACAAAAGGCAAGACGGGACTACCTTTCCCGTTGAACTCCGGATCGGGGCCCTTGAGGTTGATGAGCAACCGGCCATCCTGGCATTAGCGCGCGATGTGACCGAGCGTAAACAGGCGGAGAAAGAAAAATTCGCCTTGGAATCACATCTCCACCAGGCCCAAAAGATGGAGGCAATTGGCACGTTAGCGGGTGGAATAGCACATGATTTTAACAACATACTTAGTATAATGCTTGGCTATACAGAGTTGGCAAAGATAGAAAGTGAGCCTGGATCAGCAATAACCCAAGATTTGGATATGGTGGTAGGTGCTGGTTTGCGAGCCAAGAGTCTTGTTAAACAAATACTAGAGTTCAGCCGCCAGGCCGATACAGAGGATATGTACTTACAACCTGCAACTATTGTAAGAAAATCGATTGAAATGCTGCGCTCAACAATGCCAACAACCATTGAGATTAGTCAAGATGTTGATGCTGCAACGAGTATGGTTTGGACTGATCCAACAAAATTAAATCAAATATTGATGAATCTTTGTACCAATGCTTTTCATGCAATGGAAAATACAGGAGGGAAGCTGGATATTTCATTAAAAGAAACAGATATAACCTCAGAAGATCTTGTCCATGAACCAGAAACTAAAGCTGGCACTTTCGTTCAACTATCAGTAAGTGATTCAGGCGATGGTATTGATCCCAAGACCATACAAAGTATATTTTTACCGTATTTCACGACGAAAGAAATCGGTAAGGGAACCGGAATGGGGCTTTCAATTGTTCATGGAATAGTAAAGGGCTATGGAGGTTTTGTTACCGTTAAGAGTGAAGTGGGTGTAGGAACCATTTTTAATGTGTTCCTTCCTGTCGTTAAAGAAGGTGAGATACCTGCATCAAAATTTTCTGAGCAATGCCCAACAGGTAAAGAGAGGATCTTGTTTATTGATGACGAGGAGATACTAGCCCAGATGGGAAAAGATATGCTAGAAGGGCTCGGTTACCATGTTACCACCGAACATAGCAGTATAGGGGGGCTGGAAACTTTTCGAAATCAGCCTGATCAATTTGATCTTGTTATCACTGACCAAACGATGCCAGGTATGACAGGTAGTGATCTTGCCAAGGAGATGATACAAATTCAACCAGATATACCCATTATTCTATGTACAGGTTACTCTAATATTATCTCTAAGAAAGAAGCAACATCTATTGGTATAAAAGAGTTTGCACTCAAACCTCTTGCTAGAAAGGATCTTGCTAAGATGGTCAGAAAAGTCTTGGATGTCTCTTAAAGAAAATGGCAAGATTTAAAAAAAATTTTGATGAACAAAACTGCCGCCGAATTCGACGGCATATATTCAGCATCCTTCTGATGTGATTCTCATGGTTCCCATGAAGCCGATTGGCGGAGGCGGAAAACCTCGTAAAGTATGTCTGGTAGACAAGCATTCAAGCTACATCACAGTAGCCCAACTCTAACCAGGCTCTCCTCTATATTTTATTCATCTATCCAGGAAATTTGGTCGCGTTTAAAACCTAACAATAAAAAAACAATGTGATATTAGAGATTGTCCATGAGAGGTAACAAAGACGCACGATATCGCGAAGCCAAAGGCTAGTATTGGATCTACGTAACAAAAAGATAGCCGAATAAATATGTTATAATTTGGTCATTAACATCCTGTTTTTTCACTAAAAGAAGAAGGGGGACAAAATGGCCGAATCATTAGGTATACGCAAAGACGTAGCAAATCTGGAATATCACTCAATCCCGCTAAATTACCACCCCACCCGGGGGAAACCAGCCTCCGCTGTACTATCTGATAAACGGCGTATGCTGGATCGCTGGACCAACCGTATAAAAACGAGCAATCTGCCTGGAAATAATCTTGCCGTAGAGCACCTGCGAGAAAAATACATCAAGAACCTTTCATTACAGACTATCGATAATAGTGGTGATGCGATCCTGCCCTTTTTATATTTTCTTGATACACAGGGGCGTTCAATATTGACATTGACGATTCGTGATATCAGTGCTTTTGTAGAATATGAGCAGGACCGGGGGTTAAAAGCTACATCGATAAGTTGTCACCTGAGAACGATCTACGCTTTTATTAATCACCTGGTAAGAAAGGAAGTCATAAATCCAGAAATCATGAAACGTAAAATTCGTATACAGGAACCAGACGCCCTCCCTAAAGCAATCCCATACGAAGATATCGAACGTATCTTCAATGCAGTCACAAACATCCGAAACCGGGCCTTGCTCATACTTCTATATCGAACAGGCATGAGAATAGGAGAACTGCTGAAAGTCATGCTTGAAGATATCGTCCTGCCTGACCAGAAGATCCTGATTTACGTCGGCTCGAAGAATAATGAAGGAAGAGAAGTTTATTACAGCAGCGATGCCGAACAGGCTCTGAAGCACTGGCTTCGGACCCGTGATAAGACAAAGCGGTACCTGTTCTACGGCATATCGGACAAACCGCTGACCTACGTTGCCGCCTGGAAAGTGATGAATAAGACGCTCGAACGAGCCGGTTTATCAGATAAAGGTTATAGCCTTCACCATCTCAGACACACCTTTGCTACGGAAATGATCAACAACAGCATGCGTGTCGAGGTCCTGCAGCAGATCCTTGGGCATCAGGATATCGAGATGACTCTGCGATATGCACGACTCTCAGATAAGCGTATAGAAGAAGATTATTATCGGGCCATGGCTGTTATCCAGAGGGGAGAAGAATCTGATGAACCTTACCGAATCAGTACTGCATTACAGAAGGTATTTGAAGAGAAGAAACTACTCAAGCCACACAAAAAGAAATTATCTGAATAGACTGCAGCACTTTCTGATATGGCTTCCTGTTGCGGTTGAGTCTGCAACAGCGGAACATATCAAAATCTTCATCGATGTTCTGCTGGACAGAAGACTGAGCCCCCAGACTATAAACGGGCATTTGATCGCCATACGCAGCTTCTACCGCTACCTGCAGGAGGAGGAAGAACAGAAAATAGATAATCCAGTAATCTCCGGCTTGTCGCTGCGTTTGCCTAAACCGCTTCCGAGGTTCCTGCAGGACAGCGAAGTGAGAGCTTTCTTTGGTGTAATCAGTAAACAGCGTGATCTGGCGATATTCATGTTGATGTTGCGCTGTGGGCTCCGGGTTGAGGAAGTAGCCAATTTGACACTTGGAGCGGTAGATTATAAGCGCAATCAAATCATGGTGCGGTGCGGTAAAGGCGCTAAAGACCGTTTGGTTTATCTTTACGACGATGCGGCAGAAGCGTTAGCGGACTATTTACAACTGCGGCAAGAAACAGACGAACCTCGCATCTTTCTGGTCGAAAAAGGGATCTATAAAGGTAGCCCCTTATCGGTCAGAGGTATTCAGAAGCGGGCCGAGTATTACTCTGACAAGAGCGGTGTGCATGTATCCTGCCACCAACTTCGCCATACAATGGCCACAGATTTACTCAATGCTGGTGCCGACATTATGACGATCCAATACTTGTTGGGGCATAGCCGGATCAAAACGACACTGCGGTATGCCAGGTTGTCGAATCGGAGGGCTCGCATGGATTACTACCAATCCATGACCATGGTCATGGAAATGAAGGGTAACCTTACATCTTGGAACGTCATGTGTTGATCAACGCCGCCCGGCACTGAACGGCGTTACTGTAGAAAATCTTGACCTAAAAGAAAAAAGAAGCAATAATATAACAACACAAATATCTAAAACAACAAGAAAAAACAGGTTTGTTACGTATACAAAATGGCAATGTTAACCATTTAACCAAATCTGCAAGTTCACCTTATTCCTGTATCTCTCTGGTTCCGAAAAGGCCAATTGCCTAGCATGCTTTTGCTTGCCGCCCGTCGGAGATGCTTCCAGAGAAACAACCAAGACAATTGCTCCATTTCTGACCATCGTCGGCGTTGATACTACTTTCCTATCTGGCGTTCAATCTTGACTCAGTTTGGCCTGTTCGGTTTCAAGCCGATACAGACTGAAACTCAGTTACTATCTTTCACTCTGCCTAACGCTCCTCCCGAAGTGACCATCAAAGACAACGCCTAGTAAAAGTGGCCGTGATA
>Ga0070728_10006016_pt1 | contig 11665 bp, 10 predicted proteins | sample tdDd471_FD_66723 | JGI IMG/M metagenome (GOLD analysis project Ga0070728, IMG submission 66723) | Marine sediment microbial communities from the Atlantic coast under amendment with organic carbon and nitrate - tdDd47.1 | ecosystem: Environmental > Aquatic > Marine > Coastal > Sediment | place...
GGATCCTCGAGCAGTACCTCAACCGGCTGCCCTACTCCGACCGCGTGGTCGGGGTCGCGCGGGCGTCGGAGCTGTACTTCGGCGAGCCGGTGGGCGCGCTGTCGGTGGGGCAAGCCGCCTTGCTCGCGGGGATCCCGCAGGCGCCGACCGCGCTCGACCCGCTGCGCCACCGGCAGGCCGCGCTGCGACGGCGCCGCGTCGTGTTGCGGCGCATGCTCGACACCGGCCGCATCGACGCGGCGACCCACCGCGCCGCGCTCGCCGAGCCGGTCGTGATCGCGCGGCGCCCGATGCGCCCGTGGCGCGCGCCTCGCGCCGCAGAGCTCGCGCTCGAGGGCTACCGCGCCGGCGCGCTCGACGCCTCGGGCGGCCGGCTGCCCACGAGCCTCGACCTGCCTCTGACCACCGAGACCGAGCGCGTGCTGCGCGGCGCGCTGTTCGAGCACGAGGGTCGCGGCGCCACCAACGCCGCGGCGGTCGTGGTCTCGAACCACGACGGGCGCGTGCTCGCCTACGTCGGCGCGGCGCGCCGGGGCAGCGACGCGGAGGGCGGGTGGCTCGACCTGGCGCGAGCGCGCCGGCAGCCGGGCTCGACCCTCAAGCCGTTCGTCTACGAGCTGCTCTTCGAGCGCGGCGGGACGCCCGCGACGGTGCTCGAGGACGTCCACCGGCCGATGGTCGGGCGCGGCGGCACCCTGTTCGTCGCGCGCGACTACGACGGCCGCGAGCGGGGGCCGGTGCGGGCGCGGGACGCGCTCAGCGCGTCGCTCAACCTCGCCGCGCTCGACGCGGCCCGCCGGGTCGGCGCCGAGCGCATCGTCGCGCGGCTGCGCGCGCTCGGGATGACCGAGCTCGACGACGCGTCGGAGTACGGCGCGGCCATCGTGCTCGGCGGCGCGGACGTGTCGGTGGTCGAGCTCGCCGAGGCGTACACCGCGCTCGCGCGTGGAGGGACGCACACCCCGTTGACGATGCGCCCCGGCGACGGAGCGCCGGTCGAGGGCACGCCCGTGATGGAGGCGGTGCACGCGGCGCTCGTGACCGACGTGCTGCGCGACGGCGACGCGCGCCGCGCCGCGTTCGGCGACGACCTGCGCTCGATCGTGGCCTCGCCGTTCGCGCTCAAGACCGGCACCTCGAGCGGGTGGCGCGACGCGTGGACCGCCGCCTACACCGACGACGTGACGGTCGTCGTCTGGCTCGGCGACCCGGGGACGCAGCCGATGCGCGGGCTCAGCGGCTTCCGCGGCGCGGCGCGCCCGGCGGCGCGGATCCTCGCCGCGGCGACGCGGCGATTGCGCGAGCTCGGCGTCGAGCCGCCCGCGCGGACGCCGCCGACGCTGGCTCGGGCGATCGTCTGCGGGCACACGGGGCGGCTCGCCGGCGCGCGCTGCACTCACGCGACGCCGGAGCGCTTCGCGCCCGGGACCGCGCCGACGCGGGTGTGCGACGCGCACCGCGCCGACGGCTCGGTCGAGCTCGACGCGCGCTACGCGCGGTGGCTCCGCGACCACCACCCCGCGGGGTTCGCGCTCGCCACTGGAGCGCCCGCCGACGGAGCGCCCCGCGTCGCCTACCCCGACGACGGCTCGCGCCTGCTCGTGCGCCCGGGCGGCGAGGTGCCGCTGCGCGCGACCGTGCGCGGCCGCACCGTCGCCGCGCGATGGGAGGTCGACGGCGCCCCGCTCGACGGCCAGGGCTGGCGCGGGGCCGAGGGCGAGCACGTGCTCGTGGCGGTCGTGGGCGATCGCCGGAGCGACCCGGTCCACGTCGAGCTGCGCGCGGCTCGATAGGCTGTCACGCTCGCGCGCGTGACGGGACCGAACGCCCTGCTGTGGCAGCGGATCCGCGGCCTGCGGATCCCGGGCGTCGTGGTCGCCGGCCTCTTCTTCGCGATCAGCGTCGCGATGGCGCTCACCGTCCCCGTCACGCCCGATCCGGATCGCCCGAGCCCCGCGGTCGTGGAGCGCTGCGACGGGGAGCTGCCGGCCAACCCGTACGGGATCGTGGTGGAGGGCACCCTCCGAGACGGCGGATCGACGCTCGTGTGCCGGGGCGGCGGCTCGCTGTCGGTGGCCGCGGACACGAACTGGGAAGGGGACGTGGTGTTGTTGCTGCGGCCCGCGGGCCACGGTCGTTGGCGCACGCGGCGGACCTGCGTGGGGTGCGAGCGGGACGCCTTCGTAGCGCAGCTGCGCGGCGACACCCGGCGGGACCTGCACCTGGCGGGGACGGCGCTCGGGCTGATCGGCCTCGCGATCGCGCTGACCCTCTGGGTCGCGCGGCGCCCCGATGGGCTGGCCGAGGTCGCGGGGCGCGCGCCGCCGCGCGACGCGAAGGTGCTCGTGCCGCCGAGCAACGACCGGGTCGTCGTCGGCGAGCGGAGCTTCACCGCGCGCTACGTCGGCGTTTCGAACGGCGCGCTGGTCGGGCAGGCCGAGCCTCCGTCGTCCGGTCACCTGTCGCTGCCGGGCGCGGAGTCGGACTACCGCGACCTCGCCGGCGGCCTCGCCGAGCTGGTCGGGCCGGCCCGGCTGAACGGACAGCGCCTCGCCGCGGGGGCGCGCGCCCCGATCGCAGACGGCGACCGCATCGAGCTCGCCGGGTTGGAATCGTTCGAGATCGCGCTGCCCCGGCCGGGCGCGCTGATCCGCTGGCTCTCGGACGGCGACGCGATCCGGCTGCCCGTGCGGCGCGGCCTCCCGTTGTCAGCGCTCTGGGTGGCGGCGGCCGGCGCGCTCGGGGTCGGCGCGGTGGCCCTCGCGCACTGGGCCCCCGTCGACGCGTGGCCGGTCCGTGGCGCGATCGCCAGCGCGCCGCTGCTGCTCGCGATCCTCGTCGCCAGCCGCATCCCCGCCGGCCTCTCTCACGCGCGCCTCGAGCCGATCGACCCGCGGTCGCGGATCACGCTCGAGGAGGTCGACGGCGCGGTGCTCGTGCGCTGTGACGGCCGACCGTGCCTCCACCTGCCGCGTCTCCGCTTCGCGCGCGCGCGCCGCCGCGCGCTCGACCGCCAGGTCCGCGCCGAGCTCGCGCACCTCGCCGCCGCGTCCACGCGATGAGCGCGAGGCCGGCCCAGCCGAGCGGGGACCCACGCGGCCCAACGACCCGACACCCGCAGCTCGGCGACGGAGGCGGCGGACCGCCGCACTCGGGCGGCAGGCCGGCGTCGCGGGGCAAGCCGATCCCGCCGTCCGGCTCGATCTCGACGTCGAGCCCCGCGTCGAATCCGAGGTCGTAGCTCACGTCGGGCAGCCACGACGGGCACGCCACGCCGACCCCACTGCAGGGCGGGCACTCCACCATCTCGTCGATCGCCGCGAGCTCGAGCCGCGGCGTCCAGGTGGCGCCGCGGTCGGTCGAGGTCGCGAGCGCGAACCCGGCCATGGCGTCGTCGGTGCACGCCTCGAGCTCGCCGTCGCGCAGGCTCAGGCACGTCACCGGCAGGTCCGGGTGCGCCTCGGCGAACGTCCGCCCGCCGTCGTCGGAGCGGAACACGCCGCCGGCGCGGCTCGCGGTCCACACGGTCGCGCCGTCGCCCGACACGACCACGTCGCCGAGCATCGTCTGCTCGAGCACGGTGGCCCACGTCTCGCCGCCGTCCTCGCTGCGCACGAGGCGGCTCGGGTCGATCGCCGCGCCGCCGGTCTCGACGACGCGGGCGTAGAGCACGTCGGCGTCCGTGGGGTCGACGGCCGCGATGCGCAGCAGCCGCTCGTCACCGACGAGACCCTCGAACTCGATCGGCGTGAGCGTCCGCCCCCCGTCGTCCGATCGGAGCACCAGGGTGCGCCGGTCCTCGGGCAGCCCCGGGATGTCGGCGCTCAGGTACACGCGCTCCGGCGCCGAGGGCGCCACGAGCAGCGACTGCAGCAGGTACTCCTCGGAGGCCTCGCCGCGGGCGGTCCAGGTCCGCCCCTCGTCCTCGCTGACGAAGAGCTGATCGGACGCGAGCACGTCGGTGGTGACCGCGTACAGGCGCTCGGGGTCGCTCGGGTCGCGGACGAGGTCGATGACCCAGCGCTCGCCGACGGGGCCGTCGGCGAGGGCCCACTCGCAGCCGTCGGGATCGCTGACGAACAGGCCGCTGAAGGTCGCCATGAGGACGCGGCCCTCGAAGCCGATGAGCGTGACGGGGTCCTCGAACCGCGGATCGGTGCCGATGACGGCCGCGCACGACCAGCGCCAGCGATCGCCTCCGTCGCGGCTCACGGCGAGCCCCCAGGTCGCCTGCGCGACCACGTGCGACGGGTCGCGCCGGTCCACCCGCACTCGGTTCAGCACCGCGGGCCGGGCGTGCGCCTGCGCGAGGGCCGGGCCGAGGAGCAAGATCGTCACGAGCGCGGCGCGCACGGGGCGCAGGCTAGCGCGCCGGGCAAATTGACGCCGGGTCGCGCGCGGCCGTACCGTCCCTCCAACCCTAGGGAGACCTCATGCGCAAGATCATCGGACTGTTCGCCAGCACCGCGTTCCTGCTTCTCGGTGGATGCACCAACGCCGAGTACGACGACGTCGGCGCCGCGACCTACGCGGTCTGCTGCGGCGCGAACTGCTGCTGCCCCGGGATCGGCGACGGAAGCCCGATCAGCACCGGCGACATGAACCCCGACAACCCGTGCGAGGTCTGCGACCCGTCGACCGACCCCAACTCGTGGACGCCCGTCGCGGGCTGCGGCGAGGACGCGGGCGGCGGCGGCGGCACCGACGCGGGTGGCGGCATGACCGGCACCGACGCCGGCCCCGGCACCACCGGGGGCGACGACGGCGGCTGCAGCGTGAGCGCCGGCCCGGCCAGCGGCTTCGGCCTCGCCCTGTTCAGCGTCGTGGCGGTGCTCTTCACGTTCCGCCGCCGCCGTGCCTGAGCGCGTCGGCTACTCGCCGCCCTCGAGGACGCTCGCCGACCGGATGTAGGTCAGGTTGGGGAAGTCGGCCCGCAGGTAGGCGTTGCCCTCGGCCTGCAGCCGGCCCTGGACCGGGCCCTGCCCGCGCGGCTGGCTCTCGCCGTAGCCCGAGTGGATGCGGCCGACGTTCGCCATCGACGCGTCGCGCACCTGGCCGAAGGGCGGGAAGCCCATCGCGTCGAGGCGCGCGTTGTCGACGAGGTTGATGAAGAACTGGGTCGTCCGCGTGTTCGGGCCGCCCTTGGCGAACGTCACCATGCCGCGGCTGTTCGAATGCCCGGCGTTCGGATCGTCCGGAATCCGGCGGTTGCGCCAGCGCGCCGCGACCTCCGGGTCGCCGTGGATGCCGCCCTGCGCCATGAAGCCCTCGATCACGCGGAAGAACGCGACGTCGTCGAAGAAGCCCTCGCGGACGAGGGTGTAGAAGCGGTCGGCGCCGTGGGGCGCCCAGTCGCGGTGGACCTCGATGTCGATGTTGCCGACGTCGGTCACCAGGCGCGCCACCCACTCGTCGGGCGAGCGCTGGTCCCCCTCGACCACGTCCTGCGCGGGGGGGGTCGGCTCGGCGACCGCGGGCCGCGGCGCGGGCGGGGGCTCGCGGCGGCCGGCCGGCTCCACGACGGTGCGGGCGGGCTCGGCCGGGGCGCGGCCGGTGCGCAGCCGCGGGATGTCCTCCGGGTGCGTCATCGGCTCGGTGCCCTCCGAGCAACCGGCGAGCAGGATGGTCAGCGAGATGAGAGCGGTCACGGTCAAGCGCACGAGAATCCTCCGTCGATCGGCCCCACACATATCGCGTCCCAGCGCCCGGGGCCACACGCTACCCTCGCAGCGGTGAAGACCTGGCTGGTCCGCGCCGCCGCCGTCGCGGGCGCCTCGATCGCCGCGTGGGTCCTGCACGTCCTGCTCGCCCCGCTCGGCTACGGGTGGGTCGTGTGGGTCCTCGCCGCCGTCGTCGGGGGCTTCCTCACGCTCGAGCTGTCGCTGCGCTGGCGCAAGCGCGCCGGCGAGCGGGCGGACTGGGCCCGGTGGAAGGCCGCCCTGCACGATCCGCGGGCGCGCCGCCGCGCGATCGACGAGCTGAGGCGGGCCGGCGATCGGGCGCGACGCCTCGGCCCGCGGTTCGCCGTCCGCCAGGCCCGGCTCGCGGTCGCGCGGGCCGAGCTCGAGCTCGCCGACGGGCAGGCCGAGCGCGCGATCGCGACGCTGTCCAAGCTCGACGTGTCGCGCCTCGAGCCCGCGCAGGCCGTGGTCGTCCGGCTCGCGCGGGCGCAGGCCTACCTGCACGACGGAGACGTCGACGGCGCGGCGGCGACGCTGTCGCCGTTCGACGGATCGCCGCCGTCGGATCCGGCGCTCGCGGCGAGCGTCACGATCGCGCGCGGGCAGGTCGCGCTCGAGGAGGGCCGCGCGGACGAGGCGGCGGAGGCGGCCGCGCAGGTCGTCGTGGTCGCCGAGCCGCACGACGAGCTGTGGGACGAGGCGCAGGCGCTCGCCGGGTGCTGCGCCGCCGCCCGCGGCGAGGACCCCGCTCCGATCCTCGACGCGATCCGCGCGCCGGGGCGCCGTCGCCTCGCCGCCCTCGGGAGCGCGCGACTGCGGCGGCTGTTGGAGGACGGGTGAGCCATCCCGTGGAGGGCCAGGACGGGCCCGCGGTGGCGCGGTGGCTGATCCGCGAGGTCGAGCTCGTCGCGGGAGACGAGGCGCTGCGGGTCGAGGAGGCCGAGGCCTACTTCGTCGGCGGCGCGCACCGCGACCCGTTCGCGCACCAGCACCCGACGCAGTCCGATCCCGGCCGCTGGTACTTCCACCGCGTCGGCGGCAGCTACCGCGGCGGCTCGTTCAAGGGACTGGATCTGACGTTCGGCCCGCCGGGGACGTTCGGCGGAGTGCTCATCCGGACGCTGCGCCGGCCGAGCGGCGCGCTGGTCTCGGGTCCGTCCAGGTGCGTCGATCACCTGCTCGCGCTGACCGGCGCCGCGCGGGTGGCGGCGCTCGACGACGGCCGCGACGCGCTCGGCGACGGAGCGCTGCGCCTGCGGCCCGCGCCGCGCGAGGTGGCGATCCTGCGCACGGCGCGGGTCGGCCTCACGCTCAAGCGGCACACGCCCGGCGACGACCGCCCGCGATTCCTGCTGCGGCCCGACCGGCTGCTCACCGACCCGCGCGGCATCGCCAAGGGCCGCGTGCACACGGTCATCGCGCTGCACCAGGCCGGCGAGTCGCCGGCCGCGATCCGCGCCACGACGGGCAGCACCGCCGTCGAGCGCTACCTGGCTCGCTACGACGCCGGCGTGCGCGCGCCGTCGTTCGACCGCTTCGTCGGCGCGGCGCTGCGCGCGGGCGACTACGCCGAGCTGCACGGGATCTGGACCGTGCGGTTCGGCGGGGCGACGATGGACGCGCCACCGTGAGCTACCGTGATCCGCTCGACGCCGCGCGCGCCCGAATCTCCGCGCTCGAGGACCTGCTCGCCGAGCGCCGCTTCGACGACGACGGCGACGGCAAGGGCAACGGCCGCGCCCTCAGCGACGCGCGCGCCGCCCTCGCCGAGGAGCGGGCCGAGCACGCGGCCGAGCTCGCGGCCCAGCAGCGCGAGCTGCGAGACGTCCGGGCCCGGGTCGAGGCGCTCGAGCAAGAGCTCACCGAGGAGCGCGCGCGGCGGCAGACGGAGGTCTCGCTGCTGCGCACGAAGCTCGAGGAGGCCGAGCGCGGCCTCGCGAACGACGCGTCGCTGTTCGAGGCGCAGCAGACGATGCAGCGCGCCGAGGCCGCGGCCGAGGCGGCCCGCCTCGCGCAGCGCATCGTGGAGAAAGACAACGCGATCCGCGAGCTGCGCGAGGAGATCCGGATCCACATCGCGGCCGAGCCCGGCGCGGTGCGCGCGTACTACGCGGCGCGCGTGCGCGCGGTCGGCACCGAGCTCGCCGAGCAGGGCGACCGCGCCCGCCGCCTCGAGCAGGGGCTCACCGACGCGCGCGAGGCCGTGGACGCCCTCCCCCCGGCGGACGTCCGCGACCGCGAGGGCCTCGTCGAGCGCGAGCTCGCCAAGCGCAAGGTCGCCATCGCCGAGCGCGAGCTGACGCGGGTCCGCGGCCGCCTCGAGCGCCTCGAGCGCGAGCTGACGCGCATCACCGGCGCCGAAGCCGACCTCGCCGGGCGCTGAAGGAGTTAGTCAAGGGACGCGTCCCCTTGACTAACTCCGCGGAGAGTTAGTCAAGGGGACGCGTCCCTTGACTAACTCGGTCCTCACAGCGGGGGGACGGTCGCGGTCGCGCGCGTGCCGTCGTTTTCGTACTCGAGCGACGCGGGGGGCGCGGCGTCGAGCGCGGCGAGGAAGGCGAGGCGGCAGTTCACGGTCGCGTCGACGGGCACGGTCTGGCTCGTGCAACCGTCGGCGAGCTCGTTGGTGCGGGAGTCGGCGGTGATCCGCGTGCCGTCGGCGAGGATCACGTCGAAGGTGAACGGCGCGATCGAGATGGGCCCTACGCCGCGCGCCTCGAACGACGCGTCGATGAGGTAGTACTGAAACCCCATCGCGGGCGCGACGCCGTTGATGTTGCTGCGCGCCGCCGCGCCGGTGGCGCGCAGGAAGACGCCGGTCGTGGGGCCCGCGTCGGGGAGGCCCTCTTCGCCGCCGCACCCGAGCGCGAGGACCGCCGCGCCGATCAGGATCGTTCGCTTCACTCCTCGACTGTATCGTCGTCGGGGTCCTCGGGTCGATCGGTCGCCCACCGATAGCGGATGCCCATGAGGAACGTGTCGCTCGCGGCGGCGCCGAGGCTGTCGGGGCTGGCCACCGCGGGCATCGCGAGCAGGCGCACGTCGAGGTCCGGCCACAGGTGCACCCCGGCGCGCAGGCCGACGCGGAGCACGAAGTCGTTGCGGTTCACGAGGTGCACGATCTCCGCCATCGGCTGGATGTAGAACTCGTCGTCGTCGCCGAACCGGATCCGCAGCCCCAGGTTGGCGCTCCAGATGAACGGGGGGGCGACGATGATCCGCAGGTCCTCCTCGAACACGAAGAAGCCCGGATCGGTGAGCGCGACGTAGGTCGCGGTGACCTCCGACGCGATGTTGATCGGTCCGATCGGGACGTCGACGCCGAGCTGCGCCTCGAGCGACAGGTAGCGCGAGGGCGGCCCCGTGCGGTCGACGACCTGTAGGTGGTCGAACGAATCCATCGCCTGCAGGAACGACCGCGTGAACGTGAAGAAGTAGCGCGCCCCCACGCGGAGCTCGCCGAACGGCAGCTCGCCGCGCAGGCCGCCGTACGCGCCGAACCCGCGGCCGCTGATCAAGGGGTTGACCTCGAGGGCGATGAACGCGTCGTGGGGCGTACCCCAGCCCAGATAGAACTTCGGGCGCAGGTACAAGAACCCCAGATCGACGATCCCGGCGACGTGCCAGCGCGGTCCACCCCAGAAGTCGAGCTCCTCCTCCGCGATGGACGCCGGCGCGAGCTCACCCTCCGGGGTGTCCTCGGCGTCCTCCTCGGGCGCGGTCGGCGCCTCGCGCGCGATGAGCTCGTCGACGACCGGATCGTCCTCCTCGGGGACCTCCTGCGTGTAGGCGCGCTCCGGCTCGGCGGGCGGCTCCGGCTCGGGGTCGCCGGGCTCGGCCTCGGGCGCCGCGTCCTCGTCGGTCGGCTCCGCCTGGGGCTCCGCTGCCTCGTCGGCGGCGGGCGCCGCGTCATCGTCGGTCGGCTCGGCCTCGGGCGCCTCGGAGTCGTCGGGCTCGGCCTCGTCGGCCGGCGCTTCGCCCTCGTCGGGGACCTCCGGCTGCGCGCGCGCCGCCGGCGCCGCGACGAGCAGCGCGAGCAGCCACGCGAGCGCGATCGAGCCCCGCATGATCAGAACACCCCCATCGCGGTCACGCCGTTGGTCGTCGGCACGATCGAGAAGGCCGCCCGGTCCTCGGGGCTGCGCGGATCGAAGTGCAGCAGCCACGGGATCAAGAACCCGGTCAGCGTCCCGACCGCCGCGCCCGTGAGCACGTCGGTGAGGTAGTGCATGTCGCCCAGGATCCGGAACATCCCGGTGGCCGCGGCGAGCGTGAAGCCGGCGACGCACGGCAGCACCGTGTTCTCGGGCCCGTCGCCGAGCAGCGGCATGTTCATGTGGAACGAGCAGACCACCGCCGCCGAGGCGAAGGCCTGCGACGTGTGGCCGCTGAAGAAGCTGTAGTAGCGGTCCGGCGAGTCGCAGAAGAACACGTCCTCGTCGAAGTCCTCGGGCCCCGGGCCGCCGCAGGTCCGGCCGTACGGTCGCTCGCGCGAGACCACGACGTTCGCGAACGTCTGCAGCGACAGCGTCACCGCGATGACCTCGGCGTGGATGAGGATCATCTGGATCGCCGCCTCCTCGTCCTCCTGCGACCAGGCGGCGAGGATGAGCGCGTCGAACAGGATCGGCGTCGACGTCAACAGCGTCAGCAGCCCGTCCGAGAAGTCGCGGATGACCAGGCGCTGCTGCTCGACCGGGAGGCGCAGCGCGTTGCGGGTCGCCTCGTCGAGATCGGTCTCCCAGATGGAGGGCCGCTCCTCGTCGGCGGCGACGAGGATGTTCCCGAGCGTCACGCCGAACGCGCCGCCGATCATGACGTAGTTGGGCCACCCGGCCGAGCCCCACTCGTCGCGCCAGATGCGCTGGGGGCCGTCGTCCTCGCCGGTCGCCTCGTCCTCGGACGCCGCCTCCGCGACCTCGGACGGATCCGGGACCTCCTGGGCCAGCGCGAGCCGGGGGATCAGGCACACCGCGAGCGCCGCCAACACTGCAACCCGGAACCGCAAGGCCGCGAAGACTATCAGAACCGACGGGATCGGCTCGCCGCCGTTGCCCCCGCGGGGAGCGCGCGCCACCCTGACCGCGTCGATGCGTGCGAAACCGTCTCCGGGCTCGATCGCGCTGGCGGCCATCCTCGTCGCGAGCGGCTGCGTGCCGGATCTCGGCGGCTGGGAGGTCGCGCGCGCCGGCCCCGACGGATCGATCGCGCCGCCGCCGCCCGGCGACCGCTGCGCGCCGCCGGTGACGTGCGGCGACGAGTGCGCGCTGCCCTGGCTGCTCGCGAGCGTCGAGGATCTGGGCCCCGAGGCGCGCTGCGGCGGCCAGATCTGGCGCTGGTCGCTGACGGGCAGCGACGGCGACTTCTGCGCCTGCGCGCCGCTCGACGCGGGCGGCTCGCTCCCCCGGCTCCCGTTCGCGATCGGCTTCGTGCCGCCCCAGACGGTGGTAGTGGCCGCCGAGGACGACCGCGTCGTCGCGATCGATGGCGGCGCGGATCGGGTCCTGTGGGAGGCGAACAGCACGCTTCAGCCCACGGACGTATTCGCCATCGACGATAACGCCGGTAATCCGATGGTGGGAGTGGCCGTCCGCACCCGCGGCGGCGACGTCTCGCGCGTCGACTTCTACGACGCCGCGCGCGGCGGGCCGCCGATCTCGCGCGGGGTCAACGGGGACCTCCCGCTCGGCCTGGGCGTATCGAGCGTGACCCAGAGCCCGTTCGATCGGCGCTGGCTGCGCGCGGTGAAGGAGAACGGGCACGCCGCGTTCGACGTCGACCCGTGGATGAACGTCGCGTACACCGAACCGCCGCACACGACCGCCCGCGACGGCTTCTTCCTGCACACGATCCACGCGATGTTCGACGGCACGTGGCACCGGACCGTCTGGACCGGCGAGCGCACCGACCTGCCCGACCGCCCGTCCGGCGTCTTCACCCTCGCGATCGTGGACGACGGCGGCGACAACCGGGTCCCCCTACGC
>Ga0070728_10006017_pt1 | contig 11664 bp, 7 predicted proteins | sample tdDd471_FD_66723 | JGI IMG/M metagenome (GOLD analysis project Ga0070728, IMG submission 66723) | Marine sediment microbial communities from the Atlantic coast under amendment with organic carbon and nitrate - tdDd47.1 | ecosystem: Environmental > Aquatic > Marine > Coastal > Sediment | place...
ATCCAAAGACCGCAATACTAGTGAAACTAGTAGCGAACATTCAATATTATATATCCAAAAATGGTGAAGTTGGTTTTAGGAGATAGCTAAACTATCGATCAACCCACTTCAGAAGTTCCCTCGGACGTGGCAAAGAAAACTTCTGAAGTCTAGTGGCTACTTCAATTTAATCACCTTCCCCTTCTTCGCACTCTTCTTCGCCGCATCCAGAATCTCAACAACAATCAGATTGTTCTCCAAGGAAGATAAATCGAAGGCTTTTGGTTGAATACGTCCTTGCACCACGCCGGCCAAGTACGCAAAAGGATCATCGAAAGGGCTTGCTCTTTCGTCTAGCTTTTCCTGTACCTCCTTGGCCTTTTCGTTAGGGCGATAGCGAAGGTCGTGGCGATTGTCGGCAAAAATATAGCCAGCTTTGCCATATATTTCGGTGTCTTTGCGGGAATAGGGCCAATTCCAAGACGCCTGGATAATTCCTTGCGCTTGGGGGTAGGTGAGTACAATCGTAGCTTCGTCGTCCACCTTGGGGTAGACCGCCGGCTTGATGGTTTGTAAAGTAGCTGAGATGGTACTGGGCTTTTGCCCTTTCATCAACCAAGTCATCAAATTGGCACCATAGCAACCAAAATCAGTTACTGCTCCACCTCCATTTTGCACAGGATCCGTTAACCAATCCAAAAACTCCTGATTCACCCCAATTTCTTTGGGGCCCTGATGTCCATCGTGGATCACGATCTTACGAATGGGGCCAATGGCTTTTTCCTCATTCACTATAGCATAGGCTTTGTGATTGGTCGCATACCAGGTCGTTTCATAATTGGTGAGCAAATGAATGTTGTGCTTTCGAGCGAGGGCAGCCATTTGTTGGGCGTGCTTACTATTCACCGCTAATGGTTTTTCTACCATGACATGGATGCCTCTAGGGGCACAGGCTTGTACCGTCTCCAAGTGTTGGTAGGTGGTGTTAAAAGCGGTGACAGCGGTGGGTTTAGCTTGGTCAAGCATTTCTTCCAGGGAAGAGAATACCAGGTCCATGGAAAAACCATGCTGTTTGGCATAGCGAGCGGCGAGTTCTTGGTTGGGTTCTGCAATGCCGACAATTTCGATATCCCCTCGATCTTCTCTGCCTAATATCCAATGGACATGCGTATGGGTTAGACCCACCACGCCCACCCGGAGTGGACTTTGGACGGCTGGATGGGTTTGGGCCTGCGCTGTGAAAAAAAGCAAATAGCCCAGCAAGCTTAGTAGAAGTGTTTTAGGTTTCAACATTAGGTATTTCGTTTGTTTTTAATTCCAGATACTCGCTATTGGATTTTCGTTGATCAATGGACGGCTTACGCGCTACCTCCGTCTTAAAAAGTTGTTGGTCGATAGTCCATGGTCGATGGAGTTTTGGACATTCCAATTTCCAATTTCCGGCTTCCGACTCTTCGACTTTCCCACTTCCCCCCTTGTAATCAGCCTATCGCTGACTCAGCCCCATGAAGGTAGGGTTCATCAATTCAGACAACTAGCACTTACTAACAATATGAGCTAGGAACTGGTCAAATACTCGCCGACTGACTTTGACCTCATACCTTAATATAAAGTACATGATGGCGAACATTAGCAGGCCATGTAAAGGAATTAGAGGGATAAAGAAACTGTTTTCGATACCGAAATCCTGGGTGAGAAAAAGGACGAAGAACAAACCATATAAGGCGACCATAGCGCCGAATACAAATTTAAGGGTGGTGGATTCCAGGCTAATATGAATCGCTACCGTACTTTGATCTCTGTCTGTCTTAACCTGTCCTTCAATCAGTGCAAGTCGGGTGTTGAAGTCGATTAGTCTTCTTCTCCGCTTCAACTTAAAATGATTGCTCCCCACTTGCCCCTTAAAGTCGCTCAGCTTGTTATTGAAGGATTCAAAAAATTCCAGCCCTTTTTCTTCATCTACCCGATCTCGCAATAGTGGCATCCATTGAGTGGCTGGGACATTGAACTTTGTTTGGTACTTGGCTTCCAATTGCAGCCAAGTGATGGCTCTATCGTAATTGTTCATATTGATGTCTGCTTGTATCACCAATATACGGATATTCTCGTTTTTCGGCTGTTACCACTCATGTATAGGCGGTGAGCGTTATGGGTGCGGAATTCGCAAGCCCGCAACGCGCAACCGCTTTCAATAGGCAGCCAAGCCGACAGGCAGGTATTTAATACCCAGGATTCTGTGCCATACTCCCTGCCGTCAAGTCGATCTCTGTTTGAGGAATCGGGAAGAGTTCATGTTTTCCTGGCACGAAATTCTTTCCTACTTTTTGCATCAAGTCGGCAGCACGTCCTGTACGTATCAAATCAAACCATCGATGTTGTTCTAGCGCTAGCTCAACTCTTCGTTCTTGCCAGATTCTATTGCGCAGCGTATTTTGCTCCACGGTGGTAACGGGAGGCAGGACGCCATTTCGATTCCCCCTTGCTCTTTCTCGTATCGCATTGAGGTAAACCAAGGCTTGGTCGGGTTTGTTGTTTTCATTCAGGACTTCGGCGGCCATCAAAAGAATATCGGCATAACGTAAGAGACGAATATTGCCGGGGCCATTACCATTTCCTCCTGCATGTTCAGGAACCCAGGCTTTCTGGTTGTAGCGTTCATTGACGATGTTAGGGTTGTCTTGTACAATATCAGAACCATCTGGTAGCACTTCTCCTGGGTAGAGAATCGTAGCTTCTCTGCGGGGGTCACCGATCTCATAAGCGGCAATCAGATCATTGGAAGGACTGTTGAAACCCCAGCCTAAATTGGGGGTTCCTCGCACGCCTTGGACCTCGTTGTACTGACTTCCTGCAATAGGTTGATCAAAAGCCGCGGTTTGGACTTCAAAGAGGCTTTCTTCTGCGTTCTCGCCTTCTCGGGTAAAAATCTGTTTGTAATCTGCCATCAAGGCGTATTCATTAGAATTGATCACTTCGAGCAGAAGGGTCTCGGCAGCAGCGTAATCTCCTCGGGTCAAGTGCACTTTTGCCAATAAACCTTGGGCGGCTCCTTTTGTTGCCCTACCCAACTCACTAGATGGATACTTTGACTTCAGTGGCAAAGCCGTAATGGCTTCATTCAAATCTTGTTGGATCAAGGCATAAATGTCGGCCGTCGGTGCTCTCCCTTGTTCAAATTCGTCAGCATTGAGGGGAGCGGTGATCAGGGGAAGATCTCCAAACCAGCGAACTAATTTGAAGTAAAAATAGGCGCGCAGAAATTTACATTCTCCGATAAGGCGAGTTTTGAGCGCCTCATCCATGTCGATATTGGGTATGTTTTGAATGGCGACATTGGCCCGATAGATGCCTCGATAGTAGCCACTCCAAACATTTGCCGGGGCAATGTTACTCGCATCAAAAGTATAGTCATCAATTTCTTTCAAAAAGGAAGCATCATTGACGGTACTCCCCTTGTCCGAATCATCGGAGATAATGTCCGTCATGCCAATAAAACTAAAAACGTGGACTTCCCAAGCGCGGAGGTGTTCATAAACCGCATTGGTGCCCCAAACGGCATGTTCTTGGGTTTGGAAAAAGTTATCAGCAGCTAAGCTTCCAGGTGAGGTTTTTTCCAGGAAATCTTCGCTACAGTTGGTCAGGCAGACCAATAAGACCACTAAGTATAGAATCGGATAGCTTTTCATTTTCTTTGTTTTAATACTGTGGTTAAAAGGAAACATTCATCCCCACGGTATAGGTTTTGGCAATGGGATAAATACCGGCATCAATACCCGATGAGAAGGGACTCGAAGAACCTACTTCTGGCATGTAGCCCGTATAGTCGGTCCAAGTAATTAGATTGGTTCCACTCACATAGACTCTAAAGTCTTTCAATCTGGCTTTTTGCATCCAGGCTTCAGGCAGGGTATAGCCGATCTGTAGGTTTCGTAGTCGAACAAAAGAGCCATCCTCAATGAATCGGTCGGAGGGAATATAATTGTGACCACTATTCGTCACCCGAGGTTCAAAGTTACTGCTGCCCGGCTCCGTCCAACGATCGAGAAATGACGTTTCAAAATTATACAAACCAAAGCGAGCTGCTTTTTTGGAATTGAAGATCTCATTGCCACTTTGACCATTGAATTCAATGGCAAAATCAAAACCTCCGTAAGCTAAGCCAATATTTAAACCATAGATAAGATCAGGGATAGGATTACCCAAAAGTACTCGGTCGGTATCTGTGATCTCACCATCTCCATTGGTATCCTCAAATCGCAAATCACCGACTCCCCCTTCACTCCCTCTGGTAGGAGCCCCATTGAGTTCTTCTTCTGTTTGAAAAACGCCAGCGACCTTCCAGCCATAGAAAGAGCCAATCGGTTGGCCAATGATCGTGCGGGTACCCAGCCAGCCACCGAAGCCTAACCCTCCACTGAATATCTCCTCTCGCCCCCCACCAATCGAAAGTACTTCATTATTGACGGTGGAGGCGACGAGGTTGATAGAATAGTCGAGTTTATTTCTGCTTTCTCGCCACTGCAGGTTGACATCGATTCCGCTATTCCGCATTTCTGCTGCATTCACAATCGGATTTTGTTCGGAGCCAATGTAGTTGGGAATGGGGACGGCGGCTAGAATATCATTAGTGGTGCGAGAATAATAGTCAATTTCCGCTGTCAAGCGATTGCCAAGTAAGCCAATTTCTACACCAAAATCGATTTGAGTCGTTTCCTCCCATCGAAGATCTGGATTGGCGAGATTGAGGACTGCTGCTCCATTTTGTACATTATCCAGGGATTCTTCTTGTCCGAAGATGACATTGAGGTTGCTAGTCACGAGCGGTGAGTAGCGGAAGGTCCCGATTTTTTCATTACCTACCTGGCCCCAGCTTCCCCTTAATTTAAGCCGACTGACAGTGGTTTGCCCTTCCATAAAAGATTCGCCAGTAAGGTTCCAGCCGAGGGCTACGGAAGGGAAATAGCCGTAGCGATTATTGGCCCCAAATTTAGAAGATCCATCTGCCCGATAGGAAACGGTCAATAGGTATTTGTCCATCAAGCTGTAATTCATCCGGAACAAATAGGATAGGATAGACCAAGTATCCGCCGAATTATTTACTGTACTAGTCGTCTCATCTCCTGCATTGAGAAAGAAAAAAGACGCTTCCTCTCCAATCAGATTGAGCCGGCTACCTGATATTTGTTCGAAGTCAAATTCCTGGGAGGTGATACCTGCCAAAACATTGATGCGATGATTGCCCCATTTCTTATCGTAAGTCAAAGTGTTTTCCCACAACCAGCTTCTAGAAGTAGCATTGCCCACATTAAGGCGTGAATCTCGGTTTTGCTGAATGGCAGATACTTCAAAAACAGGTACAAAGGATTTATTTTCGGATTTGGATAAATCCAAGCCAAAGCTAGACCGGAAGGTTAAGTCTTTGAATGGACGTATATCCAAATAAACATTACCCACTCCTCGATAGGCAAGGCTATTGTTGTTTTGATAGAAAAAAGAGGCTTCGGCATTACCGGTTGACGATATCTCCGCAGAAAGGGGCGAGAAATTTCCTAAGCTATCGTATACGGGGGCAATGGGAGCCGAGCGATAAGCAGTGGTCAGCACGCCTGGCCCATTGAGGTTCTCAGTGTAGGTCAGTGCTAAGTTGTGACCCAGACTAATATAATCTTTCAGTTTATATTCATTATTCAATCGAATCGTGAATCGCTCATAGCCAGAGCCACGAATAATTCCCTCTTGCTCAAAGTAGTTGAAACTGACATTGTACACCATATCTTCTGAGCCGCCATTCGCGGCGACCTGTATATTTCGCATGGGAGCAGCGCGGAAAATCACATCCTGCCAATCGGTTCCTTCTCCAAAAGCAGCTGGATTCTCATAGCGGATACTTCCTCCTTCATTTACACTCAATTCATTGACCAGTTGAGCATATTCACTACCATTAACCAGATCGAGTCGATTGGCTACTTCCTGCACCCCATAATAAGAGGAGACAGTGATGGTAGAACCGCCGGAAGCACTACCTTTTTTGGTAGTCACAATAATGACGCCATTGGCGCCACGAGAACCGTAGATGGCTGTAGCTGACGCATCTTTCAATACTTCCAATGATTCGATGTCATCTGGCGCCAGGAAGGAAATGTCATTCAATAGCATCCCATCTACGACATAAAGTGGAGAGGAATCATTGAAAGTCCCAATTCCACGAATCCGGACGATGGCACCAGCGCCAGGACTACCGGAGGAGGGCGTCACTTGCACCCCCGCTATTTTGCCCTGCAAAGCCTGCTCAACATTTCCCGTGGGGATTCGCTGAATTTCTTCGGCATCCAGTGAGGCAATGGATCCAGTCAAATCGCTTTTTCGTTGTACCCCATAACCTACCACGACGATTTCCTCTAGTAGGTTGCCATTTTCAAGGCGAATTTCCAATTGGGTGCGACCATTGAGACTAACGGATTGTGCAACATAACCCACATAGGAGAAGGAGAGCACGGCATCGGTAGAAGGAACGCTAAGGGTAAATTGACCTTCAAAATCGGTGATGCTCCCGGTAGAGGTACCTTCGACAGTTATATTTACCCCGATCAAGGACTCGCCAGTATCCGCAGCTAATACGGTACCGGAGATGTTGACCTGTGCTAGCAAGCCGTTGATGCACAAAAAGGCGGCTAGGAGGTGGATAGTTTTTAAAAAGTATTTCATAAACTATTATTTTAAAGACGGACGGTTTGGGGTTTTTAGTGGTAGCTTGTGAGTGTATTCGTTGAATGAGCTAGAACCCTGCATGGGTCGATGTAAGCCATGGATAAGGATAGTATCCATGTATGGGTATCTTCATTACTGTATGCTTTTGGGTAGAGATTCCCTTTTTCAGTTTTAGATAGGGTGTGCGCTTGTTCTACTCCTGGTACAAGGTCGAATTGGTCGGATAAAGAAGACGTTACAAGGCCCCAAATCAGGAGAAGAATACTACATCTTATTTTTTGTTTATCCATGATTCATTAGATTTAATGAAATGGCCCTGGCAATTGTTTAGGCTTGGATTGGTCTACTTACTTATCCAGTTTATCCAGCCAGCCTCCGGTGAATCCGGCCTTTTTCAATCCTTCTTGGATATAGGGGTTTTTCTTCATCACCTCCCAAATGAGGCCAGAACGATGGTTCTCAATTTGTAGTAAAATAGGGCCCTGATCGATGCCTAGGTAATCATAATCAAACCAGCCTTCCTCATTCCCCTCACTAAAAGTATAGCTTAGGTTGAAAGCATCTTTGAAACCATATTCTCCAACTAATTTATCATAGTATTCATCCCACATATGTTTGAGCGTTGGGATGCAGATTTCGGGCGCAAAAGGTACCGAGCCTCCCGCTGCGGTAGGGGCAATGGTGCCATCATCATTGATATGGCGACTAGAGGCTCCCCGGGCCCAATACATACGAAATTGGACCTCCTTATTATTAAACATGGCTTTGCGCGGCTCTCCCCTTGGGCCATCGGAAGCAGTTAGCCCCCACTGATTGGGACCATAACCGGTAAAGCCTTGTGGATTATCGATACAGTATTGTCGATTGGCATAAGTGGCGCGCCTCGCATTTTCAAAGTAATCGATGCCCTTTTCTTTCATGTAGGGATCTTGAATTCCTTTGAAATCAATGTACATATGGCTGTATTGGTGACCAAATAAAGGACTGAAATTCAGGTGTTCTTGTCCTTTGAAGGTATCCCATTCGTAAGTCTCGCACCACTTTTCCCAGGTACTAGCCGGGATAGGGTGAGTCGGAGAGCCAATGGCCATCACTAGCAGTACCATAGCCTCATTGAAGCCGCGCCAGTCGGCAGGGATATAGCCCCGTTCTGGACGCCATCCCATCGATAGACGGTTGGTTTCATTGAGCGCCCAATCCCATTCTACTCGACGATACAGCAGGTCGGATAAACGCCGAATTTCGGCTTCCACTGGATCATCTTGATCGAAATAACTCATTACACTTAGGACTCCCGCCATCAGCAAACCCGTATCGATAGTAGATAGCTCTACCTCTTTGTATCGATGTGCCTGATCCAAAGTGAGAAAGTGATAGAAGAATCCTTTGTGTCCGCTGACGCCAGTAGAGCCTGGCCCTTGGGGGAGTTCGTAGAGTACCTTAAGGGTATTGACTACCCGTTCTGCAGCTTGCGCTCTGGTGATGAATTGCCGTTCTACCCCGACCAAATAACTACTCAGGCCAAAGCCTGTTGCTGCAATGCTCGAGAAGGTACGAGAGGGGTAGCGATCTAGTATTTGATAGTTATTGGAATCAGCGATTTCCCAAAACCACTTAAAGGTGCGTTTCTGCAATTCATCCAAGCTAAAAGCGGACGCAGACTCGCTATTGGATTGAGTTTCTTGCTTGCGCGTATTGCAAGCCAATAGTAAACTCAAACTAATGGTAAGAACGACTTGTAATATTTTCTTATCCATATCATTTAGGATTCTCTGACATTATTTGTCAAACTTCTGTACTGATTTCTACCGAAAGAAAAGGCTAAGCCAGCACTGACGAAGGAGTGAGAGAACCTGAGTCATATCAATGACATGACTCAGGTAGACCATGTATAAAGACTTTACTATTATTGCTTCACAAAACGGGCATTGGCCATCAATTCCCCTTTGCGATTATAAGCGGTGAGTAAGTAGATTCCCCGCTCCAAAGTACTGATGTCTAGGTTGATGTTGTCCTGCCCATTGAGTTGTGCGCGGCCCATTTGACGTCCGACCATATCATGAATGACTAAGGTATGAACATCGGAGGTATAAGCCACTTGTAGTTGATCGATCGCAGGATTGGGACTAATTTGTAATTCCTCTACTTTCACCGGCGTGAAAATGCCATTGACAATGCTGCATTGTTCATCTCCGATCACAATATCATCAAAGTAGTAGGTCTTATCTTCGGTTGGAATACCATCAAAATTGAAGATCATAGTGAGGCGTTCGTGTAGGGCTTTATCCTCGATAACGGCAGAATAATCCCAGGTCAGCTCTTGCCATTCACCGGGTGTAGTATAGTCCGCAAATACATCGCCAGAGTTAGGGGTGTCAATGCCGCTCTCGAGTTTGACCGCTATTCTTGCTGCTGCATCCATCCAAACTTTCATCCGAATTGTCTTGTTATCGACCGGAAGTGTCATCGGTGCTGCCGGATCGGCAAACATTCCCGCAAAGTTTTGAGTTGCATCGCTAGCTTCAAAGAAGAAACCTACATTGTCACTCGTATTGATGCCACTTTTGTCGGGATTAGCGATGATTGAAAACTCCGTATCATCACCCGACCCATTGGCAAAATAACGCCAACCTGTGAGTGAAAAGTCGGGTCTTTCAAAATCACTAATACAACCGTCGAACGGCAACCGTCGCCATTCTACATCATCTACATAGTAAACATCTACATCATCTGGCGTCTGAGCAAAATTGAAGAAAATGACTAGGCGTTGGTGATCTTCCATGGCTTGTGCGCTGAAATCGACGAGATATTCTACCCAACCTTCGGTAGCCGTTACATCGGTAACAATCTCCACCGCAGGGCTGCTTCCTCCTTCCAATTTAAAACCTAAGGGGACCACTTTGGGAGACCATATTTTGATAGCCAATTGATTATTAATGGCCAGATCAATGGCTTCACCATAGTTATAAACCAAGGCAGAAAATTGATCCAATGGGTCTGTGTATTGCCCTACCTTATCTAAAGGATCTGGCTTGATACCGCCAGGAACTGGATTGTTGACGATCTCCAATTGGCCCGCACCTCCTGTGATTTCTACATTTCGTTGGCAACCAAAGTCATCTACGATATTAGGAATCACCTCTTCTCCTTCACAAGGATCAACGGTAGCTGAACCGATGGCTAGGTTGTCAAAATAGTAAGTATTGCTGGAAGGTGTACCGGGATCAAACAATAGGTTGACTTGTTGGAAATCGGTAATCGTAGAAAATTCATCAAAATTGAAATTCAAATCAATCCAGGTCTCGGTGGCCGTGATGTCTCGCGTGACCTCTTTGGTACCTTGCGTAGGACTCTGCAATTGCATGGTCACCTCGGTTGCCCCCGCTGGCGCCCACACTTGTAAATTAAGCTGAGAAAAAGTGGAAAGATCCAAGCCATTCAAGAGTAAACCGGTGAGGGTACTAAAGTTGGAGGATCCTTTGGTATAAGATCCGATATCTGCCGTCGTATTTAAACCCGTGGCATCTGGGTTGCCGATGACTGCGAAAGTACCATGTAAAGCCGCATTGGCTGATAATGGCTCCCAAAACAACTTGGCTCCTCCTTCAAAGTCTTCCAAGGACGCGCCAGAGGGGGCTTCTTCCCAACGGATGTCATCCAGGTAGTAAATATCTCCCTCTTCTGGGTCTTGGCCTGCATTCAAAAATAAAACCAAAGCATTGTGACTCGCACCCGCTTGATCGCTATAGTCGATCGTATATTCCACCCAGGTATTGAGTGTTTCTATCTGCACATCCTTTTCTATGGCAGGCGAACCACCACGTTCCAATTTTGTCAACAGACGCCCCGCTTTGGGGGCCCATACTTTAAACTTCAAGAGGCTTCTTTCTTCTAGTGGAATCGGTGCACCAAAGTCCATGACCAAGGCGTGAAATGTTCCACCCGTATCGGTATATTGTCCTACTTTCGAACTGGTGTTAATGCCCGAAGCATCTGGATTGTCAATCGCGACAATATCGAGAAAGCCCGGATTGCCATAGGTTACATTTCGCTGACATTCAAAATCATCCACAATACCAGCTATGGCTTCTGTACCTGCACATTCATCGGCAGCTTCCATCGTAATATTATCAAATAGGTAGGTATCACTACTCGGTCCATTACCCGGATCAAAAAACAGGATAATCTTATTGATCGTAGTATAGGAAGCCGCACCACTAAAATCAAAGCTGTATTCTACCCAGCGTCCTGTGACGGAAATGTTTTGTCGAAGTTCGAGTGCTTCTCCATCTCCTTCTAGTTTGAAGAGGAAAGCGGTAGGAACTGGCGAGTTGATTTGAATTTTGAACTTATTCATCGTACTCAAGTCCAGCGGGTTTTCCAATTGTGCAATCAGCAAACTGAAGGCACTCCCTTCTTGCTTCATGTAAGAACCACAGCTATCACTTCTGTTGATCATCAGCGGGTCGACTAGCGTGTCAGCCACCGCCGGGTTTTCTACTACGGTAAAAACGCCGTCTCCAAAACTACCATTCCAAGGTAGCGCAGCGCCATTTTCAAAATCTTCTAATACTGTTTGCCCAAAGGAGAGAGACATTGAGCAGAAAATAACTAGCAAAGTAAGTAAAGGTTTTCGCATCATTTTCTGACTTTTTGAGACAAGGGTTTTGGTTTCGTAATAGTTGACTTGGCCCCTGCCTGAGTTAGTGTTGAATAATAATTTTTCGACTTTGTACGGATTGATCTTTCATTATGCCTTGTAAAAGGTAAAGTCCGTTAGGTACGCTGTTTAAGTTGAATCTAGGCGTATTGGTAAGTGGTGAAAAGCTTTGAATCAATCGACCATTGGTATCAAACAGTCGAAAGTGCAGCCATTCGGCCTTGGTTTTGATCTGGATGAAATCTCTAGCCGGATTCGGAAACACTTCTAGCGTCATATTTTGCAGCTCTGCTTCTGCTGTAGCAATAATAATATCG
>Ga0070728_10006018_pt1 | contig 11663 bp, 9 predicted proteins | sample tdDd471_FD_66723 | JGI IMG/M metagenome (GOLD analysis project Ga0070728, IMG submission 66723) | Marine sediment microbial communities from the Atlantic coast under amendment with organic carbon and nitrate - tdDd47.1 | ecosystem: Environmental > Aquatic > Marine > Coastal > Sediment | place...
GTTTTTGGTTCTTAGTTTTTGGTCAAACCATGTATTTGTAGTTACCAATCACCATAGACCAATCACCAAAAACTTTGAAACTTGCTTGACTGAAATCAAAAGTACAACTTAAAGCCATCGCCAATGTTAAACAAAACTCAGGTTAATTATATTTAAGGGGTAAAAAAATATGCCTGTTCATGTCATTGATTCCATCTTTTTTAAAGACTTGTTTGGCTCATCTAGGATGCGAGCAGTATTTGATGATTCTATGCTTCTACAAAAGTGGTTAGATTTTGAAGCTGCTCTTGCGCGTGCCGAGGCAACCATGGGACTCATTCCTAAAGATGCGGCTGATGAGATAACACGAAAAGCTCAAGCTCAATTGATGGATACTAGCAAAATAAAAGATGGTATCGACAAAACCATTCACCCACTTGTTTCGATGATATGGCAACTCTCTGAAATTTGTGATGGTGATGCAGGTAAGTATGTACATTGGGGCGCAACCACACAAGATGTAATGGACACAGCTTTGATTCTACAAATAAAGGATGCCGTTGTGATTTTTGAAGAGACCATCTCGGAGTTAAAAATTGCACTGATTCATATGGCAAAAGAATACCGCAATACACCGATTGCTGGGCGTACACATGGTCAACAGGCTTTACCTACAACATTCGGTTACAAAGTGGCTGTTTGGTTAGCAGAACTTCATCGGCATACATTGCGCTTGAATCAAGCAAAGCACCGAGTGTTGGTTGGTGAATTTGGTGGGGCAGTTGGGACACTTGCAGGTCTGAATGAATCTGAAATTGATGCTATGGCAATTCATTCGGTAGTGATGGAAGAATTGGACTTAAACGTGCCAACGATCGCTTGGCATACTTCACGAGATGGGATTGCCGAATTTACGCATATCTTATGTATGGTGTCGGCATTAATGGGACGGATTGCAAAGGAGATAATTGAATTACAAAAACAAGAAATTGGTGAGTTGGAAGAACCCTTTGAGATGGGCAAAGTTGGAAGTAGCACAATGCCACAGAAGCGAAATCCGATGTTGTGTGAATCTATTTTAACATTAGCGCGTCTGTGCCGGGAAAAATCTTCGACTGCTATTGATACCTTGATTTACAACGAACATGAACGTGATTGGGCATCTTTTCAGATGGAATGGGCATTTATTCCTGAAGTGTGTGTCATGACTCAAGGTGCGTTAGAGATGACATTGCGGGTAATAAATGGGTTACATGTTCATCCAAAACGGATGTTACGGAATATGAATATTACACATGGTTTGTTACTGTCAGAACGTGTTATGTTTGCATTAGGGGAATACTTAGGGCGACAGGATGCTCATGATATTGTTTATGCGTGCGCTATGGAAGCGGTTGAGAGCGAGACACGGTTCGTCGACATACTTATGAAGAATAGTGATGTAAATGTCCATTTAACGCGTGATGAATTGGAAACTTTATTAGACCCAACCCAATATACGGGACTGGCAGCACAGTTTGTTGACCAAGTGATAAAAGAAGTTGAATCCGAACCTTAGGCACTTCACACTTATGTCTCCAAAGATAACCAGTGTCCCTTGTCTTGAATCATAGCTATCATGAGCGACTGAGTAATGGCATCGTTATGAATCTCTTTTATTTGCAATCTCTTCAGTGTGTTGCCTAAGATTGGCACACACCTTCCTTGTCTTATATATAGTCCTATCTTTGTTGGACAAGATGAAATATCCTCCAAAATAAATATAGGTTTCGTAGTTAAGGTGAGGCTATGTACATGTAAGTGACACTATCTCATTTACAATGTATTGTGGATAAGGATATTGTCGTTCATCATTGCTAGAGGGATTGCTCATGATCACTTGTTTTATCTGCACATGAGCCTGATAACTATGTAATATATTATTGGGGGTTATGTATGAAAGACGGACATCTGCCCATTGCGGTTCATCACAATCATCTATCGCCAGTATCTCACCTCGTTTTGGATACGTTTGCCATGACCATCCTTTCCGCATCAGACAAATCCTTTCCAACGCTTGCATGAATCCCATCTCTAATCCTGACCAACCCCGATAATAATGATATAAGTCTTGAATATCACCCTCATGCTGGATAATTTGCTCACCGATGTTGTTATCAACATACGCCCAATAATCTCCTTTTGGCATATCCATCAATGTTGGGGCGTATAGATGTCCGCCAAAATGCGAAACACGCCATATACGTACAGTATCAGTGGCAACATTATCACGCAAATGTTTATAGAGTGGATAGCCGAACTTAGCACAGGCAACATCGACTGCACCATGTGTACAGACCAAAATATCACGGGTTAAGTTGTCTTCGGGTTGGCGATAGTCTTCATAGTGCGACAAATTATCTGATGCTTCGTACCATGACCATATCAAACCCCCCATTTTTTCAACAGGAACAAGATACTCCGCTTTTTCAAATTGGGCAAATAAACCCTCAGGCTTACTGTAAAATATCACACGCCGAAAACCCTCTTTGCTATAGCAGGTATCAGGTGCAATCAATAAGGGGCGATGACCATAAACACCTGTTTCATGATAGCGCTTTAGCCATAAATCAAGCAAATTCAAGACTTCTAGTGGTAAGCTCATTTCTGCATAGCTATATTTCCACGGTAGGGGATGTTCAATAATCACGGCATCTTGGAAATTTCCTGCACTTCCAACAGGGTCGATTCCTTTTTCCATCGCAACTACATTACAGAAGCACTTTGTCTGTGTTAATATGTCGGTCATGTTAGCCTCTAAAATAGGTTGTAGCGGACAGTTGCTGAAATTTAACAACTGTCCGCGCGTTTATAGTTTGCTTAGTTTTGTACTTCAATCCATTCGACTTTAAGTGCTTCATCACTAGAGAAGCGTTCCAAATGGTCGGCGATGACAAATTGAACCCGTGCAAATTGTTCGTGATCTTCTGCTTGAATACGAATATCTAAATGCATATCATCTGCACTCATCTGGCAATATCCAAAGCCAAAATCAACCGTTCCATGATTATCATTGTATTCAGCCGTTACCTTGCGGTTAAAGTGATTACACAATGCTTTTAGGTAACGACTCGCTTTTTCTGTTTGGACTGTTGTTTGCGCTGATAACATATTTACTCTCCTGTGAGATTTTTTTCTACAACATCGAGTACGAGATTTGCGGCTAATGGCCCACCACTGCTTGTCCATACCGAACCATCAACCACAACAACTTGCTCATTTTTTGCAACTTCAAGCTGTTGGAAAAGTGGGTTATCAAAGACAACTTCAAGTGCTTCGGCGGCATCCCCTTCGGCTTGTAGTGTTCCTACAAATAACCAGTCGGCATCCAGAATTTGGAGTGTTTCTAAGCTCAATGGGGAAGAATGTGCATGACCAACTTCTAAGTCGGGGATTTCTTCTGGCATCACCATGCCAAGCTCTTGCAAGATAGCAGGTGCGAAGATATAAGGAGCCATGACTTGCGGACCTTCTGCCGCCCAACGAGCAATCACAAATTGCGTATCCGCTTCAACTGTCGCACCGATTTCTGCGAGGCGGTTTTCGTATTCCGTGAAGAAAGCATCAACATCTGCTTCCATATTCATTGCTTCACCCACCGAAGTAAATAGATCCTGCCATGTTCCTTCACCACTGACGGGGATAAACACAGGTGCAATCGCATTCAACTGTTCAAGTAAGGATGGTTCAGCAAAATCACCATAAGAGAACAATATTATGTCGGGTTCAAGTTCGAGTAGAATTTCAAGATTCGGCTGGAAGAATCCGCCAACCGATACATAATCTTCCGCCAGATAATCGAGCAGATAACGGGGTGGTGTTTGTGCCCCACGCCCATTACTGACACCAACAGGCTCAATATCCAGTGCAATCAGGGCATCGGTATCGCCATCCGTTAATGATATGACACGCTCTGGATGCTCTGGTAAGCAAACAACACTTCCTATTGCATCGGTTACAGCCCGTAATCCGTCTTCACAAGTGACTGCTTCAATAGCCTCAGCTGGGAAAATTTCGGCAATTTCGGGTACTAGACCATCTAACGCATAATTGAGGCTTAGGATGGTACTGAATTGTAAAGCATCATCAAAATTGTCCGAGACATACAGAACACGATCTTCCTGTACAGCAGATAATTGGCTCAGTAGCGGTTCTGATTCAAGAGCTTCTTGTGCTGCTAGGCTACCGCCTTCATAAAATTGCAAGCCTAAGAATATCAATAAATCTTGGTCAAGAAGGTCAAGCCGTTCTTCGCTGATGTAAGCATAAAAGTTTTCGCCAGCAATTTCTTGTTGTTCATCAGGTACGACAAAACCTAAATCTGTGAAAAAGCGTGCGCGACTATCTTGATCGGTATAGTAGCCATAAGTATCGCCTGTGTCATAAGAAACAGATACTGTTTTACCTTCAAATTGTGGATTTTCTGCGCGGATGCTTTCGATACGGGCTTCAACGTCAGCGACTAAGATTTCGGCTTCATCGCTTTTACCGAGTACAGCACCAATCAAGCGTGTTGTCTCGTGCCACGGCATCCCAAAATCAATGTATGTATCGTATTGAGCCACTGTTGGCGCAATTTGTGAAAGTGTTTCATATTCTTCAGCACTAATACCCGCATCCACAGCACTGATAAGGTCAGGATTAAGGGCGAGAATCGCTTCATAATTCAGCGTGCCATAACCCATCTCTAGCACTTCTGGTTGTGTACCATTTGCAGCTTCCTCAGCCCACGGGAAAATAGCAGTTGCCGTCCCATACCAGTAACGTATCGCGATGGGTGACGCACCAAGCGCAAAATAGGGATCTTGTTCAGTGTAGCCTAGCACAACAATCCGTTGTGGTTCTGCTTCAATAGTGGTACTGCCGAATTTGTGTTCAATCGTGACTGGAAAGGCATCGTTAGCCTGTGCAGCTACGGGCACAATACTAATTATCAACATAGCAACTAAAATTAGGATAGAAACAATACGGTATTTCAAGGTGTTACTCCTTATGGTTTGAGATAATTTGTTAAATTAAGTGCAGGCTATCCATCTGGATAGATAACACGTTAATCACATTGGGTTTGTACTTTTATCAGGTATAGTGAATAAAAGTTGTTTTATGAGCCACTTATGTTTAAAATTCCACTCCATATGGCTTGATTGATATACTCTCAAGTGTCTTATGAAACTCTTTCAGCAATTTTGAGCTGAGGTTCGCGTTGTATTTGGCGACGGCTTACTGGAACACACATCGGCGTATTCGTAACTGGGTCACGGATAACTCGTGCATTAAGCCCAAATATCTGTTTGAGTTTGTCACTGGTCATGACATGATCTGGTGAACCTTGTGCAACGATTTGACCGCCGCGTAAAGCAATCATTGTATCGGAATAACGTGCCGCCTGATTCAGGTCATGCAAGACCATTATGATCGTGCGCCCCTGTTCATTGAGTTCTTCTAGTAAATCCAACACATCCAGTTGATACGCGAGGTCAAGATAAGTTGTAGGTTCATCGAGCAAAAGTACCTGAGTTTGTTGTGCAAGTGCCATTGCAATCCATGCCCGTTGCCGTTGCCCACCACTTAAAGCATCTACTGGACGATCCGCAAACATGCCTAGATTTGTAATGCGGAGTGCATCTTCTACGATATGCTCATCTTCTGCACTCCATTGTTGAAACCAACTTTGGTGTGGATACCGTCCTTGTGCGACCAATTCATATACAGTCAAACCCTCAGGAGCCGTTGGTGATTGCGGCAAAATACCTAGTTTCTGAGCGAGTGACTTGGCTTTCATACGGTGAATATCTTGTCCCTCAAGATGAACTGTTCCTGTTTTTGGAGATAATAAACGGGATAGTCCGCGTAAGAGAGTCGACTTGCCGCATCCATTTGAGCCAACCAAAGCAGTGATACTGCCTTGCTGAATTTTTAGATCGAGTTCATGCACGATGATAGTACTGCTGTCGTATGTTAATGACAAAGTCTCTGCGCTGAGAATGGTACTCATTAGTTACCTGCTTTTTCTGTAATGCTAAGTACAGGTGTATCCGGCTTGCTGTCTGTTAAGTAGGTAAACAAATCGTCTAAGACTTTGTTCGCTAATAAGTAGGTTTGTGCCCGCCACCAATGAGGACCTACATAGTAAACGTTTCCTGCTTGTGTCGCTGAAAGCGTATTCCAAATTGGATTAGCTTTAAATTCCTCGATAGCTGCATTCTCTGTTGCTAGTGTTTCAGGGTCAGTGGTAGCATAGCTAAAGACAAAAATATCATCGGCATCCGCAAGATCAAAACGTTCTTCTGAAATTACAATCCAACGTTCGGTATCATAACGCTCGATAGCTTCTTCACCGCTCAAGTCTTGTGATTCTGGACGGGCTAGACCTGCATCTGCGACAATGACACCCGGTGCAGTATCCACAAGCCACATATAAGCCCCATATGAACTTTGACCAATAATTGAAATTTCTGGGTTTTCATCTCCTAACGCCTTCTTGAACTCTTCAATACGCGCTTCATAATTGGCGATCATTTCAGTGTAATGGTCTTGTGTCCCTAATACCTCACTCCAGAATTCCATGCTTAGTTTCCAATCATATTCAATCCCCGGAATAGGCATAATCACAGGCGTAATTTCATTACCTGCTTCTAAATCAATATCACCGTCGACAGCCAAAATTAAATCAGGTTCAGTAAGCAAGGCGACTTCTAGATTGGCAGGGTATCCTGTATCTGTAACACCTTCGAGGGCAGTAGCCAGTTCAGGCATAAGTACTGGTATTTCATCATGTAGCCAATTTGCAGTCCCAACCAATGTTTTATCTGTGAACAGCACAGTCTCAACGGCAGAAATCTCTAGTGCCAGAATCCGCTGAGGATTTTCAGGGATGCAAATGGGATCTCCTGCAAGATATTCGTGGTCAAATAGATGGAATCCGTCTTTACATGTCATATCTGTTGTTGCTGTGTCAAAGATTTCTTCGAGTTGAGGTAGGGCGGCATCAATTGCATAAGTCAAGCTTAATGGTGAGCTAAACCCAATCGCATTTTCTGCTTGCTCATCAAGGTAGATCACCCGTCCTTCTTGTACTGCTGTTAATTGGCTGAAAAGTGGATCACTTTCAAGTGCTTTGCGTCCACCTTCGATGAATTGCAAATTGACAATAGCAATTAAATCTTGGTCAAGTAGATCAATCCGCTCAACGCTGATGTCAGCATAGAATGAGTCTCCCGTGATTTCGATGAGTTCATCGGGTATGACAAATCCTAAATCTGTAAAGAAACGCCCCCTACTGTCCTGTGCTGTATAAAAACCATACGTACCATCATAAGCGTATGCAACCGCAACACTTTTGCCTTCAAATTCTGGGTGATGGATGTTGACATCCGCAAACTGAGTTTCGACTTCTGTGACGATTGACTCTGCTTCGGCACTTTTCCCGACCGCGTCACCGACCATCTGCATGACTTTCTGCCAAGGCATACCAAAACTAATAAACTCGTCGGTTTGAGTAATTGTTGGCGCAATCTGTGACAGTACATCATATTCTTCCTGCGTGATGCCAGCAGTTACAGCACTAATGAGATCGGGCTCTAGCTCTAGGATCGCCTCATAATTGATGTTACCAAATGGCATATTTAAGACGATGGGGGAGTCACCTTCAACTTTATCCTGTGCCCATGGGAAAATAGCATCGGTTTCGTCACCATACCAATAACGTACTGCCACAGGTGTCACACCAACTGCAAGCAGGTAATCTTGTTCTGTATAACCGATGGCTACGACCCGTTGTGGGGTTTCCGTAATTGTTGTACTACCATATTGATGTTCAATTGTGATAGGAAAATCTGTATTTGTTTCCTGTGCCGACAGCGGTGTCACTGTCACTAGAAGGAAAAGCATCAATACAATAGAAAAGATTCGAGAATTCATAGGTGTTTCCTTATTGATTACGAGTTTTATATAGCAAATAAGCAAAATACGGTGCGCCGATCATTGCAGTTACAATACCAACCGGCAGTTCTGATGGGGCGATTACAAAACGGCTCACTAGATCAGCAAACATCACTAACACACCACCGAGCAGGGCGGAGGCGGGGATCAAACCTTCATGAGCAGGTCCTACCAAGCGACGTGTGATATGCGGTGCGACCAATCCTACAAATCCAACTGTGCCCGATACGGCAACCGAAATCGACGCGAGAGCAACACTAATCAGTAGTAAAAGCCCGCGTTGCCATTCGACATTTACACCTAAGCCTTTTGCAGTATCGTCACCAAGACTAAGAGTGTTGAGTTGTCGTGCCTGTAGAATTGCCATTGGCAACAAAATGAGTAACCATGGGGTAATCGAACGCACATGTCCCCAATCACGTCCGTATACACTACCTGCTAACCAAACATATGCTTGTTGAACTTGCTGTATATCACCAAAGACAATCATGATATTCGTGACTGCCCCTGTAATAGCGGCTAATCCAATTCCGACTAAGATCAAGCGGAATGATGAACTTCCCCCCTTCCATGCCAGTAAATAAATTAATGCCGCCATGATGCTTGCCCCCGCGAAGGTTACAAACGGTAAATATGTCGCTGGAGTCTGAAACCAGACGATACTTGCTACTGCCGCAAAAGATGCACCCGAAGTCACCCCCAATATGCCTGGGTCTGCCAATGGATTGCGGGTGATACCTTGCAAAATTGCCCCTGATACTGAGAGTGCACCTCCGATTATGAACGAAATTAAGATACGGGGTAAACGAAATTGCCAGACCACTAATTGAAAACGTTCATTGGTCTCCAATCCCAAAATCGTATTAATAACCTCTATCGGAGTGATGTCATATGCGCCGTAACTCACGCTAGTAACCAAGATAACAATCCCCAGAACCAGTAATACTAGGAACACAGGCAAGACACGTTTATCGAGCTTGTAAGAAAATCTCCCGATACGTAATATCCACCAATTATGTTTAGCGTTTGTAGATGACATCAGCGGTCTACCTTCCAACGAGCGAGATATATAAAGAAAGGTGCGCCAATCAGTGCCATCATCACCCCCACAGGCAATTCTTGTGGTCGAATGATAATCCGTGCCATCATATCTCCAATAATGACCAATATCGCGCCAACTAAAGCACAATAAGGTAGTATCCAGCGGTAATCTTGTCCGACCATGAAACGAACCATATGTGGGGCGACTAATCCCACAAAACCGATAGGCCCGGCTAGTGAAACGCTTCCTCCTGCTAACAGAACCACAACGATTGCTGCCAAACCTTTTACGACAACGACGTTTTGTCCAAGTCCTGTTGCGATGTCTTCTCCCAAACTAATTGTTGTGATTTGTCGTGCGAGTAACAATGCACCGACAAGTCCGATTAATAGGTAAGGGGCAGTTTGAATGAATAGCGCCCAATCACGCCCTGCTAAAGAACCGACTGTCCAGAAACGAATTTGATCGAGTGTATCTTGGCTGGTAATCAAGAGAGCTGTCGTAAATGAACCCACAAAAGTTGTGAAAACTGCTCCTGCAAGTGTCAATCGAAGGGGGGTTGCCCCACCTCTTCCCATTGACCCTAATCCATAGACGATTACGGATGCGATCCCTGCACCGATAAAAGCTGCAATTGAATAGACAGAGAGGGGTGGGCTACCGAGTATGAATACGGTCAAGACAACAGCAAAAGCTGCCCCTGCATTGATACCTAAGATAGCAGGCGAAGCTAGGGGGTTGCGCGTCAGACCTTGCATGATAGCGCCTGCAACTGCCAGTGAAGCCCCGACCATTGCTCCCGTAACAACACGTGGTAAACGAACCGTCTGAATAACGAGATGTTGAAACAAGCTATCATCAAACGCAAAGAGAGATTCCCAGATTGTTTGGAGAGAAATATCGGCTGCGCCAAGTGTGATGCTCCATCCAAGACACAGTAACAGTAATACTGAGCCAATGATTAAACCGAGTGATAGCAAGGCACGTGATTGAATGAGGCGTGAGCTACTCTCACGTTTTGTCTTACTTCTCACGATTTAGGACTCTGCTTCTTCTGTTGCTTCCGATGTTAACTCCGGTTGTGAGAGCTCAACACCGAGGGCTGTTAACGTGGTATCTACCAACGTTACCGCCGACAAAGGACCTCCAAAAAGCCATGCATTACCACCAAGCCAGTAGGCATTTTCATTCTTTACGAATGGCAAGGTACTCCATAAGGGAGACTCATAGAAGAAGTTATTTGCCTCTTCTTGTGCGACATAGAAGAAATTTACATCACCAATCTCGGCAAAACCTTCTATACCAATGGTACTAAAACCATATTGCTGTGGTGCATCGTCCCAAGCATTGCTTAGACTAAGTTGCTCTAAAATTTGTACGCCCATTGCATTGTCAGTAAAGAGGCGGAAAGTGGCCGCTTCGCTTTGGATATATCCTTGTGAGAGAATAAAGCTTTCATCGGTATATCCTGCTTCTTTTAATGCTTTGGTTGCATCTTCAAAATATTGATACATATCTGCTAACACAACGTCGCCTTCTTCTTTACGATTCAATGCTGTTGCAATTGTGCTGAATGTTCTAATCATTTCGTCAAAATGTGATCCTTCAGGCGGATACGAATTGAATACCAAAGTCGGTGCAATCTCGACTAACTCGTTGTAATTTTCGGTTGATCGCAATTGTGACGTAATAATCAAATCAGGTTCGAGTTCCGCAATGACTTCAAGATTGGGGGCTTGTCGTGTGCCAACATCTACAACATCCGGATTCAAAGTGACAGGAATATCTATCCAATTTTCATATCCTTCGATATCAGCTACGCCAACTGGTTGAACACCAACTGCTAGAACATCCTCAATATAAGTCCATTCAAGTGCAACAACCCGTATAGGATTTTCGGGAGTACAAACGTTTCCTGTTTCATCCTCCACAACTTGAAAACCATCGTCACAATCCATCGTGTCTTGCGCGTAGCTCAAACTTCCAATCAGTAACAGACAGAATATCCATAAGTACTTTGTTATTTGTTTCATGAAATCAACTTTCATTAGTGAGGTTTATCATGGTTAATTAAGGGCAATGGTATAGGATATTTATTGGGGATTTCCACGCAAATAGTTAATCTAAAAGTTATACTTGTTCAGATTTATGCAACGCACGAGAGGAATAATTTATTGTAGGATAGTAATTTTTATAGCAAACATCTGTTTAATTATGATTATGCGGCTTGATAATACGGTGTTTTGCTCGAACGATTCAAATGTTTGAGTCAGTTAAAAATGGATTTCTGATAGGTTAAAAGTTGCGATCGTTGAGGATGTAGATGCAATGATTCAAAAAGAGGCTACTGACCCGTAGGATAGTAGAAGATTATCTACTATTTCAGAAGTGAGGAATCGAGCGTAAACACGAGGGTCTATGCTCGATTCTTTAGATTATTCACTTAAACTGCGGATATATGACACAATTGCTAGGATGTCGTCATCGGATAGAGCGGGATTTCCACCTTTAGCTGGCATATCAATTCCGGTTGTATTATCGGCATCCCACATGGGTCGGCCAGTTTTGATGAAGTCAACTAGCTCATCGTCAGTTAGTGAATGAACAAACTCACTGTCGACTAGATCTTTACCAAGATTTGGGATTCCCAAGCCATCCGCAC
>Ga0070728_10006022_pt1 | contig 11661 bp, 5 predicted proteins | sample tdDd471_FD_66723 | JGI IMG/M metagenome (GOLD analysis project Ga0070728, IMG submission 66723) | Marine sediment microbial communities from the Atlantic coast under amendment with organic carbon and nitrate - tdDd47.1 | ecosystem: Environmental > Aquatic > Marine > Coastal > Sediment | place...
CCCAGGTCGGGTGCCACACACCCTCAACGGGAAGTTCCGCATCGAGGCTCGGATCGGCCAGGGTGGAATGGGGGTGGTCTACCGGGGCCAGGATCTCGTTCTCGGCCGCGCCATCGCGATCAAGACACTCCCGAAGCTGTCCAGCCGGTTGGCCGAACGGCTGCGCCGCGAGGCGAGGGCCATGGCCAGAGTGACCCACCCGAACCTCGCCGCGATCCACGGCGCGGAATCGTGGAACGGAACGCCATTGTTGGTGTTCGAGTTCCTCGCGGGCGGCACGCTGTCGGATCGGCTTCGCTCGCGGCCGCTCGATGTGGACGAGGTCCTCGATCTCGGGGTGGTCCTCTCCGACGTGCTTGCCGAAGTCCACCGGGCCAACATCCTCCACCGGGACATCAAACCCAGCAACATCGGGTTCTCGGCCGAGGGGACTCCAAAACTCCTCGACTTCGGCCTCGCCCGGGTCTTGTTCGTCCCGGAAGCGCCTCAGGAACCGAGGACCCACGACCCGCTTGCAGAAACCGAGAGCCAGGCCTCCTTTGATGAGACCCTCTCGGAGACCAAGTTCTCCGCCGCCGGCCACCTCATCGGGACGCCGCTCTATCTCTCGCCCGAGGTGCTCCGCGGTCTCCCGTCGGACACCTCGTGCGATCTCTGGAGCCTGGCGTTGACGCTCTACGAATCCCTCGCAGGCAGGAATCCCTTCTACTCAGACACCCGTCGAGAGACCTATCAGAAGATCCTCAATGGAGAGATCGACGACATCCGCGAATACCGCTCCGACTGCCCCGCCGAGCTCTCAGAATTCTTCAGGCAGGCGCTTCACTATGATCCCAAGGTTCGACCCGCCACTGCCGAACGATTCGGGAAATCACTCTCACACATCCATGCATGAACCGATAGAAGGGAACACCCGGCCCGCTACTCCTTCGCCCCGCACCATCCGCCACGGGTCGGTGCTTCAGTGCAATTGACCTCCAGAGGGTTCCCATCTTCGATAGCAATCTCGATTGTTTCAGTCTGAAGCACCCTGATCGCTTGTTCGACGTCGTGGACGCGCACACACCGGGCCTTCCCGTTCGCCGTTGCGTAATCCACACTTAGTTCTCCAAGTCTTACCGCGCAGTATTTAAGCCAATTCTTTCGTTTCCTCCAGACAGCTTTCGGGCGCTCTTCAAGCATTATTGCGAAGTTCGGACTGAAATACGCCTTGAAGTACTCCTCGACATCCCGCTCAGTCTCGATGACAGGTTCCCGAAACCAGAGATAGCACTCGTGGACCCTCCATTCAACGAAATCGTCACAGCTGTCTACGCTGATACGTTCACTCTTCGGCATCTTCATCTCCTCCCTGTGCGGTTCAAAATCTAAACGTCAAAACAACCGAAACTCCACGCAAGTGTGATCCCGAACAGCCTTCGCTGGCGTTCTATATTCATTTTCCAATGTCTAATTGAGACTCTAAACTGGAAGCACAACAAGATCAAGCACTTCTGATCATGTGAACCAAACAACCCCTCCTGACTATCATGATTGACTATCGCGGCCTTTGATTGAGTGGTAACACCGCTTGCACAGATCGAATCTTTGGACACCCGTGATCTCGTCCGCGAGCGGCTCACGCCAGCGGAATCATCCAGTGCCAGAAAAACCTGACATCTCCATCACCACCGGCGTTTGTGTCCTACCACGCTCGCAAGGCGAGGTGAGTCACCGCAACGGACTCCACCACGATGGTCGTCTCGTGAGATGCGCTCGACTCATCCATCCACTCGATCTCGTAGGCGGCTTGGGGGAGAAGCAGGGGCAGACCGGTGGGCGGGATGTTGAACCACTCTCCCCTCCCCGGGTTGAGCCAGCGGATCACCGGAACCTGGAGTTTGGTCGGCCGATGGGTGAGCCGTGCTCTGGTGAATCCTGTGGCATCGGCCGGAGGCATGAGCTTGAGGATCCCGACCGGCTCCAGATCGAGTGGCTGCGGTTTCCTCCCGGGCGAAAACCCGACGAAGGCGGCGCCGGTGCCGCGGACCAGCAGGGTGCTCTGGTTGTCAGGCAGGCCCTCAACAGTGCATTTGCCGGATGAGCCGCAGTTGGCGACCAGAACGTCTCCCACCCAGCCCAGCACCATGGGAAGCACGGTGATCGTTGGAGGGGTCGACCCGTCATCCTCACGCACGTTGAGAACCAAAGTCTGGTTCCGCTGCACCCGACTGCCGGCCGGAAGACGTTTCGCTTTGCGGGCTTTTCGGATCGACTTGATGTAGCTGACGAGCCCCATGACGTCGAAGAGAGCGCCGTCTTGGACGGAGTTGACCGCCCCGCCCGACATCTGGTCGAGAAGCTCGCTTCTCATGTGCACTTCCATCCGGGTCTTTCCGTCCGGCCACCGCTGCTCTTCGAGTTCTTTTTGAAGATCGATCAGTGCGTCGGGATCGGCGGCGGTGTCGCCGGTCGAATCCTCAATCTCGAGAGCCCGCGCTTTGGCGCCCGGGTCCCAGTCGATGCTCGGATCGAAGAACCCAAGCGTTGTCAGCTCCAGCGCGAAGTTCTCCTCTGATCTATCGATCCGCTCAAAATCAAGAGACAGTGAGAATCCGTCCGGCTCGGACTCCCTCGCGAGGATCGGCGCCGCAGCGAGGAGACACAGAAAGACCGTCACTCTAGATCGGAAGGTGGGTTTCCGGCAGAAGAACATCGATGGTGGCAAAGTGCGACAACCGTGCCACCGACCGGGATCGATCGCAAATCTTTCACAAAGAGTTGGTTATCTCTTACGCTGCCCTATTGTCCGGGCCGAAACGGGTGCCAGCTTGGCAGAAACCACGCCGGGAGAGAAGGGAAAATCGGCGGGGGCCAACCATCGGCCGACCCCCGCCGGACACTGTTCAGTTGCCGTTCTTGAGGTACATATCGAGGAAGTCGGCCACCGCCTTGTAGCCTTCGACCCGGTTGGCGGATTTTCGAAAGCCGTGACCCTCGTCGTCAAAGACCACATACTCGACGATCCCGCCGTTGGCACGGATGGCTTCAACCATGTCGTCGCTCTCCGCCTGAAGGACCCGCGGGTCGTTCGCTCCCTGCAGGATCATGAGCGGTTTGACGATCTTGTCGGCGTGAAAGACCGGCGAGATCTCGCGCAACATCTCACCCTGGGTCTCCGGGTTGCCCATCTCTTGATAGAGGGCCTCACGGAAGCTCTCCCACCACGGCGGGATGCTCTCGAGGGTGCGAACCCAGTTGGCGACCCCGAAGATGTCCACACCGACTTCGAATGCCTCGGGTTCATAGGCGAGCGCCGCCAGCACCATGTAGCCACCGTACGACCCGCCGATGATTCCAATCCGCTCGGGATCGACCCAGTCGAGGGTCTTGAGGTACTCGGCGGCGTCAACACAGTCCCACAACGGCTCACGACCGTGTTTCTGATCATCGGCCGCCAGGAAGGTCTTGCCGTAACCAGAAGAACCTCGGTTGTTGACCGCGTAGAGTCCGTATCCCTGATTCACCAGGAATTGAATCTCGGACCAGTAGCCGGGCCTGCTCTGACCGCCGGGACCGCCGTGGACCCAGACCAGCATCGGGACCTTGTTGTCCGGCCCCGCTCCGATCGGTTTGTAGAGCGGGCCGGGAATCTCCATGCCGTCGCGGGCGGTGAAACGGATGATGGAACTTTCGACCAGGTCGTTGGTGTCGACCTCGGGGTTGAGGTTGTCGGTGAGCCGTTTCGAATCGGCGCTTCCGAATTCGTAGAGATAGAGATTCGCGGGCATGGTGTCCGAGGAGACCGAGAACTTCATCTTGGATTCCGACCGTGAGATCCCGACGCCCTGGATGGTGCCCTCCGGCACCCCCGGGAGGATCACGGGTTCACCTGTCGATATATCGGTGATCCTGACGACGGTGTAGCCGTCCTCGTTGGTGCCGATGACCTGAAACCTGCCGTCACGGCTGAAAGCGGCGAAGGCCACGTCCCAGTCCGCGTCATAGACGGCCTCGTGGGTTCCGGCTTCCAGATCGTAACGATAGAGCGACAGATACTCGCCCTCCTCGTTGCTGGTGTAATACAGGTACCGGCCGTCGGGCGAGAAGTCCTCGGCAGAAAAGGTCGCCATCCCCTCATGCTCGGAGATGAGCTTTGGCTCACCGCCGGCAGAGAGATCGACGATCAAGAGATCGCTGTCGTTGGTGGTGTTCTGTTTGACCAGGACGACCCAACGCTTGTCGGGGCTGATCCCGGCGGGTTGAAGACCCACGGTGTTCTCGAAAATCTGACGCGATTCGAGTGAGTCGACATCCCACTCGAAAACATCTAGAAAACGCTCGTCGCGACGGTTGTTGACTGTGAAGAAACTCTGAAGGTCGTGCGAGAAACCGGCAAAGGTCTCGCGTGTCTCATCGCCCTCGGTGAGGTCCCGCACGCTGCCGTCCAACTCACGCAGGAAGAGGTGGTGAACCTCGTTGCCCGCCGAATCCCTCCTGAAGAGGATTCGTCCGTCGTTGGGCATGTAGGCGACGGCAAAGGTCGTGTCCTCACCCTCGGTCACCGGGGTTCGCTCGCCGGTCGCGAGATCGAGTTCATAGACGTTGAAAACGCCGGTCTCGTTGGTGTGGACGAGGAGCTTTGTCTCGTCAGGGCTGAACGACCCGCCACCAACAGAAACCGTTTTGACGAGTTGATCCATCGTGTAGACCGTCGACGGACCGGAGCGAGTCGGCTCGAGGGGTTCACCGCCGCCACCACAGCCCATGATCAGAACCGCAATCGCCAATCCAAAAGCGAAACGAATTTGCATCTTTCCTCCTTCAACAGAAACCGGACTTCAACACACCGTAGGTACGACGTCAATCGGGCCGGCAGATGCACACTCAAACGAACAGAACAGAAAAGAGTTTCAGATCGGTTCGCACATCAACAGCCTCGGGTCGGCGGACCTCGAGCATGATGCTCACGGATGAAATGCTAAGATTGAGACACGGACTCGTAACAAAAAATCTCAATCGGAGGTGTCTCATGGGTGGACGGTTCATCATTCGACTTCGGACCATCGCGGCGGTCCTTGTGGTTTCTACGCTGCTTCCGGCACCCGCGTGGAGTGCCGACTGGTCACAAATCACGCTCACCGGCGGGATTCTTCCATTGGAAAATCGAATTGCGGTTTTTGAATCCTCCATGGGGGATCCGGACCTCCTCGTCTTCACCCTCTGGAGCACCGGAACAAATATGAACCACCTCGGAGCTTTTGTTGTGCCACCGCCCTACAACGGGACCGGCGCCACGTTCACCCAGGACATCGACATCGGAGCGCTCTTCGGGGTTGGCAACATCTGCGTCACCGCTGATGATCGAGCGGTCGTTCCGTATATCAAAGCCAATGGCGGCAATTTCGATGTCTTTGTCGCCGAGTTCAACGGCTTGAATTGGTCGACCAATCCGATTCCGGCAACCTCTACGGACGACTATCACACCACCGACTGTTTTCTGACCTCTGACGGGGTCTTTCTCATGGTACTCAACGTCACCGACGACCAGTGGGAGTTCTATCAGGCTCCTTTACCCACCGAGGCTTCATTCGGCCCGGAGCCGTGGGTGCTCGTCGATACCCTCGGCGAGCCTGAGCTGGGTGCTCTGCCCCAGGATCCCTTCATTCCAATGGGTGGGATCGCGTTTGCAGAAAGCCCGAATCTTTTCGGCGACCCGATACTGACACCCGACTTCAACGCAGGTCTCCCCGTGGTTGATGATCTCGATGGTTATCTCCTCATCGGTAGCGCAAACTCATCCGACATCGACGGGTCCTACCTGCCACGCAACTATGAGGACCCGGAATTCGAACAGAATGCAGATCTCCCCCTGCGACGAAGAGAGGGGACCGGTGACGATGTGCTTTGGGTCACGAATCAGGCGAACGGACAACTCCTGTTGACTCGGGTGGGTCTCTCGAACCCGGGGCTCGACCTGACGGTCACCCTCGGTCCCCTCGACCCCGGCAGTCTGCTTTCATTCCAGGGGCTCGGAGTCGCGGAAGGACCCGATGGCAATGTCTACGTGCTCGCCGACAAGGCATACCAGGTAACTCCTGATCTCGCGTCAGCGACCGTAATGACCGGATATCCATTCAACGGACTCGGCGGACCCGTGAATCTGGTGTTTCCTCGAAACATGGCTGTAGGATTCGCGGTCGGACCGGGGAGTCAGGTTCTGGGAATTCTCGACATGATGTCGGTCTTTGCCGATGGATTCGAATCAGCGGACACCGGGGCCTGGTCCAACACCTCTCCCTGATCTCCGAACAGTCGTACCCGTCAGGGAACAACGCTCGCCCAACGGCTCGTGTTGCCGCTTTCAAAACCGTCCGCAAAAATCACGGGGTTGAGATCGAAATCGGTGATCCACAGGGTGGTGTCGGCGATGGTGGAGTTGCCGTCGACATCCTCCGCGATGATTCGGATGCCGACCTGGTGCGGCAGGGCGAAGTGCGAGTACCAGGTATTCCAGACGGCCGGATCGGTCTTGCGGGTGGCGATCGCGTCAAACGTGAACACTCCATCGGCAGGTGTCACATCGCCGTGGGTGCCGTCATCATAGAGCCAGGTTGATCCCGGATCACCGCTTGGAAACGCCAACGGCTTGCGCGGCATGCTCCAGATCGGCTCTTCTTCACCCTCGACGAGTACGGCCAGCGTGACGGTGTCGATGTTGACGAGCCCCTGGGTGTCGCTGACGCGTACCGTGACGCCGATCTGGGCCGAGTCATCATGCCAGAGATAAGGTTGAGTGAAGGCGATCTCGATGATGTTCGGAGCTTGGGTGAAGTCGCCCCCGGTGCCTATCGCCATGTCCACGCGCTGAAGGTCGTAGCGGTTGGTCAGGAAGTAGGTCCCGTCATCGTTGGTGATGTTGCTGACCTCGCGGCCCACCGCGGGCAGATGATACGACCACGTATCCCGGTTTCGATCCCGAAGAAGGTCCTTCATGGTGAGGTAGAACTGGTGGCCGGCGTCGCCCTTCTCGCCAGAGAGCATGACGAAGTTCCCGCTGCGGGTGATGAACGCGCGAACCGGGTTGAGATCGGTGGTCCATGTCAACTGCGTCGCCGCTCCCGTAGCAACATCGACGAGATCGGTGATCTTGGGGTCGCCGCTGCGGTGTCTGTACTGATAGAGGGCTTTGCTTCCGCTGTGGTTGCTCATGCCGCGCCAATCGCCTCCCCAGACCCAGTAGTGATCGTCGGTGGTCAGTTTCGCGACTGCGCCGCCGATCGTCGACACCCATTGCGCCGACCGGTTGTCCGGGTGGGCATTCCCCAGATAATCGCTCATCCAGGTAAAAAACGCGCGGTTGCCGTCGGCGCAACCACCGAGTTGATAGGCCATGTTGAGGTTGTTGCAGCTCCCGTTACAGGGCAAATCGTCATAGATATCGACATACTGAACGATGGCCGAATCGTGATTCGCGTAGTACATGCCGCGGATGTTCCGACCCAGATTCGGGTCCCACCCCTGGTCGAACTTGCCGACAAAGAAACGCGATGCATCGTCGTCGATGGCAAACCAGTCGAAGGCGCTTGGATACCACCAGTGGTCGACGGCCAGATCGGTTAAGCCGGTGGCGACGTTGTATCTGTGAATATAGGCCTTTCCGTCGTTCAGCTGCGCTTTGATGAACACCTTTGAGGCATCATCATTGATGCGGAGATTGCCCCAACTCCAACCCGTGCTCACCAGATCCGGTGTGAAGATCGTCGAGATGTCCTGGATCCCGGCCCCGTTGGCGCCGACCAGAAACAAGCGACACCCCTCGCCCCCGCTGTTGTGATCACAGACCTGAAAGACCGCTTTCGAACCATCGCCGCTCGCGGCGACTCGGGAGAACTCTCGCCACAGAGTCGTCCCGACAGGCAGAGGCCAGAAGGCGATGGTGTCCTCATCATCGAGGAGCGTCGTGATTGTCTGTTTGTAGATCAGCTGAGAAGGGTACGGGGCCATGGATTGGGCGGCCGCCGGTGTCGCCACAAGCACAAAGACAACCGTTGAAGCAAGCAGGATCCGGGGCAGAATAATCGAGATTGATCTCATGATTCACTCCTTAACCGGGCAGGGATCGCTCAACCGAAAACCGGTCTATCGGCGACGCGGAAATGTGATTAAATCTCAAAATAGTCTTTTCTTTACAAACCCGATTCCCAAGATGATACCCGATTCAAACTCGAGCGTCGGCATGTACACCGAATGATCGAATGAACGCCGGCTACGTGCTAATCTCATTTTTGAATGGCGAATCCGTGGCTCTTTCAACCGGGAAGCAGGATCGACCACTTTCTGGTGGTCCGCCCCATCGATCGCGGCGGCATGGCCGAGGTCTATCTTGCTCGGGACACCGCGCTCGGTCGCAAGGTCGCGCTCAAAGTCATCCAGCCCGGCGCGTTCGAATCAGATGATGCCGCCGAGCGATTTCTGCTCGAGGCGCGAACCACCGCGCAGTTCAATCACCCGAACATCGTGACCATTCACACCGTCGGACAGCACCAGGGGCAACCGTATCTCGCCCTCGAGTTTCTCGAAGGCGAAACCCTGCGTGAACGGATGCGCCAGGGCGATCCCGGTCCGGGTGAGTGCCTCCGCTGGGTTTCAGCCATCGCCGACGCCCTCTCCGAAGCCCACGCCGGTGGCGTGCTCCACCGGGATCTCAAACCCGAGAACATCTTCCTGGCCAAAGACGGTCGTCTGCGGGTGCTCGACTTCGGGCTCGCCCGTCCGTTGGCGTCCCTGCCCGATGAACCGGAACTGGATTACGACTCGGGCAAGACGATCACACCCGCCGATGGCGACATCCAGACCGCCATCCTCAGCTCTGAGTCGGGGACCAACGCCGATTCACGAGATCTCGCCATCGCCATCGATACCGCGGGCACCAGCGGCACTCCCGCCTACATGGCGCCCGAGCAGTGGTTCGGAAGCGAACTCAGCGGCGCCGCCGATATCTGGGCCCTCGGGATCATCCTCTACGAACTGCTCGTCGGGCGCAGACCCTACGCCGGTTCGGGGATCCTCGAAGAGATGCGATTGGTCCGTCTTCCCGACCCCGTCGCCGCACCGGATCTTCCGACAGCGGTGCCCGACGATGTCGCTGAGCTCATGATGCGGTGCCTCGAAAAGGACGCGGCAAAACGCCCCGCCGCCGCCGAGGTGAAGTCGATTCTGGATGGTACGCTGGATGTCCAGCGCAGTCGCATCGGGCAAGAAGAGAATCCCTTCCGTGGTCTGCTTCCCTTCAACGAGAGCCACCGCCACATGTTCTTCGGTCGCGACGGCGAGATCGGCGCCTTTGTAGAGCGGCTCCGCGACGTGCCGGTCCTCGCCATCGTCGGACCATCGGGCGCCGGGAAGAGTTCCTTTGTTCGAGCCGGCGTCATCCCCCGTCTCCGTGAAGGCTCGTCGGTCACCCTGGTCGAAGTGCGGCCGGGTGCCAGGCCCTTCCACGCTCTCGCCCGGCGCCTCATCGCGATCCAGCGGGATCTCTCGAGCAACTCCAGAACCTCGCAGTCGATCATCGATACAGGGGCGGTTGACGAACTCGCCGAAGAGCTCGAGAGTCAGCCCGGCCGGCTCACCCTCCTCGCGCAGGATCTCGCGGAAGAACGATCCGCACGCATCGTCTTCTTCATCGATCAGTTGGAGGAGCTCTATACCCTGGGGGCCGAGCCCGATGTTCGAAGTCGGTTTCTTCGCGCCCTTGTGGGTGCGGCGGACGACGCCGAGGGACCGGTGCGGGTTGTCTTCACCGTCCGCGAGGAGTTTCTCAGCCGCCTCGCCGAGGGTCCCGAACTCAGGGAGGCCCTGGCTCACATCACCATCCTCCGCAGCCCTGACGGCAGCCAACTCCGCGAAATTCTCACCCGGTCCGTAACGAGAATCGGGTACGGCTACGATGATCCAAGCCTTGTTGATCGGATGGTCGAGGAGGTGGCCGATGAACTCTCCTCCCTGCCGTTGCTTCAGTTCGCGGGTCAGAAACTCTGGGAAGGACGGGATCGAGACCGTCAACTGTTGCTAGAAGGTGTGTATGAAGAAATGGGTGGCGTAGCCGGCGCGCTGGCGACCCACGCGGACGGCGTACTCGCGGCGCTGACCGATCGCCAGGTTGGTCTCGCGCGCGCCATCCTTCTGCGGCTCGTGACACCGGACGAGACCCGCCGAATTTCCACCCGCTCCCAGGTTCTCCACGATCTACCCGAGACCGCGGGCGAGGTCCTCGATCGCCTGGTCGGAGCGAGGCTCATCAGCGTTCGCCGCTCATCGACCGGTGACGCCGCCGATCTCGAACTCGTCCATGAATCGCTGTTGTTCGCCTGGAAGCGCTTCGCGCGGTGGCTCGAGGGAAGCCAGGAAGAGCGTGAGTTTCTCGAAGAGATCGAACGAGCCGCCGGGCTCTGGCAACGGAGGAGCCGGCGCGGTGACGAACTCTGGCAAGGCGAGAGTCTGAGAGAGGCGGAGGCGACCGTCAAACGGCTCGAAATGGAGCTGCCCGAGACCGCGCGATCGTTCCTCGATGAGAGTCGCAAACGAGAAAACCAACGGAGTCGACGCCGCCGTTGGCTCGTGGCCGGGACCCTTGCGGTCCTCAGTGCGATCTCGGTCATGCTGGGCATCCAACGCCACGAGGCGCGATCGGAGCGCGACCGGGCTCAACACGGCGAGGCCGAAGCGCTGCTCGAGGGGTCGCGGTCGGCGGCCCTTCAGGGAGACCTATTCGAAGCGCGGACAAAGCTCAGGCGATCGCTCGAGATTCTCGACTCCACCGCCGGCCGCGCCCTGTGGTGGCAATTTGAGGGTGATCCACTGCGGTGGCGGGATCTCAGCGAGAGAATGCACTACCAGGTCGCCTTTTCAGACGATGGGCGAAGCCTGGTCACGTCGGGTCCAGACGCCACGGTCTCCCTCTTCGACACCCGGTCCCGAGAGAAGCGGGTCTTTTCCGGCCACGACGAACCCACTCTTGGGGTCGCCATCTCGCCGGACGGACGGCTGGTCGCTGCCGGGAGCTATGGCGGTGATGTCATCATCTGGACCCGCGCCGACGAACAACTCCGGAGGCTCTCCGGTCACCAGAAGGTGCCCTGGTATCTCGAGTTTTCAAAGGACGGGAACGAGCTGATCTCCGCGAGCTATGACAAGACGATCCGGATCTGGAACGTGGCAACCGGGGCGACACGGGCGATTCTCGAGGGCCACGAGGAGCAGATCCGCAGGGTCCGGCTGTCCCCGGACGGACGGACCCTGGCATCGGGGAGCTTCGACGGCACTCTCAGACTGTGGGATCTCGAGTCCGGAGAGCCTCTCAAATCCCTGGAGGCTGAGGGTTCGGTGCTCGCACTGGCATGGAGCCCCGACGGATCGCAGATCGCCACCGGTGGAGAGGAAAGATTCCAAATTCAAGTGTGGGACATCGCTCGTGAAGAGGTGACCGCCACCCTCGATGTCGGCCACACCGGCCCCATCGAAAGCCTGGACTTCAGCCCCGACGGCCGGTTTATCGCCTCCGGTTCGCGTGACTGGACGGTCCGGGTGTGGGACCCCGAAGACGGTTCGACTCACAGAGTTTTCGACGGCCACGAGGGTGAGATCCACGTCGCGAGGTTCAGCCCGGATGGCACGTGTCTC
>Ga0070728_10006024_pt1 | contig 11656 bp, 1 predicted proteins | sample tdDd471_FD_66723 | JGI IMG/M metagenome (GOLD analysis project Ga0070728, IMG submission 66723) | Marine sediment microbial communities from the Atlantic coast under amendment with organic carbon and nitrate - tdDd47.1 | ecosystem: Environmental > Aquatic > Marine > Coastal > Sediment | place...
ACCTTTTCTGCCATAGCGGCTGAGGAAAAATCAAAGGATGACACAGCGCGCGTAATGGAAGCGTATACTGACGGGTCGACCAAGCTCCGTCAGAAGATGTTTGACCCCGATGAAGGCATTTATACCCGCACAGGCGTCAACGCTTCTGGGGTGTCCCAGCTAACGACAGAGACAGCAGAAAGCATCTACAATGAGATAGAGGCGACGCTGGAAAATGACGATCAAAAGGAGGCGTTCCGCAAGATGTGGGGGCGTCGGTCGGAAAGCGAGATAACCAGCGCCACCAAGCATGAGTTTAGCCAAATGCAGACTGCGCGGACAAACGCTAAAGTCAGCGCCTTGGCAAATCTTGAAGCGGACGTTGTTGCTAACTTCAACAACCCTGAGGCTCTGGCGGCTAGTTTTGACGCCGCGAGGGCAATGATCCGGGCGAACCCGGACGGGTTGCCCCAAGAAACGGTCACCCAGCTTGAGCGTGAAAGTATTTCGAAGCTTCATTTGCAGGTATTGCAGCGGAAGTCTCAAGAAAGCCCTGCTTTGGCTCTGGAGTATTACAAAGAGAACAAGGCGCAATTTAATGGCGGCGATCACGCTGTCGCCAATAAGTTTGTCGATGCAGTACAGCGGGTCGAGGAAGCTAAGAATTACGCGACCGAGATATTCGGAAATGGCAATGCTTCGCCAATCCTGTCGTCCATGCAGTCAGTTGAAAGCTCAAACGATCCTTCGGCAAAATCGCCTAAAGGCGCGCTTGGACTTATGCAGGTTATGCCTGACACCGCGCGGGAAGTCGCGACGGCGCTAGGGATGCACGAAGTCGCTGGAATGGACGACAAAGACCTGCACTTGTTCTTCCAGTCTGAAGACGGGCAGAAGGTGAACAAGCGCTTAGGCGCGACTTACCTTTCGTGGCAGTTGGAAAAGTATGACGGCGATCTTGAGGCCGCGCTCGTCGCTTACAACGCTGGTCCGGGCAATGCCGATAAGTGGCTCAATGCCGACCGGGATTATTCAGTCCTCCCAAAGCCTGAAGAAACCAAGCCTTACGTCGAAAAAGTGTTCAAAGGCGCGTTTGGCGCTAACGGCACTGAGGGCGGTATAGAGGGTGCAAGCGAGCGCAATCAAAAAGCACTGCGCGCCTCACAGGGCAATATGTACAAAGGCGACGCTGCTGGCTATCTAATGAGCGTCCTGCACGATGGCAAGCCTGACAGTTATATCCGAGACCTTAATCCAGTCATGCAAGACCGCATGGCTGCCTTGTTTAATGCCGCGCCTGACTACGTGAAAGCTGGCCTTGGGATTTTGTCTGGCGCTAGGTCTGTCGAGAAACAAACTGAGCTTTGGGAGGCGGCGCTCAAAAAGTACGGGTCGCCTGAAGCTGCACGCAAGTGGGTGGCACCTCCGGGCAAATCCAACCATAACCATGGCGACGCGGTTGATTTGGGATGGAACGGCGGCGGGTTTAGCAGTGCGCCTAAGGAAGTCCGGGGTTGGGTTCACGCAAACGCTGAAATGTACGGACTGAATTTCCCTCTTGGCCATGAGCCGTGGCACATTGAGACAGTAGAGGCTCGTGGCGGCAAGGTTCAAGTTGGTTTTTCTGACCACAGCTCGCACGGCGATGGCGCGCGCCAAGTTGGCTTCTCCAGCGCTGCGCCTGACGCTCTGACTGTCGCTCTATCTCCTGATGCCGGTTCCGCGTCTGATGTATATACACAGTTCACATCGCCTTACACTGTTTCTGGTCCGGGCGATCTCGACCAGATGCTTCTTGACGCTGAAGAGCAATTCTGGGACAGACCCGCACTCCTAAGCGAAGTCAAGCGCCAGATCACGAATGAATGGACGCGCAAAAATGCAGCACTTGAGGGGGAGGTTAAAGAGCTGAAGCTGGATGTGTTTCGCGGCATTATGCAGGGGCAGAAAGTCTCTGATTTTTCTCCGGCGATGCTGGAGAAGATCGGCGCTGAGGGCGTTTCTAGCCTACTCACTCTTGAGAATAAATTCCAGGGTGGATCAGATGACGTTACCGATGATGAAACCTACTACGAATTGACCCGGATGGACCCTAAGGACTTCGCTGAAGTTGACCTTATTGATTTTGCGGGTGGACTGTCTAGCGCTGACTTCAAAAAGATGGCAGACCGTCAGGCGAGCTTATTGCAGTCAAGCGGCGATGCTCAGGTAACCGGGATGCGGACGCGGACGCAGATCGTCAACAGCACTATTGATGTTCTTGGCTTGAAGCCTTCGAAAAACAAAGGCGATGCTGAAAAAGCCTCAGCCCTAAACCGTATGCTTGATGATCAAATCAGAGCATATGTCGCCGCCAATGGAGAAGACCCCGGCGCTCCGGAAATTCAGAAGATGATAGACAATCTTTTGATTAAAGGCAGTGTGGAAGGTGGTGGGTGGTTCGGGTCGAACAGCGGTGAGAAGATGGTCTTCGAATTGACGCCTGAGGAAAGGTCGAAATTCGTGCTGGCTGACAGTTACGAAGACATCCCTTTGGAGAGGATGGGGGCTGTAGCTAAATCCTTTAGCCAAATGTGGGGGCGCAACCCAAACGAAAACGAAGCCGTTGACCTTTACAACGATTTGGCTAGAGTTGGTCTCGGCGCTGCGCCTGAGCCTCCAGAGCCATTGAAAACCCAAATAAATCAGGTTCTTTACAAAAAGACTGGCACGCGCCCTACACTTGAGGAGCTGTCGAACTTCTACAAACGGATGCTCGAAAAGTCCATTGGGAGATAATATGCCTACCTCAGATATTCTTAACGACGTTCTGAACGATATGGACGCTGGGAAATTTGACCCAGCCAGTCAAACCGAGACCGTAAACCCTATCTTCGATAGTGTCGCAGACGATGTTTCAAGTGAGGTTTCACTTGAGCGCCACACCGCTATTCTGAAGGCTAAAGACGCGGACCCTAAGAAATACCAAGAATATCAAGGCCTATCTGAGAAGTTTGATTTACCAACCGATCTCGTCCAGCGGAATTATTCAGACCTGAAAGAACAGGAAAAAACGTACGACATCCAGAAATTATTGGATGAAAATGGCGAGATAGCGAACTGGTATTCTCAGGGCGATAACGCTGCGGCCATTGAGGTTGATGAACTGCGAGAACTAAGCGGCTTGTCTTGGCTTGGCGCTTCGGCTTGGGAGGCTGGGATGTCCGGCAAGCGCACGCTGGACCTTGGCAATCTACGATTTAAACAGCTTATGGGGATTGCGTCAGACGAGGACGTTCTTGAAGCTGAGAACTTGTCCATGTCTGGGTCTCACGGCAGAACCTACGGCGCTGACGGTTGGTTGGAGCAGGGCTGGGTTGCTGCGGCAGAGCAAGTGCCTATGATGTTCAATAGTTTTGTGGGGAGCCTAGAAGGCGGCGGTGCAGGCGCTCTTAGTGGGGCGGCTCTTGCCTTGTTGGTTGGGCAGGCTGGTCCACAAGCTGCCGCGCCAGAGGAGGTTTTAACCATACCCGGCGCGGCAGCAACTGGTTATAGAATTGGCTCTGTGGCTGGCCAGTGGCAGTCGGCATTTCGCGTGGAGGCAGGGCTGGCATATGACGAATTTCGGTCCATCAAAGATGAAAATGGCCAAGTCCTTGACGATGATATCGCTAGGGTCGCGGCCATCATCGCAGGCGCTACGTCAGGCGCTCTTGAGACACTAGGTTTCCGTGAGGTATCTAAAGTCATTCCCGGCGCTGATCGTGCATTGGGCATGGTCGGGAAAGATGGGGTCAAGGCCGCATTGGCGAGGCCTACCGTTCGCGCTGCGTTCAAAGACTTCGCGAAGAATATTTTCAGCGCTGGGGTTACCGAAGTCAGCACGGAAGTCTTGCAGGAAGCTATCGTCATGTTCTCCGGCGAGGTCGCAAAGGCGACTGAGAACGCGAACGGCGGCGAGTTCGCCATGTCCAGTCCTGAAGACTGGGAAAAGCGCCTGACAGACATCATGGAGCAGACAGCCAAGGCCATGACTATCATGGGGCCTGTCACAAGCTCTACCCGGCTTGGCGCTGACATTCGCAGCGCTAGAAAGGCAAAATCTGAGCGAGCAATTATTGAGGCCCTCAATGACCACTCAGAGGGCAGCCAGCTCAAGCAACGTCTTCCTGATAAGGCTCGCGAGGCTGTCGAGGCGATTACCGCCAATGGCCCTGTAAACCACGTCTATATCAATTCAGGCGCTGTCCGTGAGTTCTTCCAAGACGATACGGAAGTAGCCAGATTTGCGAGGGAGGCTGGTATCGCGTCTGAGATGCTTGAAGCGTTACAGACAGGCCGGGATATCGAAGTGCCTGTCAGCTCGTATTACAGCAGTATCGCAGGCACCGAGATAGGTCGGGCGCTTATGGGTCAAACCCGCCTAACTCAAGACGCAATGACGTCTGAAGACGCAGAGGCGTTCAACGATGCATGGGCCACGGCTCAAGAGGAGTTGATGTCCACATATGACGCTCAAGTTGCTGACCGGAACGCGGCGCTAGAAGGCGACGAAGCGGTTTTCTCGGACGTCAAAAACAGAGCCATGGACGCAGGCATTGTCCCAGATCAGGCTGAACAGTATGGCAAGCTGTACTCAACGTTCTTCCGTGTCATGAGTGAGCGGACAGGGGTTGACGCTGGGTCTCTATATAATCGCTATGGCTTTGAAATTCGTCGGGTCTTGCCTGAAGAGCTTCAATATAAAGAAAAGGACAACCTAAATTTCGACTTGTCTGCCATAAGGTCCGGCAAAATTCCTGAGCTTCAATCTCGCATTCAAAAGGCTCAAGGGCCAAGTGTTCTTGAGGCTATCCGACAAGCTGGCGGCGTGCGCGATCCGGGCGGTGAGCTTCGCGCTATGGGCGTGCCTAATAGCCTGATTGTTCCAGAGAAGAGCTTTATAGGCAGCCTTATTGGTGGGGACAGCTCACACAAATGGAAACACCCAGTGGAGCTGGTTAGCAGTCTATGGCAGGATGGCTATTTTTCAGAATTTGGAGAAAACAGACCAGATCAGGAAGCGCTGTTTGCTGCCATTCAGGAGGAGCTGGCGGGTAACCCTTCATATTCCGCGGCATTTGACCAAGACAGAAAATCGCCTGATATCCTGAGGGCTGAAGCGCTTGTCGAATTTGCTCAATTACTTGATGAACTTGGTCTTGACCCTAATTCAATGACTGACGATGAAATTAGAGCAGAGCTTGATCGTGTTGCAACAGAAGATGCTGATATGGCTGCATATTTCCAAGCTGTCTCAGATAAGAAAAATGCAGCATTCGAGAGTTGGTTTGGCGATAGCAAGGTGGTCGATGAAAATGGCCAACCGGATGTCGTCTACCACGGAACCGGGTCTACCGCTAATTTTGAGGCATTTGACCCGTCTTTCACCGGGAAGGGCAATGATCAGCTAGGCTCCGGGTTCTATTTCTCAACAGAGCCAGCTACCGCGTCCGCTTACACAAGCAAGGTTTTGGATACAGCTACACCCAAGCTTGGGGGCGACGATAGCCCCGGAATTATACCTGCATACCTAAGCATCCAGAACCCCATTATACTGAAGGGTTCTAGCGCCACAATGAACTCAATAAACATATCTGAGGCCCAAGCCCGTTCCATCATAGAGATGGCCCCTGATCTTATGGACCCGGAAGAAAGCCCTATAGGCAACTGGCATGATATCTGGTCTTCGGGCGGGGTTGCGGAATGGATGGTTGATGATGTGGCCAAGAACTACGCAGGCCCCAACCTGATCAGCTTAGAGAATGATTTTTTTCGCGGGGCGGCTTCGCAGTTTCGCCGGGCCATAACTGACGTTTTGGGGTACGATGGCGTACGGCAGGATTTTGACAACGGGGAGACGCACTGGGTTGCATTCTACCCAGAGCAGATCAAGTCCGCATACAACAGTGGCGCGTTTGACCCCTCTGACCCGCGCATTCTCATGCAAGAGACGCCAAAGAAGAAAAAGGGCTCCATCCAGTTTGACGACAAAAAGACGGTAGTCAACTTATTCAAAAGCGCGGATTTATCCACGTTCTTGCATGAAAGTGGGCACTTCTTCTTGGAAGTAATGAGGGACGTCGCCCTAGATAGCGACAATCAGCAAATACTCGATGACTGGGCAAAGATTGCTAAATATCTTGAGATTGGCAGCGAAGGCCAAATCACAACTGAAGCCCACGAGAAATGGGCGCGATCTTTTGAGGCTTACCTATTTGAAGGCAAGCCCCCGTCCGATGAAATATCTGGAATGATGGCCCGGTTCAGATCATGGCTATTGTTCGTTTACAAGTCGATAAAAGACTTGGGCGCGCCTATCAATGACGAAGTTAAAGGCGTGATGGACCGTATGCTGGCGACCGATGAAGAGATAGCCTCAGCTCGCACTTCACCTGAGTTTAGACCTGCGTTCAATTCGGCAGAAGAAGCGGGTATGACAGCTAAGCAGTGGAGCGAATACACAGATAAGGCAGGGAAAGCTGTCGACCGCGCCCGGCGGGAGCTTGACGCTAAGCTTATGTCTGAGCTGGCTCGCGAAACAACGTCTGAATGGAAGCGATCTAGAAAAGAGATACTTGAAAAAGTTAAGCAAGAATACGCGAGGATGCCTGTCTATCAGGCGATGGAGTTTTTGCGCACTGGCAAATCTGACCTTGTACCTACGGGCAAGGAGAGGATAACACTCAGCCGAGAAGGCATAGTAGATATACTTGGCGAGGGCGGCCCTATGAGCCTTCCTAAAACCGTCCCGCCCCTTTATTCAAAGAGTGGCGGCGTCCACCCGGATGTGGTTGCGAGCTTATTTGGGTTCAAGTCAGGGCACGAAATGCTTGCCCGTATGGCGTCTGTCCGGCCTATCAAGAAGGCTATAGCTGAAGAAACTGAGGCCCGGATGCGCGCCAAATATGGGGACCTCATGGGGGACGCTGTTGCGCGCGCGCGCGAGGTCGACGCTGCGATTGCGAATGACAGCACCGGGGACCTACTGCAAGCTGAGCTTGAGGTCCTTATGCGCAAGGGGTTTGTGAATACTTCCATAAACAAGTCTCGCGCTCAGGATATGGCGAGGCAGGCGATTAGAGGCAAAACCATTCGCGAAGCCATGCGGATGAAGTTGTACGCCAATGCGAACGCCAAGGCCGCCAGCGACACAGAGCAAGCAATCCTCAAAGGGGACTGGAAAGCTGCGGTCGAAGCGAAGCAGCGCCAACTATTGAACCATTATATGATGCTGGAAGCTCGTCAGGCGGAAAAAGACACCGAAGCGGCTGTAAAGTATCTGAACAAATTTGCTGGCAAGAAGCCACCGAAGGGTATTCCTGCGGAGTATCTTGACCAGATAGAGGTTGTGCTATCCCGCTTCGATCTCCGCAAGTCAACGACAATGAAAGCCAGCCAGCGTAAAGCTAGCCTTGCGTCATGGATCAATGACCAAGAGGCTCAAGGAAACATCGTCCAGATACCAGACGTGATCCGTGATGATGCGTTCAGGAAGCCATACCGCGAAATGTCAGTTGACGACCTGATGGCTGTACGCGACGCTGTGAAAAGTATTGAGCATATAGGCCGCAGGTGGGGTAAGCTGTGGGCGAGCAAAAAGCAGCGAGAATTTGAAGAGGTGCGCGACGCAGTTGTCTCTAGAATTGAGGTTAGCCAAGACAAGCGCAAAAAGTCTAAAATGCGCAACCCGACAAAAGGCGAAAAACTCCTGTCAACCATGAAATCTCTTGAAGCTTCTATGCTTAAGATTGAGCAAGTGGTCGACTGGATGGACGCAGGTGACCATAATGGCCCTGTCCGTCAGTATCTGTGGCAGCCAATAGCGGACGCAGAAGTCCGGGAAAATGACATGCGCGCCGATTACGCGAAAAAGCTTGCCGACATTTTCGACAAATTGGAGAAGCCAAGGCTGTCCGAGCGGATAACCGTGGATGCTGTAGACCAAACATTCACACGGTCTGAGATTATGGCTGTTGCTCTAAATATGGGCAATGCCTCAAACTTGGACAAAATGATGCGCGGCGAGGCTTGGACGGCGTCGCACCTGTCGGCCATTACGTCGCACCTTAACGAAGCTGAGTGGGTGGCGGTTCAAGAAGTGTGGGATGCGATCGAAGGGCTATGGCCGGAAATAGCGGCGCTGCAAGAGCGCTTAAGCGGGGTTAAGCCGCCAAAGATTGAGCGGCGGCCTGTACAGACACCTTACGGCGTCTTGCCGGGTGGGTATTATCCTGTCGTCTATGACCCGAACCGTGACGACACAGCGAAGGACCGGGCAGAAGAACGCGCCGACAAGATGTTTGAAAACACATATCTTCGCCCAGAAACCATGCACGGCTTTACCAAAGAGCGCGCGCAGGCGTACGCGCGGCCTCTGCTGTACGATATCGACGGCGCTGGGCGTCACATAATGGCTGTTATCCATGACCTCACACATCGTGAAGCCATCCGCGACGCATACAAGCTGATCACAGATGGAGAGGTTCGCGCAACAATTCAAGCCCGGTATGGCCGCGAAATCTACGACCAGTTCGTGCCTTGGCTCCAATCTATAGCTCACGATGGGTTTAGCAATGATGGGCTAGCTAGCTGGGAGAACCTGTTCCGCAAAGCTCGCCTGAACTCCTCCATTATGGCTATGGGCTACCGATTTAGCACGATTGTTACGCAGCTCGCTGGTATTGGTTCTGCTATGGAGATTATCAGCCCTAAACACTACGCAGCTTCCATGAAGGATTTCATCCAAAACCCGGCTGAAATGAGCCGTATAGTCAACGAGCTTTCTGGTGAGATGCGCCACAGAAATACTCAACTAGATCGGGACGTTAGGGACACCTTGCGCAACGTGTCTGGCAAAAGCGACTTGCTGAATAACGTTCGCAAGTTTGCCTTTACCGGGATTGGTATAATGGACCGCGTAGTTACCGTGCCGGGCTGGATGGCCGCGTACACCCAGCATCTTGAAAAACATCCGGGGGATATAGACGGGGCTAAAGCTTTTGCTGACAAAGCCATACGCCTGACACAAGGGAGTGGCGGCCCTAAAGACTTGGCGGCGGTCTCTCGAAACAATGAGGCTATGCGCCTGCTGACTATGTTTTATTCGTACTTCTCCGCTCTATACAACCGTCAACGGACGCTGGGTAGGGATGTGGCTCGCGCAGTTAAAAACAGGGACATGACCAATTTCCCAGAACTGCTGGCTAGAAGCTTCTTCATGATTGTCTTCCCAGCGATTATCTCTGAGCTTATTGTTGGCCGTGGCCCCGAAGAAGACGAGGACCCTGCGGCTTGGGCAGCAAGGAAGGTCGCCCTATACCCATTAATGACTGCCCCTATTCTACGCGATGTGATTAGCGCCAAAGAAAGCGGGTATGGCTATGACTATACGCCTGCGGCGCGAGCTTGGGAGGTTGTCTTCGGCAAACCTATCGACACGGTCATGAATACTGCCGAAGGCGAGTTGGACGCTCGCAAGACAACCAAGAACATAATCGACGTTACTGGGTATGCGACGGGGTTGCCCTTGGGGCAGCTTTCAAGCACAGTAAATAATGTGTGGCTTGGAATAGAGGAAGATGATTTATCTCTTCGCGATTTCGTGTTAAACCGCCCTAAAGACTAGGAGCCTAAAAAATGACTATCCCGGCAAATACACTGGTTTCAGGCCCTTATGTGCCTGATGGGGTTAACACGACGTGGGACTTTGATTTTAAAGTTACCGACGCAACACAGCTTGTCCTGATCTTAGTGGACCCGGATGGGGTAGAGACAGAGGTGACCTCAGGTTTCACTGTCCCGGCTGATGACATAGGCACAGACGATGGGGGGACAATCACATACCCGACGTCAGGCGGACCGCTGGAGTTTTCAGCATATGAAGAAGTGTATGTGACCCGCGCTGTGCCGTACACCCAGCCAAACAAGATTGGCAACCAAGGCAATTTCTACCCCCAAACCCACGAAGATACTATGGACTTGCTCGCCATGCAGGTTCAACAGTTAGACGAACGTCTTGACCGTACCGTTACGGTCCCTGTTTCTGCTTCGGCCAGCGATCTTGAAGGCTTGATTGCTGACATTTTGGCTTTGGCTGATATCCAGTCAGACATCACTGCCGTTTCTGGTATCAAGGCTAACGTGACCACTGTCGCAGGAATTTCCGGGGATGTTACTACCGTCGCAGGGGTATCTTCTGAGGTCGCGGCGCTGGGCGCTCTGACATCTGAAATAGCGGCGCTAGACGCGGTCTCGGCTGAGATTGCATCTCTGGGATTGCTCACAACCGAAATCGGCGCATTAGGCGCACTGACATCTGAGATTACAGCGCTCGACGCAATCTCGGCTGACATAACTTCCGTTGCCGCTGTGGACACAGATGTGACGACTGTTGCCGCAAATATTGCAGATATCATCCTTGCTGCCGCAAATGTGGCGGACCTAGCCGACAAGCTGAACAAGTCTGGCGGGGCTATGACTGGCCTAATCACGAACTTCGAAAGCACTGGTATTGACGACAATGCAACAAGCACCGCGATCACGATTGATAGCAGTGAGAATGTGGGTATAGGTACAACAAATTATTATGGCAAAGTAAGTCTTTATAATGGCGGCGTGGATGCTGTCCCACTGTCTATGACCGCAGGTAGTAATGACGCGACGAATACCGATATACTTCTTGGGGCTTATGAACCGAGTGGGGCGTACGGAGCAAGAATTAGAGCAAAATCACACTATGCTGCCACCGTAGCAGTTGATCTTGCTTTAGTAACTGGTGGAGTTGAAAATGCTGTATTGACCAATGCTGGTAACTTTGGTATTGGCACCTCTGACCCACAACAATTGGCGCACCTGAAAGCAGCTAGCCCCAATATCTTATTGGAAGGCACCTCTTACCCTGCGATTAAATTTGCGGGGACAGATCTCACGACTGATGCTGAGATTTATTACGGAATTGGGGCTAGTGATCTCACTATTAAAAATCATAATGCAGGGCCAATAAACATCACCACTCAGAGTGGTTTAGCAGCAGAGTTTAACCCCGACAGGTCTCTTACTCTTAGAGGGTCAAATGGTACAAGTATTAACGGTTCAACACAATTAAAGTTCTACTACACAGGTTCACACTTTCTTAACACCATTGGTTCTGTAAGAAGCGAAGGTTCGTTGGCGATAGGATTTGGTGTTGAACCTTCAACCACCGTACCACACGAATATCTATCAACTGCTGATAATGCTTCATTTGCTCGTTCTACGCTTGTATCAGGACAGGATTTGCGTTTCAAAACGGCTGGCGCACAAACAACAGCGATTGGTACAGTTGTCCCACTAACAGAACGTTTCACGGTGTTAAATGATGGTAATGTAGGTATCAACAACCCTGCGCCTGATGATATCTTGGAGATTGGTACATTTAATTCATCGGGGGCGTCTTCTGGCTCCCTATTCCGCGCTGGAGGGACGCAACGAAGATCGTCTGTTACAGGCACTAGTTCCGCAAACCACAATGAATTTTATAATGGCAATGGCCCCTGTGGGTCTATCACAACCAACGGGACATCGACGGCGTACAATACCACCTCAGACCATCGCCTGAAAGTTACCTACAGCGAAATCACTGACGCAACGGCACTTGATAAAATCATGGCCTTGCCTG
>Ga0070728_10006025_pt1 | contig 11655 bp, 8 predicted proteins | sample tdDd471_FD_66723 | JGI IMG/M metagenome (GOLD analysis project Ga0070728, IMG submission 66723) | Marine sediment microbial communities from the Atlantic coast under amendment with organic carbon and nitrate - tdDd47.1 | ecosystem: Environmental > Aquatic > Marine > Coastal > Sediment | place...
GATGGAGCTCGAGCTGGTCGAGCCGTCGCTCTACCTGGCGCAAGACGCCGCCGCGCTCGACCGCTTCGCCGCCGCCCTCGTGCGCCGCGCCGCGACCTGAAGGGCCCGAGCCGCTACGCTCTGCACGTGGCCCTCTTCGCGATCCTGATCGTCGTCGCGCTCCTCGCGGTCTTCGGCGTCGCCGGCGTCGCGATCCTCGTCGTCATGCTGAGCAAGGGCTCCTCGAGCACGCCCCCCGCGATCTCCCCCAGCCGTGAGCCGCGCGACTTTGGCGACCCGCCCAGCGGGAGCTGAGATCCGTCCCCGACCTCACGCGACGTGAACCAACGACCCGTTCCGAGTTCACGGCGCCGCTCCGTGCAGCCGCACGCTGGACGCGTTGGTTTGCACAGAGATGCGTCCCCAAGTTTGCAGCGTCCCCCGCCCGGCGCCCGCTGAGACCCGTCCCCACATTCACGTGATGCGAACTTGGGACGCGTCCGGACGCGTCGCCAAGTTCACGGCCTGCGGGATCCGAACCGATCGCAGATCGCTGCGACGCCCTTCGGTCGGCCCCATCCCTCGAAGCAGGCGGCCATCCCGGCCGGCGGGCCTCGAACCGGCCCGCCCCGCCCGCCACCCCCAAACGGTCCGCGGTCCCACCGAACGAGGGCCGGCGGGTGTCCCGGGTCGGGCGCGTAAAAGCGCGGCGAAGCTCGCGCAGCGCCCGACCCGGGACGCCCGCCGGCCCGGTCCACGCGACGCCCATCCCGCCGACCACACCGCAGCGCTAAGCGATCACCAGCCGCTTCCGCCGAGCCCCCCAAGACCCCGGCGACGCATCGAATCTGCCGGACAGAGCATGTCCACAGGACTCGCAAGAACCATCTTCGTCCAAGGCCCACGTGTCCAGCGAGTACCAGTCCCGGCCGATCAGCAGCGCCCCGCACTTCGCGCAGTACGTGCTCTGACCCGCGTGGTCGTGGACGTTGCCCGTGTAGACGTGCTCCAGGCCGGCGGCGAGCGCCTGCTCGCGCGCGCGCGCCAGCGTCGACGCCGGCGTCCTCGGGATGTCGCGCATCTTGAAGTCCGGGTGGAACGCGCTGAAGTGCAGCGGGACGTCGTCGCCGAGCTCGTCGACCACCCACTCGGACAGCGCGGCGATCTCCGCCTCCGAGTCGTTGTGACCGGGGATCACCAGCGTGGTGATCTCGAACCACACGTCCGTCTCGTGGCGCAGGTACCGCAGCGTATCGAGCACCGGGCCGAGCTCGCTGAACGTCAGCTTCGAGTAGAAGTCCTCCGTGAACGCCTTCAGGTCGACGTTCGCCGCGTCGATCGCGTCGAAGAACGCGGGCCGCGCCTGGTCGGTGATGTAGCCCGCCGTGACCGCGACGGTCTTCAGCCCCCGCGCGCGGCACGCCGCCGCGGTGTCGATGGCGTACTCGGCGAAGATCACGGGATCGTTGTAGGTGAACGCCACGCTCTTGCAGCTCGACCGCGCCGCCGCGTCCGCGATCGCGTCGGGCGTCGCGACGTCCATCAGCCGGTCCATCTCGCGGGCCTTGCTGATGTCGTGGTTTTGGCAGAACTTGCAACCGAGGTTGCACCCCGCGGTGCCGAAGCTCAGCACGCTCGTGCCCGGGTAGAAGTGGTTGAGCGGCTTCTTCTCGATCGGGTCGATGCAGAACCCCGAGGCGCGACCGTAGCTCGTCAAGACGACCTGCCCGCCGTGCACCCCGCGCACGAAGCAGAAGCCGCGCTGGCCCTCCCGCATCGTGCAGTAGCGCGGGCACAGCTCGCACCGCACCCGGCCGTCGGGCCGCACCGAGTACCACTCGGGCGGCGAGGGGTGGCCGCCGTCGATCAATCGTCGTCTCCGGGCTCTCCGAGCGACATACACGCGGCGCGGCTCAGCGCATCCCGCACCTCGTCGTCCCCGATCCGGGCCAGCTCTCGCGCCACGTCTCCGGGCAGCTCGGTCATCGACAGCGGCCGCGTCCGCGACGGCTCGGGGTCGGGCGCCTGCCCGGGCTTGGGCATCGGGCCGACCTTCACGCGCACGCGCTTGACCTTGGGCACCAGCTGCCGGATCGACGCGAGCAGATCCTCCTGCTGAAACGACAGCTCCTGCGCCCACGCCGACGACTTGCAGTGGATGATCAGCGTGCCGTGGACGAGCTTCACGGGCCGCGCGACCTCCGCGATCCGCCGGCTCACCGCTCGCTCCCACCACGAGAACGTGCGGATCAGCGGCCGGTCCGCGCGCCGCCCAGGGTAGGCGGCGTCGAGGATGGCCGAGATCGAGCGAAGCGATCCCTTTCGATATTTGCCTCGGCGTCGCGCCACGTCCCGAACCATAGCCATGCTACATCCGGGCTCCATGATCGAATCGCACGACGACCTGACCTCCCTCGTCGAGGCCCTCGGGGACGCCGAGGTCCTCGGGCTCGACGTCGAGGGAGACGGGTTCTTCCGCTACCACGGGCGGATGTGCACCCTGCAGATCGGTGACGCCGAGGACGTGCAGGTCGTCGACGCCCTCGCGATCGAGGACCTGTCGCCGCTGGCCGCGCTGCTCGGGCCCGACGGGCCGCTGAAGGTCGTGCACGACGTGTCGTTCGACCGGAAGATGCTCGCCACGCGCGGCCTGACGCTGGCCAACGTCTTCGACACCGCGATCGCGGCGCGGTACCTCGGCCACCAGAGCACGGGCCTCGCGAGCCTCCTCGAGGCGCGCTTCGGCGTCACGCTCGACAAGGACCACCAGCTCGCGGACTGGGGCGCGCGGCCGCTCGACCAGGCGCAGCTCGACTACCTCGTCGCCGACGTCCACCACCTGCCCGAGCTCGCCGCGCAGCTGCGGGAGGAGGCGCGCGAGGCGGACATCCTCGACGAGATCGCCGAGGAGACCGAGTACGCCCTCGAGCGCGCGCTCGACCCCGAGCCGGTGCGCGAGCCGTGGACCCGGGTGAAGGGCGCGCGGGACCTGAAGGGCGAGGCGCTCGCGGCGCTCAAGGCGCTGGCCGACGCCCGCGAGCGCGTCGCCGAGGAGCGCGACGTGCCGCCGTTCCGCGTCGCGCCCAACCGCGCCCTGCACGAGGCGGCGCGCCGCAAGCCCCGCAAGCTGAAGCACCTGCGCAAGGTGCGCGGGCTGCGCAAGGTCCCCGACGCCGCCCTGCGCGAGGCGCTCGAGGCGGCCGAGCGCGACGGCCCGCCGGACCTCGGCCCGGCCGAGCCGCCCCCGCCGCCGGAGGTCCGCAACGCGCGCAAGGCGCGGGAGAAGGCGCTGACCCAGTGGCGCAAGAAGGAGGCGGAGGCGCGCGAGGTCGACCTGCAGGTCGTCCTCCCGGGGCACTGCCTGCGCGACCTCGCGCAGCTCGACGATCCGTCGGAGGAGGCGCTCGCGGACATCGCGGGGCTCGGGGACAAGCGCCGCGCGCGCTACGGCGACGCCATCCTGCGCGCCCTGCGGGACGAAGACGACGCCGGGTGATATGGGGTCGGCGTGGACGAGAGCCTGCTCCTCGCGTTGAACGGGCTGCGCGAGCCCTGGCTCGACGCGGTCATGCGGCCGCTGTCGTCGTACGGCATCTACGCCTTCCCGCTGCTCATGCTCTTCGCCCTGTTCCGCGGCGCGCGGCACGCCCGCTCGATCCGGGACGGCTGGCTCACATGGTTCCTCGCGATCTTCGTCGCCGAGCGCCTGCTCAAGCCGGCGATCGGCCGCCCGCGCCCGACCGCGCACGAGGGGCTGCTCGAGCGCCTCGACGTCATGGGGAGCGTGCCGCCGCCGACCTCGCTCGCGTTTCCGTCCGGCACGTCGACGGCGGCGTTCGCCGGCGCGATGTGGATCTGGCTGCGCTGGGGTCCCAAGGCGGGTGGCCCCGCGATGCTGCTGGCGCTGCTCGTCGGGGCCAGCCGCGTCTACGGCGCGGTGCACTGGCCGACCGACATCCTCGGCGGCGCGGTACTCGGCGCGGCGGTCGCGGTCGGCCTGGACTGGGTCGCCAAGCGGATCGAGGGCGACGGAGAACAGGCCGCGCCCGAAGACGGCTGATCACATGCTCGCGCGGTAGAGCGAGAGCATGTCGTCCTTCGTGCACGGCCGCGGGTTGGGCTGGTGCACGTAGTCGGCCTGCGCGAGCGCGGCGAGGCCGGGCAGCTCCTCCTCGTCGACGCCGGCCGCGCGGAGGCCCGAGGCGAGCCCGAGCTGCGCCCGCAGCGCGCGCACCTTGCCGGAGCACTCGAACGCGAGCGTCTCGAGGTCGTTGCCCTTCACGCCGAGGATCCGCGCGATCCGCGCGATGCGCGTCTCCGCCGCGGTCCGGTTGAAGTCGAGCACCGCCGGCAGGCACAGCGCGTTGGCGAGCCCGTGGTGCATCCCGAGCTCGGCGCCGAGCGGGTGCGCGAGCGCGTGACACGCGCCGAGCCCCTTCTGGAAGGCGACCGCGCCCATCATCGACGCCTTGAGCATCGCCCCGCGCGCCCGGACGTCCTTGGGGTCGTCCACCGCCGTCGCGAGGTGCTTGGCGATGAGCTCGATGCCCATCAGCGCGAGCGCGTCGGCCATCGGGTGGTCGCCCTTGGCGCAGTACGCCTCGATGTTGTGGGTGAGCGCGTCGAAGCCGGTCGCCGCCGTGAGGTGCGACGGCAGCGTGAAGGTCATCGCCGGGTCGAGGATCGCGACCTCCGGGAGCAAGCGCGGCGAGAAGATGACCGTCTTGCGGTTGGTCTTCTCGATGGTCACCACGCCGCTGCGCCCGACCTCGCTGCCGGTGCCCGCGGTGGTCGGGATCGCGATCATCGGCGGCATCGGCTCGGTGACCTTCGCGTCTCCGCCGATCGCGTCGTCGTACTGCTCGAGCGGGCCCGGGTGGGTCGCCGCGAGGCGGACGATCTTCGCGGTGTCGATCGGCGCCCCGCCGCCGAGCCCGATCACGAGGTCGGCCTTCGCGTCGGTGAAGGCCTTGGCGGCCGTCAGCACCTCGGCCTCGGTCGGGTTGGTGCTGACGGAGTCCACGATGGTCGTCGCCAGGGAGGCCTTCTCGAGTGAGCGGACCACCTCGTCGACGAGCCCCGCGTCGCGGACGCCGGGGTCGGTGACGATGAAGGCCGAGGTCGCCCCGAGGGACTGCGCCTCGGCGCCCGTCTCGGCCGCGGTGCCCTCCCCGAAGAGGATCCGCGTCGGGAAGCTCCAGATGGACGTCATCGGCCCAATGAGGCAACACGTGGCGGCCTTCGTCAATGAGGGATCGGGCGCCGCGTTGACGACGCCGCCTCGCCCGTCGATGCTCTGCCCGATGGAGGCGAACGAGTCGGTCGATCCCAAGCGGATCCCCCAGGACATCGCGGAGCGCCGGGCGCTCGCCGACGAGCTGCAGGGCAAAGCCCGCGAGGCCTTCGCTCGCGGTGAGCTGCAGACCGCCACCCTCTACGCCTGCGACCTGCTGATGCTCTTCCCGAACGAGCGGGCGTACCTCGAGACCTTCGACGAGATCGTCCAGTCCAGCGACGACCCGCTGGCCACGATCCCGGTGCAGTCCGGCGCGGTGCACCCGGCCACCGCCGCGGGGCGCGCGCGCGTGCTGATGATGTCGCGCCGGCTGCCCGAGGCGCTCGATCTGCTCGGGAAGGTGTTCGAGATCACGCCGCACGTGCCCTACGTGCACTGGATGCGGCGCTGGCTGCAGCCGCCGGTGATCGCGTCTTTGAGCTGGGAGATCCTCTTCGAGTCGGTCGTCCGGCCGGCGTTGAGCGTCGCGGTCCGCGTCGGCGTCCCGCCCGACGACGGCGACCTGCGCGTGATCAACCTGCGGGCGGCGGCCGACATCTTCGCCGCGCTGCGCGACGCCTTCGCCGACGAGAGCATCCTCTGGTACGGCGAGTCGTTGATCCGGCGGCGGCTCGGCGACCCCGAGCACACGGTGCAGGTGGCCGCCGAGGGCGTGGAGCGCTGGCCCGACGACGGCCGGATGCGCACCGGGCTGCTCAACGCGTACCGCGACGCGGGCCGCCCCGACGACGCGGTGGAGCAGGCGCGCGAGGCGCTGCGGTTGAACCCGGGGGAGCACGCCCCGCTGCACGACGCCGCGTGGGCGCTGATCGAGCAGGAGCGGTGGGGCGCCGCGGCGCAGCTGTTCGCCGAGATCGTCGAGCACGACCCGACGTACCCGGGCGCCATCGCGTGCCTGCGCTACACGCGGTTCAAGGCCAACGGCGGCGACGCGGACCGGCAGGCGCTCATCGCCCTGCGCGACCGCGATCCGTGGGACGAGTCGCTGCGCGAGCTCGTCGACGACGTCGATCCGCCGGTGCCGTACGTCAACGTGCTGCCGGCGCCGATGGACCCGACGCTGCGCGCGGCCCGGCACCTCGCGGCCGAGCTCGAGCACGTCATCCGCTGCTGCGGCGTGGGGGGACACCTGGGGCTGACGCTGGGCAGCCACTTCCTCGACTCGCCGAGCGTGGAGGTCGCCTTCGACCTCGCGATGCGCCGGCTCGGCGCGAACGGCTCGCTGACCGTGCAGGTCGACGCGATCCAGGAGCCCGACCCCCGCGTCGACAAGGCGCAGGTCAGCACGCCGATCTGGCGCGCCGAGGGATCGACGTTGACCAAGGCGCTGCCCGAGGGCGACCCCGAGGCGCAGGAGGCCATCGCGTCGATCGCGCGGCAGCACTTCCGCCGCGACATCTGGGATCCGGCGGCGCAGGCGGTGGCGGCGCGCTTCGGCCCCAAGGGCTACTCGGCGCTGCTGTCGGTGCTGCTCGACCCGCCGCTGCCGGACGAGGACGATCCGTACGACCCGTTCGCGTGGACCTGGCGCTGTCAGGTCGCGACGGCGGTCACCCTGTCGCACCTCGGCCCGTGGCAGACCGGCAGCGCGCGCGCCGCGCTCTACTCGATGGTCTACGGGCCGTCGGACTGGATCACGGGCGCCGCGATCGTCGCGTTCACCTGGCGGGCCGACGAGCGCCCCGAGATTCGCGCGGAGATCGTCCCGATCTTCAAGTGGCTGCGCAGCGTCGTCCCGGCCGAGGGCTTCACCGCGTGGGAGATCGTCCTCGCCGAGGCGTGGCGCTCGATGGGCAGCCACGACGAGACGACGCTCGCCGACCTGACGCAGTGGATCGAGGAGCTGTACGCGACGCTGCCCACCAAGAACGCGGTGCGCCCCGCCGAGCGGCGCTACGCCGACATGTCGCTCGAGGAGTTCGCCCGCGCGAGCCTCGAGGGGCGCTCGGTGCCCGAGTGGGAGCAGGCCGTCGAGGCGAGCGCCGAGCTGCAGGAGCAGCTCGCCGAGGCCAAGCGCACGCTCGAGCTCGAGGCGATGGGCGTCTCCCGCGAGGAGAAGGCGGCGCTCGACCAGATCCACCGCGGCGAGATGGACATGCACCAGCGCGTCGCGCAGCAGCAGCAGGCCGAGCGCGAGGTGGATCTGTCGGTCGACGACCCCGACCCGCTCATCTTCGAAGGCCAGCCGGTCGCGCGCCTCAGCGACTACGTCGCGATCCTCAAGGGCATGCAGGCCGGCGACATGAACGGCGCGCTCGCGCAGTACGGGCTCGACATGGGGAGCTACGCGCAGGTCGCCACCGCGTGGGGCGCAAAGCTCGCCGCCAACCCGGTGCTCACGGCGAAATTCCACCGCCTGATGAAGGCCTGACGCGCGCGGGCGGCGCGGCGGGGCTGCGCGGAGTCGCCGCCTATTCGAACGCGGGGACCGGCGCGAAGGTGGTCGGGTCGGCCGGCGTCCGGGTGCCGAGCTGGAACTGACCGTTGTCTCCCGCGCACAGCACCGTCGCCTCGCCGCCCTCACGGCGCAGGGCGCACGCGTGGCCGGCCGCGAGGGCCACCTGGTAGGTCGCCGCGCCTCCGGCGAAGATCGGGCGGGGCGTGCCGGACTCGTCGTCGCGCGTGCCGAGCCCGAGCTGGCCGTAGAAGTTGTCGCCCCAGCCGTAGACGCTGCGACGGTCGGCGCTGATCGCGAGCGCCGTGGTCTGGCCGGTCACCACCTCGCCGATCGTGGTGGGCAGGGTCACCTCCGTCGGCGTGACCACGTCGGGCCCGTCCACCGTGCCGAGACCGAGCCGGCCGTCCCGGTTGTTCCCCCAGCAGAACACGGCGCCGGTCTCGTCGAGCGCGCACGCGTAGTCGTTGCCGGCCGCGACCTGGACGATGCGCGACAGCTCGGTGATCTGCGTGGGGACGTCGACGCTGGTGCTCGCGGGCTGCGCGCACTCGCCGTCGTCGTTGGCGCCGAAGCACCACACCGTGCCGTCGTCGAGCGCCACGAGGGTGAACCCCTGCGTCGAGCTGTAGCCAACGGCGACCGAGCGGGGAGCGCGGTCCGCGGGCAGGCCCGCCACCGGTCCCAGGAACGGCGTGTTCTCGGTCTCCCGGCCGAGCTGATGGAGGTTGTTGCGGCCGCTGCAGTAGACGCGCTCGGCCGACCGCGCGCACAGGTGGCTGCCGTTGTGCGACAGACCGACGAGCGGCTCCGGGCTGACTTCGAACTGGAGCGCCTCGGCGGTGGGCGTCTCGCTCGGCCCGATCCCGTCTCCGAACCGCTCCGCGTTGTTGTTGCCCCAGCACAGCACCGACCCGTCGGTCGCGTCGATCGCGCAGGTGGCGCCGAAGCTCGGGTGGATCGACGCGGCGTTCGTGACGCCGACGACGGGCTCGGGCTCGGGGCGGTCGCCCTCGAACGACGACGTGGTGAAGCCGTCGCCGAGCTGCGCCCGGTCGTCGCCGCCCCAGCACTGCACCTCGCCGCCGGTGAGGCGAACGCAGCTGAAGCCTCGCCCGACGGCGACCTGCTCGACCCCCGGCGGAGCGCCCGCGTCCGGCGGGCCCCCGTCGAACGGGCCGGCGTCCGTACCGTCGCCGGCGTCGTCGCCCGCGTCTCGCTCGCCGGCGTCCCCGCCGCCCGCGTCCTCGGGGGCTCCCCCGTCCATGGCCCCGGCGTCGGAGCTCGCGCCGCCGTCCTCGAACGCCGGCAGTGGGGACGTGCACGCGGCGAGCGCGGCGGCGAGGAGGGCGACGGGGGTCGAGCGGGTCACGGGGTCGATCCTACTCCCTCATCGCCTCAGTCGCCGATGCCGTAGGACTTGATCTTGTACGACAGCGTCCGGACCGGGATGCGCAGCAGCGCCGCGGCCTTGGTCTTGACCCCGCCGCTGCGCCGCATCGCGTCCACGATCAGGCGCGTCTCGTACTCGCGCACGCGGTCGCGGAACTCCGCGTCGGAGTCGGCGCCGGGCGGCGGCGCCGCGACCGGCGCCTCCCGCGCCGCCTCGACGAGCTCGGCGGGCAGGTCGCCGACCTCGATCGTGTCGTCCTCGCAGAGCACCGTCGCGCGGTCGATGGTGTTGCGCAGCTCGCGCACGTTGCCGGGCCAGCGGTACGCGCGCAGCACCGCGAGCGCCTCGGGCGCGAGGCGGCAGCGCCGGCCGTCACCGTCACCGGCCTCGTCGAGGAACCGCTCGATCAGCGGCACCAGATCGCCCGGCCGGTCGCGCAGCGGCGGCACGCGGATCGTCATCGGGTTGAGGCGGAACAGGAGATCCTCGCGGAACGACCCGGCCTGGACCATGGCGTCCAGGTCGCCGTGCGTCGCCACCACGACGCGCACGTCGATCGGCAGCTCGCGCTGCCCGCCCACCCGGACCACGGACTTGCTCTCGAGGATCCGGAGCATCGCCGCCTGCGCCGCCGCGGACAGCTCCGCGACCTCGTCGAGGAAGAGGGTGCCGCCGTCGGCCTGCTCGAACAGGCCGGGCCGCGTGCGGTCCGCTCCGGTGAACGCGCCCTTCTCGTGTCCGAACAGGAGCGCCTCGAGCAGCTCGGCGGGCATCGCCCCGCAGTTGATGGTCTTGAGCGGGCCGCGCGCGCGCGGGCTGCGCTCGTGAATCGCGCGCGCCACGACCTCCTTGCCCGATCCGGTCTCGCCCAGGACCATCACGGGGATCTTCGCGTTGGCGACGCGATCGACGAGCTCGCTCAGCTCGAGCATCGCCTCGCTCGCGAACACGGGGGCCGCCGAGGTCCCCGCGGCGTCGTTGCGCTCGGCGACCACGCGGCGCGAGGCGTCGGCTTGCCGCGCGAGCGTCCGCGCCGCGTCGATCAGCGCCTCCGCGCTCGCGCCGTCCACCGCGACGCCGGCGACCAGGTTCGGCTCGTCGGCGATCAGCCGCGCGACGACCGCGAGCGCCCGCTCCCGGCCCGTCTCGGGGAGCGCCACCAGGGCTGACGTCTTGCCGTACAGCGTCAGGCGATCGACCGGGCGCAGCCTGGCGTGCACCTTCGGCACCCAGCGGCTGACGTGGCCCGAGCGCCCGTCGAGCGCGCGCAGCATGAGCACGGCGACGCCTCGAAAGAAGGTGCGCGACCGTGTCACCTCGTCGCGCACGCGCGCCAGGAACCGCTCGTAGCCCTCGATGCCGCTCACCAGCCCACCCCGCTCGGCGGTGCGGTCGATCGAGATGGTGACGGGCCCGATCTGGACGGCCTCCCCCGCGCGCAGCAGCCGCGGCGCGGCCAGCCGCTCGCCCCCGATCCAGGTGCCGTTGGTCGAGTCGAGGTCCTCGACGCGCACGCCGCCCTCGACCCGCGTGAACCGCACGTGCTGACGCGAGAGGCTCGGCGCGTCGACCACGACGTCGGCCGGGGCCGCGCGGCCGAGGACGCGCGTCTCGCCCTGCGCCAGCGGCACCACCTCCACGCGCTCGGCGTGGTAGACGACCAGGCTCGTGCGGATCGGCCCGGCTCCGCGCGCTCGGGGGAGCGTGTCCTGGTTCTCGGTGGTCTGATCCGAGGCCCCCACGACGTCGATGGTGGCGTCGCCGCCCTCGCGCCGCAAGCCCGTCAGAACCGACCGCGCGCCCGCAGCGCCGCCGCGCCGGGGGAGACCTCGAGCTCCAGCGAGGCCTCCGGCTCCGGGTCCCCCTCGACCGCCGCGAGCACGATGAACGTGATCGTCGCGGCGGCGAGCGCGCCGGTCAGCACGCCCAGCCCGATCGCCCAGTCCTCGGCCGTGGCCCACGCGCCGGGGACGTCCGGGCACTCCGTGGCCCGCCCCTCGGGGCCGCCCGGCGGACACTGGGCCGGGTCGTTCCACCGCGTCACGTGCTCCTCGCGCACGACCACCGCGCCGATCGTCGCGCCGAGTGAGACGGCGGTGAGCCCCAGCCCGACGCCGGTGAGGATCGCCCACGGCGAAGGGCTGTCGTCGCCGAAGCGCCGCGGCAGGCTGGGGTCGGCGATGTGGGAGTCGCTCGGGTCGATCGTCTCGCGGGTGGCGGACACGTCGGCGACGAGTTCGACGTGCACGCGGGCGAGGCCGCCCGCGGTGATCTCGGCCTGCCGGCGCACGTCGACGTAGCCCGGCGCCGACAGCTCGACGACCGCGGTCCCCACCTCGACCCAGATCGGCTCGTCGAGCGGGAGCGCGCCGACCGACCGCCCGTTGACCCGCGCCCGCGCGCCGTCGACGCTCGCGCTGATCGCGAGGCGACCGAGGTGCCGGCGGATCGTCGCCATGGCCTCGTCGAGCACGCCGCGGTGGCTGGCGATCCACGGGTCGCCCGTGGCGATCGCCTCGCGGAGGTGGGCCTCGGCGGCGACCCATCGACCCAGCGCCTGCTCCGCGAGGCCGCCGCGGGGGCCGACCGCGG